>ERZ773227.607-NODE-607-length-32344-cov-4.742885_pt1 | contig 32344 bp, 23 predicted proteins | sample MGYA00580525_ERZ773227 | MGnify/ENA primary metagenome ERZ773227 (study PRJEB29015, sample SAMEA2737782) | human gut metagenome | biome: human gut; feature: human-associated habitat; material: faeces | place: China | collected 2012 ... | reverse complement strand
GTCGTCCCCGAGGAGCCCGTCGTCCCCGAGGAGCCCGTCGTCCCCGAGGAGCCCGCCTTCTCCGACATGCCCCCCATTCCCCCGGAGCCGCCCGTCTCCGACATGCCTCCCATCCCGGAAGCTGCCCCGCGCAAGCGCCGCAATACCGGTATGCTCGTCTCACTCATCGCGCTGGGCGTTGTGGTCGTCGGCGCGGCCGTCGGCGGCTTCCTGCTGTGGCACGGCATGAACGCCAAGCTCGAGCGCGAGCGCTCCGACCATGCGCTGGAGCAGAGTCAGGCCGAGGCCCAGCTGAGCGACCTGCAGGACGCCCTCGACCAGTCCAACGAAAACTATGACGCCCTGTATAACGACTACTACGACCTCGTGCAGGAATACTCCCTCCTGCAGCAGCAGAACGAGAACGTCTCCGACCTGCAGGCCCAGTACGATGCCCTGTCCGACGCCTATGACGAGCTGTCCAAAAATTACAACGAATTTGCCGATATGGCAGAGTTCTACAACAGCAATGCCTGCGTCGCCAGCGACGGCAACGACTATTACCACACCTACGCCTGCGAGGACTGGGACCGTCAGGCCTTCTACATCTTCAACACGGCCTATGCCGAAAACGAGCTGGGACTCAAGCCCTGCCCGAAGTGCCGCTGAGGCACGGGAAAGGATCATCCATGGAATCGAGATTTTCTGTAGACACGACCATTGACGCCGATATCCAGTATGAGGCGTCCAAGAGCCTTATGCCGCGCTATGTGCAGCTGCTGACGTGGGTCTGCTTCGGCCTGTCCGTCGTGCTGCTGGGCATCATGGTCTGGCAGTACGTTATGACGAAGAACACCATGCATCTCGTGCTGGCCCTTCTGCTCGTGCTCGTGGTGGGCTATGCCCTGTTCAACCAGCTCCGCGGCCCGCGCACGGCCCTGCGCCGCTGGCAGCAGAACATCCAGTCGAAGTACGGCTCGAACGCCCTGCACCTGCACACGGATTTTTATGACCTCACCCTCGCCCAGACCCTGCAGGAGAACGGCGAGGTCCTCGATGCCGGGTATTCCACCATCACGGAGCTGCGCGAGACGGAGCATCTGTTCCTCCTGCACTGCGGCCGCCAGCAGTGGTACTTTGTGAATAAGGCCGGTTTTACGAAGGGCACGCCGGACGAATTCCGCACGTTCATCTCCGAAAGGATCGGGGGCTGATCATGCGCAGCAATTCCGGCAAGCCGCTGGGCATTTACGTCCACATCCCCTTCTGCAAGAGCAAGTGCGAATACTGCGACTTCTACTCCCTCGGCGGCAGCCGCGACCGCCGCACGACGGATCAGTACCTGCAGGCGCTGGCCGACCACATCCGCGAAACGGGCCGTCTCGCGCCGGACTACACGGTCGACACCGTCTACTTCGGCGGCGGTACGCCGAGCTTCTTCGGCGCGGAGAATCTGGAAAAAATTCTCGACGAGCTGCAGAAGCGCTTCCACTTCGGCGCGGACCCCGAGATCACGCTCGAGGCCAACCCCGACAGCGTCACGCCGCAGGGGCTCAAGCGGCTGGTCCGCGCGGGCTTCAACCGCATCTCCATCGGCGTGCAGTCCGATCAGGACGAGATGCTCAAGCGCCTCGGCCGTCCGCATACCTACGAGCAGGCGCGCATGGCCGTCGTCCGCGCGCGCGAGGCGGGCTTTGCCAACCTCTCGCTTGACCTCATGTTCGGCCTGCCGAACCAGACGCTCACCGGCTGGCGCGGCACGCTCGAGAACGTCCTGCGCCTCAAGCCGGAGCACATGTCCTGCTATGCCCTCAAGGTCGAGCCGAACACGCCCCTGTGGGAGTACCGCGACTGCGCCAACCTCCCGAATGACGACGTGCAGGCCGATATGTACCTTGCCGCCTCGGAGATCCTGCAGGACCACGGCTACGAGCACTACGAGATTTCCAATTTTGCCAGGCCCGGCTTCCGCTCCCGCCACAATCTGAAATACTGGACGGGCGGCGAGTACCTCGGCTTTGGCCCCTGTGCCGCCTCGGACTTTGCGGGCAAGCGCTTCACCATCGAGCCGGACCTGCGCGCCTATGTCGAGGGCATCGCCCACCACGGCTCCGTCCTCTCGGAGTGCGAGACCATCCCCCCGCGCGAGCGCGCCGGGGAGTACGTCATGCTCCGCTCGCGCATCGTCTCCGGGCTGGACGCGCAGGAGTACGAGCGCAGCTACCTGCTGCCCTTTGCGCCGCTGCAGCAGCTGCTCGAGCGCTTTGCCGGGCACGGCCTTGCCGCGCAGAACGGCTCGCGCTGGTACCTGACCCCCCGCGGCTGGCTCGTCTCGAACCGCATCATCCTCGCCCTGCAGGACGCGCAGGAAAAATCCACCCCACTGGCCAAGAAGCGGTAATGCGTTGTAGGGGCCGGGCTGTCCCCTCCCGGCTGCGCACTTCCGACCCGTACCGGCTATCGTTAAAACGGTAAAGTCTCCCGACTTGTCATTGCGAGGAGCGAAGCGACGTGGCGCCCTGAGCGCGCAGCGCGAGGAAGTGCCCTTGGGGTGCAATCTCGCAGAACCGGGGTGGATAACAGGACACTTTCGGCGAAAACGTAACTGCCTTCCCGAGATTGCCACGTCGGCCTGCGGCCTCCTCGCAATGACAATTCAGGGAGCCTCGCGCCAATGAATCTATACCGCAGCACTGCCAGCCTGCATGGCGGTCAGTGACCGCCGCTGCAGACACAATTGCGCACCCTCTATCGGCTAATCTCGCTGAATTCAGTGGTGTTTTTCGAACAAAATGCAGTGATTTTCCCCACTTGATTTCTCTTTCACCTGTGTTATAATGTTAACGGTAAAACTCTGCGGCGGCGCATTTTCGGGAAGAAAACACCGTGCCCCGCAACGATAGCGGCATGCGGCCCTTCCACTGCCCGCACTGCCGAAAATACAAAAAAGGAGTGTTTTCACAATGGCTCTCGTTACCAGTACCGAGATGTTCAAGAAGGCCTATGCCGGCGGCTATGCCATCGGCGCCTTCAACGTCAACAACATGGAGATCGTGCAGGGCATCACCGAGGCCTGCGGCGAGCTGAAGGCCCCCGTCATCCTGCAGGTTTCCAAGGGCGCGCGCGCCTATGCCAACCACACCTATCTGGTGAAGCTGGTCGAGGCTGCCGTCATCGAGAACCCGGATATCCCCATCGTCCTGCATCTGGATCACGGCCCCGACTTCGAGACCTGCAAGAGCTGCATCGACGGCGGCTTCACCTCCGTCATGATCGACGGCTCCTCCCACAGCTTCGAGGACAACATCGCCCTGACCCGCAAGGTCGTCGAGTATGCCCATGACCACGGCGTCGTCGTCGAAGGCGAGCTCGGCACCCTGGCCGGCATCGAGGACGAGGTCAGCCACGCAGTCGGCTCCTACACCCGTCCGGAAGAGGTCGAGGAATTCGTCACCAAGACCGGCGTCGACTCTCTGGCCATCGCCATCGGCACCAGCCACGGCGCTTATAAGTTCAAGCCGGAGCAGTGCACCCGCAATGCCGACGGCATTCTCGTGCCGCCTCCCCTCCGCTTCGACATCCTCGAAGAGGTCTCCCGCCGTCTGCCGGGCTTCCCGATCGTCCTGCACGGCTCTTCCTCCGTGCCCCAGGAGTATGTGAAGATGATCAACGAGAACGGCGGCAACATGCCCAACGCCATCGGCGTGCCGGAAGAGGAGCTGCGCCATGCCGCTCAGCTGTCCGTCTGCAAGATCAACATCGACTCCGACCTGCGTCTGGCCATGACCGGCACGATCCGCGCCTACTTCAACGAGCATCCGGATCACTTCGACCCGCGCCAGTACCTCAAGCCCGCCCGCGCCAACATCAAGGCCCTCGTCGAGCATAAGCTCAAGGACGTCCTCGGCTGCGCCGGTAAGGCCTGATCGAACCCAAAAAATCTCCGGGACTGCAAATCGCAGCCCCGGATTTTTTGCGCTTCCGGAAGGCCCTCGGCTTTTCCGCTGCAAGGGCACTTTGCGCCCGGCTGCGCACTGCCGATTCGAACCGGCTATCGTTAAAATGGCGCGCACCAATTGCGTCTGTAGCGGCGTTCCCTGCGCAGCCGTTGGCGGCTTTGCCGCCTTACGGATGCGGCGTGCCCCTTGCGGGTAGTGAGCGCCATGCAGGCTGGCAGCATGTGCCGTATTTTTTCTGTGGCGCAAGGTCCTCTGATTTGTCATTGCGAGGGCGCTCCGCGCCCGTGGCAATCTCGGGAAGGCCCTCCCCGATCCGTACCGGCCGCCGTTAAAACGCTGCTGGCCCCCATATTTGTCATTGCGAGGAGGCCGTAGGCCGACGTGGCAATCTCGCAGTACCCGGCCGGATCGTGGGAAAGCCATCGGCGAAATCGCAACTGCCTCCCCGAGATTCCCACGTCGCTTCGCTCCTCGGAATGACACGTCTGGGTGGTGCGGTGGTGCACCAGAGCACTTCCTGCGGTTGAATGCTCCCCTACTGGGCGCTTACCCCCCGTAAAGGGCATGCCGCTCCCCTACAAAGGGCACACACTAAAATTTTCTGCACAAAATGCTCCAAAACTGTGCATAAAAATATCCCGCCGGAGACCCGGCGGGATTTTGCCTGTAAATCCTAGTTCCAGCAGATCAGCCCTCCAGCTTGTAAAGCTGGATCGCCTGCTGATCGCTATAGGTCGAAGCCTTATAATAGCGGAAACGCATCTGGTTGCTGGCAGAGTTGAAACGAAGGATGGAAGTATTGCTTGTGATGACAACGCCATCCGTTTCACTGAAGGTAACGGTATTGACCGCGTTGGCAGCAGTATCCGTGAACTTCAGCGTATTCTTACCGTCGGTTCCGTAAATATACTGGCCGTTGACCTTGAGCGTGTAGCCGTCCGTGGTCTTCTCGACCGTGACAGCAACAGCGTCCAGCTCGGTGCTGGAAGTGATCTTGCTGTTGGCAATCGTGGCGGAAACGTAGCCGTTGACAGCGTCCTTGCCGTTGAAGACATAGGCGCTGGTCGAGTCTGCCTCGTAGACGACGAGGTAGGTGCCGCTCCAGTCCTCGGGGGCCGCAGTGACCTTCACATAGGACTTCGTCTCCGGCTCCGTACTGCCGCCCGTGTATTTCTTGCTCAGGTTGGCGGTGAGGGTGGTCAGCTCGGCATCGGTGAGGCCCAGCTCCTTGAAGAAGTCGGTGGCCTCCTGCTTGAGGTCGGCGGTCTTCAGATCCTCGACGCCGAAGGCGGTCTGCAGGGTCTTGACGATGTTGGAGCGGAGGATGGCGTCGTACTTGGCAGGCTCGGCTTCCTTCGTCACGCCGTAGTAGTTGTAGTAGGTGACCATGTAGTCAGCGACGACCTCGTCATACGCTGCGCCCATGTAGCACTCGAGCAGGGCGGAGACGAAGCCCGCGCGGTCCTTGCCCTCGGTGCAGTGCACGAGGTACGGGCCTTCGTGGGTGGTGAAGTAGCGCAGGCCGGTGGCAAGGCCGGTCTTGAAGTCGGCGGCGGTGAAGTCGACGCCGAGATTCAGGTAGACGACGTTCTGCTTGGAATAGTAGGTGGAATCAAAGCCTTCATAGCCCTTCGCGGTGGCCTCGTCGTTGGCGAGGTTCATGAAGGTCTTGACGCCCGCGGCCTCGGCGGCCTTATCGGCATAGGTGTTGCGGCCGATCTCGTCGTTGATGGGGCTGGAGGAGCGGTACAGGGCGTTCTTGCCCATGCCGGTAGTGGCGACGTTGCGGAAGTTCGCGAACTCGGCGTCGGACAGGTGCTTGTAGTCCTCGCGGTTGTTCGTGCGGACGAGCTGATGGATGAGCCACTCGTCATAGTAGCCGCCCTTTTCGCCCATTTCGATGGTCACGACGGCGGGGATGTTCGTCTCGGCAGCGTAGTACCACTCATAGGTCTTGTCTTCGTTGGTCTTCTTCGTGGCGATGCCGTTCTTGCCGGCGAAGTCACCCATGTTGATGGCGAGGGTCAGATGGCCTTCAGAGTTGCGGAGGATCGTGCTGCCCTGATCGACATCGGAGTAGTTCGTGCCATAGGGGACGGTGAATTCCTTACCGTCCACGGCGATCTTCAGAAGATCGCCATATTCGAATCCGGCCTTGTCAAGCTCGGAGCCGGGGATCGTCAGCTCAAGGTTGCCATACTTGGCGATGGACTGGACATAGCCGTGGATGCGGGTCTCGTTCGTCCTCAGCTCGTTCACAAAATAGTTGACGGAGCCGTTGTTGACGGTGGAAATGGTGTATTCGGTCGTGCCGTAGAAGCTGTAGGAGTGGCCGTCTGCGTAGGTGTTCAGCGTGGCGGAGCCAAGCGTCGTTGCAACGGCGGAGGAGACGGAGGGAGAAACGGCCTCGTCGTTCGTGGCCCAGATGACGAGGGAGTCGCCGGTATAGTTCTCGGCGGCCTTTTCGACCAGACCGTCGGAGTACTTCTCGAGGTCGGCGAACCATTCCTTGCTCAGCTGCTGGTGCTGTCCATACTTGGTGGTGAATTCGACGTAGCCCTTTTCGTTGGCCTCGGCCTTCATGGTGTCCCAGTTCTCGGCGCCGCCGAACAGGTTCTTCAGGTCCGTAAGATCCTCCGCCGGAGCGACGAGCTCGATGGTGGAGAAGCTGTACTTGCCCTCGGCAAGCAGCTCGAGCGTGATGCGGCCGCCCATGGAGTAGCCGAACGCACCGATGCGGGTCTTGTCGACGGCGTAGTTCTTGCAGACGTAGTCGATGACGTCCAGAACGTCGGCCTTCATGTTGGTCATGGTGTTGAGCTGGAAGCTCTCCTTGCTCTTGCCGCAGCCGGGGAGGTCCAGCGTGGCAACGACGAAGCCCTGCTCGGCAAGACCGTTGGAGATCTTGTCAAAGCCGTCAAACTCGTTGTGGTTGCCGCCGTGGCCGTGGATCATGACGACAAAGGGGAAGCTGCCGTCGGCCTTGTAGCCCTTCGGAGTGGTGATGTAGGCGGGGATCTCAGCGCCCTCACGCAGCGTGGAAGGGACCTTGGCCGTGACCGTGGCGACCGGCGCGGGTTCCCCCGCGCCGGTGTTGACGTACATGTCCATGGCAAACAGTGCTTCGTTGCTGCTGCTGACATAGTACATGCTGAAGTTGGAATACTGTGCGTACCACTCCACGCTCTTCGGGTCGCCGGAGGAGCCGGTGGCCGTTGCGCTCTGGAGGTAGATGCAGCCGTCCGTGGCTGCCGGGGCGATCTTCCAGACGGGGTTATCCTCCTGGTCGAAGCCCATGCTGTTGTAGGTGCCGCCATCGGGCTTATTGCCGATGGAGAGCTTTTTGCCGTCGGTGCGCTTCAGGAAGAAGCCGCCCTCGGTCTTTTCGACCGTCCAGACGATCTCGTCGTTATCGGTGGTCAGGATGCCGTCGACCGGCGTGACATCGACGCCCGCGCGGTTGTAGGCGCTGCCCTCGGAATTCGCCGCGGACATGGCCTTGCTGACGGAGCGGTTGACGAAGACGACCTTTGCGCCGTCGGGCAGCTCGGTGCTGAGGGCATACTCATTGTCCTTCAGCGCGGGCTTCGTTTCATTGACGACGGTGATACGGCCCTCGCCTGCGAGGTTCTTGTACTGCTCGCCGACATTGCCGCCGAGGGAATCAACGATGTAGTCGATGAGGACCTGGTTGTCGATCTTGACCTCGTCCTGCAGGAGCTTGTTGTCCTGGAACATGTTGATGCCGTCGCCGCCGGACTTGAGCATGTAGTTATGGGAGGCGAGGGTGTAGGTCTTGGCGGGGTCGATCGGCTCGTAGGTGTTGGTGGTCTGGTTCAGGACCTGAACGTCCTGCACGCGGCGCGCGCCTTCCACGGAGACGAAGAAGTCCTTGTCGTCCGTCTTGACGGTGGATTCCACGGCGGTGTTGATGGTGTACTTCATGCCGGAGACCTGCAGGAAGCCGCCCATCTCGCCGACGGCGTTATAGACCTTGTTGCCGTTCTCATCGACGGACTCGGAAACATACTCGGCCATCGTGTTGCGGGAGGCCATTTCCAGCGCATCGAGGATCTCCTGACCGGTGGCTTCCACGACGCAGGCCATGTTGCCATAGGGATGGACCTTGATGATCTGGTTGTAGGTGATGTCGCCTGCGGGGATGTCGGCGCGGATGCCGCCGCCGTTGACGATGGCGATGTCAGCGCCCAGCGTGACGCGGTAAGCATCGGCGCACAGGTCGCCGAGGTTCGTCTCGCGGTTGCGGATGGCGCGGGCCGTGCCCTCGGGGTTCTGGGTGGTGAGGTCAACGTCCGTGTGGGCGACGACCTTGTTCAGCAGGGCCTGGAACTCTGCGACGATCTTGTCGACGACTTCCTTCGTCTTGGCGTCCTTTTCGATCTCACGGTCGCTGATGAGCTCGCTGTGGAGCTTGCCGTCGGCGCTGATGGTCAGCTTGCCGAGGTTGTTCAGCTTCGTGCCCGTGGAGGAGAGAATGACGTCCTTGCCGTCCTTGCTCTTGACGATCTCCTGCGGGATGGTGCTGTGGGAATGGCCGTCGAGCACGGCGTCCAGGCCGGTGGTGTTGGCGATGACGTCCGTGGAGCGCCACGGCTCGGAGGACTCGTCGACACCGAGGTGTGCGACGGCCACGACGTAGTCGGCGCCGTCCTTCTTCGCGGCGTCAATGGTCTTCTGCACGGAGTCGTACAGGTCCTGACCGTTGTTGCCCTCGGCGAAGGTATAGATGTAGTTGCCGTCCTTGTCCTGGAAGTAGGTCGGCGTGGACTTCACGAAGCTCTCCGGGGTGCTGATGCCGATGACGGCGACCTTCTTGCTGCCGAAGGTCTCGATGGCATAGGGCTTCACACCGGCGATGGCGGTGCCGTCCAGTCTGGCAAAGTTGCAGGTCAGGTACTGATACTTTGCGGCCGGGACGATGGTGTCGAGCAGCTGATCCATGCCGTAGTCAAACTCATGGTTGCCGAACGTGGCATAGTCATAGCCGGCGGCATTCATGACCTCAACGATGGCTTCGCCGTGCGTCAGGGTGGAGATGGCCTCGCCCTGGATGGCGTCGCCCGCATCGACCAGCAGGCTGTACGGGGTCTGGAGGTTGTTGCGGTACCAGGCGACCTGCTCATACGTCAGCGTGGGGGCTTTGCTGGAGCCGCCGGTGATGTTCGCGTGAACATCGTTGGTGTAGAGGATCACGATGTCGTCGGCCTTCGTGTCATTGAGCTTCATGTAGCGCTCGATGATGGCGGCGAACTGGGCGCGGGTGGCGTTGTCCTTCGGGGCGAGCTTGCCGTCCTTGCCGTTGATGACGCCGGTCTCGACAGCCCACTTCATGGCGCCGGCGGCGTAGTCATAGATCTTATCGGCATCCGGCCAATTGCTCAGGTCCTGCTCGGAGGCAGCCTCGCCAGCGTAGCGCCAGATCATGGTGACGAGCTCTTCGCGGGTGATGAAGCCTGCGGGGTCGAACGTGCCGTCGCCGCGGCCGTTGACGACCTTCTGCTCTGCGGCCCATGCGATGGCATCACGATACCATGCATCCACCAGATCGGTGAAGGGAGCCTTGGCGGTGGGAGCGGGCTGACCGGCGATGCGCCACAGAACCATGGCAGTTTGCGCGCGGGTCAGATTCGACTCCGGTTCGAATGTCGTTGTCGTGGTGCCGTTCATCAGTCCGTTGTCATAAACGTACTGAACGTTCGAAGCAAACCAGTCGGTGTCCTTCACATCCGTGAACGGGCCGACGTTTGCCGCAAACGCAAACGGCAGCACACCTGCGATCATGGCAATGACCAGCAGCATCGCCACGAACTTCGTGCAAATGTGTTTCATGATTAGAGATCCTCCTTCTAATTTCCAAATAGGGAGCTTTTTGTCCCCATGGTATGAATATTTTAACAAGTTTCCGGGAGCAATGCAAGGGCGCCGGGACGCTTTCTCCACTTTTGCAGGCCAAAAGCAAAATATCTCGCTTTCCATAATTTTTTTGTGCAGAAAGCACATGATTACCTCGATTTTCCTACGATTTCTGTACATAATAGTGCACAATCATCGCAAAAGTTTTTGCGTTCCGCGCGGCTGCTGGCGGCATTCCGGCCGGGCGGCGGCCGCGCGTGAGGCGGCCGTAAATGTCTTTTTAGATGCGCCGTCCTGTATACGGACGGACGCGGCGGGACGAATGTGCAAATTGGTGTTGCAATCCGGGTAAAAACTTGGTAAAATAGATATCAGGGAAGGTGTACCGGAAGGTGCCGGGGCCTTCTCATAACCGGCGCGGCCGGAAGAACAAAGGAGGATCATCCGATGGTCAAACTGATCATGGGGCTGAAGGGTTCCGGCAAGACCAAGCAGCTCGTCACCGACATCAACGAGGCCGTAAAGAACGAAACCGGCAGCATGGTCTGCATCGAAAAGGGCACCAAGCTCCGTTACGATATTGATATCCGCGTTCGCCTGATCGACTATCAGGAGTATTCCATGGGTACGCTGACGTTCCTGAAGGGCTTCATCAGCGGCCTGCATGCGGGCAATTTCGACATCAGCCACATCTTCATCGACAGCTTCTATAAGCTCGTCGAGGAGGCCGGCGTCGCCGAGGTCGAGGACTTCGTCCTGTGGTGCGATAAGTTTGGCGCCGCGAACAACATGTCCTTCACCGTCGTCGTCTCCGAGGACCCCGAGAAGGCCACCGAGGCCATGAAGGCCTACCTCTGATCGCTGCAGGGCCTGCCGCAGGGGCCGCCCCCTCTGCGGCGGCTTGCCGCGCCCCCAAAAAAGTGCTTGACAAACGGAATCAAATGTGGTATCCTATATAAGCACTTGGGGCATTGCCCCTCATTTCATATCGCGGAGTAGAGCAGTTGGTAGCTCGTCGGGCTCATAACCCGGAGGTCGCAGGTTCAAGTCCTGTCTCCGCAACCATATCGAGTGTTCATAACGGATTTGATGTTATGAACACTCGATTTTTTATGCTTCTTTTGGAGAGCAGGCATTTCGCCTGCTCTCCTTCGTTATGCGGGGATATATTCCACGGCCACGCCCTGTCTTGTTTCGGAGATATAATGGCTTGTCAGAGGCGCTGCCGGGATGTCGATGTACCCCACAAAGCGGTAGTGAATTGCGATTCGCTGTGTTCTAGTTTTTCCGACGCCCTGCGTTTCGTACACCTCGATATGGTCAATAAGCTCCCGCAGCAGCGGTGCGGTCAGCTCGTCCATCTGCATAAACTTTCGGATGGCAGCGATAAACTTGTCCTTATTGGCCGCTTGCCGCTCCGCCTCCGCAATTTGATCCCGGAGCTGTGGGATCTTCGCTTTCAAGGCAAGCTGCTCTACATCGTATTCGTGGATAATTTGCCGGAAGCCCTCGTCGGAAAGAAGCCCTTCCGCATTCTTTTCAAAGGCCTTTTTGTAGAGTCGGGACACGGTTTCTGTTCGCATCCGTGCCTTTTGCAGCTCTCCCTCAAGGCGCTTCTTTTCCTCTGCGATTTCCCGGTTGGACTTGCGTTCCAGAAGGTCGGCGAACATTGGCTCGTCGTCCCGCAGAAATTGCGCCATTCGTTGTAGCTCCAGTTTTACCACCTGCTCGATAGCGTCCGCCCGCACATAGTGCCGGGTTGGGCAACTGCCACGGTAGTCTTTTACATAATTGGAACAGGAGAAAAAGCATATATTTTTATTGATGGTGTTGACGTGATACCACAGCTTGTGACCGCAGTCGGCGCAGTACAGCAGATCAGAAAAGATGCTCTTTTCGCCATTATCCGATTTCGGCGCACGGCGCTTTGTCCGCTTGATGATCTTCTTTTGTACCTGCTCAAAGGTGTCCCGGTCGACAATCGGCTCGTGAACATCCTTGAAGATGACCCAGTTTTCTTCCGGGCTATCGATGCGGGTCTTATCCTTGAAGGATTTGGAGTAGGTCTTGAAATTGATCACATCGCCGCAGTATTCCTGCTGGGTCAGGATTTTACGAATGGTGCTGTTTTTCCATCGGTAAGGGTTTGGCTGCGTCTTTTTGCCGCCCCTGCCGATGCCTTTTTCGTGCCAGTACGCCGTGCAGTTGAGAATCTCATTTTTCTGTAAAATGCGGGCAATGGTGTCGTTGCCCTTACCCTCCAGACACATACGGAAAATGTCCCGCACCACCTGAGCGGCCTCCGGGTCAATGATCCAGTGCTTTTTGTTCAGCGGGTCTTTCCTGTAGCCGTAGGGCGGCTGGCCCAGCGGTTCGCCGGAATTGCCCCGGATACGATGGGCAGACCGCACCTTGCGGCTGATGTCCCGGGCGTACATCTCGTTCATCACATTTCGAAATGGGGCAAGCTCATTTTCGCCGTCATCGCTGTCTACGCAGTCATTCACCGCAATGAAACGGATATTGTGTTCCGGGAAGAAGGTGTCTGTGTAGTATCCAACACCGAGATAATCTCTGCCAAGCCGGGACATATCCTTGACGATGACCGCTGTCACATAGCCCATTTCGACATCCTCAATCATTTTCTGAAAAGACGGACGGTTGAAATTCGTGCCGGTATAACCGTCGTCCACATAGAAACGAGTATTACCGAGGCTATTTTCTTTGGCGTATTTCTGCAATAAACGCTTTTGATTGGCTACGGAGTTACTGTCGCCTTCCGCTCCATCATCACGGGACAGGCGGCAGTACAGCGCTGTTAATCCCAATTGTTCTTTTTTCTTTTTCGACTGCATAAGTCCTCCTTCCCGGCAGCCGAACACACATATTCCGCTGCTATTGTATCGGATGCTTGACCGGGCGTCAAAGGTATGAGATTGCTGGCCACCGTTCTTTGTACACGGTCACGCAGATTGGTTTGAGAGCTGCGCTCAAATTCTGCAGAAACAAAATAGGTCACTTCTCCGATTTTGTATTCGTGGACTTTTCCGTCGGATACGCCGACGATCCAATTCGTTTGCCGCTTCATTTTCTATCACTCCTTATCGTTCCTCTCGCCCACGCTGGCGGACGAGATATTTGCGGTAATGCTCGCAGGCTTTGAGAACAAAGTCCTCAAGCTGCCGTGGGTTGGCATCTGGCGCAAATTCTCGCAGCTTTTCGGTGGGTATCTTCACCGTTTCCCTCTGGTTCGGTTTTTCTTCGCTCATAATGAACTGAATGACATCTCTGGTAAGAAGCCCATCTCGGTCGGCCTTGTGCATTCGCCATGCCTGCGAATAAGATGGCGTGCAGTCATTGATCTCACATTGCTCCAGCACATCCCGCTGGCTGTATTCATCGAGATATGACAACTCCACGCCGACAGAGAACGCAATTTCCTCCTTGTCCATCTTTTCCAGCAATTCCGGGATGAGGTGGGTCAGGCGAATATAGCGTTGAACCTGCCTGCCGCTGTCTGTATCGGAAATATCATCCCGGGACTTGTGGCCAACTTGTCCACAAGCGATTCCCTGATGGGACAGTGCTTCCATTTTCAACTTGTAAGCATACGCCTTTTCACTGGGCAGGATATGCTCCCGGTGCAGATTGCTGTCCACCAAGGCAATGGCGGCGGCATCCCGGTCAAGGGTGCAAATCAGCACGGGAACTTCTGTCAGACCTGCCTTCCGGGCAGCATACAGGCGGCGGTGGCCGCTGATGACTTCATACTCATCTCTGTTTTCAACGGAACGGACGATCAACGGGGAAAGAACACCATTCTCCCGGATACTTTCCGAAAGAGCAGCCATCTCCTCGTTGTCCTGTACCTTGTAGGGATGGCCTTCAAACGGGCGCAGCTGTTCAATTCTTAAGAGCGCCGGTTTCATTGGCACCGTGTTTTTGTTATTCATTGTTGACCTTCTTTCTCTTTTTCGGGTAGTAAATATCACTCTCTAAGTCTTATTTCCTTCCGATTCCCGGACTTCTGAAATTCCGATAATCGGACTTTTGGGTAAACTCCTTTAAGTAGATGCGGTTGGCCTTGCCCTGCCCCTGACGGCGGCGCTCGATAAGGTCGGCTGCATCCAGCTCTGCAAACAGGCGGCAGACCTTTTCGTGTCCGAAATGCAGCAGCTCCTGCGCCTGATGGATGGTGAAATATTGGTAGACCCGACCGTGCTCGTCTTTCCAGTCGTTCTTCTCGGATAGGGACAGCCGATCCAGCAGCAGGCCGTAGAGCATCTTGGCGTCGGTGGAAACAGCTTGGTATTTCTCGTCGGTGAACAGCAGCTTTGGAATACGGTAGAAGGTGAACTTTTCCGTGTCCGGCGCTGTAAAATATGGGTTCATTTGTTTTCTCCTTTCGCTTGAATTTGTCACGCTTTTCAAAGCGGATTTTCGAGGTTAAGGTGTTGCTGTATTGCCGGGGTTGATTTGGATTCAAAATAGCCTTGTATTTCAGGGCTTTCCGCACCTTAAAAGCGTGACACCGATGCCCGCTTCCGGTGCTGCCGTTCGGCTGCCTTCAACCGCTTTTGCTTAGCGGCGCAGGCCGGACAATAACGCTGATTCTTCGCCCTCGACGCAAACGCCTGACGGCACAGCACACAGCGCTTGCCGCCGGTCGGCTTCATTATCTCGGCGTGCAGCCCTTCGTCCACTGGGAGCACGGCACTCTTGAAGTAGTTGCAGTAGATGCCGTACTTGCTGATGCTCTGGACGCAGACACAGGGCTCGCCGTCGTCCAGCAGCAGGCAGTTGCCGCCGTCGTAGTTGGCGCACAGCTTCCGCAGCAGGGCGTTGACTCTTTTCGCCTGCTGCGGTGTGATTTTGATGACCATTGGAAAAACCCCCTCTCACTTGTTACTAAAATGGGTAGGTGTTTGGTGACCCTCTTCTCCAAAATTTCTGCTATTTAATTTTCAAGGTGCACACGGAAGACCTCAGAGCGGCGGACTACGCCGGGCTCCTCTATCGCCTCTCACTTTTCCTTTGCCGAATTTTCCTGCAAAATTCCCGCACTTTTTCAAAAATTCACCTCTTTCAAGGCACACGGGGAGAACCCCTCAATAGGTAGGCAGCGAGAAGGGTCGTTTATTAACCCCCTGTGAAAAAATTCTCCCTATTAGGTAGCCAGCGAGAAGGTTAATTTATAGATCCCCTCACTAATCAACTGGGAACTTTTTCGCAGAAAAAACGAAGAAAATTTTGTAAACTTTTCATGAACAGCTCAATGGCTGTGAATTCTGCAAAGACCTCCTCACTTACTTTGAATTTGGGTGTCCTTTTGTGGGGGTGTTTTTGGACGGTTCTCAAAATTTTTCTCTCTACTTACTTTGAATTGAGCCGCAGATTTTGAGGGTGTTCTAGAAAATTTTCTTCCGAAACGCAAACAGAGGCGCAGCCAACGGATTTAACCGAAGGCTGCGCCTCTGTATTTTGGTATTCTCTTTTCTCCAAATGGTGTTGAGAAAATGATAGGTTTATGGTATAATGCTGTTAATCTTCTGGAAGGAGAATAGTTTGATGACGCCTTTAAGCGAGTTGATACGGATCATGCGTAAGAAAGCCCTGCTGTCACAGGAGGATTTCGCAAAAACGCTGAATGTATCCGTTGGAACGATAAACCGTTGGGAAAACGCCAAAACCAAGCCGAATATCACGGCAATGAAAAAAATCAAGGCATTTTGTGAGGAAAACAACATCCCCTTTGATGAGATTGAAGCGGCGTGGATCGCCCAGGAGGAGTGAGGAAGATGGCAGAGATAAAGAAAGATCAGGAACGGGACGAGCTGTTCCGCCGCATATATAAAATCGCCACCGACCTTGTTCACGCAGGCCATGTGGCGGAGTGGGATTTTAAATCTTATGTGTTGGGCACGATGTTCTACCGCTATATTTCGGAGAACTTCACTGCCTATATCAACGAGGGCGAGTACGCCGCCGGGAACAAGGACTTTGATTACGCAAAAATGGCTGACGCCGATGCGGAGACTGCCCGTGAGGGACTGGTGCAGGAAAAGGGCTTTTTCATTCTGCCCTCCGAATTGTTCTGCAATGTCCTCGCCCGGGCGGACAAGGACGACAACCTGAACGAAACGCTGGAGCGGGTATTCAACCACATCGAAAGCAGTGCAGCCAGCGGCGATGCGGAAAACGACTTTGCGGGTCTGTTTGACGATTTCGATGTGAACAGCAAGGCCATCGGCGAAACTGTTGCCAAGCGCAACAAGGTGCTGGTGGAGCTGCTGAACGGTGTAGCGCAGATGCCGCTATATTCCACCGACGGCATCAACCCCGACCTGTTTGGCGATGCTTACGAATACCTGATGGGAATGTACGCCGCCAATGCCGGAAAGAAAGGCGGGCAGTACTTCACGCCTGCCGATGTTTCAGAGCTGCTGGCCCGCCTCGGCACCATTGGCAAAACGAAGATCAACAAGGTCTATGATCCAGCCTGCGGTTCCGGCTCTCTGCTGCTGAAGGTGGAAAAAGTGCTGGGAAAGGATAATATCGAACGTGGCTTCTATGGGCAGGAGATCGACCTGACCACTTATAACCTCTGCCGCATCAATATGTTCCTGCACAACATCGAGTTTGACAAGTTCAGTATTGTGCGGGAGGATACCCTGCTCAGCCCGCAGCATTGGGACGACCAGCCTTTTGAGCTGATCGTGTCCAATCCGCCGTTTTCCGTGCCGTGGGAGGGCGATAAGAATCCGCTGCTTATCAATGACCCGCGCTTTTCGCCTGCCGGAGTGCTGGCTCCCGCCTCCAAGGGCGATATGGCGTTTATTATGCACAGTCTTTCGTGGCTGGCTTCCAACGGTGCGGCGGCCATCGTTTGCTTCCCCGGCATTATGTACCGTGGCGGGGCCGAGCAGAAAATCCGCAAGTATCTGGTGGATAACAACTTTGTGGACGCCATCATTCAGCTGCCCTCCAACCTGTTCTTAAATGTTACGATCTCCGTGGACATTATGCTCCTGAAAAAGAACAAAACGGACAACGCCGTTCTGTTCGTGGATGCCTCCAAGGAGTTTGTGAAGGTTACGAAGAACAACCGGCTTTCCGATGACAATATCCGGCGCATCGTGTCCGCTGTGGCAGAGCGTAAGGACGAGCAGCATTTTGCCCGCCTTGTGCCAAACGACGAAGTTGGCAGCAAGCAGAATAATCACAATCTTTCCGTTTCCACCTATGTGGAGCAGGAGGACACCCGTGAAAAGATCGACATTGTGAAGCTGAACGCCGAGATTGCCGAAATCGTCGCCCGGGAACAGAAATTGAGAGAGGAAATCGACCGGATTATTGGGGAGATTGAGGGGCAAGATGAATAAGGAACAAATATACGCTCTCTTTAGAAAGAAAGCGGAAGAAAACAAGCAGTATTTTGATTTTGAAAAATATGGTATTATTGAAGATTTGCTGGCTTATTTTGGATTAACTTCTAAAGAATTCAAAGGTACGAGTTCTTGGGTACATGAGGATAATCTAAAAACACTGCACGATTTTCTAATTAACAGAGCGTCTGATGAGCAGTTGGCATTAGTGTATCAAATTTCAACTGGAAAAAATGAAGTCCCTGCAATGAATCCAGTATTACCGGCTTCCGGCTCGATTTTCGTATCTATGCCAATGAATAAAGAAAAGTACGACTGTGTAGATGATATTCGTCGTGGCACTGAAGCAGCAATTATCTCGACAAAAAATCAGCCTTACTATCTTGACTTAGATGCACATAACGGGAATATTTATGAAAAAATGTTTGAAGAAATTCAGACTTGCAAATTTCTTGTTGCTGATTTTACTTATCAAAATGCAGGTGTTTACTACGAAGCTGGTTATGCGAAAGGAATAGGGAAAACGGTTATACACATTTGCCGTTCTGATGAGTTTTGCAAATTACATTTTGATGTAAAGCAAATTCAATTCGTGACCTGGAATAATGCAGAAGATTTATCGCAAAAATTAGAAAAGCAAATACGCGAATCTGGTTTATGTGGAAGATGAAGACGGAGAATCGGCATATGAGTAAATTAGAAGAACTGATGGCTGAACTTTGTCCGGATGGAGTGCCGTTTCGGACTATAGGAGAATGTGTAAAACCGATTTCTAACATCAAATGGTCATGTAGCAACGATGCGGAATACCAATATATAGACTTAACTTCTGTTAACCGAGATACACACAACATCGGCGAAACCCAAACTATATGTGCAGATAACGCACCAAGTCGTGCACAGCAAATAGTTTATGCACAGGACATTCTTTTAGGGACAACACGCCCACTTCTCAGAAGATTTTGTGTGGTGCCCAATGAGTACAGCAGTCAAATGTGTAGCACTGGATTTTGTGTTCTGAGAGCAGATGAAAACATAGTTTTACATAGATGGTTATATCATCAAATCTCTACAAGTAAGTTCTTTGATTATGTAGAGAAGCATCAAAAAGGTGCAAGTTACCCAGCTATATCAGATGCAGATGTTAAAAAGTTTCGTATTCCCATCCCACCTCTGTCTGTGCAGCGTGAAATTGTCCGTATACTGGACAATTTCACAGAGCTTACCGCAGAGCTTACCGCAGAGCTTACCGCACGGAAGAAACAGTATGCGTATTATAGGGATAAGTTATTGGCATTTGGCGATGATGTACCGAAAAATACGTTGGAAAATCTCTGTGACTTTCAATATGGAAAAGGAAATAGTATTCCAACTGCCCCCGGTGAGTATCCTGTCTACGGGTGCAATGGCGTAGTTGGGACAACGAACGTTTTTAATAGCATTGATGCCCCAGTAATTGGACATATAGGTTCAGCAGGAATTGTAAACTGGGGAAAAGGAAAGCACTTTGTAACATACAATGGTACTATCTGCAAGGTTCGTCCAGAAAAAATGATTTCACGGTATGCGTATCATTTGTTGTGTTCACTCCATCTTGAAAGATTTGTAAAGGGGAGTCAGCCGTTTCTCTCTTATAGTGATTTTGCAAAGGAAACTGTAGCGGTCCCTCCGCTTAACATACAGCAACGAGTCGTTTCCATTCTCGACCGTTTTGACACGCTTTGCACTGACCTTTCCTCCGGCCTGCCCGCCGAAATCGAAGCACGGCAGAAACAATATGAATATTACAGGGATAAACTACTTGAATTTGAAAAATGAGGTGAGTGCAGAGTGCCAAGCCAAAAATCGAACAGCAGAAAAAAGCGGCGCGATCATGTCAAAGCGCAGCCTACCGTTCCGCCTGTAGCTTTTCCTGCAAGCATGTCACAAGCAGAAATGCAGCACATAATTGCGAACGCAATCATTGAAGCCCAAAAAACGAAAGAAGACGCGAAGCAAAAGCAGAAAGAGGCCAATATCCGAGAGTTACAGGAGGCAATTGGTTTAAAAGAATATAATGACAAGAATAGATTACTGCGTATCATTAAGATAGCGATCAATAGCATTAAATGCTTCTTTAAAATCTGCTTTTTATCCCGGAAAAATATAAAAGGCGACCGTGCTACCTTTGGCATTCTGAGCATGCTGTTGACTTTGATTTTTGCCCTCGTGTCATTGGTGCTGTATGTTGTTGCTTTTATCTTCTTTGTGTGCGGGATTATTGCGCTCATCCGTGGACAAGGTGCCCCGCTATGGGGCATCGAGTGGTATGCTTTCATCCCATTCAGCTTTGCTGCATTTGTATTTGCCAGCATATTCCGCATCTCCTCAATCGAAATTGAGAAAGTAGAAGACAGGGATTATATACAGAGTCTACTGAATATTGTCCTTACAATAATCGCAGCTGTTTTTGCGTACCTTTCTCTAATAAAGGAGTAATATGATGAGCTATTTCAATATAGTTGCTCAAAGCAGTGAAAGTACTGTTGTCACCGAATACAAGCCGCAGTCGAAGCGCTCGGAGGCGTACCAGAGCGAAGCGGACTTGGAAAAGGAGTTTATCCGTCTGCTTTGCGAGCTGGGTTATGAGCGCCTGACCATCCACAAAGAGGCCGATCTGATCACCAATCTTCGGACGCAGCTGGAAAAGCTGAATGACTATCGCTTTACGGACGGCGAATGGAAGCGTTTCTGGGACGAGGTGCTGGCAAACACAAACTCCGGCATTCTCGAAAAGACCCGGCTGATTCAGGAGGACTATGTGCAGGTGCTCCGCCGGGATAACGGGGAAAGCAAAAATATTCAGCTTATTGACAAGAAGTGCATCCATAATAACAGTTTGCAGGTCATCAACCAGTATGCCATCTCCACAGAGGAGGGCGCTGCTCACGATAATCGCTATGATGTGACGGTGCTGGTCAACGGCCTGCCGCTGATCCATATCGAGCTGAAGCGCCGGGGCGTTCCCATTCGGGAAGCCTTCAATCAGATCGACCGCTATCAGCGGGATAGCTTCTGGGCATCCAGCGGGCTGTATGAATTCGTGCAGATCTTCGTGATCTCCAACGGCACAAATACGAAATACTATTCCAATACCACCCGTTTCAACCATATCAAGGATGCCAAAGCGCAGAAAGCCAAGAAGTCCAAAACCAGCAATAGCTTTGAGTTCACTTCGTTCTGGGCGGATGCGAATAACCGCATTATCCCGGACCTTGTAGACTTCACCAAGACCTTTTTCTGCAAGCACACCATTCTGAATATTCTTACCCGTTACTGTGTATTTACGGCGGAAAATATGCTGCTGGTGATGCGGCCATATCAAATCGTCGCCACCGAGCGCATTTTGAACCGCATTGAGATCGCCAACAATTATAAGAAATACGGCACCGTAGCAGGCGGCGGGTACATCTGGCACACCACCGGCAGCGGCAAAACGCTGACTTCCTTCAAGACGGCGCAGCTTGCCACCAAGCTGAACTATATTGACAAAGTGCTTTTCGTTGTGGACCGCAAGGATCTGGACTATCAAACGATGAAGGAATATGACCGCTTTGAAAAAGGCGCTGCCAACAGCAACACCTCCACGGCGGTTTTGAAGCGCCAGTTGGAGGATGACAATGCAAGAATCATTATCACCACCATTCAGAAGCTCGCCACCTTTATCAAGAAGAACGCCGGACACAGCGTTTTTGATAAGCGAGTTGTTATCATTTTTGATGAGTGCCACCGGAGTCAGTTTGGGGATATGCATCAAGCCATCACGAAGTATTTCAAGAAGTACAACCTCTTTGGCTTTACCGGAACGCCGATCTTTGCGGTCAATGCAGGCGTAAGCAAGAACCCTACGCTTCGCACAACAGCGCAAGCGTTCGGCGACCAGCTTCACGCCTACACCATCGTGGATGCCATCAATGACAAAAACGTGCTGCCCTTCCGGGTGGACTACATCAAGACAATGGATGCCGAGCCGGATATTGACGACAAGGAAGTTTGGGACATCAACCGGGAAAAGGCGTTTCTTGCCCCGGAACGCATCCGACTGGTCACGGATTACATTCTGACGCATTTTGACCAGAAGACCTACCGGGGTGATAAAACCTATACATACAGCGTATTGCAGAATATCGCCGAGGTTGCCTCTGCCGGCAGCAAGCAGCAGATCGAGGAAATCAAGCAGAAGCAGCGGGTCAGCGGGTTCAACTCCATCTTTGCCGTGTCCAGCGTGGATGCTGCAAAGCTCTACTACGCCGAGTTTCAGAGGCAAATGGCGGAAAATCCGCAGAAGCGGCTGAAGGTTGCCGTCATTTACAGCTATGGAGCGAATGAGGAAGAAACAGATGGTATTCTTGACGAGGAGAATCCGGAGGATACCTCCGCACTTGACCAAAGTTCCCGTGATTTTCTGGATGCGGCCATCCGTGACTATAACGGGATGTTCCACACCAACTATTCCACAGACGGGGACAAATTCCAGAATTACTATAAGGATGTTTCCCTGCGGATGAAGAACAAGGAACTTGACCTGCTGATCGTGGTCAATATGTTCCTGACCGGCTTCGACGCCACGACGCTGAATACGCTGTGGGTGGATAAAAACCTGAAAATGCACGGGCTGATTCAAGCATATTCCCGCACCAACCGGATTCTCAATTCCATCAAGGTGTTCGGCAACATCGTTTGCTTCCGCAATCTGCAAAAGCGTACCGACGATGCAATTTCTCTGTTTGGCGATAAGGAAGCGGGCGGTATCGTCCTGATGCGTGGCTATAAGGATTACTACTTTGGCTACGAGGATGCCGACGGAAAATATCACCCAGGCTACCAAGATATGATTGAGGAATTGACAACGAAATTCCCGCTGACAGAGGAACGCATTACCGGCGAACAGCGGCAGAAGGAGTTTATCGTTTTGTTCGGTGCGATTTTGCGTATGCGCAACCTGCTGACTTCGTTCGACGAGTTTGCCGGAAGCGAAATTTTGAGCGAGCGGGATTTTCAGGATTATCTTGGACGCTATCAGGATCTGCGGGACGAATGGAAAAACCGCAAGCCCGGCGGCGAAAAAGAGGACATCACCGATGACATCGTTTTTGAAATCGAGCTAATCAAGCAAATCGAGATCAATATTGACTACATCCTGCTTCTGGTACAGAAATACCACGATTCACACTGCGATGACAAGGAAGTGCTTATCACAATCCGCAAAGCAGTGGACGCTAGTCCTGAACTGCGCAGCAAGAAGGCACTGATCGAAACCTTCATTGCCGGAATCAACGATGTATCAGATGTGATGCTGGAATGGCGCACCTTTGTCGCCGAAGAAAAAGAACGGCAGCTTGTTGCAATCATTCAGGAGGAAAACCTGAAAGACGATGAGACTCGCCGCTTTATGGAGAGCTCTTTCCGTGACGGCTCTGTCAAAACGACAGGCACGGATATTGACCGGCTGATGCCGCCGATCTCCCGCTTCGGCGGTGGAAACCGTGCAGAGAAGAAGCAGACCATCATTGAAAAGTTGAAGGGTTTCTTCGACCGATTCTTCGGCATCGGGTAACCGGGTCTTAGGGTGCCCCTAACGAGGCCTTTTGCGCAGTTCGGCAGAACGGAGTAAAAAGGCACTGCTCGCTCAGATGGCGCAGGCATCGGGGCGACGCACTGTTTTGCTCCGGAGGAGTACAAACAGTCTGCTCGCTAAGATAATGCAGACCTATTTCAGAGCAACGAAAAAGGGGCGCAGCCGGTGCTTACCTGCATCTGACTGCGCCTCTGATTTCTATCAAACTTTGTTGCTGCTCACACGAAAATGACCTCTGCATTTACGATTTCTGTGGCTCGATTGCGGATGTTATTGCTCCGCCTGACCCATTCCAGCGGGTCACTTGCCTTGAGTTTTTCGTTCAAGTTTTCTTTTTCGGACAGTTCCTTCACAAGCGTATCAAACATCGCCTGTGCCAGGGATTCCACCTCAGCAAGATAATCGTTCAGCGTCCCGGTGGTCAACAGATTGTAGTATCTCACCCGGTGGTTCTCCTTCAAAAATCGCCGGTGTCGTTGTCCCCAAACACCAATTTGCACCTCGATTTGATTATCAATCTCTAGATTCGGCAGATAATAATCACCCGCCTGTCGGTATGTGCCGCCCAGTTTTTCAAACTCCGTCATAGTGCTTCCCTCCATTCATTCCGTATATACGACCTTGAACTTCTTGCGCTTTGCACCGATGATTTTCAGCAGCACTTCGTCAACAGCGTCGGTATATCTGCCCTCTGTGAAGAGCCTGCTGCGCAGATCATTCAGACTTCCAATGAGAAGCCGCCGCTCTGCATCATCCATTGCAAGATGATATTTCTGTTTCATATTCTGCCCTCCTTGTGTTATCATTGTATCGGATAGGCCAGTAAAAATCGAATGTGCGAATAAAATTCTAAAGAAACTGTTCGTGTGCGAGATGAAATATATGTGTTTCTGCCGGTTAATTCATTGTTTTATGAAATCCGTTATCAGCACTCGCACCAGATTCATTACCGTTGTTGATACCATATCAGCAACGGTAATTTTTTATTTTCTGCTGTTGTGTAGGCAATTTCTGCGTGAAAACAGAGATTTTCAGAACATTTCTGCCGTTGAACAGACCGTGAAGTCCCATTTGCCGCAGCCGGGTGTTCCCAAAAGCACAGCTTGTGAGAATTGCAATCGTTATAAGAATACAAACGATAAATTATTATTTTTTATATACACAGAACCGTCCATGGCTGGGAGTAATCTCGGATATGGACGGTTTTCCTTTGTAGCCCCGGGACATAGAGGACAGAAAGGACAAAATAGAACAGACCCGGAGCAGCAGAATCTTTTTCTGCCGTCCCGGGCCTGTTTTTCACTGTTTTCATAGCCTTGCTGTGATTTTCTTCCCATACAGAAACAGGGAAAGATGTTCAAGCACACGCTGGGGATTGCCGGCTGTTTGTACATTATTTCTCAAAATCAGCATTCCCTATGGCGCGGATAAACAATGAGAGCCTTAAGGCTTTCAAAAGAAGGCGGGACTGCAGCGCGCTGTCCTGCGCAAAAATCATCTTAACGAGCAGTTCCGTCGGATGCTGACCTTGGAGCAGTATCGGGATGTCGAAATGCAGGAGCTTTACCGACGCTGCATGCGCGACACGGCGTCTTGGACAAAGACCGTCCGTGCCTGTGCGGGCGCGGAGATGATCTGCGTCGAGGAAATGGAGAGCAATGAGGAGGTTTGGGCGGACTGGCTCAAGCAGGAAAACGAATATGCCGTCGGCGACCGAAAGTCCATGGAGGCAGGCGGCGGAAAATACCTGAACTTCATCAAGATCGTCCTAAGGAAGAAATAAAAATACGCTGTTCAGAGGGTAGCATCACGCCCTCTCTGAACAGCGTCGTTTTTTGCTCGGATCATTTTGCCTCTCTGTGCGAGAGGAAGCGCAGGACAAACAGCACGCCGATCAGCAGCGCCATCGTAACGGGCAGCACGATCAGCGCATTGGGGACAAAGCCGGCGATGATGTAGCCAACGAAGCTGACCGCCGCCGCAACAATCGCGTACGTAAGCTGCGTGGAAACGTGCGTCACATGGTCACATTGCGCACCGGCAGAGGCCATGATGGTCGTGTCGGAAATGGGAGAGCAGTGGTCGCCGCAGACCGCGCCCGCCATACAGGCGGAAACACACACGATACCGATCGGGTCGCTCAGCGGGAAAACGTTCAGCGTGATCGGAATCAGAATACCGAACGTTCCCCAAGACGTGCCGGTCGCAAAGGAGAGGAAGCACCCGATCAGAAATACCACCGCCGGCAGGAAGCTGCGCAGCCCGCTTGCCGAGGACTTGACCAGTGCCGCAACATACTCCGCCGCGCCGAGCGAATCGGTCATTGCCTTCAGACTCCACGCAAAGGTCAGGATCAGAATTGCCGGAACCATCGACTTGAAGCCCTCGGGGATGCAGCCCATCAGCTCGCGGAAGGACATCAGTCGGCGGCAGAAATAATAGATCAGCGTGAACACCAGCGCACCGGCAGAGCCGATCATCAGACCGACGGAAGCGTCGGACTCGGAAAACGCCGTAATAAAATCCGCACCGGAGAAGAATCCGCCGGAATAGATCATGCCGATAACGCACGAGACGATCAGCACAAAAATCGGAACGAGCAGATCCGGAACACGTCCTCTCGGATTGGTGCTTTCGGAGGCAGCGTCCGCATAGCCGCGCAGTCCGGAGAAAATATCGCCCTGCTCGGCATTGCGCTCGTACCTTGCCATCGGGCCGAAATCCAGCTTGAAAATCGCAAGGAGGATCATCATCGCAACGGTCAGCAGCGCGTAGAAATTGAACGGAATCGCCCTGATAAACACCTGCAAGCCGTTCCCCTCCTCGACATAGCTGGAAACCGCCGCCGCCCACGAGGAAACCGGCGCAATGATGCAGATCGGCGCAGCGGTCGCGTCAATCAGATACGCGAGCTTCGCGCGGGAAATATTGTGCTTGTCCGTGACGGGACGCATGACGCTCCCGACGGTCAGACAGTTGAAATAATCGTCGATGAAAATCAGCACACCAAGCGCAACGGTCGCAAGCTGTGCGCCGACCCGCGTCTTGATATGCGCCGATGCCCAACGTCCGAACGCCGCAGACCCACCTGCCCGATTCATCAGGCTGACCATTGCGCCCAAAATGACAAGGAATATCAGAATTCCAACGTTGTAGCGGTCGGACAGCACCGTCGCGACCCCGTCGCTAAGCACATGAATGACCGTCCCTTCAAAATCAAAGTTGGAATACAGCAGTCCGCCGAACACGATGCCGATCAGCAGTGAGGAATAGACCTCCTTCGTGATCAGTGCCAGCGCGATTGCAATGACGGGCGGCAGCAGCGCCCAAGCACTTTGCCGAAATCCGCCCGTTTCCGAACCGTCCGCCGTAAAAAGTGCGCACAGGACTACGGCAGCCAGAATTGCCGCGATCAGTATGAGCCTCACAATGCGGTTTCTTCTCATGATAAACTCCCCTTTTCAAATTTTTAACAACAAAAAAGAAGCCATGACCTCCGTCATAACTTCCGAAAAGGGTACGCTTATCCCTGAAGATTATGACAGCTCTTCGTTCGTTTCCGAACGACAGTCCGACGGATATTCTCCGTCAGACCGGACATTGCACCGTCAGGCAACGTGTGCAATTCCTCGGCAGCTGACCCTTTCGCCGTCTCCGTTGCCTGTTGCAAAACGGGTACTCTTTTCAGCCGCGCCTCTATCATGAAGATTCAGTTGTCACGTCCATTATACGAATATTTTTCCATTTGTCAATCCCTTTCCTGAAATTTTTTCATTTTCCAAGAAGACTGTCTCAAATGCCATCAGGCAGTACGGTATTACCATCTTGTGCTTCCCCGAAATCAGCGAAAGCGTATAGGCAAAGCCGGTATCCTCGAAATTGGTATTGTCGATCCAAGTTGCTCTTCCAGAAATCAAACGATTTACACACGAAAAGATTTACCCCTGTGTTGTGGAAAAATGGGATGAGTGGCGTGAAAGATGTAAAAGAAGGAAAAGTGGTGAACAAACTCCTCGGGCTTCTGCCGAGGATCAGTTCTCCAGTGATTTGGAACGAGACTCACCACGAGTCATTAAGCTGGAGAGTTATCGAAAAGAGGCGTAGTAGGCAAGACGGACAACTCATTTTTTAAGAAGATTGGGAAGGAGTACCTTATTATGGCTGAGAGGTTTCCTGATGTTGCTTGGTGGTGTGATCGTTGCGGAGCAAATCTAAATATTCAGAGTGGATTTGATGATCACCATTATATTTGGCGTTGCACAGAGTGTGGTCACAAGAACAGTATTTCCGCAGATAACATTTATGAGTCCCACGAGGACTACCGTAATTATCGGAATAAGTAAGGAGAATTTTCCATGAGACATGTGTTTAGAGCCACGAAGATGGGATGGAGCAAGGAGCAGGAAGGAGTCTGGTTTGACTCTGCGTCATAGCGGCACCTCCTTCCGACACGACAGTATATTGTCGGGTCCGGGATAGTCAATGGCAGGGGCGGAGAGTTATCAGAAAGTTATCATTTACGAAGTTTCCACATGAAATCATATTTTGCGGAAACTTAACATCCCCTGCCCATAATTATGGATTGTTACGGCTTGACTATGATGAAATATTCAAAGTCTCTTTGCTGATTCGGAAAAATTTGCTTGAATCAGCAAAGAGACTTTGCCTTACTTTGCACATTGAACATCAGTATCACCTGATTCATCAAAGAGCCATCCGAATCAGCAAACAAAATACCAAAGTGCAAACAGCAAAAACTGATTGCGCTATTGCTTGATCGAAAGTGTGCCTCAGAAATCTGACTCCACGAAAATATTATCGGAAAACTGGAACGGGAAAAGTTTTTTAATGCGGATTACAATAGAAATAATTAATATTTTCATGAAAACATTCATAGTATACTATCAATAATCCTTGACAAAAATTGATTTTGCGGATATTATATTGAAAAAGGAGCTGATCTCAATGGCGATTACAACAAAAGAAAGCATCCTCAAAGTTCTGAGTGCTTATAATCCGTGGTGGAAAACCGGGACAGTTAGCCCGCAGATGTCAAAAACCTACAAGAGGTTTGCATTCCACGAAGCGATGAAGCGGTTGACGGATAAAGGAATTCGCCGCTCTGTGGTTTTGACCGGGACGAGACGCGTTGGAAAAACAACCATCCAATACCAAATGATCGAAGCGCTGTTAAAGTCAGGTGTGGCACCGCAGAAAATTGTTTTTATTTCTTTGGATCATCCTATGCTGAAGCTCAGCCAATTTCAGGATGTTCTGGAGTGCTATCATGAAAATATCTATGCAGAGCAGGATGTCTATTACTTCTTTGATGAGGTGCAATATGCGCAGGACTGGGATCGATGGTTAAAGATCATTTATGATACACAACCCAACACCCGTGTTGTTGCAACCGGCTCTGCCAGCCCAGCGTTGATGAAAGGCAGTAGAGAAAGCGGTGCCGGTCGTTGGACCGTTATACAAGTCCCAACGATGTCTTTTTATGAGTATTGTGAACTGCTGAACTTGGATCGCCCCAATATTGCCTCCGATTTGAAAGTAACAACATTGCTCCACAAAAGTCAAATTGAGCGGACTCAAATTATGATGCAGCTTTCCAAGGTTCAAAATCATTTTATGCGGTATTTGCAGGTTGGCGGTTTTCCGGAGTTGGCATTGGCTGACAATGATTTGATGGCGCAGCAGATCATGCGAGAAGATGTTGTGGATAAAGTTCTGAAACGTGATCTTCCCTCACTGTACAATATCCGTAACGCAACGGAACTGGAGAGAATTTTCTTATACCTCTGCAATGTATCTTCAGAAATTGTATCGATTGAGGCAATTACGAAAGAACTGAACGGTGTATCTCGCACAACTGTAGAAAACTATATTCAGTATCTGGAAAGTGCAAATTTGATTTATCAGAGTTGGCCGGTTGATATGGCAGGGAAAAAGGTATTAAAGGCGCGCCCTAAAATTTATATCGCCGATGCGGCAATTCGGAATGCTGTTTTGATGGATGATTCTGTTTTGACGGACCCTGTTGAGATGGGAAAGATTGTTGAAACGGCTGTTTACAAGCATGTCGCAGCGTTTTATTATCAATATGCTACTTCGGTGGGCTATTTTAGAGGTGGAAAAAAGAGCAAAGAAATTGATATTGTGGTGGACTATCCTAATACGAAAAACATCCTCATTGAAGTTAAATACAGAGAAGGTGCGCCAATTGCGGATGATGATGCAATCGTAGAATTGTGTGAGGAATCGTCGGCAGCAATCATTATAACCAAGAATGCGGACGATTATGGAGTTCATAACACAAAGTGCGGTAAAGATCTACTACGAATTCCTGCATTTGCGTTCCTTTATTTGCTTGGGAATGCAGAAAAACATGGATATCGCGGAATGGAACAATAAAATAGGTTATATTCTGTCCTTTCTGTCCCCATTGTCCCGCCGTGTTAGGACGAACGCCGCAAAAATGCACCATGCCGTCCAAGCATGGTGCAAGGTATCCATGAGCGGTAGGTTTGCCAGATCTGCACCGTCTGTCGGTTCGGCAGGCGGTGCTTTTTGCCGTTTTCCCGTTCCTCTGTGTATCTGTCCCCCACTTCCATTGTCCCGGTGCGTCGGGACGAACTCCGTGAAAATGTACTGCGCCTGCTCCGTGCGCGTACAATTGCCGTTATCGGCAAAATTCAAATATTGTTTCATAAATTGTTATTTATATTTTGCCGATAATGTGCTATACTATCCCTGTGCAGAAAGGGAGGGATCTCTATGAAATATATTTCTGTCGCGGAAACGGCGAAAAGGTGGGGCGTTTCCGAACGCAGCGTGCGAGGGTATTGCGCCGAAGGAAAAATCGACGGTGCATTTCTGACCGGAAAGACATGGAACATACCCGAAACCGCGGAGAAGCCCGATCGCATGAACAAGAAAACCGATACACCAAAGACCCTTCTTGAGGTGCTGAAGGCTGAAAAAGCGGCGAAGCTGCACGGCGGTATTTATCATAAAATCCAAATCGATCTGACCTATAACTCCAACCACATGGAGGGCAGTCGCCTTACTCACGATCAGACGCGCTATATCTTTGAGACGAACACCATCGGCGCATCGGACGGGACGGTCAAGGTTGACGATGTGGTCGAGACCGCCAACCATTTCAAGTGCATTGATATGGTGATCGACAATGCCAATTATGCTCCGAGCGAGGCGTTCATCAAGCAGCTGCACGCCGTTCTGAAAAACGGAACTTCCGATTCCCGCCTCGATTGGTTTGCCGTCGGGAATTACAAGAAACTGCCCAACGAGGTCGGCGGCATGGACACCACTGCGCCGGAGAATGTCGGTGCTGAGATGAAGAAGCTGCTTGCGGAATACAACGCTATCAAGCGCAAAACCTTTGACGATTTGCTTGACTTTCACTACCGCTTTGAGCGCATCCATCCGTTCCAGGACGGCAACGGCAGAGTCGGGCGCCTGCTCCTTTTCAAAGAATGCCTGCGGAGCAACATCGTGCCGTTTATCATCGAGGACGACATCAAGATGTTCTACTACCGTGGCTTGAAGGAGTGGCAGAATGAGCGCGGCTATCTGCGTGATACTTGTCTATCTGCACAGGACAGATTTCAGAAGTATTTGGACTATTTCCGAGTCCCGTATGACAAATAAGCAAAACCGCCCCTGTGCGATACAGAGGCGGATTGCTTTTTCGTAATAAACCCGTGCGTCTATGCCGTAAAAAAGTCCCGCCTGCACAAGCAGGCGGGAAAATTTTTGCTCTCTTTTGTGTTCGGGAGGTTTTCTCCATCCCCCGGCTCACATGGCCGCAGCCTCGGGGCTGCGGAGCTGGAGCTGCAGGCGGTCGGCGATGAGGGCGATGAACTCGCTGTTCGTCGGCTTGCCCTTCGTGTTCGACACGGTGTAGCCGAAGAAGCGCTGCAGCGTCTCCAGGTCGCCGCGGTCCCACGCGACCTCGATGGCGTGGCGGATGGCGCGCTCGACGCGCGAGGGCGTCGTGGCGAACGTCTTGGCCACCTGCGGATAGAGCACCTTGGTGATGGCGTTGATGACATCCATGTCGTTCACGGCAATCAGGATCGCCTCCCTGAGATACTGATAGCCCTTGATGTGCGCAGGGACGCCGATCTCGTGAATGATCGAGGTGACCATGGACTCGATGTTGGCGTTGCGCTTTGCTGCGATGGCGGGTTTGCGCGAAACGGCGCTCTCGCAGATCTCGTCGAGACGCTCCACGACGGCACGGCAGCTGCATGGTTTCAGCATGATATATTGCACGCCGAGCGTCATAAACATTGAAGACACATATTCCGTTACGAACTCCACCAAAACCAGAAGCTTTGGCTTTGGATCCAGCCCGGCCGCTGCCTTCAGCACGGACAGGCCGTCCGCCTGCGGCAGCATGAGGTCGACGACCAGCAGATCCGGTTTCAGCTCTTTCAGCAGGCTGATGGCGCGAACGCCGTCACAAGCCGAGCCGACCACGGAATACCGATTCGTCTGCTTCAGGGCAACGCCGAGCTTCCCACAAAACTCTTCGCTGCCGTTTGCCAGCAGGACCCGATACATTTTTTCCATGTAACAACTCTCCTCCTCGTAGATTCTCTCATTTCCGCATGGATGTACAAGCGGTGCTTCTAATTTAACATATTCGGCCCGCTTTTGCAATGACTTTCCCTGAAAATGTCTGCTTTTTCGTCGACGTTCTTCGACAAACATGCGGAAACGGCAGAAAATATGATACTCTAAGAGGAAAAAGGTGAAAAAATATTCTTATTCACGGAATTACCGTGAGACGTCCCGTTATTCCGCGTGATCGGTCGAATTTTCATTGCGCTGGCTGAGCCAGATCAGCAGCACGGCAATGTCGGCGGGCGAAACGCCGGAGATGCGCCCGGCCTGCCCGATGGAGCGCGGGCGGATGTCGGCCAGCTTCTGCCGCGCCTCAAGGCGCAGCCCGGCAATGGAGGCATAGTCCGCATCCTCCGGCAGCAGGCGGGCTTCCTCGCGGCGGAACGCCTCGATCTGCTGCTCCTGCCGCTGGAGATACCCCGCATATTTTACTCGTATTTCAACCTGACGCGTCACGGCCGCCGGAAGCTCCGGCCGCTCCGGGTCGAAGGGGGCAAGCTCTGCATAGTGCAGCTCCGGGCGGCGCAGCAGGTCCGCCAGCCGCGCGGAGCTGACGACCTCCGCCGAGCCGCGCGCCTGCAGAAACCCGTTCAGCGCCGGACCGGCGGGCACGCCGGTGTGCTCCAGCCTGCGCTGCTCGCGCCGGACGGCCTCGTATTTCTCCGCGACGGCCTGTGCCTGTTCGGCGGGGATGAGGCCGATGCGATAGCCGATGGGCGTGAGCCGCTCGTCGGCGTTGTCCTGCCGGTGCAGCAGCCGGTATTCGCTGCGCGAGGTCATGATGCGGTACGGCTCCTCCGTGCCCTTCGTGACGAGGTCGTCGATGAGAGTGCCGATGTAGCCGTCCGAGCGTTTGAGCACCAGCGGCTCCC
>ERZ773227.588-NODE-588-length-32892-cov-5.548710_pt1 | contig 32892 bp, 27 predicted proteins | sample MGYA00580525_ERZ773227 | MGnify/ENA primary metagenome ERZ773227 (study PRJEB29015, sample SAMEA2737782) | human gut metagenome | biome: human gut; feature: human-associated habitat; material: faeces | place: China | collected 2012 ... | reverse complement strand
ATAGCCGTTGTCTCTTCAGCAAACCAGGCCAGCTCCAGCGGCCCCGGCGCCAGGCGCCACTCTTCAGTGATCGCTTCCGCGACATAGCGCTGCTGGCGCTCTGCCCCCTTCAGCAGAAACTGAGCGCCGCCGCGCAGGACTTTACCGACGCCTTCGGCCACAATATCGCCGGTATAGGGCGCCAGCAGTTCAGCGGGATCAAACTCTGCCAGGTCGCACAGGGAGACCATATTCTGCACCACCTGCAGATCGCCCTGCACTTCCAGATCACCGCTGCGAATAAGCGCCGTGAGCTGCTGACGATTGCGCAGTTTTGGCAGCACGCTGAGCCGGGTAATCACGGTGCAATCGGCCTCTCCGTCCCAGGCGCTCAGGACGTCAACCTGGCGTTCGCTGAATACCAGCACCACGGGCGTGGCGAAATCCTGCAGCTGGACCCGCAATACCTTGCCCAGCAGGCGCTGGCGAGCGGGTTTAAGCGCTTTGTCGCGCCAGAGGAAAGTATTCAGCGCCGTTTCAATGCCAGCGGTAACCAGGGGTGTGAAAGGCATAGCGTCCCTCCTGTCAGAACTTGTAACCGCGATGCAAAGCAACGATACCCGCCGTCAGGTTGTAGTAATCCACGTTTTCGAAGCCCGCATCCTGCATCATCCCTTTCAGGGTTTCCTGGTCCGGATGCATACGAATAGATTCCGCCAGGTAGCGATAGCTGTCGCCATCTTTTGCCACCAGCTCGCCCACCTTCGGCAGGATATGGAAGGAGTAAGCGTCGTAGGCTTTGCTCAGCGGTTCGATAATGGGTTTAGAAAACTCCAGCACCAGCAGACGTCCGCCCGGCTTCAGCACGCGGTACATCGAACGCAGCGCTTTCTCTTTGTCGGTCACGTTACGCAGACCGAAAGAGATGGTGATGCAGTCAAAGGTATTATCAGCAAAAGGCAGGGCTTCCGCGTTGGCCTGAACATACTCAACGTTGCCTACGATGCCGATATTGCGCAGCTTTTCGCGGCCCATTTTGAGCATAGAATCATTGATATCAGCAAGCATGACGCGGCCGGTTTCCCCTACCAGGCGGGAGAACTTGGCCGTCAAATCACCGGTACCACCAGCCAGATCCAGCACGGTCTGCCCGCGACGTACGCCGCTGCAGTCGATGGTGAAACGCTTCCACAAACGATGGATCCCAAACGACATCAGGTCGTTCATCACATCATATTTTGCGGCGACAGAATGGAATACATGCGCCACCATATCTGCTTTCTGCTCTTTAGCGACCGTCTGAAAGCCAAAGTGCGTCGTTTCTTGTGAATCCTCAACCATCTCTATGCCTGCTTGCTTTTCAAGAAAATGTTCACTGAGTGTATCAGACTCAGCGCATTTCCCATACGTTTCAGCATGGCGGAGCCGCCTCCCGGCTACGCACCGTCTCGGCAGAGTCGGGTGAAAATGCGTCATTTTCCGGCAGGTTATCCTCATCTTCGAGACGATATTGCTCGTCCTGAGCCGTAGCTTGTTCGACTAAATCAGGATTAATCCCGCGCTTGACCTCCACGCCCAGGCCGCGAAAGGCCTCCGCCTGGGCCAGCAGATTACCACGCCCGGAAGCGAGCTTTTTCATCGCCTGGCGATAGCTCTCTTGCGCCTTATCCAGGCTCTGGCCGATGGCGGACATATCATCCACAAACAGGCGCATTTTGTCGTAAAGGCGCCCCGCCCGCTCGGCAATCTTTTGCGCGTTACGACTCTGGTGCTCATAGCGCCACAGATTGGCGATAGTGCGCAGGGCTACCAGCAGCGTCGTCGGGCTAACCAGCATAATATTATTTTGCAGCGCCTCGCTGATGAGCTCAGGCTGGCGATCGATGGCCAGCAGGAACGCCGGCTCAACGGGAATAAACATCAGCACATAGTCGAGCGAGCGCAGGCCAGGCAGCTGTTGATAATCCTTGCGTCCCAGCAGGCGAATATGGTTACGCACCGAGGCAAGGTGTTCCTGCAGCGCGACTTCGCGGGTGTAGTCGTCTTCGGCGTTGAAATAGCGCTCATAGGCGACCAGGGTCATTTTGGCGTCGATCACCACGTCCTTACCCTGCGGCAGGCGCACGATAACGTCCGGCTGCATCCGCGAGCGGTTGTCGGTCTCAATACTGACCTGAGTCTGGTACTCATAGCCTTCGCGCAGGCCGGAGGCCTCCAGCACGCGGGTTAAGACCACTTCCCCCCAGTTGCCCTGAGTTTTGTTATCCCCCTTCAGCGCTTTGGTCAGGTTCAGCGCCTCCTGTGCCATCTGCGCGTTCAACTGCTGCAGATTGCGGATCTCATGCGCCAGGGTATGTCTTTCACGCGCCTCCTGGCCAAAGCTCTCCTGCACCTGGCGGCGGAACCCGTCCAGCTGTTCGCGTAGCGGCGTCAGCAGGCCATGCAGGCTCTGGCGGTTTTGCTCATCGACCCGCCGGTTGCTGTGTTCGAAAATACGGTTGGCGAGGTTTTCAAACTGCTCGCTAAGGCGCTGCTCGCTGTTCATCATCTGGCGGATCTTATCTTCCGCATGCAGCTGGGTGGATTCGAGCCGGGTGGTGACCTCACGGAGATCGGCCTCGAGCGAGGTATTGATATCCCGTAGGCTGCGCAGCTCGTTGTTCAGCAGCTCACACTCCTCACGCCAGTGGGCCTCCTGCGCCAGTTGCTGGCGGGCGGCGCTCAGCTCAATATCCAACTCTCGCCGTTCCTCGATGAGATCGGCCCGAATTTGATCGGCGCGCGCTTTGGTCGCCAGCCAGCCGACCATTAACCCGGCTGCCAGTGCGATAACCGCGCTGATAATAATGGAGAGATCCACGACGCCCCCTGCGATAACCTGATGACACAAAATAGAATTGTGCTGTACAAACGTCCAGTTTAAAAGGAATTTCCTGCGAGAGGCGACGCAAAAAAGAAAGGCCGGAGGATCCGGCCTGACAGGGAAAGTGTTGAGTTACAGCAGACGACGCGCCGCTTCCACGACGATTTTCACCGCGTGGCTTTCGGTTTGCTTCATGGTTTCGGCGTTAGGGATCTCTTGCTGGGTACGGTTCACGATAACCCCAGCCACCATCCCGGCGCGCAGGCCCTGGCTGGCGCACATGGTCAGCAGCGTGGCGGATTCCATTTCATAGTTCATCACGCCCATTGCCTGCCACTCTTCCATTGAGCCCTTGAAGCGGCTCACCACGCGGCCGGAGAAGGTGTCGTAACGCTCCTGGCCCGGGTAGAAGGTATCCGAGGAGGCAGTCACGCCGATATGCGTGGTGGCGCCGATTGATTTCGCCGCTTCCACCAGCGCGGTGGTACAGGCGAAGTCTGCGACGGCCGGGAACTCCATCGGCGCGAAGTGCAGGCTGGCGCCGTCCAGACGAACGGAGGCGGTAGTCACCAGCACATCGCCAACGTTAATGTGCGGTTGAATCGCGCCGGTGGTGCCGATACGCAGGAAGGTACGCACCCCCAGCTGCGCCAGCTCTTCCACGGCGATGGAAGTCGACGGGCCGCCGATGCCGGTAGAGCAGACGATCACTGGTTTGCCGTCCAGCTCCGCGCGCCAGGAGGTAAATTCGCGGTGAGATGCCAGTTTAACCGGCTTATCCATCAGCGCGGCGATCTTTTCCACACGCTCCGGATCGCCAGGGACGATAGCCAGCGTAGCCCCTTGTAAATCGTTCTTGGTGAGGCCGAGATGAAAAACATCAGACTTGGACATAAAAAACTCCTCTGTGGGTCGAATTATCAGCAGAAGCAAAACGGTACTGTACAGAAGCCCCTGGCAACATTTTGTGATGATAGTCACCAAGACCAATAATGATTGCAGTTGTTTTTCAGTAAATAGTGATACACATCACATTAACAAGTTATATTCATCATCACAGAACAAAAGATAGCCGCTTTCAGGCACTGTGCTTTATTACCGCCCGAACTAAAGGTAAAGGGTCTATAGTTACTGATGCGCTAATAAATAAGGGTACGGAGAATACCATGACCACCACCAAGCAACCTGGATTCGCACCTGCAGCTTCACCACACGCCGCAACCGCCGTTCATACGCCGGAAGAGCATATTATCGCCGGAGAGACGTCGATTCCCTCTCAGGGTGAAAACATGCCGGCCTACCACGCCCGCCCGAAAAATGCCGACGGTCCGCTGCCGATCGTTATCGTGGTACAGGAAATTTTCGGCGTGCATGAACATATTCGCGATCTTTGTCGCCGCCTGGCACAGGAAGGCTATCTGGCTATCGCGCCTGAATTGTACTTCCGTCAGGGCGATCCGAATGAGTACCACGATATCCCGACCCTGTTCAAAGAGCTGGTCAGCAAGGTGCCGGACGCGCAGGTGCTGGCGGATCTCGACCACGTCGCCAGCTGGGCGGCGCGCCACGGTGGCGATGCCCATCGTCTGCTGATCACCGGCTTCTGCTGGGGCGGACGCATTACCTGGCTGTATGCCGCGCATAACCCGCAGCTTAAAGCGGCAGTGGCCTGGTACGGTAAGCTGGTGGGAGAAAAATCACTGAATTCGCCGAAGCACCCGGTAGATATCGCCGTCGATCTCAACGCCCCGGTGCTTGGTCTGTACGGCGCTAAAGACGCCAGCATTCCGCAGGACACCGTCGAGACTATGCGTCAGGCGCTGCGGGCAGCCAACGCCACGGCGGAAATCGTGGTGTATCCCGAAGCCGATCATGCCTTTAACGCCGACTATCGCGCCAGCTATCATGAAGAGTCAGCCAAAGACGGCTGGCAGCGGATGCTCGCCTGGTTTGCTCAGTATGGCGGTAAAAAAGGGTAATCGCCCTAAGCATGAAAAAAGGAGGCAAATGCCTCCTTTTTGATTTTTCGCGTAACGATTAGGCGGACTGGCGCAGATTTCGCGCCGCTTGCACCATATTCGCCAGCGCGGCGCGGGTTTCCGGCCAGCCGCGAGTTTTCAGGCCGCAGTCCGGGTTAACCCACAGTCGCTCCACCGGGATACGCTGCGCGGCTTTCTTCAGCAGCGCTTCGATCCACTCCACGCTCGGCACGTTTGGCGAGTGAATATCATATACTCCCGGCCCGATCTCATTGGGGTACTCGAACGCTTCGAACGACTCCAGCAGCTCCATATCGGACCGCGAGGTTTCAATGGTGATCACGTCAGCGTCCAGCGCGGCAATGGAGTCCATGATGTCATTGAACTCGCAATAGCACATATGGGTATGGATCTGCGTGTCGTCTTTGGCGACCGCAGCATTAAGGCGGAAGGCTTCCACACCCCACTGCAGATAGGCATCCCAGTCGCTGCGCTTCAGCGGTAACCCTTCGCGCAGCGCCGGCTCATCAATCTGGATGATGCCGATCCCCGCCGCCTCCAGATCCGCCACTTCATCACGCAGGGCCAGCGCAATCTGTTTCGCGATGGTTTCACGGCTGACATCCTCCCGCGGGAAGGACCAGCACAGAATGGTCACCGGTCCAGTGAGCATCCCTTTCACCGGCTTGTCGGTCAGCGACTGCGCGTACTTCGCCCAGTCGACGGTGATCGCCTGCGGACGGCTGACGTCGCCGATCACCACCGGCGGCTTCACGCAGCGGGAACCATAGCTCTGCACCCAGCCGTTTTGCGTGAAGATAAAACCGTCCAGATGTTCGCCGAAGTATTCCACCATGTCGTTCCGCTCGGCCTCCCCGTGCACCAGTACGTCTAAACCTAACCGCTCCTGCTCGACGATCGCCTGCTTAATATGTTCCGCAATCCCCGTCCGATAATGACTGGCGTCAAGGTTACCCTTTTTGAAGTCCAGGCGCAGGCCGCGGATCTCGGTCGTTTGCGGGAATGACCCGATGGTGGTAGTCGGCCATTTCGGCAGGTTAAAGCGCTGGCGCTGTGCCTGCGCGCGAACCTCATAGGGGCTGGCGCGCTGGCTGTCCTGAGCAGTGATCGCCGCCAGCCGTTTTTCCACCTCCGCGTTGTGCACGCGGGTCGAATGGCGACGGGCCTGGATTGGCGCGCTCCACTCGGTAATCGCCGCCGTATCGCCGCTGTTCAGCGCATCGCGCAGCAGCGCCAGCTCACCGCATTTCTGCAGCGCGAAGGCAAACCAGCTCTTCACTTCCGCATCAAGGCGCGTCTCCACGCTCAGATCGATCGGGCTATGCAGCAGAGAGCAGGATGACGCGACCCATAGCTCGCGCTTACCGACGAGGTCTTTAATTTGCGCATACTTTTCGGTGAGATCGGCGCGCCAGACGTTACGCCCATTGATCAAGCCCGCGGACAGCAGCCAGTCGGCCGGCAGGCGGTTGTGCAGTTCGGCAACATCATCTTTGCCGTGCACCAGATCGACGTGCAGCCCCTGGACCGGTAGCGCAGCAATGGTCGCGAGATTGTCGCTAACGCCTTCAAAATAGGTAGTCAGCAGCAGCTTCACCTGGCCCTGCAGGGCGTCATAAGCCGGTTGAAAGGCCTCCAGCCACGCTGGCGGCAGCTCCAGCACCAGCGCCGGTTCATCAATCTGCACCCAATCGATGCCGCGTTTCGCCAGTTCGGCCAGCACCTGCTGGTAAACCGGCAGGATGGCATTCAGCAGGGTCAGGCGGTCAAACGGTTCACCTTTCACTTTACCCAGCCACAGATAGGTTACCGGCCCCAGCAGCACGGGCTTGATCTTGTGGCCCAGCGCCAGCGCTTCGTCTACTTCATCCAGCAGTTGGGTCCAGCTCAGTTTGAACTGCTGGCCCTTCACGAACTCCGGCACCATATAGTGATAGTTGGTGTTAAACCATTTGGTCATTTCCGCAGCGGCGGCCGGTTCGCCAGTCGGCGCGCGGCCGCGGCCAATGCGGAACAGGGTATCGATGTCGATGGATCCGTCTTTGTTCTGATGACGAGCCGGCACGTTGCCAAGCAGCAGGCTGGTAGTCAGAACATGGTCGTACCAGGCGAAATCCCCCACCGGCAGCAGATCAACGCCCGCCTGTTTCTGCTGCTCCCAGTGACGGGCGCGCAGCTCACGGCCTACCGCCAGCAGTTCCTCGCGAGTGGCGTTGCCCGCCCAGTAGCTCTCTTGCGCTTTTTTCAGCTCGCGGCGCAGGCCAACGCGAGGAAAACCGAGGGTGTGGTTAATAATTGTCATTTTTGTTCCTCTCTTATTTCATTGAATCTGAAGAAAAACTCTCAATAGTTCGGCTTGCAGGAAGGCGGCAACGATGCGCATCCCCAGGAGCTTACTGAAGGAAGTGACTGGGGTAAGCAAGGCAGCCAACGCATCTGCAAGTCGAAATATGACGAGTTTTAGACGTCCAGATGTTTACACATCCATAATTGACAGTTACTGTATATTCCTCAAGCGCAAATTGCTCATGGCGAAGTGAAGGACTTTCATGATCGAAATTAAACATCTGAAAACGCTGCAAGCGTTGCGGAACAGCGGTTCACTGGCGGGTGCGGCAGCGGCCCTGCACCAGACCCAGTCCGCCTTGTCTCACCAGTTCAGCGATCTGGAACAGCGCCTTGGCTTTCGTCTCTTTGTGCGTAAGAGCCAGCCGCTGCGTTTTACTCCTCAGGGGGAAATCCTCTTACAGCTGGCCAACCAGGTGCTGCCGCAGATCGCTCGCGCCCTGCAGGACTGTAACGAACCACAGCAGACCCGGCTGAGGCTGGCTATCGAATGTCACAGCTGTATTCAGTGGCTGACGCCGGCGCTGGAGAATTTCCGCGCCCGCTGGCCACATGTGGAGGTCGACTTCCATTCCGGCGTCACCTTCGACCCACAGCCTGCGCTGCAGCAGGGTGAACTGGATCTGGTGATGACCTCCGATATTCTGCCGCGCAGCGGCCTGCACTACTCGCCGATGTTTGATTTTGAGGTGCGTCTGGTGCTGGCGCCCGAGCATCCGTTAGCTATGAAGACGCAGGTTACCCCGGAGGATCTGGCCGCGGAAACGCTGTTGATTTATCCCGTGCAGCGCGGGCGCCTCGATATCTGGCGCCACTTCCTGCAGCCGGCCGGCATCAGCCCGCAGCTGAAAAGCGTCGATAACACGCTGTTGTTGATCCAGATGGTGGCTGCCCGGATGGGCATCGCCGCGCTGCCGCACTGGGTGGTGGAAAGTTTTGAACGCCAGGGCCTGGTGGTCACCAAAACCCTGGGTGAGGGATTATGGAGCCGGTTGTACGCGGCCGTTCGCGATGGCGAACAGCGTCAACCGGTCACCGAAGCGTTTATTCGCTCTGCGCGGAACCACGCCTGCGATCATCTGCCGTTTGTCCGGAGTGCGGAGCGACCCAGCGGCGATGGACCCACAGCGAGGCCAGGATCACCAACGCTCCGCTAATAAAGCTCGGCCAGTGCGGCTGCTCCTGCCAGATGGCAAGGTTAACCAGCAGCCCGGCGGGGACATGGACGTTATTCATGATCCCCAGCGTGCCGGCATCCACCTGGGTGGCGCCATAGTTCCACATAAAGTAACCCAGCCCGGAAGCCACCACGCCGAGCCACACCAGCACGCTCCACTGCAGCGTGGTGGTCGGCAGCTTCTGGGCGTTGCCGAGCATAAACCACGCCGCCACCGCCACGATAAAGGCCCCGACATAGAACCAGGCAAAGGCATTGTGCTGCGGCATCGGACGCACCTCCATCAGACGCTTATACCCCACCATACCGATGGCGAAGCAGAGGTTTGACAGCTGTACCAGTAACAGCCCGGTCCAGAAATGATCGCTGACTTTGTCATAGCGGATAATCGCCGCCCCCAGCACCGCCAGCGCGGCACTCAGCAGATAGCCCCAGCGCAGCTTACGTCCGCTGAGCAGGTCGTAGATCAGTGTGATATACAGGGGAGTAAACACGGTAAACAGCAGAAATTCCGAGACCGTCAGATAGAGATAGGCGCGGAAAGCCAGCAGGTACATGATGCCTAGCTGCATCGCGCCCACCAGCATATAGAGCACGATCGTGCGCGGAGACTGGCCGCGCGTGCGCAGGAAAGGCAGGAACACCAGCGCCGCCAGGCCCACGCGCATCAGCACCGAAAAATAGCTGTCGACGCTACCGGCCAGGTATTCGCCAATCAGGCTAAAAGAAAAGGCCCACAGGATAGTGGTGATAATTAACAGCGCCACAATGGTCGTCTCGTTGGATAAAGAACAGGCATTGTAGCGAAGAGTCAGGTTGACGACTGGACACTTATTCGCCAGTCGTCAATCTTTTTCAGTCGAGGTATAGCTTACGCAGGTAGTGCGGGACAGCATCATCGGCGTTACTGCCGATCACTTCCAGTTCCGGATGCAGATCCTTCAGCCGCTGGTGGGCGTTGGCCATGATGCAGCCTTTGCCAGCCATCGACAGCATCTCAGCGTCGTTCATACCGTCGCCGAAGGCGATGCAATCGGAAAGAGTGTAGCCGAGCATCTTCGCCACCGCCTCCAGCGCATGCCCCTTCGATACCCCACCCGCCATAACTTCCAGGCAGGTTAAGGTGGAGAAGCTGACGTTCACCCGATCGCCCCAGCGGGCGTTCATCGCCTGCTCCAGCGGCAGCAGATGCTCATGATCCTCGCAGGTAAAGAATACTTTGCTGATCCCCTGCGGATCCAGTTCGCCCGGCTCATACAGCTTGTAGTTAAACACCGCCTCCTTGAAGAAGCGCATCTCTTCCGGACGATGGCGGTTCATATACCACTCGTCTTCCCGATAAACGTTAGTGACGATTTTCGGGTCGTTACGCACGATCTCAAACAGGTCGGCGGCAATATCGCGATCGAGGTTATGGGCAAAGATTTGCTGACCATCGCTATCGTGAACGCGGGCGCCGTTAGAGGTGATCATGTACGACCGGATGCCGAGATTATCGCGGATTTGCCCGACGTCGATGTAGTGACGGCCGGTGGCGAAGACGAAATTGATCCCACGGGCGGTAAGCAGCTTCAGCGTCTCTTTGGCATACGGGGTCAGGAAATGATCGGGGGAAAGCAGCGTGCCGTCTAAATCAGACGCAACAACCTGGTACATAAAAAAGTTAACCTCTAAGCAGGGCGACGAGCGTTATCGTCGGATTAAGTATGTCGATTGAAAAACTCGACGATGGCATTGAGCGCGACTGAGCGCATAGCGTCCTTTTCAAAAAGGATCTCATGATATGCCCCTTCAATGACGAGCAGTTTACCGCCCTCACAAGGATGGCCGGCAGCGGCCCGTAATTCGCAATAGCGGTCGTGCATCAGATTATCGACCACCCGCTCCTCCTCCGCCTGTAAAAGCAGCGTCGGGGCGGTATCTTTTTCCACATTCGCCAGCACTTCGTCGCCGGCCAGCATGCCCTCACGCACCCAGTGCCAGGTCGGACCGCCGACCTGCAGCCGCGGCTCATCGGCATAGAAGCGCAGGTTGCGACGATAGCGTTGCCGACTGTGCGTCAGCACGTTAACGGCAAAAGGCAGCGCCCGCCAGCGCCCGGTGCCGATGGCATACTCTTCGCGAATGCGCTGATGGCCCTCAGCCCAGTCGAGAATATGGCGCACCATCCAGTCCGGCAGCCGAATGATAATCCCGAACATCGGCGCGCAGAGCGCTATTGCATCGCAATGCGCCCGGTAACGTTGCAGAAAAAGCGTGGCAATCGCTCCGCCCATAGAATGGGCAAGAATAAACCGTTTTCGCCAGTGTCCAGGAACCACCTGCTGCTGCCAGAGCGCGGCCAGGTCATCAACATAGTCGCTGAAGTTAACCACGTGTCCGCGGTGGGTATCTGAGAGCAGGCGGCCCGAGCGTCCCTGCCCGCGATGGTCAATGATCATCACGTCAAAGCCGCAGTGAAAGAGATCGTAGGCCACTTCAGCATACTTCACGTAGCTTTCAATGCGCCCGGGGCAAATCAACACCAGACGATCGTTATGTTGCGCGCAAAAGCGGACAAAGCGTACCGGTACATCGTCGACGCCTTTAAATTCAGCTTCTTCGCGCTGTCGCCAGAAATCCGTCAGCGGCCCCATGCTAAAGGCCGCAAACGCGTTTTCTCGTGTTTCCCAGTCCTTTTTCTGCCCAAACATCGGGTTTACACCCCTGTTAACCGCTGAAAATCGTTTTTTTACCGTGTATCACACAATACTGACACAATAGCGTATTGTGGCATAAAAACAGACAATCAGGGAGTTTCTCATGACCATTGAGTGGTGGTTCGCCTACCTGCTGACATCAATTATTCTCAGCCTGTCGCCGGGTTCCGGAGCGATTAATACCATGACCACTTCCATTAACCACGGATACCGCGGCGCGGCGGCGTCGATTGCCGGTTTGCAGACTGGGCTGGCCATTCATATCGTGCTGGTTGGCGTTGGTCTCGGCACTCTCTTCTCCCGCTCAGTGCTGGCCTTTGAGGTGCTGAAATGGGCCGGCGCCGCCTACCTGATCTGGCTGGGTATCCAGCAATGGCGGGCGGCAGGGGCGATCGACCTGAATACGCTGGCGAAGGCGCAGACGCGCGGCAAACTGTTTCAGCGCGCGGTGTTCGTAAATCTCACCAATCCCAAAAGCATTGTTTTTCTGGCCGCCCTGTTTCCGCAGTTTATCCTGCCGCACCAGCCGCAGGTGATGCAATATATCGTTCTGGGCGTCACCACCATCGTCGTCGATATCATTGTGATGATTGGCTATGCGACCCTGGCGCAGCGCATTTCCGCATGGATCAAAGGGCCAAAGCAGATGAAGGCGTTGAACAAAGTCTTTGGTTCACTGTTTATGCTGGTCGGGGCGCTGCTCGCCTCCGCCCGCCATGCCTGAATCATGGAATCTCGCTCGCAAAGAGAGGCTCGCCAGGTGAACAACGCTTTCTCTCTGCGCGAGCCGGCGCGCAAAGTGGGTAATTAATTTTTTTGCCCGCTGTCGGCGCTGAACCCGCCGTGCCAGGATGCCGCCAGATACGTGATTCACGGATGAACGGCAATGGCGGAAACGGCGACCCCTCATGATGCGGTATTTAAAACTTTTCTCTCACGGGTAGAGACGGCGCGCGATTTTATCGAGCTCCACCTGCCTCCGTCGTTAACACAGATCTGCAAACTGGACACCCTGCGTCTGGAATCCGGCAGCTTTCTCGAAGACGATCTCAGGCCTTACTACAGCGATATCCTTTATTCGCTGGAAACCACCCGCGGTGCGGGCTATGTCCATGTTCTGATCGAGCACCAGAGCGCACCCGATAAGCTGATGGCCTTTCGCTTAATGCGCTATGCCATCGCCGCCATGCAGCGGCACCTGGAGAGCGGCCATAAAACGCTGCCTCTGGTTATCCCTATTCTCTTCTATCAGGGACGACGCAGCCCCTATCCCTGGTCGATGCGCTGGCTGGATAATTTTGCCGATCCTGAGACCGCCAGCCAGCTCTATAGCGGGGCGTTTCCGCTGGTCGATATCACGGTGATCCCCGACGACGACATCATGCAGCACCGCAGCATGGCAGCCCTGACGCTGGTGCAAAAGCACATCCGCCAGCGCGATATGGCGCAATTGCTGGATAAGTTGACCCACCTCTTAATGCTGGAGCAGATGAGCGGACAACAAATCACCGTATTGGTAAACTATATGGCTCAGGCAGGGGATGCCGAAGATACTCGGACACTCTTGTACGGGCTGGCACAGCGCGTGCCGCAGCATGGAGGATTACTGATGACGCTGGCGGAAACATGGCTTGCAGAAGGTATGGAGAAAGGCATCAGGGAAGGCGTACAGCAAGGCATAAAAGAAGGGAAACACCAGGCTCTGGTGCAGGTTGCCGAAGCGATGCGCAATCGCGGTATTGATGACCAGGCGATTATGGAAATGACCGGTCTGTCTGAAGACGAGCTGCAGCGGCTTCGCCACTGATACTTTCCCACCCGGAAACAACCGGGTGGGAAACAGCATGCCGGTTAACGCGAGATAATCAGGTGGATGCCGAAGCCCGCAAACAGCGTACCGGCGATACCGTCGATCCACTTCGCCATCCGCTGATAGCCGCGGCGCATCCCCGGCAGGGCGAACAGGCTGGCAACCACCATAAACCAGGCCAGCGTCTCAACGATAATCAGCAGGAAAATGCCCCAGCGCGCGCCGGCGCCGACGCTGTCACCCACGAACAGCGAAAACACCGAGCCGAAGTAGATAATCGCTTTCGGATTCGCCAGATTGGTCAGCAATCCCTTCACGAAGCTGCGTCCGCTGCGGGCCAGCTCCACCTGCGGCTCCGCCGAGGCCACCTTCTCTTTTTTCAGCGCGCCACGCAGCATCTGGTAGCCCATCCAGCATAGATACAGGCCCCCGCCGACCATTATAATGTTATGCAGCCACGCCATCCGGGCGAGGATCAGGTTCAGGCCGAGCAGCGCCACTCCCGCCCAGACCATGACGCCGCAGGTGATCCCCAGCACACCCATCATCGCCTCTCTGCGCGAGCGGCTGATGGCCGTTTGTGAGACAAAGAAAAAGTCCGGCCCCGGGCTCATCAGCGCAATGATATGCACCAGCGCCACGGTGAGGAAAAGCATCAGCATAGTTAACTCGCAGGAAAATAATGAAGAGAGAAACTATTCTGGCACTTTTTCAGCCAGCTGACTACTCATCGTCGCCATCAACATGCGCCCGAATCAGCGCCATAAACGGCTTCCCGAAACGCTCGAGCTTGCGTGTCCCCACGCCGTTGACGCTGAGCATTTCGCCGGCGGTCAGCGGCGATTGTTCGGCCATCTCGATAAGCGTCGCGTCGTTGAAGACCACATATGGCGGGATGTTCTCTTCGTCGGCGATCGCTTTACGTAATTTGCGCAGCTTGGCGAACAGTTTACGGTCGTAATTGCCGCCAAAGGATTTCTGCATCGCCTTTGGCTTCAGCGCCACGATACGCGGCACGGCGAGCTGCAGCGGCACTTCGCCACGCAGCACCGGTCGCGCGGCTTCGGTCAGCTGCAGCGCGGAGTGCTGGGCGATATTCTGCGTCACCAGCCCAAGGTGGATCAGCTGGCGGATCACGCTCACCCAGTGCTCGTGACTTTGCTCCCGGCCGATACCGTAAACCGGCAGCTTATCATGGCCCATCTCTCGGATGCGCTGGTTGTTGGCCCCGCGCAGGACCTCCACCACGTAACCCATTCCGAAGCGTTGATTGACCCGGTAAATCGTTGAAAGCGCCTTGCGGGCGTCCATTAAGCCATCGTACTGCTTTGGCGGGTCAAGACAGATATCGCAGTTGCCGCACGGCTCCTGACGCCCTTCGCCAAAATAGTTCAGCAGCACCAGACGGCGACAGGTCTGCGCTTCGGCAAACGCCCCCATCGCATTCAGCTTATGCCGTTCGATATCCTGTAGCGGCCCGGCGGGTTTTTCTTCCAGACAGCGGCGCAGCCACGCCATATCCGCCGGATCGTAAAACAGCATCGCTTCCGCCGGCAGGCCATCACGCCCGGCGCGGCCGGTCTCCTGATAGTAGGATTCAATATTGCGCGGAATATCAAAATGCACCACAAAGCGGACGTTCGGCTTGTTAATGCCCATCCCGAAGGCCACCGTCGCCACCACGATCTGCAGATCGTCGCGCTGGAATTTCTCCTGCACCTCGGCGCGCACGTCGTTTTCCAGACCGGCATGGTAAGCCGCCGCGCTAATACCGCGGCTTTGCAGCCTGGCGGCGGTGTCTTCCACTTTCGAACGGCTGTTGCAGTAGATAATGCCCGATTTGCCGCGCTGATCCTGAACGTAGCGCATCAGCTGATCGAGCGGCTTGAATTTCTCCATCAGCATATAGCGGATGTTTGGCCGGTCGAAGCTGCTGACCTGAATCAGCGGATCGTTAAGCCCCAGCAGGCGGACGATATCGCGGCGGGTGGTATCATCGGCGGTGGCGGTCAACGCCATAAACGGGATCTGCGGCATCCGCTGACGCAGCTGGCCCAGCGCGGCATATTCCGGACGGAAGTCATGGCCCCACTGCGAGATACAGTGCGCCTCGTCTACCGCCAGCATCGCCAGGTTCCAGTTCGCCAGATGCTCAAGAAAGTTATCCAGCATCAGCCGTTCCGGCGCGATATACAGCAGACGAACCTGCCCGCTGCGGCAGCCGGCCATCACCTCCTGCTGCTGCTCACGGCTTTGCGTCGAGTTCAGACAAGCCGCCGCCACGCCGTTGGCCAGCAGCTGATCGACCTGGTCCTTCATCAGCGAGATCAGCGGTGAGACCACGACCGTCAGACCGCCCATGACCAGCGCCGGCACCTGATAGCACAGCGACTTGCCGCCACCGGTCGGCATGACCACCAGGCAGTCCCGGCCTTCGAGCGCCGTCTCGATAATCGTTTCCTGGCCAGGACGGAACTGCTGGTAGCCGAAGGTCTCTTGTAAAACCTGCTTAGCCAGCGATTCCTGATTTAATACTTCCGCCTGTGCCACGTTGACCCCATTTGCCTGAAAAGAAAACAGGCGCTATTTTCAGCGCCTGCGAGCCAGAGTGCAACGATTAAAACAGATCGTTGAGCATTAGCCCGACGCCGACGCGCGTTTGGTTAAAGTTATAGTCGATAAGCGACTCGCCATAGCCGCTGTAGATCTGCGTATAGGCGCGAACATGTTTGGTAATGGGATAGCTCACGCCAAGTTCCGCCCCGCCGTAGCCGGTGTTCCAGTTGTATTGCCCCTGCGCGCTGAGGATCGCCTCTCCCAGCTGGTAGCCCACCTTCAGCCGGTAATAGCCCATATATTTGGTGATATCCGGGTTATCATCGGTGTTGCCCACCACATACCAGGGCTTCACTTCCACCAGCCAGTTACCGTTTTGCGCCATCAGGCGGGCATAAAGCCGATTCCAGCTGCGCGAGGTGGGGTCGGAACGCCCATTCGAGTCGTGGTTATACCCCATCTCGATATCGCGCAGCGTCCAGCCGGCAAACTGGTAGTCGGTCGCAAAGCCCAAAAACAGCTGGGGTTCATAATTGGTTTCGCGAAACGGCGCCGACTCTTTGCTGTTAGAGAGCTGCCACCAGGATTTCTGGGTATAGGACGCGCCCAGCAGCGAATTATCGCCCAGGATACCGCGCCACAGCGGGAACGCCAGGCTTAGCTGAAACTTCACTTCATCTTTACGGGCATTTTCGGCCCAGTCATAGCTGCGGATCGCCTCTTTATTGAGGTCGCTGGTCCACGTATAGAGCAGATAGTTGCTCTCATAAGGGTAGAGCAGGAAAGGATTATCATGGTCCTGGAGCAGGTTGGCGATAATGCTGCCGCGCACTGCCGGTTTGTCGTGTACCGACGCGTCCTGCGCCATAACACCGGCCGGTAGCGCGCACAGCGCCACCAGGCAGGCCAAAGAGATACGCATGCTGGTCTCCTGAAAAATAGTTTTTATTTTTGTTTAACCTGAAGCCATTCTACCTGTTTATTAATCACCTGCCCCCTAATCCGCTCCGAAAGTGGAAATCAATATTTTAGAAGCATAAAATCAACATTTTATTAACGAATGGAACCGGTGTTATGTCTGAACTTACTGCCGAAGCAGCCCTGAAACTGGTAGGGGAGATTTTCGTCTATCACATGCCGTTTAACCGCGCCCTCGGTCTCGAACTGGAACGCTACGAAAAAGCGTTTGCCCAGCTTAGCTTTAATAATCAGCCGATGATGGTCGGCAACTGGGCGCAAAGCATTCTGCATGGCGGGGTGATCGCCTCCGCGCTGGACGTTGCCGCTGGCCTGGTCTGCGTCGGCAGTACCCTTACCCGCCATGACACCATCAACGAAGAAGAGTTGCGCCAACGGCTTTCCCGTATGGGAACCATCGACCTGCGCGTGGACTACCTGCGTCCGGGCCGCGGCGAACGTTTTACCGCCACCAGCACCCTGCTGCGCGCCGGCAATAAAGTGGCGGTTGCCCGCGTGGAACTGCATAACGAAGCTCAGGTCTATATTGCCAGCGCAACGGCCACCTATATGGTGGGTTGATTGGCCAAAATCGAGTAACATCACTCTCTTTGGCAATGGATTTTACCGATGGATGCGAAACAGACGCGGTTGGGGATCATTCTGGCCCTCGCCGCCTACTTTATCTGGGGTATCGCGCCAGCGTACTTCAAACTTATCTACTATGTTCCCGCCGATGAAATTTTGACCCATCGCGTGATCTGGTCTTTCTTCTTCATGGTGGCGCTCATCAGCGTCAGCCGCCAGTGGCCACAGGTGAAAAAGCTGCTGAAAACGCCGCGCAAGATCTTCCTGCTGGCGCTCTCGGCAGTGCTGGTCGGCGGTAACTGGCTGTTGTTCATCTGGGCGGTGAATAACCACCATATGCTGGAAGCCAGCCTCGGCTACTTTATCAACCCGCTGGTGAATATTTTGTTGGGGATGATTTTCCTCGGCGAACGCTTCCGTCGTCTGCAGTGGCTGGCGGTGCTCCTCGCCTTTTGCGGCGTGCTGGTCCAGCTGTGGACCTTTGGTTCGCTGCCGATAATCGGTCTTGGGCTGGCTTTCAGTTTTGCCTTTTACGGCCTGGTGCGAAAGAAAATTGCTGTCGATGCGCAAACCGGCATGCTGGTGGAAACGCTGTGGCTGCTGCCGGTGGCGGCAATCTGGTTGTTCGGCATCACCGACAGCCCGACCAGCCATATGGGCGAGAACCCCTGGTCGCTCAATCTGCTGCTGATGGCCGCGGGCGTGGTGACCACCATCCCTTTGCTGTGCTTTACCGGGGCGGCAACGCGTCTGCGGCTCTCCACGCTGGGCTTTTTCCAGTACATCGGCCCAACGCTGATGTTCCTGCTGGCGGTGACGTTCTACGGCGAAGTGCCGGGCAAGGATAAAATGGTGACCTTTGGCTTTATCTGGGTCGCGCTGGCGGTGTTTATCGTCGATGCGCTGTATACCCAGCGCCGGTTGCGCAGAGGCTAAGCCTGCATCAGCCAGTAAAGAAGGGAGCCGACGCTCCCTTTTTTTACAGCCAGTTTTTACGCTTGAAGTAGAGATATGGCGCCAGGCCGGCCAGCATCATAAACACGATGGCTCCCGGATAACCAAAGCTCCAGTGTAGTTCCGGCATAAATTCAAAGTTCATCCCGTAACTGGAGGCCACCAGAGTTGGCGGCAGGAATACCACCGAGACCACCGAGAAGATCTTGATGATGCGGTTCTGCTCGATATTGATAAAACCCATCGCCGCCTGCATCAGGAAGTTCACCTTCTGGAACAGCGATTCGTTGTGCGGCAGCAGAGATTCGATATCGCGCAGGATCTCCCGCGCCTGCTCCAGCTGGCCCGCCGGCAGGCGCGCCTTGCGCACGAGGAAGTTCAGCGCGCGCTGGGTATCCATCAGACAGAGTCGCACCTTCCAGCCGATATCTTCCAGTTCCGCCAGCGTCGACAGCGCTTCATCGTACTCGTCGCCCTGATGGCCTTCCATAATGACACGGCTCAGCTTTTCCAGGTCGCTGTAGATGTTTTCAATTTCATCCGCCAGCTGCTCGATTTTGGTCTCGAACAGGTCGAGCAGCAGTTCGTAGGCGTTGCCGTCGACCAGCGTCTGGTTACGCACGCGCATACGGTAGAGGCGGAAAGCGGGTAGTTCGCGCTCGCGCAGTGTGAACAGGCGGCCTTCGCGGATGGTAAACGCCACGGTAGAGTTGCCGGCGTGATCGTCGGCATCTTCAAAAAAGAAGAACGAGTGGATGTGTAACCCGTCTTCATCTTCAAAGAAACGCGCGGAGGCTTCGATATCTTCCAGTTCCGGGCGCGTCGCCAGGTTTTGACCCAGTTCCGTCTGCACGCGGCTTCGCTCATCGTCGTCAGGCTCGACCAGATCGACCCACACCGAGCTGGCGAGGTGTTTGATCTCATCGGCTTCCAGGCGCGTTAAACGATTGTTTTCCAGTTGAAATGCGCTCAGCATGACCGGGACTCCCAATGCAAAAAAATTATCGGACAGTTCGGTGGGCACACAGAAACAAATTGGGTTTCAGACCATTAAGCCTGACTCAGCGCGACGGGAATGGGGCAGGTCGCTGACAACCGCTAAGGCTATCAGCATAAGAGGATAGCCTTAGGAGTTGTTCCTGAATGACAGGAAGTTGAGCCAGCATCTACTGGGTGTGTCCAAGGCGAATGTCCTCTTAGCGTAATCGTGCGCGCATGTTACGCCAGCGCAAAATCGGCGTCAACACGCAACGGAACGCGAAAGCGCAAATCAGGCGCCTTAACGTATAAAGGTAGCAGAATATTACAAAATAATGATATTTTTCTTAAAGTTACACTGCCTCCAGCCGGGCGTAAGCCGCCACCAGCCATTTGATTCCCTGGCCCTGAAAAGCCACCTGCAGTCGGCAGTGCTCGCCGCTGCCTTCGAGGTTGACAATAGTGCCTTCGCCAAACTTCGGATGCCGTACGCGCTGGCCTAACTTGTAGCCGGTATCGCTCTCGGCAATCGGCGCGCCCAGTCGCTGATGGTTTACCGGGCGGCTCACCGTGGCTCGCAGACGCACTTCTTCTACGCACTCCTGCGGCAGCTCGCCGATAAAGCGCGACGGGCGGTGATAAACCTCTTTCCCGTACAGACGGCGGGTTTCCGCATAGGTCAGCGTCAGCTTCTGCATGGCGCGCGTTACGCCGACGTAGGCCAGGCGACGCTCCTCCTCCAGGCGGCCGCCTTCATCAAGGGCCATCTGGCTCGGGAACATCCCTTCTTCGACGCCGACGATGAACACCTGCGGGAACTCCAGCCCTTTCGCCGAGTGCAGGGTCATCAGCTGAACCGCGTCCTGCCAGGTGTCCGCCTGCCCCTCGCCCGCTTCCAGCGCGGCGTGGGAGAGGAACGCCTGCAGCGGCATCAGATCTTCATCTTCTTCGTTGTAGCTGAACTGGCGCGTCGCCGTCACCAGCTCCTCTAAGTTTTCAATACGGGTCTGGCCCTTCTCGCCTTTCTCCTGCTCGTACATCGCGCGCAGGCCGGAGTCTTTAATCACCCGATCGGTCTGAACGTGCAGCGGCATATCGGTGGTCTCCTGCGCCAGCGCGTCAATCAGCTCCATAAAGCGCTGCAGGGCGCTGGCGGCGCGACCGGCCAGCGCTTTTTCTTTCAATAGCTCGCGACTGGCCTGCCATAGCGTCAGCTGGCGATCGCGCGACGTCTGGCGCACCACGTCCAGCGTGCGGTCGCCAATGCCGCGGGTCGGCGTATTGACTACGCGCTCAAAGGCCGCGTCGTCGTTGCGGTTGGCGATAAGGCGCAGGTAAGAGAGCGCGTCTTTGATTTCCTGACGCTCGAAGAAGCGCATGCCGCCGTAGATACGGTACGGCATGCTGGCCTGCAGGAGGGCCTCTTCCAGCACGCGCGACTGGGCGTTACTGCGATAGAGAATGGCGCATTGCTCCAGCGCGCCGCCGTTCTCCTGCCAGGTTTTAATTCGGTTCACCACAAAGCGCGCTTCGTCGAGATCGTTGAAGGCGCAGTACAGCGAAATCGGCTCGCCGTCGGCGCCGTCGGTCCACAGCTTTTTGCCCAGCCGACCGTTGTTGTTTTCAATCAGGGCGTTGGCAGCGCTGAGAATATTGCTGGTCGAGCGATAGTTCTGCTCCAGGCGGATGGTTTCCGCGCCGGGGAAGTCGTTAAGGAAGCGCTGAATGTTCTCGACCTGCGCGCCGCGCCAGCCATAGATAGACTGATCGTCATCGCCGACGATCATCACCTTGCCGGTATCGCCCGCCAGCAGGCGGATCCAGGCGTACTGAATGTTGTTGGTATCCTGGAATTCATCGACGAGGATATTGGTGAAGCGCTCGCGGTAGTGCTGCAGGATATGCGGTTTGTTCAGCCACAGCTCGTGGGCGCGCAGCAGCAGCTCGGCGAAGTCCACCAGCCCGGCGCGGTCGCAGGCTTCCTGATAGGCCTGATAGACCTTCTGCCAGGTCTGCTCGACCGGATTGCCGTAGCTCTGAATATGATGCGGGCGCAGCCCTTCATCTTTCTGGCTGTTGATGTACCACATCGCCTGGCGCGGCGGCCACTGTTTCTCATCGAGGTTCATCGCCTTAATCAGACGCTTCAGCAGACGCAGCTGGTCTTCGCTGTCGAGGATTTGAAAGTCCTGCGGCAGGTTGGCATCCAGATGGTGCGCGCGCAGCAAACGGTGCGCCAGGCCGTGGAAGGTGCCCACCCACATGCCGCCCTGGGTGGTGCCCATCAGCTGGCCGATACGGTGACGCATCTCCGCCGCCGCTTTGTTGGTAAAGGTCACCGCCATAATGGAATACGGGGAACAGTTCTCCACGCTCAGCAGCCAGGCGATACGGTGCACCAGAACGCGCGTCTTACCACTGCCCGCCCCTGCCAGAACCAGCATATTGGTGCGCGAGGCCGCTACGGCTTCACGCTGTTTGTCATTAAGGCTGTCGAGCAGGTAAGAAACGTCCATTGGCACCGCCGGAAGAGAAGGGGTTCCACGAACCCCTGTTAATATATACAGAGTGACTGGTGATTATATCAGCGAGGTCAGAGATGCCAACCGTGAAATTTCAATATGCGGCAGCAGGCGGCTGTCCGCGGTGTGCATCAGGTCCGCGCCTTGCGGTTTGATCCAGCAGGCCTGCATCCCACAGCGAATAGCGCCGGCCACGTCGGTAGTCAGATCATCGCCGACGTGCAGAATCTGCCCGAGCGGCACATTCAGACGCTCCGCCGCAAGGTGGTACATGTCGGCAAACGGCTTGGAGCGGCCATCCGGTCCGGCGCGCAGCACGAAGCGGAAATAGTCGCTCAGACCGAACAGTTCCGGGCGGGCGTTGCCATTGGTAATGGCCACCAGCGGCCACTTCTCCGCCAGCTTCGCCAGCGTATCGTGGGTCTCCTGCGGAACATCGACGCGGCTGCGCCAGTGAGCGAAGTGTTCCATCGCCGCATCGGCCCCCGCTTTCGCCGCTTCGGCGGAGAGCCCGGCATTACGCATACCTAACTCCAGCGCACGGTGGCGCCAGACGGTCACGTCATGATAAATCTCAGGTTCAGCAGCCAGCAGCGTCTGACGCAGCTGATTAAGCTCATGGGCGTCGAACTGGCTGAGCGAAGGATGGTAGCTGCGCACAAAGGCCAGCGACTCGTGCATCGTCCGGTCAATCACCGGGCGGTTATCGTAAAGGGTATCGTCCAGGTCAAACGTCAGCGCGGAAATCTGGCCCAGAGGTCGGTAAAAACGCATTATTTCCCCCGTTTAGCGCGCGGATGCGCGGCATCGTACACCGAGGCAAGGTGTTGAAAATCAAGATGGGTATAGATTTGGGTGGTGGAGAGGTTAGCATGCCCCAGCAGCTCCTGCACGCCGCGCAGATCGCCGCTCGACTCCAGCATATGGGTGGCAAAGGAGTGGCGCAGCTTGTGCGGGTGCACATGGCTGTTCAGCCCCTGCTTAATGCCCCACTCGGCGAATCGCTTCTGTACGTTGCGCGCCGAAATACGTTTGCCCAGCTTCGACAAAAACAGCGCGTCGTCATCGGTACCGAACAGGCCGCGCAAATCCAGCCAGTGCTCAATCCATGCCACCGCGTTGCGACCGATCGGCAAACGACGCTCCTTGCTGCCTTTGCCCATCACCCAGACCTCACCGCTTTCGAGATCGAGGTGTTTGATATCCAGGTTGACCAGTTCGGACAAACGCAATCCCGCGCCGTACATCACCTCCAGCATCGCCCGATCGCGCACCGCCAGCGGATCGTTGAGATCGATATCCAGCAGTCGATTGACGTCATCGACGTCAATATTTTTTGGCAGGTGGCGGGGAATTTTCGGCGCGGCAATCCCCTTCGCCGGATTGGCGCTGAGCTCGCCCTGACCGACCAGCCAGTCGAAGAAACTGCGCAGCGCCGACAGGCGAAGCGCCAGGCTTGCCGGGCCTAACCCCGCGCGGCGACTACGCACCGCAAAGCTTCGCACCTGAGCGGCATCGCACTGCGACCAGCTTTTCAGGCCCGCCTCATCCGCCAGGGCGATCAGCGCGTCCAGCTGTCGCTGGTAATTCAGTAACGTGATCGGGCTGAGCTGGCGTTCAACGCCAAGATGGCGAAGAAAGCGGGCGACGGCGGAGAAGAGAGGAGAATCGGTCATGCGCGTTCAATCCAGCGCTCCAGCAGGCCGGGCAGCATCTGGGCAATCTCCTGCAACAGCTGCGTCCCCTGCCCTGGCTGATAATGCTGCGCATCGCGGCTGCTGAAGAGCATCACGCCCGGGGCATTATCGCCCCCCAGCAGCGATATCGCCACAGACCCAATGGCCTTCGCCTCCGGCAGCACCACCAGCAGCTCCGGGCCGTTCAGCGGTCCAAGATAGTGGCGCGCCTGGCCCAGACGTTGAATACGGATCGGCTCAAACGCCTGCCGGTTTAATGCCAGATGGGTAAACTTCGAGGGCGCGCCGAGGCGCCAGCAGTCAGGAAACAGGCGCACCGTGGCGCCCGCCAGCCCCAGCTCGCGTGCCCAGCGGTGAAGGCGGTTGAGCATATCGTCAAGGCTCTCCGCCGCCGCCAGCCGCGTTTGCAGCTGCAGCAGGCGCTGGAACAGGCTTTCATTAGCGACCGCCTGCTCCATCAGCAGCGACATATTTTCTTCCAGCACATGAATATGGTTACGCGCCCGCATCATGTGCCACTCCACCAGCGAAATCGTACCGCGTACCGGATGCGGGACGCGGAGATGTTCGACCTGGGCGGCATTACGAATAAAAAATTCAGGATGTTGCAACAGATAGTCCACCACTGCGCGATCGTTCAACGCGCTGGCAACCTCCTGCTGTTCTTCCCCGATTGGTTTCATAAATGAATAAATCCATCATAGACATGGGCCGCCGGGCCGGTCATAAACAGCGGCTGGCCCGGGCCTTTCCAGGCGATATCAAGACGACCGCCGGGTAATTCCACGCGTACCGTTTCCGCCAGCAGCCCCTGCTGGATCCCCACCGCCACCGCGGCGCAGGCGCCGCTGCCGCAGGCCTGGGTTTCCCCCGCGCCGCGTTCGTAGACGCGCAGACGGATATGAGACCGACCGACCACCTGCATAAAGCCGATATTGGCGCGCTCCGGAAAACGCTCATGGCTTTCCATCACCGGGCCGAGAGTTTCCACCGCTGCCGTATCCACATCATCAACCTGGATGACGCAGTGCGGATTTCCCATGGACACCACGCCGCACAATACTGTCTGCTCGGCGGCACGCATGATATAGGTCTTTTCCGCTTTGTTGGCGCGGAACGGCACCTGGGACGGCTCGAAGTTGGGCTCGCCCATGTTCACCCGCACCAGATCGTCTTCCGTTACGCTTAATACCATACGCCCGTTGGCCGTACTCACGCGGATATCACGTTTATTGGTCAGGCCTTTCAGCCGGACGAAGCGGGCAAAACAGCGCGCGCCGTTGCCGCACTGCGACACTTCGCTGCCGTCGGCGTTAAAGATCCGGTAGTGGAAATCCAGATCCGGATCGTAGGGCGGTTCGACGACCAATAGCTGATCGAACCCGACGCCAAGGTGGCGATCCGCCAGGCGGCGAATCAGCTCCGGCGAGAAAAAAACATTCTGCGTTACCGCGTCAACGACCATAAAATCGTTGCCAAGGCCATGCATTTTAGAGAACTGCATCATCTACTCCAGTTGCGCGGAACAGAACGTTATCGTTAGTAATTGACCTGGCTCGGACCACCGGTATCGCCACGATCGTTACGATCCGGCGTTGCGCTCTGAATGCCAGGGTTAACCGGTTTGGTCGGCGGCGGCGCGGTTTTGTCCGCCGGTGGGAAATAGAGAGGCCCTTTCAGACCGCAGCCGGTCAGGCTGAAGATCGCAAACAAAACGGCAAGCGTAGGAAAAACGTTTTTCATTGATAGTTGCCCGTGATTCATTCTTTCTGCTTTCTATCATCGCAGGAGAAGACGTAAAAGCAAGCCTTTAGCATCCGACTGCGCGCGCTTTTGTTTCGCGCTATACTGCGACCCATCTTCAAAAATCAAAAAAGCAGAATCAAATTATGAACGACAGTGAATTCCATCGCCTGGCCGATAGCCTGTGGATGACCATCGAAGAACGTCTGGACGACTGGGACGGCGATAGCGACATCGACTGCGAAATCAACGGCGGCGTGCTGACCATCAGCTTTGAAAACGGCAGCAAAATCATTATTAACCGTCAGGAGCCGCTGCACCAGGTGTGGCTGGCCACCAAACAGGGCGGCTATCACTTCGATCTCAAAGGCGACGAGTGGATCTGCGATCGCAGCGGCGAAACCTTCTGGGATCTGCTGGAGCAGGCGGCGAGCCAGCAGGCCGGTGAGACGGTGAAATTCCGTTAATGACGTGTTTCCCGGATAGCGGCGCATCGCGCCTTATCCGGGCCAAATCTACGAGTAGCGCTGCTGCAGCACCGGCGAGGCGGTAACGTCCTGGCTGGTGGGTATCGCGGCGGCAATCGCCTGAGTGCGGAAAGGGATCACCTGGGTGCGCCCGTCTACCTCGACAATCTGATAGAACTGCGGCAGGTTGAAGTTGATAAAGCTGGAGCCGTAGGTGAAACGATCGTGCGATGACGAATAGAAGCGGCTGACGTCGCGCACCAGCTCCTCTTTACTGCCCTCGCAGTGATGATAGACCTCGGCGCGGTTGCTCTCATCAAGAATATAGATGTTAAAGCCGCTGTCGTTGTTATCCGCGTCTTCAAAGAAGAACTGAATAATCCCTTCGCTGGCGAAGCCATCCACCACCGCCGGCAGCTTAACGTGATTGGTTTCCACCTGCACCGACAGCCCGTGCAGCTTGTTGTGCGAGATAGCGCCGTAGAACTCAATGGCGTTTTCCAGCTTCTGCACCGAAACGTTAAGCCGCTCGAAGAACAGCCCCCACGTCTGGCCGGAGACGCGCAGCGCTTTGAAGCGCCCGGTATCCTGGCGGGTACTGGAGAGACGCAGTTCGATACATTCGGAGATCATCTGCTGCACGCGGGTGCGGATCAGGCCGCGCAGGTGCTGACTATAGCAGAACACCTCCACGCTGTCCGGCGGCGCGGCGTCCTGGTGCATTTTGCCGAGGATCGTTTTCAGCGCCTCGATCATCGCCTGTTCGCCGTTAAAGTGCAGCGTACGCACTTCGTTCCACGAGTTGCGATACAGCAGGTCGACGCTGCCGATCAGGCATTTTTGCTCTTCGCCGAAGCTGAAAACATCCAGCTTACGGAAATCGAAGTGCACCACCTGGTTGCGGAAGGCCGCGGTTGGGTCATATTCGAGGTTGACGATAATCGCCAGGTGGCGGATTTCGCACGGGCTGTACAGCGCCTTTGGCGTCGGCGCCGGCAGGCGCAGCGGGAAGTGGTGCGACACGTCGGCCACCATCTCCTGCAGCTTCGCCAGATCGACGATGCCGTTGCCCTTAATAAACAGGCGGGTGCGTGAGGTCAGCAGGCCGTTAAACCAGGCCCAGGCCACCAGCTTATTAAGATAACGGTTATATTCCAGCGGCTGATGGCTGATGATCGATTCCATGTCCGGCGCGCGGTTGTACAGATACCAACCGGTACGGTTGGCGCGGCCCGGCGGCACGTGGATAAAGGTCAGGTTCGGTTCCGACAGATCCGGCGAAATTTGCGGGTTTACCAGCGTCACTTTCCCCGGCAGCGCTTCAAAGGCCGCATACAGCTTACGGGTCAGCACGCCAATATCCTGCGGGCTGGCGGAGACGCTAAGGTTATTGCGCCGCGCGAAGCGGATCAGATTACGATAGCTCTGCATCATGGCGTCGAGCAGTTCGTTGTGCGCCTTGCGCACTTCATCGATTTTCCAGTTGGCGCGGTTGTCGAGCATCATCAGACGCTTTTCGTCCCAGCCCCAGGCATTCACCAACTGGCTGACAACTTCGCGACGCCAGCCGACGCAGGCGCGTTCGCGGCTGAGTTTTTCACAAACTTTCAGGTAGAAGCAGCGGCGCACCAGATCGAGGCGGGTTTCATCTTCGATGGCCTGCAGATAGGTGGTCACGCGCTCCAGCATCATGCAGTACGGGTCGAGGCCGAAGGAGACAATCTCCCCGTCGTGCAGACGCTGTTTGATATCTTTCGCTAACAGGCGGTTATTGGGGTATTCCCAGGAGTAGGCTTCCAGCAGCAGCGTTTTCAGCACCGCTTTATAGGGGGAGTCGATACTTTTATACAGCTGCCACAGGCTGGCGCCGAAGTACTCTTCCGCCGACAGCGAACTGAGGCCGCCGAGATCGAGCCATTCGTTAGGCGTCAGCACGCCCTGGGCATACAGCCCCATCACGTAATCATCGTAATGCTCTTCTTCATCGCACGGCACCATATTCCACAGAATACGCTTGCCGGCGAGGCGCACCGCGGTGCGGTAGAACTCATCAAGCAACAGGATATGCTGGGTCGAACCGCAGTCTTCGCCGCCGAGGCTACCGCTTTCGTTATGACGGAAACGGTTTTCGTCGATCAGGAAGAAGCTGACTTCCACGCCGAGCGAGGCAGCCCAGCTCTCAAGCAGGCTGCATTTTCGCTGCAGCAGCTGACGCTCTTCGCTATCCAGCCAGGCCTGGTGACATACCCAGATATCAAGATCGGAAGAGCAGCTCTGGCCGACGGAGGAAGTACTGCCCATCGAGTAGACGCCGGTGATCGGCAGCTCGCCTTTCGGCGGCTCCTGAGTCTGCATACCGCGATGCAGTTCCAGTTCCTCAAGATAGTGGCGTTGGGTTTCATCAGGCGTGTAGAGGCAAATGCCACGGGGAACGTTACCGTCAAGGTAACCCGGCATCAGCGGGTGATGATAATGTAATAACGTTGGCAGTAGACTGTAAACCTGCTGGAAAGCGGGTCCCATGGCAGCAAGCGCGCGATCCACGCGCAATTGGTTGATGGCATCCAGTCTCTGTTTCAGTGTCTCAATATAGAGGTACAAGACATATCGCCTGATGTTCAAAAACCCGAGGTACAATAGTACGGAGGATTTCAGTATTTCAACAAAAACCGTCACCATTCGTCGTCGGTGTGGTTGTGATGAGCAGCGGACTGACAAATGGTTTAAAACGTGATCAATTTAACACCTTGCTCATTGACCGTAAAGAAAGATGCGCTACATACAAGTGTAGCACCGTTTATTACCTGTAAATTCCTCACTACGCCTCCGGCAACCGCCACGCGCATGAAAGGTTAAAAAAGAGTGGGCCGGAGCCACCTCCCACATAAACCGTGAAAACTAACATCCGTAAGACAACAATGTTAGGATGGATAGTGGTCGATAATGACGGTAACAAGCATGTTAGACAAAGTTTTGAAAATTGCCACACGGCAAAGCCCGCTTGCGCTATGGCAGGCGCAGTATGTTAAAGCGCGCCTGGAACAAGCGCATCCCGGACTGAAGGTCGAGCTGGTGCCGATGGTCACGCGCGGGGATGTCATCCTTGATACTCCGCTGGCAAAGGTGGGGGGCAAAGGCTTATTTGTGAAAGAGTTAGAGCTCGCCATGCTCGAAGGGCGCGCCGATATCGCCGTCCATTCGATGAAAGATGTGCCGGTGGAATTCCCGGAGGGCCTGGGGCTGGTGACTATCTGCGAGCGCGACGATCCGCGCGACGCGTTTGTCTCCAATCGCTATGCCTCGATTGACGAACTGCCGGCCGGCAGCGTCGTTGGCACGTCAAGTTTACGCCGTCAGTGCCAGCTGGCCGCCACCCGTCCGGACCTGGCGATCCGCTCTCTGCGCGGTAACGTCGGTACCCGGCTGAGTAAGCTGGATAACGGCGAGTACGACGCCATCATCCTCGCCGCCGCCGGCCTGAAGCGCCTGCAGCTGGAAGCGCGTATTCGCCAGCCGCTGTCGCCTGAGCAATCTCTGCCGGCGGTCGGCCAGGGCGCGGTCGGCATCGAATGCCGTCTTGATGATGCATGGACCCGGGGGCTGTTAGCGCCTCTCAACCATACGGAAACGGCGGTGCGCGTGCGCGCCGAGCGGGCGATGAACACCCGCCTCGAAGGCGGCTGCCAGGTGCCGATCGGCAGCTATGCGGAACTGAAGGACGGGGAACTGTGGCTGCGGGCGCTGGTTGGCGCTCCGGATGGTTCACAGCTGGTGCGCGGCGAACGACGCGGGCCAGCTGAACAAGCGGAAGCCCTCGGCATCTCGCTGGCGGAAGAGCTTCTGGATAATGGCGCCCGCGAGATTCTCGCGGCGGTTTATGATGGAGAAGCCCCGCGATGAGCATCCTGGTCACTCGTCCACTACCGCAAGGAGAAGCGCTGGTCAGCCGTCTGCGGGCCATGGGACGCGTGGCCTGGAGCTTTCCGCTGATAGAATTTACGCCCGGCAGGGAGCTTCCCGCGCTGGGCGATGCGCTTGCCCGACTGGGTCCCGACGATCTGCTATTTGCGCTATCCCAGCATGCGGTGGAATTCGCCCATGCCCGTCTGCAGCAGCAGGGCCTGCCCTGGCCCACTTCTCCGCGCTATTTTGCCATTGGCCGCACGACGGCGCTGGCCCTCCATACGGTCAGTGGGCAGCATATCCATTACCCGTTAGATCGGGAAATTAGCGAAGTCTTGCTACAATTACCTGAATTACAAAACATTGCCGGGAAAAATGCGCTGATCCTACGCGGCAATGGCGGGCGGGAACTCTTAGGCGCGACGCTGACCGAGCGCGGCGCCAGGGTCACATTTTGTGAATGTTATCAACGTAGTGCAAAACATTACGATGGCGCAGAAGAAGCGATGCGCTGGCAATCTCGCGGAGTCACCACGCTGGTGGTCACCAGCGGCGAGATGCTGCAGCAGCTATGGTCGTTAATACCGCAATGGTATCGCGAACAGTGGCTCCTGCACTGCCGCGTTGTCGTTGTCAGCGAACGTCTGGCCCTTCAGGCCCGGGAACTGGGCTGGCAGGAGATTCAGGTTGCCGATAGCGCCGACAACGATGCGCTGCTACGCGCATTACAATAACTCTCAACATTGGAAGCCATAATGACGGAACAACAAAATCAATCCGCCGTGGTTGAAGAGACCAGGGAGGCCGTGGAGACCACACCACAGCCAGAGAATACTGAGAAGAAGAAGGCAGGCAATAAAACCAGCCTGGCGCTCAGCGCGATCGCTATCGCCATTGCGATAGCCGCCGGCATCGGCCTGTATGGCCTGAACAAACAACAGGCCACGCGGCAAAACGCAACTACCTCTGAATTAGCAAGCCAGGTCGCGGCGCTGCAAAAAGCGCAGGAAAATCAAAAAAGTGAACTGGAAGGTGTTATCAAACAGCAGGCCGACCAGCTAAACGAAGCCAAACACCAGCAGGAGACGCTGGCCAAACAGTTGGATGAGCTGCAGCAAAAAGTGGCGGTGATTTCCGGTAGCGATGCCAAAACCTGGCTGCTGGCCCAGGCCGACTTCCTCGTCAAGCTGGCGGGACGTAAGCTGTGGAGCGATCAGGATGTCACCACCGCCGCCGCGCTGCTGAAAAGCGCTGACGCCAGCCTCGCCGACATGAACGACCCAAGCCTCATCGGCGCCCGCCGGGCGATCACCGACGACATCGCCACCCTCTCCGCGGTAAGCCAGGTGGACTATGACGGCATGATCCTCAAGGTTAATCAGCTGGCGAATCAAATCGATAACCTGCGGCTGGCCGATAATAACGATGACGATTCGCCGATGGACGCTGATAGCGATGAGCTTTCCAGCTCTATCAGCGAATGGCGCGTCAACCTGCAGAAAAGCTGGCAGAACTTTATGGACAGCTTTATCACCGTGCGCCGCCGCGATGAAACGGCGGTCCCGCTGCTGGCGCCGAATCAGGATATCTATCTGCGGGAAAATATTCGCTCTCGCCTGCTGGTCGCCGCGCAGGCAGTTCCGCGCCATCAGGAAGAGACCTGGAAACAGTCGCTGGATAACGTCTCGACCTGGGTACGCGCCTATTATGATACCGATGACGCCACCACCAAAGCCTTCCTCGACGAGGTGGATAAGCTCAGTCAGCAAAGCATTACCATGACGGTGCCGGAAACGCTGCAGAGCCAGGCGTTGCTGGAAAAACTGATGCAGACCCGAGTGCGCAACCTGATGGCGCAGCCTGCCGTTACCGCGGGCGGCGCGCCTTCGCCCGCACCTGCTGCGCCGGCCGCCCCCGCTGCGCCGCAAGGAGAGTAACGCATGCTGAAAATTCTTTTACTCTTCGCACTGTTGATCGCCGGGATCGTGCTTGGCCCGATGATCGCCGGGCATCAGGGCTACGTCCTGATCCAGACCGATAATTACAATATCGAGACCAGCGTGACCGGGCTGGTGATCATCCTGATCCTCGCCATGGTGGTGCTGTTCGCCATTGAATGGCTGCTGCGCCGCATTTTCCGCACCGGGGCGCATACGCGCGGCTGGTTTGTCGGCCGTAAACGCCGTCGCGCGCGTAAGCAAACCGAGCAGGCGCTGCTTAAGCTGGCGGAAGGTGATTACCAGCAGGTTGAGAAGCTGATGGCGAAAAATGCCGATCACGCCGAACAGCCGGTGGTGAACTATCTGCTGGCGGCGGAAGCGGCCCAGCAGCGCGGCGATGAAGCGCGGGCCAACCAGCATCTGGAGCGCGCCACCGAGCTGGCGGGCGATGACCTGATCCCGGTGGAAATCACTCGCGTTCGCCTGCAGCTGGCGCGTAATGAAAATCACGCTGCGCGCCATGGCATCGATAAGCTGCTGGAAATTACCCCGCGTCATCCGGAAGTGCTGCGCCTCGCCGAACAGGCATACACCCGCACCGGCGCCTGGCAGTCGCTGCTGGACATCATTCCGTCGATGGCGAAAGCTAACGTCGGCGATGAAGCGCACCGCGCGGCGCTGGAACAGCTGGCCTGGGTTGGCCTGATGGATAAAGCGCTGGCCGATGGCGGCAGCGAAGGACTACGCGAATGGTGGCGCAACCAGAGCCGTAAAACGCGGGCGCTGGTGCCGCTGCAGGTGGCGATGGCCGAGCGCCTCATCGAGAGCGACGATCACGATACCGCGCAGCAAATTATCATTGATGGTCTGAAGAAACAGTATGATGACCGTCTGGTGATGCCGATCCCGCGTCTGAAGACCAATAACCCGGAACAGCTGGAGAAAGTGCTGCGCCAGCAGATCAAAGCCGTTGGCGACCGTCCGCTGCTGTGGAGCACCCTGGGCCAGTCGCTGATGCGGCACGGCGAATGGCAGGAGGCCAGCATCGCCTTCCGCGCCGCGCTTAAGCAGCGTCCGGATGCCTTTGATTACGCCTGGCTGGCGGATGCCCTGGACCGCCTGCATCAGCCGGAAGAAGCCGCCGCTATGCGCCGCGATGGACTGCTGCTGACGCTGCAGAATAATCCTCAGCCATAACCTGGCATGGCTATCGCCTCCTGCGGGGCGATAGCCCTTCTCCCCCGCCTTCACATTGACGGATCCCCGAAAGAAAAAAACGCCTGCGCTGAAATCAGGGCAGGCGTTAAAACAGGTCTGTTTGACAACAAATTGGGTGCTTCACTCAACGTAATGTCCATGGTGTTTGATGAGGCATAAATGCGACATCTGTCAGTGGACGATAAGCACCGTAAGAACGGCTCTGCATCATTCCGGAGTTTATGAGGCACGAAGGCGAACATAAGAGATGGAATGAGCATCTACCCGGTTATTATCGCACAGGATCCGGGGAAATTGCATCTACCACAGTGATGAATTGAGAGTTTTCCTGACGCGTATTCTTAAGCAAAGAGAAGATTTTTTATCAGCAAGATCAGAGAAATAAGAGATGGCGGACGGCAGCAGAAAACAAAAAACCCCGCCGAAGCGGGGTTCAAAATTGGTCGGCGAGAGAGGATTCGAACCTCCGACCCACTGGTCCCAAACCAGTTGCGC
>ERZ773227.583-NODE-583-length-33110-cov-6.423052_pt1 | contig 33110 bp, 27 predicted proteins | sample MGYA00580525_ERZ773227 | MGnify/ENA primary metagenome ERZ773227 (study PRJEB29015, sample SAMEA2737782) | human gut metagenome | biome: human gut; feature: human-associated habitat; material: faeces | place: China | collected 2012 ... | reverse complement strand
TAGAACCTGAATCTAACGCGTCTGCCAATTCCGCCATATCCGCATATTCTGTTTTGTTCGCTGCCGTTCGGCTCGGAACGATAGTTATTATACCACGGAAAGCGGGAAAGTCAAGCGTTTTTTCAAAAAAGTTTTTGCATTCTTTTCCGCATATTTTATCTTGCGTCCCTGCGCGCAAAAACACAGACATCTGCCCCGGTGATGCCTGCTTCCGGGGCAGATGCCTGCCAGACCACGCTTCTTCTTTTGCAGTTTTTCCTGAATTTTCTCAGATGCCCCAGAACAGCCAGAGGCTCCCTGCCCCCACGAGAACTGCCGCCAGTGTGAAGGGTACGCCGATGCGCAGGAAGTCCCGGGTGCGGACAGTCTCGCCGTTCTTGCGGAGAATGCCGATGGCCGCGATGTTGGCTGACGCGCCGATGGGGGTCAGGTTGCCGCCCAGCGTCGCGCCGGTAAGCAGACCGAAGTAGAACAGCTCCGGCTCAATGCCCGCGCCGCCGTTCATGAGGGCGGCGACGCCCTGCACCACCGGCAGCATGGCCGCCACATAGGGGATGTTGTCGATGAAGGCCGACAGCCCCACCGACGCGGCCACCAGCAGCAGGTAAAGATGCAGCGGCTCGTCTCCGGCTGCGGAGTGGAACAGCTGCGCCGCCGCGTCGATGACGCCCGCCCTGCTCACCCCTTCCAGCAGAATAAAGAGGCTGAAGAGCAGCAGCAGGGTGTCATAATCCAGCGCCCGGAACGTCTCGGCCAGCGGCCTCAGGGAGCGGCTGCGCCAGCAGGCACGGGCGGCACCGAAGAGGCACAGCCCCATGCAGACGAGCCCGCTGCGCAAGGTATAGAGCAGATGCAGCACGCCGCCAGAGGGCTCAGGCAGGAAGGACGCCGCGATGAGCAGACCTACCGTCAGCAGGAGAAGCGCCGTGGGGACATCGTCCTCCACCTCCGTTTCCACCGTGACATGGACGGGCTGGCGCTGGTCCCGGAACAGCCAGAACAGCACCCCCAGTGAGGCCAGCGCTCCCAGCTCCACGCTCCAGAAGATGCCGGGCCGACCCTCCATCCAGAAGAAATCGAAGAAATTCATCCCCGCAAAGCCGCCCAGCAGGATGCTCGTGGTGTCCCCCACCAGCGTTGCCGCGCCCTGTAAATTGGACGACACCGCAATGGCGATGAGCACCGGCACCGGCGATCGTTTCAGCCGCCGGGCGATGGCAAGCCCTACCGGAGCCACCATCAGCACGGTGGCCACATTGTCCACAAAGGCACTGATGAACCCCGCCAGCAGCGCCAGCACCGACACGGCCCACCGGACATCCGGCACATGGGCAATGAGCTCTTCGGCCAGCCGGGCAGGCATCTTGCTCTGGATAAAAAGAAAGACCGTACCCATCATTCCCGCCATCATCAGCAGGACATTGAAGTCTACGGCCCGGGCGGCGTCCGCCAGCGTGAAATCGTACACGCCCAGCTTCCCCAGCAGCAGGAACGCCCCGGCGCCGCCCAGCGCGACCCAGGGGCGGTACTGCTGCACCGCCAGCATCAAAATATAAAACAGGACAAACAGGCTCAGCGCCAGTGTCATTTCGTCTCCTCCGCAGGTTCCAGAGGCTTTGCGTCTTCTTCTATCATCCGATAGCCGACGCCAAGCTCGTTGAGGATATAAGTATTGCTGCCCGGGCGGCTGCCCAGCTTTTTGCGGATATTGGCCATATTCACCTGCAGCTTCTTGGTGCTGCTGGCGTCCGTGTCGCCCCAGATGGCCCGGACGATGGCCGCATAGGTCATCACGCGCCCGGCGTGCTCGGACAAAAAGGCCACGATATTGTATTCCGTCTGGGTCAGGCGCACCTCCTGCCCGTCCACGAACACCTTGCGGCGCTCGTAGTTGATGGTGAGGCCCTGTGCGCTGAACACCCCGCCGGGCAGACTGCCGCCGCCATAGCGGTTCACCCGCAGCGCAGCCCGCACCCGGGCCAGCAGCTCACCGGTGCCGAAGGGCTTGGTGATATAGTCGTTGGCACCGAGGTCGAGGGCCTCGATCTTATCCTGCTCGGTGGTGCGGGCCGACAGGACGATGATGGGGGTCAGATACTTCTGCCGGATGGAGCGGATGGCGTCCAGACCGTCCCGGTCGGGCAGGCCGAGGTCCAGGATGACGAGGTCCGGGTTATAGGAGATGAACATGGTCATGCCCATCACGCAGGTCTGGGCCACCAGCGCCTGATAGCCGTTGGTCTCCAGCAGGGTCTGGATGAAGCTGCAGATGTTCGCCTCATCCTCGATGATAAGTACCTTGAATTTATTATTGCTCATCCTCTGTTTCCTCCGTATCCACTTCTTCGGTCTCCAGCCAGAACCGGATGGTCGTACCCTCGCCGGGCGTGCTCTCGGCCTTTATCTCGCCGCCGTGGGCTTTGATGATGGCCGCGCACACCGACAGCCCGATGCCCATGCCGTGCTTGCCGCCCGACGAGGTATCCTGCGTCAGGGTCGTGCCGGTGAAGAGGGTCTTGAGCCGCTCTTTCGGGATGCCGCAGCCGTTGTCAACGACTTCAAACACCGCCCGCTGCCCCAGCGTGAACACCCGCAGCGTCAGGCGGGTCATCCCCTTGGCGTGGAGCACCGCGTTTTCCAAAAGGTTCGTCAGCACCTGCTGGATGAGCATGGAGTCCATCGGGATGACGATGAAGTCATCCGGAAGCTTTACTTCCACCGGTACGCCGGGGTGGAGCTTCTGGAACCGCACCAGCACCGTATCCACCAGCTCTTCCAGCACGGTGGGCGTCTTCTGGATGGCGACGCCGTCGGCGTCGATGCGGGTGACGGAGAGCAGATTCTCCACCATCCGGTTGAGCCACTGGGCGTCGGCACAAGCCTCGGAAAGGAGCTTTATCTTCTGCTCCCGGCCCAGCGAGTCGTAGTTGTCGATGACCGTAGAGCAGGCCCCGTAGATGGACGTCAGCGGGGTGCGCAGGTCGTGGGAGACAGCCCGCAGGAGGTTGGCCCGCATCTTCTCCGTCTCGCTCTCCATCCGCAGCTGCTCCTGCTTTTTGATGCGGGTGGTCAGGGTGCTCGTCATAAAGGAGACCACCAGCATCACCATGCCGGAGAAGATGTTCTCCGGGATGGTGAAGTTGAAGGCAAAGTAGGGTGTGCGGAACGCGAAGTTGACCGCCAGCACGCTGATGACAGAACCGGCCACGCCCCACCAGTAGCCGTCGGTGTACATGGAAACAAAAAACACCGCCAGCAGGAACACCATCGAGGCCACACCGTCGATGCGGCCGCTGATGAACTGGATGAGCGTCACGCAGGCGAACGCCCCGATGAGCGCCGCCAAAAGTACCCAGACGTCCTTTTTCCGGAGCATCTGCTTCATTTGCTGTCCCTCCCGATATATATTCAATCCCACTGTAAAAGTATACCACAAATAAATTAAAGATACAGCAAAGGGTGGGTATTTTTCCATGGTTTCAAAGGGTTGACAAACGTGCGTTCCTGGCTCACAATAGAATCATCTTCTTTATCGTAATAAAGGAAAGGGAAAGAATATGCTGTATTTTGAGAACGACTACTGCGAGGGTGCGCATCCCGCCATCCTGCAGAAGCTGACGGAAACGAACTTCGAGAAGGTGTCCGGCTACGGCACCGACCCCTACTGCGCCAGCGCAAAGGAGAAGATACGCGCCGCCTGCGCCTGCCCCGAGGCAGATGTCTTCTTCATCTCCGGCGGCACCCAGGCCAACTCCATCGTCATCGCCTCCACGCTCCGCCGCTGGGAAGGCGTCGTCGCCGCCGCCACCGGCCATGTGGCCGGTCATGAGGCGGGTGCCATCGAGTTCACCGGCCACAAGGTCATCGGCCTGCCCCAGAAAAACGGCAAGCTGGATGCCGCCACGGTGGAGGATTTCTGCAAGACCTTCTACGCCGACTCGAACCACGACCACATGGTCTTCCCCGGCATGGTGTATATCTCCCACCCCACCGAGTACGGCACCCTGTACAGCAAGGCTGAGCTCGAGGCCCTGTCCGCCGTCTGCCACACCTACCACATGCCCCTCTTCGTGGACGGCGCACGTCTGGGTTATGCGCTGGTGAGCGAGGGTACCGATGTGACCCTGGCAGACCTCGCCCGGCTCACCGACGTCTTTTACATCGGCGGCACCAAGGTGGGCGCACTCTGCGGCGAGGCCGTGGTCTTCCCCCACGGCGCACCGGCCCACTTCATGACCATGGTCAAGCAGCAGGGCGCTCTGCTGGCCAAGGGCCGCCTCATGGGCATCCAGTTCGACGTCCTCTTCACCGACGACCTCTACACCCGCATCAGCCGCAACGCCATCGAGACGGCCAACGCCCTCAAGAAGGGCCTCGCCGCAAAGGGCTACCGCTTCTTTATGGACTCCCCCACCAACCAGCTCTTTGTCGTGCTGGAAAACACCCAGCTGGCCGCGCTGGAAGGCAGGGCAAAGTTCGGCTTCTGGGAGAAGTTCGACGACCGCCACACCGTCGTCCGCATCGCCACCAGCTGGGCCACTAAGATGGAAGAGATCGAGCAGCTCATCGCTCTGATGTAACTGCCAAAACTTTTCCCTCCGTTTTATGCGAAACGCCGGTTGCTTTTGGGGCGTCAGTATGCTATCTTTGAAAGAAACATGAGTGGAAGGAAGGTCTTCTCTATGAGCTTTTTTGACAGGCTCTTCGGCGGCAGGGCAAAGACTGCGGAAGAGACGCGGTTCTCCGGTGAAAAGATGGTCGTCAAAGCCCCCATGGACGGCATCGTTCTCCCGCTGGAACAGCTCCCGGACGAGACGTTCGCCGCAGCCATCCTCGGCCCGGGCTGCGGCATCGAGCCCACCGGCGGCACGGTCTACGCTCCCTTCGACGGGAAGGTCACTTCCATCGTCTCCACCCTCCACGCTGTGGGGCTGGAAAGCACCGAGGGCATCGAGCTGCTCATCCACATCGGGATGGACACCATCGCCCTGCGGGGCAGCGGCTTCACCCCGCTGGTCAGGGAAGGACAGGCCGTCAAAGCCGGAACGCCCCTGCTGAACGTAGACCTCGACGCCATCCGCGCCGCCGGGCTCTCCACCGAGAGCGCCGTCATCGTGACCAACGCCGACGACCTGCCAAAGCTCCATATCATCGCGGGCGGCATCGTCTCCACCGGCACGCCGCTGTTCAAATTCGAGTAAGATACAAAAAAGACATCTGCCGCCGGCAGATGTCTTTTTCGTTATGCTCATGCTTTTTCGGGCTTATACTGCAGGACCCGCTCGGAGACGAGGCCGTTGAAGAACTGGATGAAGGGTCCGAGGCAGAACGCGCAGATGAGGGTACCCAGACCCACAAGACCGCCCAGGAGCCAGCAGAGCAGGGCGCAGAAGGCGTCGGTGAAGACGCGGCAGCCGAAGTACTGGAAGTGCGTGTAGTCCCGCAGGCCCAGCGAGAGGTAATCGTAGGGCGCGATGCCGAGGTCAGCCGTCTGGTAGAGAGACGCGCCCAGCGCCGTCACAAGGACGGCCAGCACCACCCACACCAGCTGTTCCGGCAGGGACGCTGCCGGGCCGAAGGCCGCGGCAATGGGGTCGTAGAAGAAGGTTATGATGAACCCCATGCCGATGCCGTTGACGAAGGTGCCAAGGCCGATGTACTTGCGCCCGAACCAGAATTCCAGCGCAAAGAAGAGGATGTTGGTGGCGACGTTCTGCACGCCCAGCGAGATGCCCAGCAGCTCGGCAAGGCGCATATTCAGCGCGCTGATGGAGTCGTTGCCGAGATGGGACTGCTTGAAGAGGGCGATGCCCAGACCAATAATGACAATGCCCACCACCATGCCCACGATGCGGCGGGTAGTCGGCTTTTGGGTGGTCGAAGTGTTCATGAAACGGCCTCCTGATTTATTTTTCTCTATTATAACGCTGCAGGAGGGTCGGCGCAATCAATATTGCACAATTCTCTGTTTCATTGTGGAAAACTCATCGTCTCAGGTCTTCTTCCAGCCGGGCCTTGTCCAACCCCTCGCCGATGACGATGAGCACCTGCTGTCCCTGCGGGATGGGGGCCGCCGTCAGACCGGCGGCGGCAGCATTCAGCTCATACCACCGGCCATCATCCTCCACGAAGCCTTTCACCCGGAGGACATTTCCGCAGGCGGGGTCGGTGAAGAGGGACGGGATGTTCTTTTCCAGCTGAGCACGGGGCAGGCCCAGCTCGAGGAAGTAGGCCGAGGTGAAAGCATCGTGCGCGTCGAAGCGGAGCTTTTCGCAGCTGGCCTGCCGGAAGCCGCACTTTGCGATGCGGGCCATGTCGTCGGCCGTCAAATCGGCCCAGTCTCTCGCAATGATTTCCTCCGGGCCGAACTTCCGGGAGCACTTGCAGGCTTCCAGCGCACGGGCCAGATGGGCTTCTGCCCCCTGCTTCTGCGCGTCAGAGGCCAGCTGACAGCGGCTCAGGAGGACACTGCCCGCCCACGCACTCTCGGAAGCGAGGATATATTCTGCCTGCGGGGAAAGTTCTTCCGGCAGAAGGGCATCCACGATGGCGATGACATTGCCCAGCTGATACCAGCGGTCCAGCGGCTCGTCCCGCAGCACGTCGAAGAACTCGTCCACGTCAAAGATGCCGCTGGGCTCCACGATGACCCGCTCAAAGCCCCGCATGGCCATGGAGATGAGCTTTGTCCGCATCCGGCGCTGGTGGGTGTCGCAGTCGCAGCCGCCGCTGATGGTCTCCAGCTCCACGCCCTGGGCCTCAAGGTCCTGCAGGAGCATGGCGTCCACGTTCACCGCGCCGAAGTCGTTTTCCAGCACACAGACCCGGACGCCCTGCCCGGCCCACCATGCCGCGTATCTGCGCAGGAAGGTGGTCTTCCCTGCCCCGAGAAATCCTGTGATAAGGTCTACCTGAACCATTGTCCTGTCCTCCTGTTGTATCCGCTTTTTCAGCGATAGTATAAACTGACAGCCGTCGATTGTCAAACACAAAAACGGCCCTTTCCCGGTCTGGGAAAGGGCCGTTTCGCCGCAATGCTGGGAGTTCCTTACAGGAATTCGACGCTGCCGTCTTCGATGTGGTACATCGCACCGACGACCCGCAGGCCCGTTTCCTCCTCGATGTTATGGATGCACAGGCTCTTTTCGATCTCCTGCACACTGTGCCGGACATTGAGACAGCTGGCCTTGTAGGGGTCTCGTTCGTCCCCGATGGCCTTCTTGATCTCGTCCGTGATGTAGCGGATATAGCCGGAGGGCTCGGAGTTGATGGCGGCATCCACCGCGCCGCAGTGGGTATGGCCCAGCACCACCACCAGCCGACAGCCCAGATGGCCGGCAGCGTACTCGATGCTGCCCAGCTGGTGGTCATCGATGATGTTGCCCGCCAGCCGGATGACGAACAGCTCACCGATGCCCGCCGAGAAGATGTTCTCCGGGATGACCCGGGAATCCGAACAGGTGACGATGATGGCGTAGGGCGACTGGCCCTTCGCCCAGGTGGACATCCGGATACGGCGGGAAATATCGCCGCTCCCGTTTTCCGCGTTCAGGTATTTCAGATTGCCCGCCGCCAGCTTGTAGATGGCATCGGCCGCGGTGCAGACTGGGGTCTCACGCATTGCAGCAGCCTCCTTGGGAAAAAGTGGTAAAAAGTATCCTGCAAAAATGCCCGGCCGTCCAACGAAGGGCAGCCGGGCGGGAACTCAGTTTATCAGAAGTGGATGACGCCGAGGATCAGACCAGCGACGAGGCAGACGATGGAAACGCCCCACTGCCAGCCGAAGCAGTACTTGATGTGGTCCTTGATCTCGACACCGGCCAGACCGATGCCCAGATAGGTAGCGGGAGCCACCGGGCTGATGAAGGTAGCGCAGTTGCGGCAGACGACCATTGCGATGGCGATGTGAGCCGGGTTGACGCCGAACTGGTTGCCAACGCTGACCAGAACGGGCAGCAGACCGTAGAAGTAGGAGTCGGTATCGAACAGCAGAGCCAGAGGCACGCTCAGGATGCCGATGATGATGGGCAGGAAACGGCCCAGAGAGGCGGGGATGACGTTGGCCATCATAATGGCCATCTTCTCCATGATGCCGCTCTTGCTCAGAACACCGAGGAAGACACCGGCGCACAGGATGGTGGAAGCCATGCTCAGACCAGCGGAAGCGTGGCTCTTGATGATGGAGTTGTGCAGCTTCTTGCCGCGGTAGTTGACCAGAATGCCCAGAGCGCAGCCGACCATAAAGACGTAGTAAGAGGGGAAGATGTCCAGAACCAGCACGATGATGACGGCCAGAGTCAGGATGACGTTGAAGATGAAGTTCTGGGGACGAGCCAGAGTCTCGTCCTTCTTGCCGTCGTCGGAGTCGTCGTACTTGCCGGCGTCCTCAGCAACAATGGCATCGCCGAGCTTTGCGATGCGCTTCTTCTCCTGCAGGCCCCAGAAGATGGCGGTGCCGACAGCCAGCACCAGGCCGACGATCTGCATGGGCATGAGCTGGAACCACAGGTCGTTGGGCTCCATCTCGATGACGCTTGCGGCGCGCATGGTGGGGCCGCCCCAGGGCATCAGGTTCATGACGCCCATTGCGGTGACGCAGATGAGCAGCAGGGTCTCACGGCGCATGTGCAGGCGCTTGTAGACGGGCAGCATGGCGGGGATGGTGATGAGGAAGGTGGAAGCGCCGCCGCCGTCCAGATGGCCGATGATGGCGATGAGGCAGGTCATCAGAGCAACGCCGACGACGTTGTTGCCGACCTTCTTCATCAGCGCGCCGATGATTTTGTCGAACATGCCTGCATCGGTCATGACGCCGAAGAACAGGACGGAGAAGATGAACAGGACAGCCGTACCGTGGACGCCCTTGACGCCCTCCTTGATAAAGCCAGCCATTTCATCCAGGGTGAAAGCACCGGTAGCCACCAGAATGGCTGCGGTGATGGTCGAGACGCTGACGAATGCCAGTGCAGGGACCGTGACATTGCGCAGCAGCAGGACGATGACCGCGATCACCGTTGCAAAGCCGAGCAGAGCGAGGATCGTATCACTCATGGGTTTGTACTTCCTTTCCTTTTTTCATGTGCCGGGGATGCATTCCGTTTTATCCTCCGGAATCATTCCCGTTCGTTATGGTTCCAGTATACAGGCTCAAACTTACAGCCCAAAGCCCTTCTCGTTACGGTTTGTTAAGAAATTCCTTAATATCCTGTAAGATTCCGTATGGAAGGTTGGATACAATAGAGCCGGAGCTGCGCAAAAAAGAAACAAAAAACAACAAGCCCCGGGGTGTTTCCACTCCGGGGCCTGTTGTCATCTTTATTTATGGGGAATCTATCGCCTTGCGGCAGTCCTCACATGGGGAAGCGGGAATTACTTTGCGACCACATCGTTGACGATGACGACCAGCATGTACTTGCCGTCCTTCGTCGTGGCAGTGCCCAGCTTGCCGGTCTCAGCAATCTTCTGCTTGCTAGCGTCAACGGTAGCGGCCTGAGCCTCGACCAGAGCGTCCTTCGCAATGGCAGCCTGCAGGCTTGCGTCCTTCGTGGCATTCTCGGTCTTGACCAGAGCAACGCGGATCTGCTTGCCAACGTTTGCCTTCTCGGCATCAGAGCCGGTGGCGAACACACCCAGAGCCTTCTTGACAGTGTCGCCGGTGACAGTGTGCGTCTTGATGACCTTGCCATCAGCGGCAACAACAGCATTCTCCAGAGTGACCTTGTCAGCACCGGTGTTGGTCTCAGAATTGATGATAGCCTCGATAGCAGTCAGGGTGCTCTTAGCAGTCTTATCCACGTCCTTGCTCTGCTCGACCTTGACGCCCATCTTGGTCAGAGAGTCAGCGACGTCCTTGCTCTTGACGCTAGCGCCGCAGCCAGTCAGAACAGACAGTGCCAGAACGCCGGCGAGGGCGACGGCCAGAAACTTCTTTGCCATTTTCATGATTTTTGCCTCCATAATTATGAATGATCTTACAGGCAGGCTGTCCAGTTCCGGTCGTCGGCCTGTTGGCCTTATTATACCCCCCCCCCCCCTTCAGATTTGTCAATATATTCCCTGCATTTTTATCATATTGCCGAATTATGAAGGATGCGTCTGTGCATATTCCACAAATTCACGAAAAACAGATGCTGTTTACTCTTTCCGGCTGCTCCGTATCTGGGCCAGCAGCGTAGACGCCGACACCGGTTTTACCACATAGCCGTCGATGACGCCGTGGCTGCGGGCGTCCACGATCTCCCTTGTGGGGGCATTGGTCATCACGATGCGGGTCATGCCCGGGTAGCGGCCCCGGATGGCCATGCAGAAGTCCACGCCGCTGCTGCTCATCAGGCTCTCGTCGATGGCAAGGACGTCGAAGGGCTGCTGCTCCAGCAGCTGGCGCAGCTCGCCCCGGCGGGAGCAGGTGGACACGCTCAGGCCCAGCGCGCTGAGGTCTTTGTCCAGCAGGTCGAGGACCTTGTTGTTGTCGTCCGCCGCCAGGATGCGCAGCTTGCTGTCCACGCCCCACTGCAGCTGTTCGCGCTCCTGCTGCTGCTCCAGCACCGGCAGATAGACATAGAAGGTCGTGCCTCTGCCGATGGTGCTCTCCGCCCGGATGCGGCCCCGGTGGGTGCGGATGATCTGGTCCGCCAGAGCAAGGCCGAGGCCGGTGCCTTCGCCGGTCTTCTTCGTGGTGAAGAAGGGCTCGAAGATGTGCTGCATCGTCTCCTTGTCCATGCCGCAGCCGGTGTCGGTGACGCTCAGGCAGACGTAGCTCGACCACTCTTCGGAGATCTTCTCTTCCGGGAAGAGCGCCGCCAGCTCACTGCGCGGCACGACACTGCCCCGGATGGTCAGCTTTCCGCCCCCGGAGCCGATGGCGTGGATGGCGTTGATGCTGATGTTCAGCAGCACCTGCTGCAGCTGGGTCGCGTTGCCCAGAACGCATTCGCCGCTGAGCTCATTTTCTTCCTTCAGCTCCACGTTCTTCGGGCAGTTCGTCTCCACCAGCTTCCGGGTCCGATGGAGCAGTCCCTCCGCCGACACGGCGTCGTAGACCGTCTCCACGTTTTTCCGGCTCATGGAGGAGATCTGTTTCACGACCTCCTGCGCCTTCTGCGCCGCCTCGCTGATCTCCATCGCGTTGTCATAAATTTCGCTGCCCGGGTCGGCGTCGGCCATGATGAGGTCGGCATAGCCGGTGATGGGGGTCAGGAAGTTATTGAACTCATGGGCGATGCCGCCGGTGAGAGTCCCCATCATCTGCAACCGCTGGCCGTGGGCCAGCGACTCTTCGCTGCGGTGGAGCTCTTCGAGGGTCTGGTTCAGGGTCTTCAGATCGCTGATCTCGGTGGCGCTGCGGCGGTCGCGCTCCTGCAGCCGGAACATCTGGAACATGAAGAGCACCAGCACCAGCGCCACGCCGCCGAAGATGAGGGCCACCTTCACGAAGCTCTGCTGTACCGGCTCGTAGAAATCGTCGTAGTCCACCACGGCGCTGACGATCCAGAAGCTGCCCCCCACGTCCAGATGACGGAAGGCGCTGATCTTATGCACCCGGGGCAGATCCGGGTCGGCCCACCAGTAGGAGTAGTAGTCCAGCGTGCCGGATTCCTCTTCCTGCTGCGCGCGCAGCAGCTCACTCAGACTGCTCATGTCCAGTTCCTTCCCCTGATAGATGCGCTGGCGGCCCTCCACGACCTTGATGCCCCACTGAACGGCTTCGGGGTGCATGACCACAAGGTTATCGTCATTCTTTATCATGATGTAGCCGTTCCTGCCGACATGGATCTCCGAGATGAGCTGCTGATACATGACCGTGGAGTCTACCACAAGGCAGGCGGTCTCATTCCCGGCCTTCTTCTTCATCACAAGATAGTGCTCGTCGCCGCTGTGGTACTGCCAATAGGCGATATTCTCCGTCCGGGTGATGAGGACATCGCAGACGGCGCTGAGGCCGTAGCAGCTGTAGATGACCTCGCCGTTGCTGTTTTCCAGCCAGACGTCCCGGATGGTATCGCTCCGGGTCACCGTGGGGCGGAACGCTTTGCTGGCCTGTGCTTTTCCGGCGATGGAGTCCAGCCGGTCGGCGTATTCTTCCAGCAGGACGCGGATGCTGTCGGCGGTGCTCTGCACCACCAGCTCCATCTGCCTCGTCTGGCTGTCCATCATGGCGGTGCGGTAGTCCTTCCATACCATACCCACCACGACAGCCAGTGCGGCTACCGTGACAACGCCGATGGCCAGCGGCACCCACAGGGTGCGCAGCGTCTGGAAGCGTATCTTTTTCGGGGCGGTCTCCTTCATATCGAGTCCTCCTTTGGGGCGGTCTTGCTCTTCCTGTCTAAAAATGTTATAATTTTATTTATCATAATTGAAACAAATTTTCCGGTCAGAAAAGTGCAGGGAGTTATCATGTCGTATCATGTTCTTATTGTAGACGATGATCCAGCGATTTGCAAACTTTTATCGAAAGTTATGATAAGCAATGAGATGGACCCTCTCGTCGTCAACAGCGGTGCGGCGGCGCTGGACGTCATCGCGCGGCAGAGCAGCACGCTGGATATGATCCTGATGGACATCACGCTGGGCGACATGGAGGGCTTCGATGTCATCCAGACCATCCGGCGCAACGGCGTCACCACGCCGGTCATCATCATCAGCGGCCGCAACGAGGACTACGACTTCATGTACGGCCTCTCTCTGGGCGCCGACGACTATGTCACCAAGCCCTTCCGCCCCCAGATTTTGGGCGCAAAGGTCAAGGCCCTCATCCGCCGCAGCAAGAGCTTCTCGCAGGAGAACAACCAGCAGATCAGCTGCGGGCCTTTCCTCTGCGACACCACCACCATGCGCTTTTATAAAAACAATGTGGAGCTGAACCTCTCCGAGAAAGAGCGCAGCCTGCTGCTGCTCTTTGTGCGCCACCCGCAGCAGGTGTTCACCAAGGATATGATATACGAGCAGATATGGGGAAACCTCATTGCCGTGGACGACAACGCCATCATGGTCTACATCAACCGCCTGCGCAGCAAGATCGAGGACAACGCCCGCACGCCCCAGCACATCATCACCATCCGCGGCGTCGGCTATCGTTTCGTGCCGTAAGAGCGTTATTTATTTTTTTATAGAAACAAAGAAGAGCAGCCAACTGCGCGCGGTGCAGTCGGCTGCTCTCTGGTTTTATGCCGGTATAAAACACAAAACCTTGAAAAAGGAGAATCGCATGAAGTTTGTGTGCATATTTAGCCGCAAAAGCGGGGGTGAGAAGAGCGAAGGAATCTCCGTGAATCCATTCCGAAGCGTGGTTGGCAAGCCACATTCCCGCTTTTACGCTATATCACTCAATCTTCGCGGAAAGAGAAAGGCTTGACTTCGCGGACGACGTCCATGACAGTGCCGTCGCGGGCCTCGATGATGCCCACGATGCGGTCGCCGAACTGGACCTTCTCCGGCTCGCCGACGATGGAGTAGGCGATGTCGCGCAGCTCCTCGATGGTCTTCAGAGGCACGCAGTCAGCGGCCTTCAGAGCCTCCAGCAGGTCGGGACGGCGGGGGTTGACGGCCACGCCGTAGTCGGTGACGACGATGTCCACGCTCTCGCCGGGGGTGGTGACGGTGGTCACGTCGGTGCAGATGGCCGGGATGCGGCCCTGCAGCAGAGGAGCGATGACGATGGTGCACTTTGCACCCTGTGCGGTATCGGGATGGCCGCCCTGTGCGCCGGTGATGATGCCATCGGAACCGACGACGACGTTGCAGTTGAAGTGGGTATCAACTTCCAGGGAGGCCAGGATGACGTAATCCAGCTTGTTGACGAAAGCGCCCTTGTTCATGGGGCTTGCGTACTCGCCAGCAGAGATGGGGAAATGGTTGGGGTTGGTGCGGACGTTGTTGACAGCGTCCAGGTCGAAGTCCTGGGTATCCACCAGCTTGCGGGCCAGACCGCGGTCCAGCAGCTCGCACATGGGCTTGGTCAGACCGCCGACACCCAGACCCATGTGGATGTTCTTCTCTTCCATGATCTTGGACAGAGAGATGGTGGAGGCGATGGATGCGCCGCCGACACCGGTCTGATAAGAGAAGCCGTCCTTGAAGTAGGGGGTGTTTGCAACGACCTGAGTGCAGTACTCGGCCATCAGGATCTTGCGCTGGTCGGTGGTGGGCTTTGCAGCGCCGGTAGCGATCTTCTCAGGGATGCCGATCTGGTCCACGACGCAGACGTAATCCACCTTGGTCTGGTTGATCTCTGCGGGGTAGTTGGGGTAGTCCACGAGGCAATCGGTGACAGCGACGACATAGTCAGCCATCTCAGCGTCCACGTAAGCATAGCTCAGGACGCCGCAGTTGGTCTTGCCGCCCATACCGGAGCAGTTGCCGTACTCGTCGCAGGAGGGTGCGCCGATGAAGGCGATGTCCACATGGGTCTCGCCGGTCTCGATGGCGCGGACGCGGCCGCCGTGGCTGCGCATGGTAGCCAGACCCTTCAGCTTGCCATGAGAAATAGCATCGCCGATCTTGCCGCGGACGCCGGAGGACTCGATGTTGACGATGGTACCGTCCTCGATCATGGGGACGAGGGCGTCATGAGCCTTGCCCAGAGAGCTTGCGCTCAGGGTGATGTTCTTGAAGCCCATCTTGTGGATCTCTTCCATGACCATGCAGACCACGAGGTCGCCCTCGCGGAAGTGGTGGTGGAAGGAGACGGTCATGCCGTCGTGGGCATTGCACTTGACCAGAGCCTCGTGGATGTCCCTGACCATCTTGTCGTGGTCATTGCGCATCACGGGGGTCACCTTCGGGCTGGCCTTCTGGAAGGCCTTGCCGTCCTTATAGTTGTTGCCCTGGAAGACCTCTTTGCCGGTGCGCTCGAGGATCTCTTCGGGAATTTCTCTGCCGACTGCGTTCAACATAATTACAAATCCCCCTTATACACGCCGGATGCCTTTGCCAGATCGATGGTGCGCTTTGCACCGTCGTAGAAGGCGATGTCGATCATCTTGCCGTCCACGGTGAAGACGCCGATGCCCAGAGCCTTCTTGGAGTCGATCTCCTTGACGACCTTCTCAGCGAAGATGATGTCCTTCTGGGTGGGAGTAAAGATCTCGTGGACGATGGGGATCTGACGGGGGTTGATGATGGATTTGCCGTCGAAGCCCATCAGGTGGATGTTCTCCACGTCCTTGCGGAAGCCATCCATATCCTTCAGGTCGGTGTAAACGGTGTCGAAGCACTGCACACCTGCTGCGCGGGCTGCAATGATCATCTGCTGACGGGCGCCCATCAGCTCAATGCCGGTGCCGGTGATGTGGGTCTGCAGGTCCTTGGTGTAGTCGCCGCCGGACAGTGCGATGCCGAACAGGCGCTCATCGCTCTCGCAGATTTCCAGAGCGTTCATGACGCCGCGGGCAGACTCCAGAGCGGCGATGATGAGGACTTCGCCCTCGGGACGGCCATAGGTCTTCTCGTCCTCGGCGATGGCCTGCGCCACGCGGTGGACATCCTCAGCGTGCTCGGTCTTGGGGATGCGGATGGAATCGCAGCCGCCGGCCACGCAGGCACGGATGTCTTCACGCCAGTAGGGGGTGTCCAGACCGTTGATGCGGACGACCCGCTCTGCACCGCGGTAATCCACGGTCTTCAGGGCGTGGTACAGGCTGAAGCGGGCCACGTCCTTCTGGTTCTCGGCGACAGCGTCCTCGAGGTCCAGCATCAGGGAGTCGGCCTTATAGATGTAGGGGTCTTTGATGAGGCCGGGCTTCTGCGCATTCAGGAACATCATCGTGCGGCGCAGGCGCTTCTTGTTCGGATTATTCATCGAATGGCACCTCCCCAGGGCAGATTCTCATACTGGTCAACAGAGCGGAACACCGCGCCCTCGATGCGGGCCTTCAGGGTGCAGTCCAGTGCGCCCTTGTCCACGATGGTGATGCGGACGTTGTCGATGTCCAGATTCTTCAGGGTCTCCAGCGCGACCTTGCGCAGCTGGTTGCCGTACTGGTGGATGACGGAGCTTTCGAGGGAGAAATCGATCTTGCCCTCACCCGGCTCGACGGTCACCATGCAGTCGCTGGATTCCAGAGTGCCAGCCGTGGCTGCTTTCTTGATCTCCATGCTTTTTTCCTCCTTGGCAGGTGGTTTCTTCAATCGTTATACCGTACTTGCGGGGCGGTGCCTCACTGCGCCGCTCCTGATGGTTCTATCATAATCGGACAATCTTACAAAAGGCATAGCGTCAGTCTTAATATTCGTTAAGAATCGCCAAAAATTTCTCTTGTACACAAGATTTATTCCATTTGGTCATGCTGCTCATGCATTTTCTCTTCCGTTTCCCCTCCTTTCCTGCACAAGCTGCCATCCGGCGCTGTTTTTGCCTTTTTCTCAGCTCTATCCTACCGCACCCGGCGGCATTTGTGAAATGAAAAGATGGAATCCTTATCCATCCAAAAAGGGAATGGGTAGTGCAAAGCAGGCAAAACCACTGGCTGTGCGTTTTGCCTGCTGCGGAAAAGTCCTTTTTTACACGGGGCTGAAGCCCTTACCGATGATCTCGCTGGAATTTTCTATCATGATAAAGGCTGTCGGCTCCTGCTGGCGGATGAAGTTGCGCAGGCGGATGGCCTGACTGCGCCGCATGGTGGTCATGATGACCGTCTTGTGGGCGTCAGAGTACGCACCGCGCGCTTCAAAGGTGGTCGCACTGCGGTTCAGCTCGTGGATGATGAAGTTGCAGATGGGCTGCGGGTGCTCACACACGATGTTGAAGCACTTGCAGAGGTTCATATTCTCGATGACGTTGTCCACCACCATCGACTTGGCCACCAGACCCATGACGGAGAACAGACCGGTGGAGGGGCCGTACATTGCAAACGAGAGGCCCACAGCCGCCACATCCGCTGCCATCAGGGCAGAACCGATGTTCATGCTGGTGTACTTTTTCAAAATCATGGCGATGACATCCGTGCCGCCCGAGGATGCGTCGATGTTGAACAGGATCGCCGAACCGATCGCCGGGAGCATAATGGCAAATACCAGCTCCAGCATCGGCTGGTCGGTCAGAGTACCATGCATCGGCACCAGCGCATCCAGTGCCTGCAGGCTCACCGACATCACGATGGTCGCATAAACGGTGCGGACGCCGACGCTCTTGCCCAGAAAGATGAAGCCCAGCACCAGCAGCGCGTAGTTGGCCACGGTGGTGAAGGTACTTGCCGAGCAGTGGAGCAGCTGGCTGAACACGGTGGAAAAGCCGGTCACGCCGCCGAAGGCGAAGTGGTTTGGGAATTTGAAAAAGTAGATGCCGATGACCATGATCCAGATGCTGACGGTGATGAGGCCATACTCCGCCAGCGTCCGGAGCAAGGGATTTTTGATTTCCTTTATTGTTGACGCCATAGTCTGATTTTTTGCCGCCTTCCGGTTTACATGGGGCCGAGGTGGATCGCCTGTGCGATCATCAGCATCACAGAACCGACGGCCAGCCAGATGAGGAACAGCTTCCACATGAACTTCATCCAACGGTCATAGGGGATGTTCACGGCGCTGATGATGCCCATCAGAGCGGTGGAAGTGGGCAGGACGTAGTTGCAGAAGCCGTCGCCGAAATTGAAGGAAAGGATCGCGGTCTGACGGGTAACGCCCACGAGGTCGGCCAGAGGTGCCAGAATGGGAATGACAGCTGCGGCCTGACCGCTGCCGGAAGTCAGGAAGACGTTGATAATGGTGTTTGCCAGCAGCATGGCGGGTCCGAGCAGGATGGTGGGGACGAAGTTCAGGCCGTTTGCCAGTGCATGGACAACGGTATCGGTGATGTGACCGGCGTTCATGATGCTGCTGATGGCCTGTGCCATACCGATGATGAAGGCCGCGCCCAGCATCTTTTTGCAGCCCTCAAGGAACTCTTTGGAGATCGCGGAGGGGCCAAAGCCGCCCAGTACGCCTTCGATGACAGCCAGTGCGAGGAAGACAGCTGCAGTCTCAGACATATCCCAGTCGAGCTTGATGCCGCCGTAGACGATGAGGATAAGGGATGCGAAGAAGACCAGCATGATGAGGATCTTGCGGGCGTCCAGCTTGCCGAAGGAGTCGAGGTCCGCAGCGTCGCGGAACTCGCTGGTCTTGTCGAGCTCGTACATGGGGCTGAGTTCGGGATGTTTCTGGATCTTCAGTGCGTAGCGGATGAGGTAGATGTTGGTAATAACATAGAACACAGCAAAGCAGATAAAGCGGTATCCCACGCCGGAATACAGCGGCAGACCGGCGATTTTCTGAGCCACGATGGTGGTGTTGATGTTCAGAGGGCCAGTGGAGAAGCCGATCGCGCCGCCCAGCAGGATGATGGATGCACCGGTGATGGAATCCAGACCCATCGCAAAGGCCATCATGACCATGATGGGCGCAAAGGCAATGAACAGGTTGACGCCCTGCGTGGTGCAGATGAGGCCGAACACCAGCGTCAGGATGGGCAGGAACAGATAGACGCGGGTGGAGAAGACCTTCGCCATCTTGGCCACCACGGCGTGGAGTGCGCCGGTCTTGGTCAGGATGTGGAAAGCACCGCCTGCGAACATGATGACCAGCATCAGATCAATGCGCTTGATGAAGGCCTTGACGATGTACAGAGGAATTTCAAGCGGGTTGACGGGAGTCTTATCAATGTAGTTGAAATCGTTGGGGTCGATGACCTTGATGCCTGCTTCGTTCTCGAAGCGGGTGTAGGAGCCTGCCGGGATGATCCAGGTCAGCAGGACCGCAAGCAGGATGATGATGCCGATGATAACGAAGGTATGCGGCATCTTGAATTGTTTCTTTTTCGTTTCCATAATTTTTCCTCTCTTTTGACACACCAAAGCGTCAGCTCTGGCCGTTCAGTTCTTTGGCCAGATTCTCATGGAATTCCTTCTTGATGGCTTCCAGCTTTTCCGGGTCTTCAATGAGCTGTGCGCCCGTGAGAGCCAGGATCTTTGCGCCGTAGACCACCGCATTGTGGGCCGCTTCAGTCTTGCCGGCGTCCAGATACTCCTGCGAGTGAGCCGCCGCCCCCTCCGGGACAAAGGCCACGCGGATGCAGGTGCCGGGTACATGGCGCATCACGTTGCCGAAGTCGGTGGAACCGGTCTTCTGGCGGGCCGGACGGATGCAGGGAGCATGGACCTTCTCGGCCTGCTCCATCACCAGCTCGTTGAGAGCCAGCACCGGGATCTTGTTGTCGAGGCTCTTTTCCTCGATGATCTCCACTTCCGTCTCGGTCATCATGGCTGCGCCCTGAAGTACCTTCCTGACGCGGGCCACCACGCCGTCCAACTCCGTACGATTGTAGGAGCGGACATACATACTCGCTTCTGCATAGCCGGACACCACATTTGCCGCCGTGCCGCCGCAGTTGACGATGGTATAGTGCATCCGAACATCCGAGGGAACATGCTCCCGCAGGAACTCGACGCCCTGACAGGCCAGGATCAGGCCGTCCAGTGCGCTGCGGCCCTTTTCGGGCTTGAGCGCTGCGTGAGAGCAGACACCGTGGTAGATGATCTTGAGCTTGTTGAGTGCCAGCGACTTGACGTCCACCTGCGTGGCCGGGCCGCCGTGCATCATGAGCGCCACATCCAGCTCCTCAAAGGTACAGCCGTTTTCCAGCATCACGACCTTGCCGCTGATGCTCTCTTCGGCAGGCGTGCCGTAGACCGTGATGGTATACGGTGCGTCGATGGCTGCATCTTTCAGTGCCTTGGCTGCGCCCAGAATGGCCGGTCCCTGCATGTGATGGCCGCAGGCGTGGCCCAGACCGGCCAGAGCATCGTACTCGCAGAGCAGGCCGATGTTCGGGCCGCCCTCGCCGTGCTTCCAGACGGCTCGGAACGCGGTATCCATACCAGCAATGCCGCGCTCCACAGTGAAGCCTTCTTTTTCCAGCCAGCCGGTCAGGGTCTCAAATGCATGAAACTCCTGCAGACCCACTTCCGGGTGGTCGAAGAAGTCGTCTGCCATTGCAGTCAGGGCAGCTGCGCTCTGCTCAACGCTTCGCTCCAGTTTTTCCTCCAACATAATAAGCACCTCCGTTTTTTGGTACTTTCAGTTTACCAAACCGGAGGTGCTTTGTACATTTTGAAAAAATTATATCTTCATTTTGGAATTCTTATGTTCAGTTTATCAGAGCTTCAAATACTCCTCTGCCGCATCCTTCATCTGCATGATCATCGCTCGCATGGGTTTGGTCAGCTCCACATCCCGGCGGTAGGCCACCACAACGTCCTGTCCGTACCTGGAAATGTCGATGGTGTAGTATTTCACCGGCTTCGGATAGTGGATGTTCTTCTGATAGCCCTGCCGGATAAAGCCCACGCCCAGACCCTCGGCCACCAGCTGTGCGCCAAGCTCCATATTGCGTACTACCCGGATGCGGCCTGGCTTGACCTTGTGATCTTTCAGGATCTTCTCTTCCACCCGCCGGGCGCTCTGCATCTCGGTGTTCAGAAATATCGTCTCACCGCTCAGAAGGTGCGGGTCAAGGAAGTCGAACTTTGAACCTTCGACGGGGACCGCCCTTTCGTTCAGCGGGTGGTCTCCGGGCAGTATCAGCAGAAAATCTTCCATGCCCAGCGGGACAGCCTCCATCTCGGACGTTACGTCGCTCTGGCTCAGCACCACAAGGTCAAGCTCCCGGTTTTTCAGCATGATGGTCAAATCGGCCAGATTTCCTTCCCGGATGACCACATCCACCTGCGGCCACTCCCGCTCGTACACCGACAGTACCGCCGGCAGAAACCAGATGCCGCGCCGCTGTGCGATACCGATCCGCACCTGCCCGGCATTCTCCCGCTCCGTCTGCCGCCTCACCGCCTCGAACTGCCGCTCCAGCTCCAGCATCTGAGAAGCCTTTTCCACATACTGCTTGCCCAGCCACGTCAGCTCGAATTTCCGGCCATTCCGCTCGAACAGCCGCGCCCCCAGAATCTTTTCCACATTATTGATGTACAGGCTCAGTGCAGGCTGTGAGATATACAACCGCTCCGAGGCGCGGGTCAGGCTCTTGCATTCCGCAAGGGTGCAGACGTACTTTTGCTCCTTCAAGTCCATTCGATTCCAGCCTCCTCACCAAATAACGACATTTTTCTTATTATAGCACATTTGAGCGCAAACAAAAAAGCCCTCCTTTGCAGGAGAGCTTTCGTATGAGCTTTACACAGACCGTTTTACAGCATCATCGAAACTGCAAGGTTGAACACTGCCGCAATGCCCACGCTGATGGGCGCTGCTGATGCTGCCGATATTTTTATGCGTGATTGAAGCCCTTGCCGAACACCTCGGTGGTGCTGAGCATCGAGATAAAGGCGTTGAGGTTTTCCTTATGGATAAATGCCTGCAGCTGCAATGCCTCGCGGTGGGTGAGGGTCGTATAGATCATGTAGTGGGGCCGGTCGGTGTAGGCACCGTAGCAGGGCGTATAGGTCGCGCCGCGCACCAGCTTGCGCATGACGAAATCGCAGATGGGGTCTTTGTCGTCGCAGATGATGAGGATGGCCTTGCACATCTTCATCTGCTCGAGGACGGCATCGACGACGAGGCTCTTGACCGTCAGACCCACGAAAGAGTAGAGAGCGGTGTAGAGGTCGAAGACGAAGCAGGCTGCCAGCACCATGACGAAGTCGGTGATAAAAAGCGCCTCGCCGGTGTTCTTCATATGGGCGTATTTTTTCAGGATGAGGGCGACGACATCGGTGCCGCCGGAAGACGCGCCCACGTTGAAGAGCAGAGCCGACGCAATGGCGGGCAGGGCGATGGCGAAGACCAGGTCCAGCATGGGCTGGTTGGACAGGGGGCCGCTGAGGGGGACATATTTTTCAAAAAGGGCCAGCTCTGCCGTCATGACGACGGTAGCCCAGCCGGTGCTGATGGCAAAATCCTTGCCGAGGAATATCCAGCCCAGAATGAGCAGGAGGATATTGGCACAGGACGAAAAAGCTGAGGCCGACAGGGGCGTGAGCTTTGCCACAAGGGCCGCGCCGCCGGTCACGCCGCCGAAGACGAAGTTGTTGGGGAATTTGAAGAAGTATACGCCGATGGTCATGATGCTGATACTCAGGGTTATGATAACGTATCGGCTGACGATCTGCAAGGTCTTTTCCCGCGTGCTGATCTCCATTTGACTGTTTCCTTTCGCCGTCCGCGCGGCACTCTCTTCTCACACAAAGGGCCGTTTCTCTGCCCATTACTTGTGTTATTGTAACACTGCCCACCGCGCCGTTCAAGAGGAAAAAACTTTTCGCACAAAAACCGCCCGCTTCGTTTTCCACAAAGCGGGCGGCAGATGTTGAATTTATGGAGGTGCTTACAGCTTCTTGCCGGTCAGCATCTCATAAGCTTCCTCGTACTTGGCGATGGTCTTGTCGATAACGTCCTGCGGCAGGTCATAGTCACTGTCGGGGTTGGCCAGCAGCCAGTTGCGGACGAACTGCTTATCAAAGGAGGGCTGACCGTGGCCGGCCTCGTAGCCCTCCAGCGGCCAGAAGCGGGAGGAATCGGGGGTCAGCATCTCGTCGCCGAGGATGACGTTGCCCTCCTCATCCAGACCGAACTCAAACTTGGTGTCGGCGATGATGATGCCGCGGGAGAGGGCATACTCAGCGCACTTCTTATACAGAGCGATGGTGCAGTCGCGCAGCTTGGTGGCGTACTCCTCGCCCTTGCCGGGGAACAGCTTTTCCAGCACGTCGATGCTCTGCTCGTAGGAGATGTTCTCGTCGTGGTCGCCGATCTCAGCCTTGGTGGAGGGGGTGTAGATGGGCTCGGGCAGCTTCTCGGACTCCTTCAGGCCCTCGGGCAGCTGGATGCCGCAGACCTTGCCGGTCTTCTGGTAGCTGGCCCAGCCGCTGCCGGTGATGTAGCCGCGGACGATGCACTCGACGGGCAGCATGGTCAGCTTGCGGCACATCATGCTGCGGCCCTCGTACTGGGGCTGCCGGAAGAACTCGGGCATCTCCTTCACGTCCACGCTCAGCATATGGTTGGGCAGCAGGTCGCGGGTGTAGTCGAACCAGAACTTGCTCATCTGGGTCAGCACCTTGCCCTTGTTGGTGACTTTATTCTTTAAGATAACATCGAATGCAGAGATGCGGTCGGTGGCGACCATGATGAGGCTGTCGCCGTTGTCGTAGATCTCACGGACCTTGCCTTCCTTGATGGGCTTGAACTCAGTCATAGCAAAACTCTCCATTTCCCTTATTCCGTAGGTATCTTTTCTTTTGGTCATTGGCAGGCTGTCTGCCGTCCTGTTACACTATAATCTTATCACAGGAATTGTCCGTTGGGAAGAAACAGATGGGAGAGAAATGGGCCGATTTTTGGTTTTTTCTCGTGAAAAGTGCTAAAATCCAGCTTAAATTTTCGTCGTTTTGACGGTAAAAGTCGTACTTTCGCCCCATTTTCGCCTGCCTTGCTGACCGAAACGCCGTCATTGACGAAATTTGTGAAAACGTGTATCATGGGTAACGGCATTGCATTTTTCAACTTTTGTCTTTTAAGGAGGTCCATGCCATGCGCCCTCTCATCATCGCCCATCGCGGCGCGTCCCATCTGGCCCCCGAAAACACGCTGACCGCGTTCCGTCTGGCAAAGACGCTGGGTGCGGACGGCTTCGAGTGTGACGTTCAAATCACCAGAGACCGTCACCTCGTGGTGGCCCACGACTACCTCACCGACCTCAAGACCGGCGTCCACGGCAACATCCCGGATATGGACTTCGACGACCTGCGCCAGCTGGATTTCGGAAAATGGAAAAGCCCGGAGTTCGCGGGCGAAAAGATCCCCACCCTCGAAGAGGTGCTGGAAGTCGCGCAGGACTTCAAGATGGTACATATTGAATTGAAGCCCTACTTTGACCGGGACGAAGAGATCGTGGACCGGGTCATCGACGCCGTCCTTGACGCCGGGCTGGAAGAAAAGGCCGTGCTCACCTCCTTCGAGTACGGCACCCTCCGCCGGGTGAAGGAGCGGATGCCCCAGATGGCCACCTGCGCCATGACCCTCAGCCCCGAATCCCAGCTCATCCAGCCGGCCACCTTCTGGGAGAAGCTGGGCCTCAAGAAGACCGACCCTCTCGTGGAGAAGCTTTCCAGCCCCCAGGCCCTCAGCGAAGCGGCCGCTCTGCTGGAAGACCCCAGCAGTCTGGACGAAGAGAACAGCGTCCTCATCTACTACCTGAAAGACCGTCTCGATTTTCTCTGCTCCATCTACCCCGGCATGAACCTGGCCGAAATTTTGCAGCAGTATTATTATCAGACGGATTTTGTGAACTATGTGGCCCAGTTCGGCTTCCCGGTGGATTACGTCGGGCCGGAGTACCACGCCTTTTTCCGGGACAAAGACCTTGTCCCCAATGCCCACGCCCACGGCTTCAAGGTCGCGCCCTGGCCGGTGGGCAATGACAGCCGGGACGATCTGCGCCAGCTGTTCCGGCTAGACCCGGAGCTTGTGGTCACGAATAAGCCCGAGGTGGCCGTTGCTATCCTCACTGGGCTGGGCCAGTGGGACGAATCATCCAAAGAGGGTTGACAGCCCTCTTTTTTCGGAGCATAATAGTCCTGTATCGAACAGTTTTATGTGAAACAGTTCGACGATCGAACATTCACAGCAAAAGCCAAACCAGAAGGATGATACTATGAACCAAGCCTTTGAACCCGCCTGCACCCCCATCGCGCCGCCGTGGGAGACACCGCAGGTCATCCCGGCCCAGCTGCGCCGGGTGAACAACCTTATTTTCCGCAAGATAGGCCAGATCGCCCGCACCAATGGCGTGGAGGCCGTGACTCCCATGCACGGCTGGATCATGGAGTACCTCTACCGGAACTCCGACACCCCCGTATTCCAGCGGGACATCGAGCGGGAGTTCTCCATCACCCGCTCCACCGTTACCAATATTTTACAGCTCATGGAGCGCAAGGGCTACATCGCCCGTCAGAGCGTCGCGCAGGACGCCCGCCTCAAGCAGCTGGTGCTCACCGAAAAGGGCCGCCAGTTCCACGAAAACACCATGCTCGCCCTCCACCAGACCGACGAATATGTGGCCGGTCTGCTCACCGAAGAAGAGAACACCGAGCTGCTGCAGCTGCTGAATAAGCTGTATCTGGGACTAAAGTGAAACAAATATGAACTTTTTCCGAAACTTTGAAAAAAGCATTGACATTAAAATTGTTTTGTATAAAATTGTTCCGTACCAAACAATTATTCAAAGGAGGCTCAAAGTATGATAAAGAAGCTTGCTTCCCATCTGGGCGAATACAGACGCGCCGCGATCCTGACGCCGATGTTTTCCGCACTGGAAGCAGTCATGGACATCCTGCTGCCCACCATCATGGCGTTCATCATCGACCTTGGCATTGAAAAGGGCGATATGAACGCCATCGTCAAATACGGCCTGCTCACCTTCGCAGTGGCGGCCATCGCCCTGCTGCTGGGCATTCTGGCCGGCAAGTACGCCGCCGAGGCGTCCACCGGCTTTGCCGGCAACCTGCGCGACGCGATGTATGAGAACATCCAGCACTACTCCTTCTCCAACATCGACAAATTCTCCACCGCCGGTCTCGTCACCCGCATGACCACCGACGTGACCAACCTGCAGAACGCCTTCCAGATGATGGAGCGCATGTGTGTGCGCGCCCCGGTCCATCTGGTGTTCGCACTCATCATGGCGTTCAGCATCGGCGGCCCTCTGGCCCTCATCTTCGTGGTAGCCGTCGCCTTCCTGCTGGCCGTGCTGGCCAGCATCATGGTCCCCACCTTCAAGATCTTTGACCGGGTCTTCAAGAACTACGACAACTTGAACGCCTCGGTGCAGGAGAACGTCTCTGCCATCCGCGTGGTCAAGAGCTTCGTCCGCGAGGGCTTCGAGAACGAGAAGTACACCAAAGCCTGCGAGGGTCTGTATCAGCAGTTCGTCAACGCAGAGAGCCGTCTGAGCTTCAACAGCCCCGCCATGCTGACGGCTATTTACGGCTGCAACATTGCCCTGAGCTGGTTCGGCGCAAAGTACATCCTGCACGGCGCGCTGACCACCGGCCAGCTGAATGCTCTGTTCGGCTACATCATGAACATCCTGATGGCTCTGATGATGCTGAGCATGGCTTTCGTCATGATCTCCATGTCCGCCGCTTCCGCAAAGCGTATCGTGGAAGTTCTGGACGAGAAGACCGACCTGCCCCCCGCCAAAGCTCCCGTGCAGGAAGTCAAGGACGGCAGCATCCGCTTCGATCACGTCACCTTCAAGTACAAGCACGGCTCCGGCCAGCCTGTCCTGAACGACATCACCTTTGACGTCAAGCCCGGCGAGACACTGGGCATCATCGGCGGCACCGGCAGCGCAAAGTCCAGTCTGGTGCAGCTCATCCCCCGCCTGTACGACGCCGAGACCGGCACCGTCAGCGTGGGCGGCGTGGATGTCCGGGATTATAACCTCGACGTCCTCCGCCACGAGGTCTCCATGGTGCTCCAGAAGAACGTCCTGTTCTCCGGCACCATCCTCGACAACCTCCGCTGGGGCAATGAGAACGCCAGCGAGGAAGAGTGCATCCGTGTGGCGAAGCTAGCCTGCGCCGATGAGTTCATCGAGCGCTTCCCGGACAAGTACAACACCTGGATCGAGCAGGGCGGCTCCAACGTGTCCGGCGGCCAGAAACAGCGTCTGACCATCGCCCGTGCCCTGCTGCGCAAGCCGAAGGTCCTCATCCTCGACGACTCCACCAGTGCCGTGGATACCGCCACCGACGCAAAGATCCGGAAGGCGTTCCGTGAGGAGATCCCCGGCACCACCAAGATCATCATTGCACAGCGCATTTCCTCGGTGCAGGATGCCGACCGCATCCTCGTGCTGGACAACGGCCAGATCAACGGCCTCGGCACCCACGAGGAACTGCTGAAGAACAACGCGATCTATCAGGAAGTCTACAACAGCCAGACGCAGGGCGGCGGCGACTTCGACAAGCAGGGAGGTGAGCAGTAATGGCAGAACAGAAAGCAAAAGTCGTCCATGGCCCCGGCCCCCGCGGCATGGGAGGCCCGCGTCCGAAGGTCGAGAACCCGGGCAAGCTGCTCAAGCGCATCATGGCAGAGGTGTTCCAGCACTATCTGCCTCACTGCATCCTCGTGCTCATCTGCATCGTGGTCAGCGCGCTGGCCAATGTGCAGGCAAGCCTGTTCCTGCAGACCCTTATCGACGACTATATCATCCCCATGACCCAGCAGCAGGACCCCAGCTTTGCACCGCTGGCCGGTGCGCTGGTGCGCGTCGGCTGCATCTATGTGGTGGGCATCCTCGCTGCATGGCTCAACGCCCGCATCATGGTCAACGTCACCCAGGGTACCCTGCGCAACCTGCGCATCCAGCTCTTCACCCACATGGAGAGCCTGCCCATCAGCTACTTTGACACCCATCCGCACGGCGACATCATGTCCGTCTACACCAACGACGTGGATACCCTCCGCCAGATGCTCAGCCAGAGCATCCCGCAGCTGGTGTCCAGCGCCATCACTATCGTTTCCGTCTTTGCCAGCATGTGCATGCTGAGCTGGCAGCTCACCATCGTCACCATGCTGATGGTGGCCCTGATGCTCTTCTGCTCCAAGAAGATCACCCAGCAGAGCGGCAAGTACTTCATCGCACAGCAGCGCGACCTCGGCAAAGTGAACGGCTACATCGAAGAGATGATGGAAGGTCAGAAGGTCGTCAAGGTCTTCACCCACGAGCAGAAAGCCCTCGAGGGCTTCCGCGAGCTGAACGACAAGCTCAAGGACAGCGCCAAGCAGGCCAACAGCTTCGCCAACATCATGATGCCCGTCAACGCTCAGCTGGGCAACATCAGCTACGCCATCTGCGCTCTGGTGGGCGCAGCCATGGCCGTCACCGGCATGGGCGGCGTCACGCTGGGTACTGTCATGGCGTTCCTGTCCCTGAACAAGAGCTTCAATATGCCCATCAGCCAGGTGTCCATGCAGGCCAACAGCATCATCATGGCACTGGCCGGTGCAGAGCGCATCTTCAAGATGATGGATGAGCCCAGCGAGACCGATGAGGGCTATGTCACCCTCATCAACGCCAAGTACGACAAGGACGACAACCTCGTGGAGGCCAACGAGCGCACCGGCATCTGGGCCTGGAAGCACCCCCACCACGACGGCACCACCACTTACCACAAGCTGGAAGGCGACATCACCTTTACGGACGTCGATTTCGGCTATGTACCGAACAAGACCGTCCTGCACGACATCAACCTCTATGGCCGTCCGGGCCAGAAGATCGCCTTCGTCGGCTCCACCGGTGCCGGCAAGACCACCATCACCAACCTTATCAACCGCTTCTATGACATCCAGGACGGCAAGATCCGGTACGACGGCATCAACATCCATAAAATCAGGAAAGCCGACCTCCGCCGCTCTCTGGGCATCGTGCTGCAGGATACCCACCTGTTCACCGGCACGGTCATGGAGAACATCCGCTATGGCCGTCTGGAGGCCACCGACGAGGAGTGCATCGCCGCAGCCCGTCTGGCCAACGCCGACGGCTTCATCAAGCGCCTGCCCGAGGGCTACAACACCATGCTGACCGGCGACGGTGCGAACCTGTCGCAGGGCCAGCGTCAGCTGCTGGCCATCGCCCGCGCAGCCGTCGCCGACCCGCCGGTGCTCATCCTCGATGAGGCTACTTCCTCCATCGACACCCGCACCGAGGCTCTGGTGCAGCGCGGCATGGACGGCCTGATGTATGGCCGCACCAGCTTCGTCATCGCCCACCGCCTCTCCACTGTCCGCAACGCAGACTGCATCGTGGTCCTGGAGCAGGGCCGCATCATCGAGCGCGGCAGCCATGACGAGCTGATTGCCAAGAAGGGCAAGTATTACCAGCTCTATACCGGCAATCTGGCCGAGAACTAAACTTTATATACAGAAAGCCGCTGTACAGTTTTGTAGCTGTACAGCGGCTTTTTCTTGTGCTTTGTCGAATTTTATGGTATCCTGTAGGTGTCGGCCTTCCGACTCCATTAAATTGGGGAAGGGGGTGAAAAACCTATGGAGACATTCTTTTCCTTCATTCTGTCCGTCGCAGCCAATGTAGTTGCTCACTGCATTGACAAGTGGCTTGACGAACAGCTTAAGGCCGGTAAGCACTAACCCCTAGTAAGCAAAACGCCCCGCGGTATTCGCAGTACCGTGGGGCGTTTTGCTGCTCATTGGTGAAAACCTATGAAGCAATATCTTCCTTCATTGCTTTTATTATATGCACTCTCAGCAAAAAAGTCAAGCGCTTCGCAATTTTATCGATCCAAATCGTGCTTCTTACAGAACTTCCTGCTCACCCAGTACATCCCGGCCCAGATAGCGATGGCGAGAATGAGATACACCGGATTTTTCAGCGAGCTGACCAGCGACTGGCCGAAGAGAGCCATCATGGCCACCATAACGGCCTTGCCCGCCAGAAGGGTGAGCAGATAGCGTTTCTCGTCAAAGTCCGAGATGCCGAAGGCCAGATGCAGGAACGACGTGGGCGTGAAGGGCAGGACCGCCAGCATGAAGAGGGTGGCGGTGTCCACATGGCTGACCCACTGCTGGGCCTTTTTCAGCTGTTCGGAGCGAGAGGCCAGCTTCCAGAAAAAGCGTTTGACCACCCGCCGCCAGAATAAAAACACCACCGTGCCGCCTGCGGCCACACCGAGCCAGCTGTAGACGAAGCCAAGAAATCCGCCGTGGGCCGCGATATTGAGGGCCACGATGGCGATGAGGGGCAGCGGCGGAAAAATGGATTCCACCATCGCCAGCAGGATAGGGACCAACGGCCCCAGCCCTTCAAAGCCCTCTAACAATGCCTCCCAGAATTCCAGCGTACCCAGCTGGTGGAGCCCGTCGATGAGCGTCGTTTCCATCGTGCTCGTACCATCCCTTTCGTTTCTGCCTGATGTTCCTTCTTAGTATATCCAGCATCTATGACCGGGATATGAACAAAATCTGAGCTTTTTTGCCTTATTCTTCCTGTCTCTCCTTACAATACGAAACAGCGTCGTTCTTTCCTGCACGCTATTTTATTCTTCTGCCTCAGAAGATGTGCCGGGCGGCCTCTGCTTCGGCAGCCTGCCGTTCGGCCTTGAGGCGCTGACGCTCCAGATACTGGGCCTTCTGCTTTTTCCAGCGGACCAGGCTTGCATCGTCCGGCATCTGGACGCAGCGGGCGAAGGCCCAGTGCAGGCCGTCCCGGCGCGACATCCGGTATTTCTGGAACACGCCCCGGCCTGCCTCGCCGCCCCGGCCCTTACAGACGGGACATTGAGACAGCGTATACCAGCCGCTGCTCCCTTTTTTCAGCCAGACGTCATCCGGCTGCAGGGCCGTGCCGCAGACCGGGCAGGCCATCGTGCCGATGACGGGGTCCAGCTTCCACATAGACTGGTCCAGATAGCCCCGGAAGACCCTGAAGTCCCGGTAGTCGCCCGGCGTGGGGCAAAGGCTCTGGCGCAGGGTGTCCTCCTCGCTGGGGTAAGCGGCCAGTCCGGCCCGCAGGTCGAGCATACGGCAGAGGTCGGCGGTGTAGAGGGTGTCGGACAGAGCGTCGTGGAAGGGGCGTTCCAGCGGGATGCCCATCCGGGTGACGACATTTTCCAGCTTCATCCCCTCGCCTTCCTTGCGGGGATACTCCCGCAGAAAGAGCTGCTGCAGGTCGTACCAGACCGTCGGGCGACTCTCGTCGAGATTGCAGAGGAAAAGGTTCTGCTTGAGCACCGGCACGTCATCCATGCCCCACTCGGCGAACTCGGCGTCCGGGCCGCACCACTTCATAAAGCGGCGGAGGCCCTGGATGATGGGTTCGCCCTTGTCGAGATCCTCCTGCGTCAGACCGGTGACTTTGGCGATGTGGTGCTGCAGGCAGCGGAAGATGCGGGGACGCAGGTGGATGGAGAAGGTATCCAGCACGTTGGCGTCCTCGTCGATCTTGACAGCACCGATCTCAATGATCTCCCCCCGGAACGTCTGCTGGACGCCGTGATAATTAAAGATAAACGGCTGATAGCCGATGTTCCACTCCAAATCGAATAAAACTAAGTTGCGCGGCATTTGCGTCTGGTATCCTTTCAAAAAATGAACTTCTCAATGGCCTCAGCCACGCCGTCATGGTTGTTGTCGGCGACGGTCACATAGTCCGCCGCCTCCTTGACGGGGGGCTCTGCATTCTGCATGGCCACACCCACGCCGGCAAAGCGTATCATAGAGCAGTCATTGAGGCCGTCGCCGCAGGCCATGAGGTTGTCGCGGGTCAGACCCCTGCTTTCCAGCAGACTGCCGAGGCTCACGTCCTTGGCGACCCCCAGCGGCACAGCCTCGATGAAGAAGGGGCTGGACGGGTAGAGGTCGATCTCGCCCGCAAACTGTTTCCGGCCTGCTTCCAGCACCTCGCCGCGGCGGGCGGGGTCGAGGGTAATGAGCATCTTGCAGATGGGATAATCCACATAGGCGGCGAGGTCCTCCACCTTCTGCATGGGCAGCTTGCAGGTAAAGCACTCCTTCAGCGCCCACTTGTCCTCGGGGCTTTCGGTAACGACGCCCTGCTTATTATAGGTAATGATGACCACGCCCTGCTCCCTGGCGAAGGCACAGAGCTGCGGCACATACTTTGCATCCAGCTGCTTGCGGTAGAGCGTCTCGCCGGTGGCACAGTCGATGATGGCACCGCCGTTATACGAGAGGATGCAGCCGCCCTTTTTATCCAGTCCCAGCTCCTTTGCCAGCGGCATGACGCCTGCCGTGGGACGGCCCGAGGCCAGCACGATGGTCACGCCTTTGGCAGCAGCTGCGTCCAGCGCTGCGCGGGTGGCGGGGGTGACGACCTTCTGGTCATTGGTCAGGGTGCCGTCGAGGTCCAGCGCCAGCACACGAATATCTTTCTTTTCCATATCCAGCCTCACTTATTTTTACAGGCCGGAACGTCCCGGCCCTGTCGATTTTATCGCATACCTTTTTATTGTACAATGAATGCACCTCTCAGCGCAAGACTCTTTGTTATATTTCTTCGGCACTTTGGAGTTTGTTTGAAAATACAAACTGTAGTTTGTACCAAAAAACACGTAAAGATAGGCATTTCTAACTACTTATCGTAAAATGTTAGCAGATATAAACATCATCAAAATCCCTTGAATTTTCCAAAAACCGCGTTATAATAACGGCAGAAACACTTATTCCATGCCCTTTGGGGTACATGAGGGAATACGATAAAAAGGAAGGTATACTACTATGTTCGATATTAAGAAGATTGCTCTGTTCGCTGCCGGCACCCTGTTCGGTTCCGCTGGTTTCAAGCTGCTGTCCAGCAGCGACGCCAAGAAGGTCTACACCCAGACCACCGCTGCTGTCCTGCGCATGAAGGACCAGGTCATGAAAACCGCCACCACCCTGCAGGAGAACTGCGGTGACATCCTGGCCGACGCCAAGGAGATCAACGAGGAGCGCGCCGCCGCTGACGAGGCCGCTATCGTTGCCGACGAGGCCGCTGAAGACAAGGCAGCCGAGTAATTTTCACTGAAAAGAGCTGCCCGCTGCACGGTGGGCAGCTTTTTATTTGTGGGAGAGTATAACAATGAAATGGAAAATTTTGCATGAAAGCAAAGGCCGCATGCGCCTGCACCTGAACAAGCCGCGCATGAGCCTGGCCGAAGCCGACCAGCTGCAGGATTACCTGGCGGCCCTGCCCGGCGTGCGCACCGCCGCCGTGTATGAGCGCACCTGCGACGTCGTCATCGTCTATACCGAGAGCCGCGCCGGCATCGTCAGGGGCCTGGCAGCCTTCCGCTTTGACACGGAGGCCCTGGCCGAGGTGCCCGCCAACAGCCCCCGCGCCGTCAACCGCGAATATCAGGAAAAGCTCGTCAATATGACGATCTTCCACTTTGCGCGCAAGCTGTTCCTGCCAGCACCCTTGTGCACGGTCTACACACTGGTGCGCAGCGTGCCCTATATTTTCCGCGGTCTGCGGTGCGTTTTCCGCCGCAAGCTCGAGGTCGAGGTCCTCGACGCGCTGTCCATCGGCGTGTCGATGCTGCGCGGCGATTTCGGCACAGCAGGCTCCGTCATGTTCCTGCTGCGCCTGGGCGAGCTGCTGG
>ERZ773227.548-NODE-548-length-34667-cov-42.502427_pt1 | contig 34667 bp, 28 predicted proteins | sample MGYA00580525_ERZ773227 | MGnify/ENA primary metagenome ERZ773227 (study PRJEB29015, sample SAMEA2737782) | human gut metagenome | biome: human gut; feature: human-associated habitat; material: faeces | place: China | collected 2012 ... | reverse complement strand
AGGAGTTCAACCAGTTCTATCACGACTACAGCATCCTGAATGCTGAGAGCGAGGCAGAGAAGATTACCCGTCTGGTTCTCGCAGCCAATGTTGCCAAGATTCTGAAGAATGGTATGGCTCTGCTCGGCATCGAGGTTCCTGAAAGAATGTAAAATTTTAGGTAATTAGAAGTTATCAGGAGTATCGCACTCCTGAAAAACTTCTCAAGATATAATTAACCTACAATTTAAAAATTGAATATTGACTATTGACAAATAATGAGCATCCCCAGAGCCAGACTTTGGGGCTTGCTCATTTCTTTTTTATATAGGTCAGCATTACCCAAAAACTGAACTCTCGTTATGTGGTTCAGTAAAACACAAATCATTTATCCAATAAAAGAAACGCAAATGAGTAACATGCCCGTAAATCCTCCTTCATGGAGAAACGATACTGTCTTGCCTTTGCCCAATGAGGTGAAGGCGAACGCCTGGGCTGTGGATGCAGCCTGCTCCGGAAATCCCGGTCCTATGGAATACCAATGCATTGATCTTCAGACTGGTGCGCAGGTTTTCCACTATGGTCCTATCCACGGCACCAACAACATCGGCGAGTTCCTCGCCATCGTCCATGCCCTCGCCCTGATGGACCAGAAAGGCATTACCGACAAGGTAATCTACAGCGACAGCGTGAATGCCCAACTCTGGGTAAACAAGAAGCAATGCAAGACCAAACTGGAGCGTACTCCTCAAACCGAGCAGCTCTATCAGATCATCGCACGTGCCGAAAATTGGCTCCGCACCCACCCCATCACCGTACCTATCTTTAAATGGGAAACGAAGAAATGGGGCGAGATTCCTGCAGATTTCGGAAGAAAAGGATAAAAACGCAATCTCAAAAACACTCTTCACCCTTCACCTTTCAGGCATAAACCCCTATCACTCAATAGTTTCGGAGGGTGAAGAGTTACGCAGACTCTTCACCACCCTTCACCCACTCTTCACCTCCTAATTTTTCCAATTTTTTCGCATAAAAGCAAAATTTTCCAAGGGTGAAGAGTGGGTGAAGGGTGGTGAAGGGGCAAGAGCACTCTTCACCCTCATAACATTCTAATTCACAACGAATTATCCCAAAAAGGTGAAGGGTGAAGAGTATAAGCGAGAGTAGAATTTTGACGACTGTGCTTGGTTACCAAAGGAATCTTCTTCCTAAAAAAACGAGGCGACGCATCGTTTCGTGCCTCGCCATGGCATAATGTTGCCCTGGTAGGGGGCAATATTATGCCATAGTCAGGCAATAAATGAAAAGAGGCTTAAATAAGCAGCAATGGAAGCCACTTTTCTCCTAACAAATAGTCATTTTTAATTCTTTCCCCAACAAAAGTGCTGTAATAATTTGGAGATTTCAGGAATTAATCGTAAATTTGCACCAAATCTAAACAGATTCATAACTAGCTAACTTGTAATTATTAATAATTCAACCAGACAATGAAACAAAAACATTTATTTTGGGGAGCTGCGGTTGCATTGACCTTCCTCTTCAGCGCATCAGCTATTGCACAGCCAAGACACACCAAGAAAAAAGTGAAGAAAGTGGTTGAGGCAAAAGCAGGAGTATGTCCGTTTACAGACAAATGGGTAGAAGACGAAACTAAGTTTGAGGATCGCAAGGAAAAGGCGCACGCTACTTTCGTGCCTTATTCTTCTACTGCCACCATGCAGCAGGACGACTACTTCAAATTCCCATGGCTTACTCCTAAGCACGCCAACTATCTCCTGCTCAACGGCAAGTGGAAATTCCACTACACTGCCGACTGGAAGCAGGGCAAGCCTGAGAAGGATGATTTCTGGGCTGACAACGCAGACGTTTCTTCCTGGAAGGAGCTCCAGGTACCTCTCAACTGGGAGATGGCTGGATACGATGTGCCTGTATATAATAATGTGGGCTATCCTTTCGAGAACAAACCTCCATTCATCACAGCCTTCAAGGATAATTTCGACAAGAATCCGGTAGGTTCTTATCGCCGTAACTTCAACCTGCCTGAGGGTTGGGAAACCGGAAAGCGTGTGTTCCTGCACTTCGACGGTGCCTGCAGCGCCATCGTGGTTTGGGTAAACGGAAAATATGCCGGCTATTCACAGGGTGCAAATACCGATGCAGACTTCGATGTTACCAACCTCGTCCGCAAGGGCGACAACAACGTATCAGTCCGCGTTTACCGCTGGAGCGACGGTTCTTACCTGGAGGGACAGGATATGTGGCACCTCGGTGGTATTCACCGCGACGTTTATCTCGTAGCCACTCCAAAGACCTTCGTGGCAGACCATTACATCACATCTGCCCTGAACAGCGATTATGCATCAGGCAACCTGAATGTTGACCTGACCATCGATAACGCAGCCAAGGAGAAATCTGAGAAGACGCTGGAAATCGAGCTCCTCGATCCAGAGGGCAAGTCTGTTGCCAAGCAGTCTGCTCAGGTAGCGATGACCGCAAAGGATGCTCAGAAGAACTGTCGCCTTAGCATCGACAACCTCACCGGTCTGAAGGCTTGGACCTCAGAGCAGCCTAATCTCTATACCGTTATCGTTCGCCAGAAGGCTGGCAACCAGGAAGAGATGGTATTCTCTACCAAATACGGTTTCAGAGAGGTGACCATCAAGGATAAACTGGTTTATGTAAACGGCAAGCGAGTATTCTTCAAGGGTGTTAACACCCAGGATATTCACCCACTCTATGGTCACGCCATCGACGTAGAGACTATGCTTTGCGACGTGATTCTGATGAAACAGGCCAATGTGAACACCGTCCGTACCAGCCACTATCCTCGTCAGGCTAAGATGTATACGATGTTCGACTACTACGGATTATACTGTATGGATGAGGCTGACGTAGAGTGCCACAACAACCAATCTCTCTCAAACAACCCTACCTGGCGCGCTGCTTATGTTGACCGCACAGAGCGCATGGTATTGAGAGACCGCAACCATCCTAGCGTGGTATTCTGGTCGCTCGGTAACGAGTCGGGCGGTGGCGACAACTTCCAAGCTACCTACGATAAGGTGAAGGAACTCCTGCCTGGTCGCGATGCTTGGGTTCACTACGAGGGCTACAAGCACGGTGCCAAGTACTCAGATTTCGGTTCAGACATGTATCCAAGAATCGAGGTGGTAAAGAAGCAGATGAACGGCCTCAACGACAAGCCTTACTTTATCTGTGAGTATGCTCATGCCATGGGTCAGGCTGTGGGTAACCTGCAGGAATACTGGGACCTCATCGAGGCTAGTACAGGTATTATCGGTGGCTGCATCTGGGACTGGGTTGACCAGGGAATCTACGATACACGCCGCATCCGCAAGGGTCTTCCTCTGAAGGATCCTAAGACCGGACTCCACTACTACACATCCGGTTACGACTATACCAAGATGAATCATGGCTACAGAGGATTCCAGGGCGACTTCATGAGCAATGGTATCATTACTCCAGGCAGAGAGTGGACAGCCAAGCTCACCGAGGTGAAGTATGTTTATAGAGATGTGAACTTCGAGTCTTTCTACAGTCGCGTGCTCACCTTGAAGAACAAGTGCGCATTCACCAACCTGGCAGATATCTATGCTCTCAGCTACGAGGTGCTCCGCAATGGCGTTTCTGTAGAGAAAAACCAGGTGGCTATCCCATCTGTATTGCCAGGCAAGACATGCGATATCAACATCCCATACACCACCGCTGTAGATGATAAGGCAGAATACGTCATCACCTTCAGCCTCATCCTGAAGAAGGCTACTTCATGGAGCAAGAAGGGTTATGAGATGGCTCAGCAGCAGTTCAAGCTTTCTGCAGAGAACGCAGGTAGCACATCTGTTGCCGACCCAACCTTCGTACAGAAAGATCATGGCAAGTTGCCAGCAATCCAGGAGAAGGGCAAGCTGAAGGTGAAGGATAACACCATCACCGGCAACGACTTCAGCATCACATTCGCTGAGGATGGAACCATTGCCAACTGGACTTATCGCAATACTCAGCTCGTTCAGCCTAATGCTGGTCCTGACTTCAACGGCTTCCGCCGCATCGCCAACGACAACGTAAACCTGGGTGCTACAGGTGGTGTTGCCAAGAACGAGAACAAGGAAGAGGGTGCACTCACCGGTAAGAAGATGATGGTGAAGGCTCCTAAGAAGCAGGGCAAGAACGTGGTTGTGGAGACTGCCGTTACCAACGGTAAGGATACTCACCAGATTGCTTACATCATCTATCCTAACGGAACCGTGGATATGAAGGTGACTACCAACAATTCTTCTGAGGAAACCCGAAGAATCGGTATTACCATGCAGTTTGCTCCTGGTTTCGAGAATGTGGAGTATTATGCCAAGGGTCCTTGGAGCAACTACATCGACCGTCAGAGAGGTTCGCTGTTAGGTTTGTACAAGACTACCGTGGATGGCATGTTCGAAGAGCAGAGTGCTCCTCAGACCATGGGTGACCGCCAAGGATTGCGCCAGTTGACACTCGACAACAACAGCACGAAGTTGCAGATTACCACCGAGGGCATGGTAGCCTTCTCGTTGTCTCACTTCGATGATGCCCAGTTCAACTACGACGTATTCTATGGTGGCAAGCATCCTTACGACCTGGTACGCTCCAACCAGATTTTCGCTCACTTCGATTTCTGGCAGCGTGGCATCGGTAACCGCAGTTGTGGTGGCGACTCTTGTCTGCCACAGTACATGACTCCAACAGGAGCTCATGAGTTCACCTTGCGCTTCACTCCAATGGCGAAATAAGGAAAAAGAATAAGATATAAAAAAGGTGGGTGTTACACGAATTGTTGTAGCACCCACCTTTTTTATATCTTGTCTTATTCTTATGTTTGAATGTTTAGTAATCCTGGATGTAGCCCTTGGTAAACATGTCATACGACAGGGCTTCCAGTTCAGCGAGCGTCATGTGCTCCACGGCGTGCTCTATCTTGCGAATCAACTCGTCTCGCTTGAAATCGTCGTTATCGCTCAGGCGCGATGTAAATCTATTGCTCATTTTTTACATTGAACTTTGAATGTTGAACTTTGAACTTTATGATTAGCTTTATTGCTCCTATGAAACTATTGGCGCTCATAGGTATTGATGATGTTTCCATCATACGCCTCATGGCTGATTAAGCGGATGTTATGAGGAAGCTTTGGCGCTGCAGTTCCGGCAGTTACCACGTTTTCCACAGATGTGGATAAAGATGTTTCTACCCTTATTTCATCCCATAATCCGGCATCGAGGAAAGCCTGATGGGTGATGGTGCCACCTTCTACTATCAGCGACTGCACCTTATTATTATATAGGTACTGCATGATCTGCTTCAATACCTCTTCCTTACCCTTGGAGAAATCCAAACCCTCGAAACAAGGATGATGGCGGTCGATGACCAGTCGCATCGGATCCTTTCCGCTCCAATCTCTTACGTTGAGCTGGCTATGGTCACGCTCATCGGTGATTCTACCCACCAGGATGGCATCGTTCTCGGCACGAAGCTTATGCGAAAGCATCTTGGTAAAAGGCGACGAAATCGCCATGCCCTGATAATTATTATCCAGAAAACCATTCGCAGTCTGCGCCCATTTCAGGATGATGTATGGTCGCTGATGGGTATTGAAGGTGATGAATCGCTTGTTCAGTTCGAGGCATTCCGCCTCTAGAACACCCACCGTTACCTCGATTCCTGCCTCACGAATTTTCCGGATTCCCCGACCCTGCACCTTGGCGAAAGGATCCACGCAGCCACAGACACATCTCCTTACACCTTTTCTTACGATAAGGTCGGCACAAGGAGGCGTCTTGCCATAATGCGAACAGGGTTCGAGACTCACATAGATGGTGGCTTGGCTTAACAGATGCTCATCTTCAGGCTTCACAGAAGCAAAGGCATTAACTTCAGCGTGCCCCTCACCACATCTTACATGATAGCCCTCGCCGATGATTCTGCCCTCTTCGCTCACGATGACTGCGCCCACCATCGGATTAGGCTTCGCATTCTGCCTACCGTTCTTAGCCAACTGCAGGCAGCGGCGCATGAACATTTCGTCTATCTCCTGCAGACTAAGCGGTTCGCCCGTCAGCGGATTCAGAAAAGATACTTTATTTTGTTCCATATCCTATTTTTCTTCGTTTTTCTTACTCATTTTCGATAAATTGTCGTACCTTTGCTCTCAAATCAAATCGCAACAAGCAATATCAAATCGCAACAAGCAATATCAAGATGAAAACGTATCAGCAACTTTGGCAATCCCTCACCCCACTTTATGATGCTGGCGAAGCACAGGCTATCGTCCGCACCGTGCTTGATGTGAAGTACGGAATGACTCTGACCGACATAATCTGCGGCAAAGTTAATGAAATATCTGCAGACGAGGAAAGAAAACTGGAAGAAATTATCATCAGACTGCAAAAAGGAGAACCTGTGCAGTATGTTTTGGGCGAAGCCGACTTTGCGGGAAGGACCTTTCATGTGGAGCCAGGCGTGCTGATTCCGAGACCGGAAACCGCAGAACTCTGCCAATGGATAGAGAAGGATATGATCGAAAAATCAATCGTTTCTTCGGGAGATTCTTCAGAAGATTCTCCAGAAGATTCTTCGGGAAATTCTCCTCAGGCGACAGACGACGCTAAGCTGATTCTTGATATTTGCACAGGATCTGGCTGCATTGCCATCACATTAGGACTCAACATTCCTAATTCTGAGGTTACTGGATGGGATATTTCGGAAGATGCCCTCCGAATAGCACAAGGAAATGTGGAAATGATGAAAGCCGGAAATGTCAGAATAGAACATCAGGATGCCTTGGCTTTGCCAAAAGCAGCAGAAGCAGCAGACCTCATCGTGAGCAATCCTCCTTATATCTGCGAAAAGGAGAAAGCAGATATGGAAAAGAATGTGCTGGAGCACGAACCGAGCCTCGCCCTCTTCGTTCCCGATGAAGACCCGCTGAAATTCTACAGAGCCATCGCCGAATATGCATCTTCAGCACTCAAATCCGGAGGAGCATTATACTTCGAGATTAATCCTATCTACGAAAAGGAGACCCGGGAAATGCTGCTAAAACTTGATTTCAAGGATATAGAAACCAAGGAAGATGCTTTCGGAAAGAAGAGAATGATGCGAGCTATAAAATAGTCTATTAGATAAGCGGATTGCAAATCCGCAAAATAATAGGGTCGAACATTTTTTGACGCCGGATTGCAAATCCGGCGGAACGCCTAACGGAAGACAACGCCTAGCGATTCCAGAAAGTCCACCGCCAGGCGTCCCTGCGGATTTGCAATCCGCAGTAAAAAAAGGTTCGACTTATCAAAACCAGGGGATTTGTAATCCCCCCAATAAAACATAAATGCATTATGGAATATTATAACAACTCCAAGCGCCCCAAGAAGCCGATGACTGAGCAGCAGGCACTCCTGAAGCTCACCACTCTCTGCACACAAGCCGAACATTGCTCGCAGGAAATGCTCGACAAGATGAAGAAGTGGGAACTCCCAGAGGATGCCATCGCCCGAAATATGGAATTCCTGACCCAGAAGAAATTCATCGATGACGAGCGATTCACCCGCTTCTTTATCAACGATAAGATAAAATACAATAAATGGGGCCGCAGGAAAGTGGAACAGGCTCTCTGGATGAAGCACATCCCGAAGGAAATCTCCGACCCAATCTTCGAAGAAATCGAGGACGACATGTATTTGGAAACCCTCCTCCCTCTCCTAAAAAACAAATACAAAAACATCAAAGCCAAAAACGACTACGAACGCTCGATGAAACTCATCCGCTTCGCCCTCGGCAGAGGCTATGGTATGGATGTGATTCACAAATGCATCGACAAAATGAAAGAAGAAGATCTGGGAGACATCGATTTCGAAGACGACTTCTAAAGGTTTAAATTCAATGTAAACATTAGAAGCTAATCATAAAGTTCAATGTTCAAAACTCAAAGTTCAAAGTAACAATATGAAGCTCAGCCTATTAGGAAATATCATAGATTTTCTCTTTCCCCGTTACTGTGCCATCTGCGATGAGCGACTGTTGGGCACAGAGGAGACGCTATGCGCCACCTGTCTCCAGGACCTCCCGATTACCCCAACCTGGGAAGCCCCCTATGAGAACAATATGGCTAAGATGTTCTGGGGGCGCATTCCTATCGAAAAATGCGCCGCCCTCTTCTATTATCACAGCCACTCCAACCCAAGCTACATCATCTACAAACTGAAATACCATCATCGTCCAGATACCGGAAACTATCTGGGAAGACTCATCGCCAGCAAAGGTATCGAATCAGACTTCTTCAAGGATATAGATGCCATCATCCCTATCCCCATCACGAAGTCAAGAAGGAAGACCCGCGGCTATAATCAGAGCGAGGAAATAGCCAGGGGAATACAGGAAAGAACCCATCTCCCCATTATCACAGATGCCATCCGACGAGTAACCTTCACCGAAAGTCAAACCCAAAAGGACAGATGGCAACGACTGGAAAACGTAAAGCATGTATTCCAGCTATCAGATACCTATCACGACAAAGACGGCAAACATCCCATCACCGATCTTGCCGGCAAGCATCTGCTTATCGTCGATGACGTCTGCACCACAGGCGCCACCCTCATCTCCTGCTGCGAAGAACTGCAGAAGGCAGGCAAGATGAAATTCAGCATCACCACCATCGGATGGACACACGATTAAAAATCTATAATTAATAAGCCATTTATGATGATTAATCATTTTTTTGTCGTACCTTTGCAGATATAAATTATAATTATTTAATCCTTATATGATTATGGACAAGCTAAAGAAAGAATTCGCATCTAAGTTATTGAAGGTTAAGGCTATCAAATTACAGCCTAACGATCCTTTCACTTGGGCTTCTGGTTGGAAGTCTCCTTTCTATTGTGACAACCGCAAGACCCTCTCTTTCCCAGAACTCCGCAACTATGTGAAGCTCGAACTCGTACACGCTATTCTGGAGCAGTTCCCAGAGGCTGACGCTGTTGCAGGTGTAGCTACTGGCGCTATCGCACAGGGTGCATTGGTGGCTGACGAATTGAACTTGCCTTTCGTTTACGTTCGTTCTAAACCAAAGGATCATGGTATGCAGAACCTCATCGAAGGTGAGCTCGATCCTAAGGCTAAGGTTGTTGTTGTAGAGGATTTGATTTCTACAGGCGGCAGCTCACTCAAGGCAGTAGAGGCTCTCCGCAAGAACGGCAACGAGATTGTAGGTATGGTAGCTAGCTACACTTATGGTTTCCCTGTTGCAGAGAAGGCTTTCGCTGATGCTAACGTGAAGCTGGTTACTCTTACAGACTACGAGCACGTGGTAGAAGAGGCTCTCGAAACTGGTTACATCAAGCAGGAAGACGTAGAGTTGCTCCACGAGTGGCGCAAGGATCCAGCTAACTGGAAGAAGTAATTTTTTACCCATCAATAATGAGTACAAGTACATTCGAAAGTAATATCAAACAGATTCCTCACAAGCAGGAATCTGTTTTTAATACTTTGAGCGACCTCAACAACCTGCAGGTGCTCAAAGATCGCTTCGAGCAGGTGAAAGACCAGATTCCTGAGGACAAGAGAAAGGAAATGGAGAAACTCAAGGACCTGAGATTCGACAGCGACAGCATCACTATCAACGCTCCTATGGTGGGCGACCTCAAGATGCGCATCATCGACAGAGATTTTCCCAAAACCATCAAGTTTGAAACAGAGAACAGCCCTATCCCATTCAATTTCTGGATTCAGCTGCTCCCTACAGGAGAATTTTCTTGCAAGATGAAACTCACCATCAAGGCTGAGCTCAATATGTTTATCAAGGGTATGGTGAAGAAGCCATTGCAGGAAGGCATCGAGAAGATTGCAGATGCACTGGCGATGATTCCTTACCAGGATTAAAAATAAAGAAATTATGGCACATAAACTTTGGGAAAAGAACTTTGAAGTAAACAAGGAAATCGAACGATTCACCGTAGGTCGAGACCGTGAACTCGATCTCTATCTCGCCAAATACGACGTGCTTGGCAGTATGGCACACATCACCATGCTCGAAAGCATCGGACTTTTGGAAAAGGATGAGCTTACCCAGCTCCTCGCAGAATTGAAGAATATCTACGCCATCGCCGAGAAAGGCGAGTTTGTCATCGAAGACGGCGTGGAGGATGTTCATTCCCAAGTAGAATTGATGCTCACCCAGAAACTGGGCGATATGGGCAAAAAGATTCATTCAGGACGCTCACGCAATGACCAGGTTTTGGTAGATCTCAAGCTCTTCACCCGTCACGAGTTGAAGGAGATTGTTGATGCGGTCAAGATTCTCTTCGACGAGCTGATCCAGAAGAGCAACCAATATAAGAACGTATTGATGCCGGGCTATACCCACCTCCAGGTGGCTATGCCTTCATCTTTCGGACTCTGGTTTGGCGCTTATGCAGAAGGACTTGCTGACGACATGCTCTTCCTTCAGGCTGCCTATCGCATGACCAACCGCAATCCTCTGGGTAGCGCAGCAGGCTACGGCAGCTCTTTCCCTCTGAACCGTACCATGACAACCGAACTGCTCGGTTTCGACAGCATGGACTATAATGTAGTCTATGCCCAGATGGGTAGAGGAAAGATGGAGCGCAACGTAGCTTTCGCCATGGCTAGCGTGGCAGGAACCCTGGCAAAGATGGCTTTTGATGCCTGCATGTTCAACTGTCAGAACTTCGGCTTCGTGAAGTTGCCTAAGGAGTGTACCACCGGTTCAAGCATCATGCCTCACAAGAAGAACCCAGACGTATTCGAGCTGATTCGTGCCAAGAGCAACAAGCTCCAGAGCTTGCCACAGCAGATTATGCTCATCATGAACAACCTGCCTGTGGGTTATTTCCGTGATCTTCAGATTATCAAGGAAGTATTCCTCCCAGCTTTCGACGAGTTGAAAGACTGTCTGCAGATGGCTGCCTACATCATCAACAAGATGGAGGTTAACGAGCACATCCTCGATGATCCTCGTTATGATCCGATGTTCTCTGTTGAGGAAGTAAATCAGCTTGCCGCTAACGGAATGCCTTTCCGTGATGCTTACAAGACTGTGGGATTGGAAATCGAAGCTGGAGAATTCAAGCCTAACAAGGATATCCATCATACCCATGAGGGAAGCATCGGCAATCTCTGCAACGACAAGATCCAGTCACTTATGGAGCAGACTCTCTCAGAGTTCCATTTCGAGCGTATGGAGAATGCAGAAAAGAATCTCTTGAAATAAAGGATATCCCGTGAAATCAAAGAGAATCTTGAAATCAAAGAAATCTCTTAATACATTAGAATCTTTTTGAACTCAATGAAGAAAAAAACATCTATATATAATCATATATATAATAAGGTGTATATATATAATAAGGTGAAGAGAATGGCAGCAAAAGCTGTGCTCTTCACCTTTTTGTGTATCTGTCTCATTCTTTCCTCCTCACTTCTGACATCCTGCGATGCAGACAACAGCATCAGCACCCGATACCCATGCCAGTTTATCTTCCGAACCATCTACCATCCAGGAAGCAGCATTGAGACAGCTCTCAAAGGAGCCGGCACCTACACCATGATTAGTGCCAAAAAGATAAATGGTGCCTGGAATATCTACTCCACCCTCAACGATGGCAAGAACCATACTGAAACCATCGTCCTCTCTACAGCCAAGGAAAATTATGCCAACTATAGCTATCTAGGAGCAGGAAACGACCAGAAGGATGCCACCAAGAATGGTTTCATCCTCGGCACATCCAACTTCAATGGCTATGTAGCATGGGACAGACAATGCCTGAACTGCATCCTGCAATATGGCGGTACCAACTATCCACTGGAGTGGACAGGCAACAGACAATCGGTCATCTGCAACAAGTGTAAAAGAGTATATAGCCTTGAAAATGGTACCATCACAAGCGGTGGACAGGGAAAAGAAGACAAGATGCTGATGCAATATCGGGTAACCTACACAGGTATTGGCAGCGTGCTGACAGTAGGAAATTAGGTTTCTACGAGAAAAAATGCACCTTTTTGAAGAAAAATGGCGTATTTTTTCTTAAAAGTTGTAAATCCATTTGGTGGAACCGGGAAATTATATTACCTTTGCACTCGCAATTAAGTAACGCGGAAATAGCTCAGTTGGTAGAGCACAACCTTGCCAAGGTTGGGGTCGCGGGTCCGAGTCCCGTTTTCCGCTCAACTCTTAACGTTTACCATGCCGCAATGGTGGAATTGGTAGACACGAGGGACTTAAAATCCCTTGGCCAGTAATGGCTGTGCGGGTTCGAGTCCCGCTCGCGGCACTCCTCCCTTAAAATTTTTCTTATGAAAAAATTTGCATACATCATATTTCTTATTTCATCGATTTTACTAACATCATGTGGTGTCAGTAGTGGTCACTTTAAACTTGAGGGCAAATTTTTAAATATGAATCAAGGTGAATTTTATGTTTATAGCACAGATGGCGGCATGGAAGGCGTGGATACCATCAAAGTTGTAGGCGGTAGATTCACATACGAGATGCCCTGCCATGACGATTGTACGCTGATGATCGTTTTCCCAAATTTTTCTGAGCAACCTATCTTCGCAGAATCAGGAGAATCTGTGGAGCTGAAAGGCGATGCTTCCCACTTGAAGGAAATGGAGGTAAAGGGTACCAAGAACAATGAATTGATGACCAAATTCCGCAAATCGATTCTTGGCAATACTCCTCCACAGGAAAAGAAACAGGCAGAACTCTTCATCGAAGACAACGCAAAATCGGTAGTAAGCCTCTTTCTCATCAAGAAATACTTCATTGCCACCCCTCAACCAGATTACAAGAAAGCCCTCTCTCTCCTTACTCTGCTGGAGAAAGAACAACCTAAGAATATCCAGGTAGGCAAACTGAAGCAGCAGATTTCTTCCATGAAAGACGCAGGAGTTGGCACCAAATTACCAACTTTCACGTCATACGACACCAAAGGAAAGCTCATCTCCAGCACAGAACTGACCAGTTCACCTGTTGCAGTCATCTATACCTGGGCTACATTCAATTATGATAGTCAGGACATACAGAGAGAGTTGAAGAAGCGCCAGCGCTCGTCACAAGGCAAACTCAAGCTGATGGGCTTCTGCCTGGATGCAAGCAAGAGCAACTGCGAGGAGAACATGAAGCGCGACTCTATCAACTGGGCTGTAGTATGCAATGGAGAAATGCTGGAAGACAAGACTTTGAAGAAGTTGGGACTCACTTCAATGCCCGACAACATCATACTTCAAAATGGAAAAATAACAGCCCGAGGCCTTAACAAGCAAGATCTATACAACAAACTAGACCAACTGCTGAAATAATACCGCGAGCTCTAACCTTCTAAAAAAGAGCTTATGTTAGTAAAAACCTATTGTGCAGCAGTCAATGGACTGGAAGTCACGACTGTAACTGTAGAAGTCAGCCTCAATACAGGCGTAATGTATCATCTTACGGGCCTAGGCGACGAGGCGGTCAAAGAAAGCCGTAACCGCATCGCAGCAGCCATGCAGTATAGCGGCTATAAATTTCCAATAGCCGACATTACCATTAACCTGGCACCCGCCAACCTGCGCAAGGAGGGCAGCAGTTTCGACCTTCCTCTAGCCATCGGCATTTTAGGTGCCAATGGCAACATCCCCGAAGATCATCTCAAAGAATACATGATGGTGGGCGAATTGAGCCTTGACGGCACATTGCAACCTATCAAGGGAGCTCTACCTATCGCCATCAAGGCAAGGTCTGAACACTACAAAGGTCTGATTGTACCAGAACAAAACGCCCGGGAAGCTGCCGTTGTGAACAATCTGGAGGTTTATGGAATGAAAAACCTCTTTGATGTTATCCAGTTTCTTGGTGATAAATCATCCCCCACCCCAACTATTGTAGATACTCGCAAGGAGTTTTACGAGAACCAGGTTCATTGCGACTACGATTATGCAGACGTAAAGGGCCAGGAAAACGTGAAGCGTGCCTTGGAAGTAGCCGCTGCCGGCGGTCACAATCTCATCATGGTAGGTCCTCCCGGCTCAGGAAAATCCATGATGGCAAAGCGTCTCCCCTCCATTCTTCCACCCCTTACTCTCTCAGAAAGTCTGGAAACTACCCAGATACATTCTATAGCTGGCAAATTAGGCAAGAACGTATCCCTCATTGCCCAGCGCCCTTTCAGAGCACCTCATCATACCATCTCACAAGTAGCACTGGTAGGTGGAGGAACCTCTCCACAACCCGGCGAAATATCTCTTGCCCATAATGGTGTGCTCTTCTGCGACGAATTGCCAGAGTTCAACAAAACCACCCTGGAAGTTTTGCGCCAACCTCTGGAAGACCGCCACATCAACATCAGCAGAGCCAAATACGCCATTGATTACCCTTGCTCGTTCATGTTTGTAGCAAGCATGAACCCATGTCCTTGCGGCTACTATGGTGACCCTACGCACCATTGTGTCTGTACCCCGGGACAGATACAACGCTACATGAACAAGATTTCCGGTCCGTTACTCGACCGCATCGATATCCAGTGCGAAATCAGCCCTGTACCTTTCAAGGACATCTCCAAGGCAGCCCCAGGAGAACCAAGTGCCAGAATCAGGGAAAGAGTAATCAGAGCCCGAGAGATTCAGGCAGAAAGATTCAAGGATTTCAAGGGAATACACTGTAATGCCCAGATGACGGAACGTATGATTCATCAATTTGCGGAACCAACAGAGGAAGGAATCAACCTCCTCAGAATGGCAATGGAGAAGCTATCCCTTTCTGCACGTGCCTACAACCGTATCTTGAAAGTTGCCCGCACCATTGCCGACCTTGCCGGAAGTCAGCAGATAGAACCTCAACACCTGGCAGAAGCTATCGGATATCGGACACTAGATAGGGGAGATTGGGCAGAAAGAGGACACTTCTAAGACAATTATCAGCCAAAACATATAAGAAAATCGTCCAAAGAAGGGGTATTTTTTATTGCACAGGGGGTATTTTCTATTAAATATCCCCATTTTAAAAACTAAATACACCCCAATAAAATAATTATTACCCCCTTACAAGCAGAAAAACACGTACCTTTGCAATCGTAAAACAGACGTTATCACAACGTAGGTATAGCACAACAATATTAAACTTTTTAAAATTTCAAGACTATGGATAGTATTTTTAAAATTACAGAAGTTATCAAGAAAGTAGGTTTCGCGATTCTTATCGCAGAGTTGGCTGTTATCGCTTACTTGAACGTGATGTAATCATCACCCGATAAAGAAAAATAAGACACTTTATAATATATAAAGTAAGATATATAAAGGAGGAAGTTTTCTACTTATTAAGGTAAGAAGATTGATTATTAAAACAGCAAGACTCAAGACAATAGTAAATGATAATGATTGTGCTACCCTTATCAGAAAGACCTGAAGGGCAAGCACAAAAAAGGCTCGGGCTGGAAAGCTAGAGCCTTTTTTAGTATCTGAGTTTTAGAATTCTCCTATCTAAAACTATCAAATTACACCTTATTATATATATAAAGGAGAAAAAGGGCACCTAATTATTCCGCATTTCCAACATTTTTTTGTAATTTTGCACCCAAATAACAAAAATATATTAGCTAATATGGAACAAAAGAATTTCAAACGTACCACTGTTACGGCAGCATTGCCTTACGCTAATGGTGGTGTGCATATCGGACACCTGGCAGGTGTTTATGTGCCAGCCGATATCTACGTACGCTATCTTCGCCTTAAAAAGCAAGACGTTGTTTTCATCGGCGGTAGCGACGAGCATGGTGTACCAGTAACTATACGTGCCAAGAAGGAAGGCATTACCGTACAGGAAGTAGTGGATCGCTATCACAACCTCATCAAGAAGAGCTTCGAGGATTTCGGTATCTCCTTTGATGTTTACAGCCGCACAACTTCTAAGGTTCACAATAAGTTTGCTTCTGATTTCTTCCGTACTCTTTACGATAAGGGCGTTTTGGAAGAGAAAGTAGAAGAGCAGTTCTGCGATGAGGTTACCGGCGAGTTCCTTACCGACCGTAACATCGTGGGTACCTGCCCTCGCTGCGGTGCAGAAGGTGCATACGGTGACCAGTGTGAGAAGTGTGGTGCGACCCTCTCTCCAGAAGAGTTGATCAACCCTACCAATAAGAACAACCCTGGTCATGGCCTCGTCAAGAAGCCTACCAAGAACTGGTATCTCCCACTGGGCAAGTATCAGGACTGGTTGAAGCAGTGGATCCTGGAAGGTCACAAGGAGTGGCGTTCCAATGTTTACGGACAGTGCAAGAGCTGGTTGGATATGGATCTGCAGCCTCGTGCAATGACCCGCGACCTGGATTGGGGTATTCCTGTTCCTGTAGAGGGAGCAGAAGGCAAGGTTCTCTATGTCTGGTTTGATGCTCCAATCGGCTACATCTCCAATACCAAGGAGCTTTGCGATGCACAGCCAGAGAAATGGGGTACATGGCAGAAGTGGTGGCAGGATCCAGAGACACGTCTCGTTCACTTCATCGGAAAGGACAACATCGTGTTCCACTGCATCATCTTCCCTACCATGCTGAAGGCTCACGGCGACTATATCCTGCCGGATAACGTACCAGCCAATGAGTTCCTGAATCTTGAGGATGATAAGATTTCTACCTCTCGCAACTGGGCAGTTTGGTTACACGAGTATCTCGTAGATCTCCCTGGCAAGCAGGATGTCTTGCGCTATGTATTGACTGCCAACGCTCCAGAGACCAAGGATAACAACTTTACCTGGAAGGATTTCCAGGAGCGCAATAACTCTGAGTTGGTTGCCGTTTATGGTAACTTCGTAAACCGTGCTCTCCAGCTCACCAAGAAGTACTGGGGCGGCGTGGTTCCTGCCTGCGGCGAATTGCAGGAGGTTGACCAGAAGGCTATCGCTGAATTCAAGGATGTCAAGGAGAAGGTTGAACAGTATCTCGACGTATTCAAGTTCCGTGAGGCTCAGAAGGAGGCTATGAATCTGGCACGCATCGGTAACAAATACATCACAGAGTGCGAGCCTTGGAAGGTTTGGAAGACCGATCCTAAGCGTGTGGAGACCATCTTGAACATCTCCCTCCAGTTGGTTGCCAACCTTGCCATCGCCTTTGAGCCATTCCTGCCATTCTCATCAGAGAAGCTCCGCAAGATGATCAATATGCCAACCTTCGAGTGGACTCAGCTTGGCAGTACAGACCTCCTCAAGCCTGGTACACAGCTTGGTGAGCCAGAATTGCTCTTCGAAAAGATTGAGGATGAGGTGATAGAGAAGCAGCTCCAGAAGCTCGCTGACACCAAGAAGGCTAACGAGGAAGCTTCTTACAAGGCTGCCCCTATCAAGCCAGAGGTTAGCTTCGATGATTTCGAAAAGCTCGACATCCGCGTAGGTCACATCCTGAACTGCGAGAAGGTGAAGAAGTCTAAGAAGCTCCTGAAGTTCACCATCGATGATGGCTCAGGCGTAGAGCGTACTATCTGTTCAGGTATCGCTGCATACTATGAACCAGAGCAGCTGATCGGCAAGGATGTACTCTTCGTTGCCAACTTTGCTCCTCGCAAGATGATGGGTATTGAGAGTCAGGGTATGATTCTCTCTGCCGTTAACTTCGACGGCTCACTCAATGTTACCTCTCTCTTGGGTCAGGTAAAGCCAGGAAGCCAGGTTGGATAATCGTTTCGAAAAAAGCTCTATATCTTCAACACTGAGGATATAGAGCTTTTTCTTTTCAGCTAAAGGAGTAAAAGTGGTATAATCAACTAAAGCCCAAATCGATAGCCTACCGTAAAGGTGAATACCTTGTTCTTGGAATCTCCGCCATCTACCTTATTCACCTTGGTCAAGCCGATATGATAGCGGGCATCCAGAATCACATTCATATACTCATACGATAAACCCACAGGAATAGACACATTCACCTTCTTGACTGCGTATGTGCTTTCCACATCCCGGCTATCCTTGTAAAGAGTTGAACCCGTCTTACTATCCTTCTCCAAATCAGTTTCTTCCGACAGCATCTTGCCATCTCCACACAAGAACCCCACCTGTGCACCAGCCATAATGGCAAACTGAGGAGCCACGTATGCCTTCAGCATCAAAGGCACCTGAACATAGTCAAGATTCAGGCGATGATCTTTCACACCCGTATATTTCTTGATTCCATTATTACCCGTATCCCCATTCACTGCCATCTCATAATCCCCCCAGCGGGCACCCTGACGGGCATAATAAGCACCCAGAGAAACACCCAGATAGTCTGTGGCACGATACTCCACATCGAGTCCACCCAGGAATCCCGCCTTACTCTTGGATTTCACCTCCCGGTTGTTTTCCGTTGGCAGATAGATGGAATTATCACTCAGATTGGCAATAGCCACACCTACTCGGGGTATCACCGAGAATTTACCTACAGGATTCTCCCCACCTTGCGCCATTGCCCCCATAGCAGAAAGCAACAGCATCATCACGATAGCAATATTCTTTTTCATCATATTCATTGTATCTTGTTTTTTATTATCTTTGCATTTCTTGAATTACACCTTATTATATATAGAGAGATAAATTCAATTCTATATATAGATAAACTCAAAAACACGAAGAATATTGCATCCATACTGAATAAGGATTCAACAAAATCAAGCAAATCGCATTAAAAAACAGAAGCAAAAGCCACATAAAACTACCATTCTGTGATATTTTTCATCATTTATCCATAAAAAACAAACAAAAGATAGTAGATTATAGAAAAATTTGTGTAATTTTGCAAACGAAAACAAATGAAGGTTATCAGATTCAAAAACTGCATTTTTATAATAATGTATTTTTATACAACATAGAATATAATAGTATTAATTTAATTACAAGAGAGAGATTCTTATGGAAAAAAGACTCATGGTGTTTCTCGCCGGACTGTTTCTCAGTATAGGAATGGCCCTGGCACAAACTCAAGTTACCGGTACTGTTACCGCAGCCGAAGATGGCGCTCCTATCATTGGTGCATCTATCAAGGTGGTTGGTACAAAAACGGGTACTGTTACCGACATAAACGGTAATTTCAAGATGGATGTTCCTGCCAATGCAAAGTTGGAAGTGTCCTACATTGGTATGACCACAAAAACCATAAAGGCAGGTAAAAACTTAAACATTGTTTTGGGTGCCGACGAGCGTTCATTGGAAGAAATCGTGATCAGTGTGCCTTATGGTACACGTAAAAAAGCTTCCTTTACAGGTTCTGCAGGTATTGTTGGTGGAGAGAAGATTTCCTCTTCACAGGTTAGTAGTGTATCCAAGGCTTTGCAGGGTACCGTGGCTGGTCTTCAGTCATTCTCTACCAGCGGTCAGCCGGGTGAGGATGCCAGTGTCTATATCCGTGGTGTAGGATCCGTAAATGCCTCAACTACTCCACTTTACGTGGTAGATGGTATTCCATACGATGGTAAGTTGGCTAACATCAACAGCCAGGATATCGCTTCTGTCACCGTTTTGAAGGATGCTGCCGCAGCATCTCTTTATGGTTCTCGTGCTGCCAATGGTGTCATCATGATTACCACCAAGCAGGGACAGGCAGGCGCTGCTCCTTCTATCGAATTGACTGCCAAGTATGGTTTCTCTAGTCGCGCCGTAGCAGATTACGACCAGCTGAGCACCGACGACTACTTCAAGCTGCAGTGGGAAGGTATGCGCAACAGATACATCAACAATGGAAAAACCGAGGCAGAAGCAGCAACTTTGGCTTCAGCAAACACAGTAAAGGCATTGGGTATCAACCCTTACGGTACTGCTTATCCTCAGCCTATCGACCAGAATGGTAATCTGGTAGCCGGCGCTCACACCCTTTGGGATGACAGCTGGGAGGATGCCATGACCCAGAATGCTCACTATACCGATTTGAGCGCTCGCGTTTCCGGTGGTAGCAAGACCTCTAAATATTACATCTCTTTGGGCTACCTGGATGATCAGGGTGCTTATATCTGCTCAGGTTTCAAGCGTTACAATGTACGTACCAACCTGACCTCCGATCTGAAGTCTTGGTTGCAGGTAGGTATGAACCTCTCTGCCTCTCACTCTATCCAGAGTTATCCTAAGCAGAATGATACTCGTACCGACAACGTGGTTTTGTTTGCCCGTCAGTTGCCTTCGTTCTATCCTGTTTATGAGCGTGACCCAGAGACCGGTGCTTATCTCTACGATAACAACGGCAACAAGATTTACGACTATGGTAACTACCGTTCAGGATCATACGCAGGTATGAACCTCGCCCAGTCTATGCTTTACGACAAGCACGACCGCAAGCGTGATGCAGTTACAGCACAAGGTTTCGTTTTGGTGAAGCCGATGGAAGGATTGACTTACAAGATGACGATGAACCTCGACTACAACAGTCTGTTCACTCACGATTATACCAACCCTACCTACGGCAAGCGTCCTATCGGTTCTTCAGCTAAGGGCAACACCCGTACTACAGGTTTCACCATCAACAACGTGGTCAACTATCAGCATACCTTTGCTGAGAAGCACGACATCACCTTGATGGCTGGTCAGGAGTACTACGAGTACAACACCTCCAACTTCAGCGGTGAGCGTTCTAATGTGATTGCCGACGGTTACTATGAACCAGACGTAGCTTCTACACTGGTAGATTTCGGTGGTAATGCCGACCAGTATAAGCTGTTGAGTTTCTTCGGTAATGCCGAGTACTCTTATATGAAGAAGTACTATGCATCCGTATCTTTGCGTTCTGATGGTTCATCTCGCTTCCATCCAGATCACCGCTGGGGTACATTCTGGTCATTCGGTGGTTCTTGGCGCATCATCAACGAGAAGTTCATGGAGCCTGCTACCAAGTGGTTGAACAACCTGACTCTCCGTGCCAGCTATGGTGCCCAGGGTAACGACAACGTAGGCTACTATGCCTACCAGGCTCTCTACAGCATCGGTAAGTTTGATGGAGAAGCTACCTTGCATGCATCTCGTCTGGCTACTCCTAACCTGACTTGGGAGACCAACCTGAACACCAACATCGGTGTAGATTTCAGCATGTTCGGCGATCGCCTCACCGGTACTGTCGAATACTTCGAGCGTGCTTCCAAGGACCTGCTCTTCAGCCGCAGCCTGGTACCATCATCAGGTTTCTCAAGCATCGACGACAACATCGGTAAGCTGAAGAACTATGGTTGGGAATTCACCCTCAGCGGCACACCAATCCATACCAAGGACTGGATGTGGAAACTCTCTGTCAATGCTACCACTTACAAGAACGAGATTGTGCAGCTTCCTACAGAAGTGATGTGGAGCGGCAGCAAGAAATGGGTGAAGGGCGGTTCGCTCTACGACTACTATCTCTATGAGTGGGCAGGCGTAAACCCTGACAATGGTAACCCACAGTGGTACTACTATGACAATGGCGAGAAGAAGGTGACAGAAGATTACAGCAGTCTGACATCAAATGACAAGGTGAAGTCTGGCTCTTCTCTTCCTGATGTAACCGGTGGATTCTCTACTGACATCAGCTGGAAAGGACTCACACTCTCAGCCCTGTTCTCATACGCTATCGGCGGCAAGCTCTATAATAACGACTATACCGACCTGATGGGTGTTGGCGGTTTGAACGGTAGTTCCAAGAGTGTCGAATTAATCAACCGCTGGACTCCAGAGAACAGAAATACCAACGTTCCGAAGATTGTAGATCAGCAGACCAGCTACTTCACCTCATCATCTACCAGATGGTTGGTTGACCGTAGTTATCTCCGCTTGAAGACCGTGACATTGAACTATTCATTGCCACACAGTCTCTTGCAGCCACTGACATTGAAAGATGTCAATGTATTCATTCAGGCAGAGAACCTGTTGACATTCAGCCATCAGCAGGGATTGGATCCAGAACAGCCATTGAACGGTACTGTATCTTACCGCTATCCTGCCATGAAGACCATCTCATTCGGTATCAATGTAAAACTCTAAAATAGAAGTATCAAGATGAATAAATATATAACAAGAATGGGTGTGAGCCTCGCCTTGATGGCAACCACATTGTCTTCATGCGACCTGGATACCACCCCTACCACATCACTCGACTCTGATGCGGCTTTCAAGACCACCACATACGCAGAGAATGTATTGAGAGGTGCCTGGAGTTATGCCTTCAATGAAGGACAGACTTATCAGTCTATTGGCATATTCTCTGTTCTCCTGAGCGATGACTTCATGGGCTCAGACTGTGTTAAGGCTAAGAGCTATGGTTACAGTCAATGCTACAATCTGACCGTAGGCTACGGTCGTGGCCAGCACAATTCCGTACTCTGGGATATATGCTACGATGCCATCAACAACTGCAACAACATCATAGCCAACATCGATAAGGCTTCAGGTAGCGATACCGACAAGAGCCGTATCAAGGGTCAGGCATACGCCACCAGAGGATATATGTATATGATGCTGGCATCACACTTCGCCTTCTCTGTAGAAAAAGATCCTAATGCAGTCTGTGTTCCAATCTACACAGAGCCTACAGACATGAACCAGGCATTGACCGGTAATCCTGCTGCCAGCGTCAAGGAGGTATATGACCAGGCATTGGCAGACTTGAAGGAATCGGTAAAGTTGATTCCGGAGAAGTATAATCGCGGTGTGAACACTACAGATTATTACAAGATCAACCATACCGTAGCCATGGGTATTCTTGCCAGAACAGCCCTCTATGCTCGTGATTGGCAAACAGCTTACGATTACGCCAGCAAGGTATTGGAGAAGAACCCTTACCTGATGACTGAGGCTGAATACAAGAGCGGCTTCAACAACTGCAACAACGGCGAGTGGCTCTGGGGATATTCTGCAACACAGGATGACAGCGATGGTGCCTACACCATGAACTTCAAGGACAAGTCTCTGGATGGTTATGGAAGTCTCTGCGTAGATCCATATTTCGTAGAAAACTATAATGAAAACGACTATCGCAAGGATCTGTTCCAGGATTGGGGCTACACCGCACAGGGTGGTAAGGTAGTTCGCCTGCTGAACTCAAAGTTCGCCTTCCAGGATATTGACAATGGAATTACCGATATGGATCTGATGCGTACTTCAGAGATGTATCTCATCAAGGCAGAGGCAGCTTATTATCTCCACCATACCGACGAGGCAAAATCTGTACTCTACACCTTGCAGCAGGCTCGTATGAAAGAGGGCAAGACTGCTCCTGAGATTACTGCAACTGGTGAGGATCTGCTGAAGGCTATCTGGTTGGAGCGTCGCCTGGAACTCTGGGGTGAAGGTTTCGCCATCACTGACATCATCCGCAACCAGCAGTCTATTGAGCGCAAGGAGTTTGAGGGTCCTGTCATCATCAAGGAAGAAGATGAGGAAGGAAACATCACTACCGAAGAAGCTACAGGTACCGGCCACGATGTGCTCAAGTTCAACGATGGTACAGACTTCTGTCCTAACAGCAAGTACTACCTCTACCGTATTCCGCTGAACGAGGAGCTTCAGAACCAGAACCTCTATAAGAATCATGAGAAGTTAGACTTCTATAGATAATACGTTTTAATAAATGAATCTCGTAAAGCTCTATATCCCTGCTCGGATATAGGGCTTTTTTATGTGAGATGCAGTGTGCACCAAACTTGTTAATTATAAGTAATAAAAACAAAAAAACTGTTGTTTTTGTTACTTATACGAAACAAAAAGAGTATCTTTGCGGAAAGTTTTACTCGTATGAAACAAAAGATATTAGAAAGACTAGGGTATTCCAATCGTATCGAACGCATGTTTGGACGTGGAATGATGATTGCCTTGACGGGCCAGAGGCGTGTCGGCAAGAGTTGTGTGATGCGGCGAATTTATAATCACATCGCTGAGAATGAGGAAAATCACGTTATCTATATAGATAAGGAGAAAACCTCATTTGATATGATAGCCAACTATCAGGATCTGGAGACTTATGTAGCAGCCAACATCGTTGAGGGTAAGGAAAACTATCTGTTTATTGATGAGGTGCAGGAAATTTCTGATTTCGAGAAAGCACTCCTCAGTATCCAATCGGATGATACCTGCCAGATTATGATTACCGGCAGCAATGCCAAGATGCTGTCGGGCGAACTGGCAACTCGCCTGAGAGGCAGATATATAGCTTATCGTATTCGAGGACTCTGCTATGAAGAGTTCCTGACGTTCCATGAACTGAAGGATGATGATGCTTCCTTGAACCTGTATCTGCAGTATGGCGGACTCCCTCAGTTGCGCAATTTAGGGTTGGATAATACCGATTTGGTAGAAGATTATCTTGACAATGTGTATAATACGATAGTGCTTCGTGATATCATAGAGCGAGAAAACATCAGAAACATACCATTGTTGCGAACGCTGCTGAAGTTTGTGAGCGATAATATCGGTAAACAATTCTCGGCAACGAGTATTGTTAAATTCCTGAAGAGTCAGAACACCGAAACGTCTGCCAAGATGATTCTCACGTATTTGGAGTATTTAAGCAATGCGTTTATTATCGATCGAGTTAACAGATACGACATTCATGGTAAACGACTTTTCGAGTTAGGCGACAAGTTCTATTTCGAAGACCTGGGAATCAGGAATTATATTATAGGCGGCAATAGGCGTTTTGATATAGAAAAGGTAATGGAGAACGCTGTATATATCCATTTGAGCAGGATGGGATATAAAGTATATGTTGGTCAGATGTATAAGGCTGAGATTGATTTTGTTGCCGAGAAAGCGGATAATGTGGCGTATGTGCAAGTTACCTATCTGCTGGCTTCTGAGGAAACGGTAAAACGTGAATTCGGCAATTTGAAATTGATAAAAGACAGTCATCCCAAATACGTGATTTCTATGGATAGGCTTTACAGTCAAACCAATATTGATGGCATTAAGCACATTCATCTGCGAGATTTTTTGAAAATGACAACTTTGGTTTGATGCCATGTAGATTATGAATATTACCATATAATCAAGGGTCTATACGCCATCTGTTCATCGTGGCATATAGACCCTTGTCACAGATTTACACATATATTTACCTTATAACATAAAATATGTGGGTTCCTAACTTTTTCCGTAACATTTCCCAGAAATCTCTTGCAGATATGAAAATAAAGTCGTAACTTTGCACTTGAGAATTTTAAAACAGATGGTTATGAAGTACTTAGATCCTAAGGCAGACCTCACGTTCAAGAAGATATTCGGCAATCATCCCGATCGATTGAAAAACCTTCTGAATACCCTTCAGTCACTCAATGAAAATGAACTGATACAACAGCAACAATATCTGCCGACAACAGAAGAGCTGGAGATTTCTGGTTTCTCGGATGCCGAACTCAGAGCCTACGACAAGTTTTGGGATTCCGTAAGCGTTGAAAGAACCCTCATAGATGACAGCTACCAGAAAGGTAAGGAAGAAGGTATGGAGAAAGGAATTGCTGAAGGCATGGAAAAGGGCATGAAGCAAGGCATGGAAAAGGGCATGAACCTGCGAAGCCTTGAGATTGCCAGGAAGATGCTGGCAAAGGGTATGGATGACGCATCGGTCATGGATATGACGGGGCTGACGGCAGAGGAGATAAAACTGCTGAAAGCGGAGATGTAGATTACGAATATCACCATATAATCAAGGGTCTATACGCCACCTGTTTATCGTGGCATATAGACCCTTGTCGTTTATTTATCCCAATACAACATTGGCAGGGACGGCAAGGTTGTGGTATATGTTTCTTGCAACAGCAATGGTTTCACACAACATTAAGTACGCAGAAAGGCTCCATAAAGCGGTATGTTGGAGATATTCTCTTGTTGACGATAAGGCAACATAGAATAACGTATGGCAGATATGTCAGGGTGCTCCTTAAGATAGTTATGCAATGAGGTGGCTTTGATGCTTGTACCGCCTTTTACTTCTATAGGCAATAATGCCCCTTCACGCTGAACGAGGAAATCCACTTACATAAGCAAGATTATCAAACTCTGCACGACCGAATTCTTTAAGAATATAAGTCTTGCCACATTGTCTTACCCCGTTTAATATCAACGGCTTATAACACTCTTGATTTTTCCATTCTACAAGCTTAGCATATATCTTTCTCTTCATACCTTTACACTTTTAGACACAAAAAACAATCAGATCATTACACTTTTCGACACATGATAATGTCGAAAGTTTACACTTTCTGACACGTAATATCAATGCAAAGCTACACTTTTTTACACATACGACCAAATAAACATTGAGCATAAAGTGGGATATTAAGATATTTTAATACAATAGGTACTTCAAACCATGAAAACAGGTAGCACGAAACCACCACACAGCCATATCATCCACCGAACGGGCATCGGGACACGATGAAGGGTCTATACGCCACCTGTTCATCGTGGCATATAGACCCTTTAGTTTTGCTTTTGCAATGTTATTTCATACCCTCCAGAGCATACAGCCATGTCGGGCTCTTTCTCATTATTCTGTTATTTTATTACCACTTTCATCCAGTACGGTACATTGACCAATCTTCCAGAGATCTGGGTAAGAATAGTGCTTTATCATTACATCATAGGCCGCTTTGTCTTTTACTGTGAGAGTGCGGGTAGATGCTTTTGTTCCTGCGTCACTAAAACAAGAATAAACACCATAAGAAACCTTCATTTGATTGCTTGGAATTAACAATTTGACAGAAGATAAGTTATAACAATAAGCAAACATTTGATAGCAGCTGTATTGTTTTATTGTTTCAGCTGAAACTTTCGGACCATTTACAAGTGCCTCACACGTTGAGAACATAGATTGATAGCAACCTTCTGGCAAATCCTTGACTAGCAAATCAGGAACCTCTGTTAGAGCTGTACAACCAGAAAACATACCATAATAACAGCGGGTTGCCAATTTTGTGGCTGGCAAATCCGGAGCTTTCTCTATGGAAGTACATTTCCTGAACATATAATCATAACAGTGATCTGCCATTATTTTGGCTGGCAACTTCGGAGCCTCTGCTATAGATGTACATTCTTCGAACATATGAAGATAGCAGTTATCTGCCAAATTTGTGGCTGGCAAATCCGGAACAGAGGTTAATACATCACACTTCTTAAACAGATAGCAGAAACGGGCATTGCTTGTATTAACATTCTTGTAATTTTTGTAGTTGAGCAATGTACGGATGTCACCTGTACATTTCACATTTCCATTTCCTGGTTGAGTAATACTGATTCTAGCATACTTAGTTGCACTTTCTGCTGTACCATTTTCATTTGTACCACGCAAGCGGAGATTACCATACTTTCCACCAAACGTTACAGAACTGGAAGTATATTTTTTCCATTCTCCGAAGTTTACGGAATACTCAAGACCAGAGTGTACATATCCATTTTCGCCTATCAGGTAAAAATCATGCCATTTATCCGCTGTGAAAGTTACGTAAGGAGGTATTTCTTCAGCCGTTTCCTGTTTTTCGCTAATATTGGCACTCTGCCAATCTGCTACTTTTACGTCAGCTATGGTTACTGCTTTTTTACCCACAATGAGGTTGTAGGTATAGCTCTTGCCAGCCACTAAGCCTCCAGTCTTGACAACAAGAGGGTCAGAGATTGTTCCTCCATCAGATACCTTGATGTTTGCCTCGATACTTCCTGGAGCAACCAGAGCAGTATAGGTTGAACCAATTGCACCCTCACCAGTATGCAAAGGAGTGATATTAACAGTAGCTGTCTCGCTGACATCAGTAGTTGCCTTGCTAACAATACTGAGGTTGTTGATCTTTGCACTAGCAGTAAACTGGTCGTTAAAACGCTGTATCTTAAAAATCAGACGGGCGGTCTTGCGTTCCAATTTTACAGTGAGAACTTTATCTGAAGGGATAGTTTTAGGGGTTGTCTCAGCAGCCATATAATCAGACTTTACAATCTTATCTGCATCACTCTGGTCTTCCTGGATATAGCCATACTCAAAGGAGTTCTTGCCATCGGCTGGATACCAGCATTGGAATGTCAGATTCTTAGTATCCCATACCAGATACTCGGAATTACCTGGCGTCCAGTTGTCACCATCGAAGGTGTAAGTGAGCGATGAGCCACTATTGCTTATACCTATCTTATCTCCACTGTTAAAACTCGTCAAGCCAGCATCATCTGTTGCCGTTGGATTACTGCGTGTGGTGGCGTTACCCACTGAAGCCGAAATGCGGACTGCATTCGAATCGTTGAACCATGCATTCTGGGTGTCGGTATCTGTTGCACAACCTGCCAGGAACAAACCGGCAGTTGCAACCAAACCTAATATTTTCTGATACTTCATAGTCGTTCTTTTAAAAGTTTATGTTTTTTATTCTGTCTCAAGAGTGCTATCAGGCTCATTGAGCCATGGTTTAGCTGTGATGCTTTCCTTTGTAGTCAATACCACATCATTACCCATGGTAAGCTTGAGAGTATGACTGAATCCGCTCTTCAAGGTGATTTCTTTATCTAAAATCCATTCATAGGCCTTATTGGCAGTCTTCAGTGTAATCTTGAAGTCATTGGCAGCAATGGTTTGCGGAATGACTATGCAGGAGAATCTAGCTGTACAGGACTTTTTTGCATTGTCCTTATCAAAGGTAAAAGTGCCCTGTGTTGCTTTAATATCGGTAGCAACTGCTTTATCTGTAGGGGTCGCGATGGCAGTTGTGCTGGTCACATTTACATTCGCTGCAATCTTAGTTCCTCCTATGGTAACCTCTGTGATAGGAGAAGTTGTTGGAACAGATGGCACGTTGAATTCGGTTCCCAGTGTTACGATGATATCTATCAAACAGAAAGCATGATTGAACGTGATGTTCAGTTTCTGATCCACGAGTTTCTTTCCTGGCTCAAAGTCTGGGGAATAACAGTACAGCAAGTCGTTCTTGGCATCAGCTGTCGTCTGGTCGGCAGCTACGCTATAAGAGAAAGATTGAAAACCTTTACTTTGATCATAGACACCATTGAATATTGTTTCCTGTGCAGGAGCCAATGCCACGATATCTACAGGTGTTATCGCATTCTGCCAAAGCAGAGTTTCACCGCAGCTCCATGTGCCGGAAGTCTTAGAAAACCTCTTGTTGACATAGGTATATGTAGCAGCCAGAGAGCTCTCAGAATTCTTATTCACGATAGTCATGAGGAAGTCTTTTTCCATGAGTGAACCACTGTTCTCGTCTGCACGAGTCTTAGCATTGTTCAAATCTGTAGTTACGCGGATGATGTTATCACTAGGATAATTGCTCTGCGCCAGATCTCCATCGTTGGAACAGCTGGTAAACATGGCAGCTGCCATAGCTGTTATTGCGAAAAAATGTATTACTTTCATATTATTCTGTTTTTAGAGTTGAATATTAATTTAATCGACTGCTTCACCGGTAATAGGGGTACTGGTCTCCCAATCGGTAATCTTTACTTCATTCAGGGTAATTGTATCACGACCTACCACCAGGTTGACGGTTGTAACCTTGCCACTCTCAAACTTGAAAGGAGTGCCGTTGTCGTAGATGAAATTCTTGCCGCCTATTACGACGGTAATCTTCTGAACGCCATCCTGCGGGATGATGATGGAAGCATATTGCTTGTTGGCAGTTAAAGCAGGCATGTCGAAGTTGGCTTTATCTTCTGCTACTGCAGATGGGGTGACAACCTTGGTGAGATAATTGACGGTTGCACTTTTTACGGCATCGCCTACAACTACCTTATCTACGGTAGGTCCCTCTGTTCCCCACTGATTCTTATAGGTGAGGTTTACTAGAAGTTTAGCCATCACATGGGTAAAGGTAAGCGGTACAGCCTGTTTGCCTTCTGCAGTTATTCCGTCAATATTCACAGCCACCAGCAGGTCGCTTTCCACTTGCTTTGTCGCATCAAATACATATTCACCAGCCGCAAGGTCTGAAATGGCTTTTTTAGGATATACACCGATGAAATAATGCTTGTCGCGGTTGTTCTTCCACAGCATCTGCGGAGTAGATATCCACGAGCCTTTGGTCAGTTTGTTGATGGCATTATCCACCACACGTCCGGTTGCTGCCGGAACTGCAGTTGCATCTCCTGTCCAGGCATACACACTGATTTCATCACCCTCCTCAAAGGTTTGACCGCCTTTCGCATCTGTGGCAACACGGGTCATATTGCCGATGCTGGTAGAAACGGTGATATACTTGGAGGTCTCGCCTCCGATACCGTTCTCGTTGTCAGAACAACTGCCCAATGCCAAAGCCATTGCCATCAGGGCAAAGAGATAAGTCTTTGTTTTCATTGTCTTTTACTTTTTTATGTTTATATTCTTGTTTTGATTCTCACTTGAATGATAGAGCCGCTTAATCTCCCGGATTCAGGATTTCACCACGATATACCCAACCTTCTGTCCAATCATCAATCTTCGTGCTCGTAAGATACATGTAAGGTTTCATCTCCTCATATTCCAAGTTGATCTGGTACTTGCCGCCAGACTTCATGACAGGAGCTTCGATGTCGTAGTTTCTAACTGTATCATCAGGACTAATCAGTTGGATAAACAACTTGGTGGTATGAAAACCGTTAGCTGTCGGCATCAAGCGTAATGTTTCCGTTTTTAAAGTTTCGCCAGGCACTGCGATTTTCAAAGGTATATCACACTCCTCCTTGGTATAGCTTGCCGTCCCAAATGTTCCGTCCTCATTCTTTTGCAGGGGTAGGAGTCCGGTTGCAACATTCAATACCTTACCGCTTATTACTGTATTTTCAGGCACACCCTCAATGACAATAGTCAGTTCCGCAAGTATACGGCGCATGTCGCTTCTTGTGATATAGTGCACATCCTCCTTGTCGATGACGATGTCTGTTACGCCATAATAGGCATGTTCGGGTGAAGCACTCGGATCCGACAGTCCGATTGCCAGACTGTTTATATTGTCAACGGCTCTTGTCTGCTCACTGATGGTGAACGGATCCACCAGATTGGTGGTGATGAGAATGCGGTAGTTACCTTTCGGCAGGTCATATCGCTCTTTTGCCATTTCCTGCGCACTGCCATACTGGCTTTGCGCCACCTGCGTGCCGTCTGTAGCATTCACGATCCATGTCTTCACGTCCTTCACTTCTGTGCCCTCATCGGCTTCATCAGCCCAGGCAAGCGAAACCGACAAGCCTCCATCCCCTTCGCCATCATGGACATCATGATCGCAGCTAGCCAATAGGCATGGGACGCATAGCAGCACCCATAACCCAATATTAAATCTTCTTTTTGCTCTCATTTTCTATCTTGTTTTATGGGTTACTGATGATGATTTGTGGTCTCTACTCGGCGGGCTTTTGGGGCAGTTCTGGAAGCGTCGCTTCCCTTTCCTACTACCGAGATGCGTCTTGCTGCAATACCTCTCTTCACAAGCCAGGTCTTCAGGGCTTGTGCTCGCTGGCGGGAGATGCGTCTGTTGACAGCCACGCTACCTCTTGTGTCGCACCAGCCAGTCACCATCACCTTCATATCCGGATTCTCCTTCAATATATGGAGGATGCTTTTCAGCTTGGAAACCTCGCTTGGGCGAATGGTGATGCGGTTGAAGCTGAAGTAGATGACAGGGAATGTCACCTTTACAGGTTCTTTAATATCCTGTTCAACAACTTTTGTTTCAGCCTTATCCACCGTTTCTTTTTCCTTCTGATTGACATTCTCCGAAAGAATGGTATCTTGATGTAGAACTTCCGTTTGTGGAACTGATGGAGTTTCAACTATCTTGTTTTTCTTTTTTGAGAAGCTGATTCCCAGTCTGATTCCGCTTTCCCATACGAAGTTGTTCTTGTGCAGATGTTCCGGCATTCCGTCCATACGTTCTCCTGAAAGGCGTGTCAAACCGGAATAGATGCCCAGATTAAGATTGGAGGTCAACTGGTAACCTGCCTGCAAACTGGCTCCATAGCCCAGATGCCAGCGGGTAGAGCCTTTCATCACCTCGGCATGATCTGCCAGGGTCTGGATATCTGCGCAGGTGGTCACTGCATAGAGATGAGGAGATACGGCTACAGTCCATCGGCTGTGGGCGGTATTGCGTAACAGTCCCAGCAGATTCACGTGAACCCTTGCACCATACCAGCCCATCCTGACATGGCTTTTCAGTTGGGCATATTCCCAGCTATCCATACCCAGGACACCTGCCTTGTAGAGCATGCCGTCGCTCCCCAGCCAGTAGTTGCGCTCCACGCAGCAGTCTTGTGCCGACAGGTTCACCTCTCCATATCTGGCAGAGAGTTCTGCTGAGAAAATGGGGTTGAAACGATAACCGCCATAGATACCGGCAGCCCAGCCCAGGTGGGTCTTGTCGTGTCCGAAACTGGAAAAAGTGGATAAGCCGAAAGGCAATCCGCCATCCACGCCCAGATACCATCCTTTGGAATCTGGCAGGTTACTATCGCTGGCTTCTGCTTTCGCAAAGGAAAAGGAAAGAATGGAAACAAGCACAGCAACCAGTAATCTGATCTGTGTCGTTGAACGATTCATCATATTACTCTACATTATTGTCATTACTTACTACATTATTTTCATTTGCTTACTTCAGAATATATAAGAAGCTTTCCGAAATGATGATTCGGAAAGCCCAATCTTGATTGATGGTATAAGATTCAAATATTTCTTTCGTGCCACAAAATTAGTGTTTTTCATTGAAAAAGGGTGTCGCATTCCCCTAAAAAAGTGTCGCATTCCTACCAAAAAGGAGTAGCATTCCTAGAAATGCTACTCCTTTTTGGCTGATTTTCTCCATTCTGTAGGCGAGCACCCTGCCTTGTTCTTGAAGATGCGGTAGAGATGGGTGCGGCAGGAAAATCCGCATTCGGCAGAAATGATATCGTTGCTGTAATCGGGATACTCCAGCATCATCTTCTTAGCTGCATTGAAACGGATCTCGCTGAGCCATATCCTGAAGTTGGAATGCAGACACTGGTCGAAGAACAGACTCAGTTCGTTCTTCGAGATGCAGAGTGTGTGGGAAAGTGTGAGCATATTCACGTTACAGTCCTTGTAGCCCTGATTCTCACACCAGGCATCCAGGCTCTGCTGGATAAAGTTCCTGCGTTCATCAGAAATAATCTGCAATTGCCTTGGTTTATCATCCGCAGGATCCTGCTGTATGTCAGAATTTTCCTCTGCCCCCCCCCATTTCCGGTTTCAGATGGAGGGTTGTTTTCCGCTTCCTTGTCCAGGAGCTCTTCGGTAGGAATGTAATTGCTGCCAAGGGCTATGAATGTAAGGTTGAAGAACAGCAGTGCCATCAGCCCCACAGGAGCCAGTATATATAATAAGGTGGTGGAGAACATGGCTACCGGCAAGACAAGGACCGGGAGACAGAGGATGAATATGCTGGCTCGTGAATATCTCACGTAGGGCAACATATCCGTAGCCGCCATCGTTTCCAGCATCTTCCTGCGCCTGTTCATCTCCCGTATAATCATATATATGCAATAGGATACACTCACGCAAAACAGTACCAGCATCAGATAAAGTTCTTCTCTAATATACAGACTTTGGTGAAGGCTGACGCCCACGCAGAAGATCAGGATGATGGCGGTATAGATGGCACCGCACACCAGATACATCTTCCTGCGGTTGGCACGGGTGGTCTCCAGATTATAGATGCCCATACAGATGAGCGAGAAGCAAGGGGTATAGATGAGAATGTTGATCACCGCCCCCAGATCATCGTCTATGGCACGGAATCCGAACTTCATCTGTATCACATATTGTATCGCCAGACCTGTGATGGCTGCTGCTATCATCCATCTTGAACGTTCGTATCGCTTGTTCTTCCATCTTACATGCAGACAAGAGAGTGCCACGATGAAGGCATTGATGAACATGAAGATGAAACAGGCAAACTGAAGTAAAAATAATGAATCCATACGCTTCCTATCTTATATTTACTTGCTTAAATTTCTAATTACTTGCTTTATGTGTATCAAAGTCGTATATTCCAACAGCGTAAGATAACTATTTATATAGAGTAAAGTCTATGTATTATGCGCCGTGCATCGTTCGAAGTAAGCACGTGCATCGTTCGATGTGAGCGCGTGCATCGTTCGACGCACGTGCTTACTTCGTTCGGTGTGAGTCGCAAAACAAATAGGCAATACACCTCTTTCCCTGCAGGAATGAGCGTATATTGCCTATTATGAATAGAGGTGATGATATATAGAGTATCATCCTTTCCTTGTTTTTCTATTATCCGTAGATAACCTTACCATTCTCATCCTCGTAAGGAGTCATATCCTTAGCATACTGGTTCATGGCACGGAGGCTCATACCCATAGATGAGAAACCACCATCGTGGAAGAGGTTCTGCATAGTTACCTTGCGGGTGAAGTCTGAGAACATCATTACGCAATAGTTAGCGCAATCCTCTGCTACCGCATTTCCGAGTGGAGACATCTTGTCTGCAAAGTCCATCATGTTCTCGATATCCTTGATACCCTTACCTGCAGTTGTAGCTGTAGGGCTCTGAGAGATGGTATTGATGCGGACGTGCTTCTCACGACCGTAGATGTAACCGAAGCTGCGGGCGATGCTCTCGAGCATGCTCTTGGCATCAGCCATATCGTTGTAACCGAAGAAAGTACGCTGAGATGCTACGTATGTGAGGGCTACTACAGAACCCCACTCGTTGATAGCATCCAACTTCTTGGCTACCTGCAACA
>ERZ773227.546-NODE-546-length-34677-cov-30.772515_pt1 | contig 34677 bp, 39 predicted proteins | sample MGYA00580525_ERZ773227 | MGnify/ENA primary metagenome ERZ773227 (study PRJEB29015, sample SAMEA2737782) | human gut metagenome | biome: human gut; feature: human-associated habitat; material: faeces | place: China | collected 2012 ... | reverse complement strand
TGGAGACAAAGATAACAATTTATAAATTTACCCCTCAGGTTTTTACATTGACCCATTTAAAATCAACGGAAAGCCATTGCGCAAAATCTAATGCTAAATCCTCGTGCATCCAAGTTCCACCGCCAAATTGGCTACTTCCTGCTTTTGTCGTAACTATCTGATTTTCAGAATTACCAGATTTTCTTGTAATTGCCATAATTAGCTCATTTGTAGATGGTAACGATAAATAATCATTAGGTCTCTTACCAAACGCTTTTGCCATTTCGGTAGCATTAATCATTATACCATTTTCATTTCCAAAAGAAACTGAATGTCCATTATATTCAAAAACCTGTATATTCTTTTCCATTTTATTCATATATTAAAAAGTAAAGGGCAAATCCCGATGAAGCCTAATGTGGTTGTCTGCTCCAAAGGGAAATGCCCAGCAATATCTTTATTCCAGTCGTTCGACAACCACGAAGAACGACTAACAACGTTGTTTACATTGCAAAAATAATGGATGATTTCCACTTTACAATAGCCTAAAAATGAGGTAAAAATGTCCTTGCATTTGCGTGCATCATCCTGCATGATTGTGCACTAATAAAAGTTAAATCACATCAAAAATAGATGATAATTTATACTCATTCTTAATAAACCATGTGTATAATGCGTAAAAAGGCATATTGTATTTATTTCATGATACCATGCAATGATTATTCAAACATATATCATTGTTATATAGGCTATTGAAAAATAAGGTTGTAATTCCATCACCTTGCAAATTTCACAAACGGGTATATGAACAAATGGAAAAGGTAGAGGGTTAGCACTGCACAGAAAGGTACAAGACCTCTTCTGCGTTTGATACGATGGAACATACTCCTCTCTTTGAGAAGGATGCCGATTACCGCCTTTTGGTAAGCGGTAGGAGAAGTTAAATCTTCCATAACTATTATAATTTAGACAATAAAAAACTGCACTACGTGTTGTCTAAGTCCTAATAGCGAAACTCCGGGGGTATTTCTACTTCCCGACACGGTGCAGTTATATCTTTATATTTTAAAGACATGCTTAATATGTATGGGCACAAAAAATGCCGCAATTTTGCGGCTTCATACCGCTATTAGTTTTAGACGTTGCAAACATACAAACATTATTTTGATTATGCAAGAAAAACAAACTTTTTTGCATGTGAATAAAAGATATGTACTGATTTACTTGCATTTGTAAACAGTTGTCAGTTATTTTGTTACCATTATATGGATAATCATATTGTTTAATATTTAAACACACACAGTTATGGAAGGAATTATGTTTCTCGTTTCAATCATCATTATTGTATTCGGAATACTTCAGATTATTTTGTTCTTCAAAATATGGGGAATGACTAGTGATGTTAGAGAGATAAAAAATATGCTTGAATCAAATATAAGACAAAAATATGCCGCCTTTAACCATAGTACCAACACTGACCACTCTTTTCCCTTAGGAGAAGTCGTTACATATAAAAAGACACAAGAAAAGTTTATAATTAAAAGAAAGATAACAGAAGACTTGTTTGAATGTTCTGCTCTGGATACAAATATCAGCTATACACTGAATAGAAACGATTTGCAGAAATGACATTTCTATAAAAACAACTCTGTTTCATTTCAGCCCCATTCTGGGGGAAATTTTGCAGCGTGTTTTTTTTCAATAAAAAAAGCCACGATGTAATTTCACCGTGGCTTAATAATAGAACAAATCTGATTATTTATTCTATATGAATCTTATTCAACATCATCAAATTCACCATTAGCAACTGTCTCAATCATAAATTCATTGTCAAAATCAAGGCGTATGCTCGCTCTGTTTGCATTACCTACATAGGATGTATAAAATGAAAAAGACTTCATTCCGTATGGTCGTAAATCATCGTATGATACACTTCCATCATCTTGCGCTATTTCATTCCCATTTCTACTATAAGTAACTATATACTTTAAATTGGGAATTGTATATTTCGTATTATTTTTTACGACACCACTTCCGCTTGCAGAATTGCTGTAATCGCTTGTTTTCCAACTCCAGTCAGTTACTTTAACATTATCAATAAGATATACGTTGAATTTTAATGTTAATCGCATTAATTCCTTACTTGCTTCTTTTACACTATTCGCTATTTGTTGGTCTGTAATGCTATCTTCTTTCACATATCCTTTTCTTTTCGCAAATTTGTATATTAACTCATCTGACAAATCACAAAGCCCTTTTGAATCGTAAATAATATATCCATCACTTGGTTTTTCTTCATTTTTAGGTTTTGTGTATATTGTTATTTGAGATTCTGTACTTTTACCTAATCCGTTTGTGAACTTGTTTAATACCAAAACGCTATATTTATCATCTTCAAGTTTTGTCACTTCTTTAATTGTAATCGTATCTGATTTGTAGTAATTTTGAAGATTACCTACTCCATCATACAATTCTTTCATTTTCTCTTCTTTACCATTTTTAATGGCAGAAAAGAAATCTTGTGTAACCTTTTTTGCCTCATTCTCGTAACCACAAGAAATAAGTCCAAACACAACAGTAATCAATAATAAAATCTTCTTCATAATAACATAATTTTAATTGTTAGTCAATGAATCAATATATACGCAATCTTCCCAATATTTAGGGACTCGCAATATTTCAAGTTCAGCCATCATCATACCTCCATTAGAAATGTCATAAAAAGACTCGTATAGTCGTTTAAAAACACATTCGTCAAACTCCACTACCAGTTCGTTGCTTATACCAATATCTAAAAGGTAGATATATGCGTTATTGACAATATAATCAATACACTCATGTGTATCACACTCAGCAGATATGCTACAAATATCTTTCTTGAAGTCCATAAGAAACGTATATATTGCATTCCTTATTCTCGGATTTATCTCACGCATATTGTCGTCTGACAAATACTTCCAATGAAAATTCTCTATGCCATTCCTCACGTGAACCGCAATAGCTTTTGCCAAACGATTCTTGTCGCATAATATTTCGCTTGCCATTTGTTTCAATAACGCTTTGTCCTCTTCGGATATTTTTATTTCCATGATTTTAATCGCCTTTCTTGTTCAACAGCCTTTCTTCCGTCTGCTTCAATGTATTTTTCTTGATATTTAGCTGGTGCTCCACTATAAGGTCGTAGTCACAATTACCATCACCACCTTTGCTTGTCACCACCAAAAGCTCCAATAGCATCAAGAACAGAAAAAGAAATACGTAAAATCCTAATGCTATTTTGCTTTCTTCAAGAATACTGAACAACGCCTGCAATTCTTCCAAGAAACCTGTGTCTGCTTCTTCATAGTCTTTACGAACTACATCGGCTACCTGCATTTTTGCTTGCAGGTACGAATTTAGCTGTTTGTTGTAATCTTTTAAAGCATTCTCGTTGGCTTTAGCTTGACCACTTAGCGGATTTTCTACATTTCTCTTGTTTACGCTCGTCACTTTTTCTTCTATTGGATTCCCATCCTTATCAACCCCAGTCTGCTTTGTTGTTGTACTTACATCCGTAGCCACAATAACAGGATTCTTTGATAATAATTCATAAATCCTAATATTCTCTCTTCCTATGGAATCTATCTGCTCAGTAACCCTCTTTATGTCAGCATCTAAATATGCCATACGCTCAGGAATCGCTTCATTAATCTGTTTTGCTCTTATTTCCTTCATCTTAACGTCAATATCATTCTTGAAAATGATTTGGTCAAAGATTGTAGAGCCTAAAACTGCCATTAAAAAAGCTAATAACCCTCTAATAAATCCCATCCATCCGAGCTTCCCAACGGTTAATATAATAAAACGCTCTATGCAAATTATGATAGTCGTAAACACAAGCGATATGAGTATCTTACCATGTAGGCTTTCGATACCAACATATCTGTCCGCAAAGCAAAAACCAATAGTACCCCAAATGATAGAAAGTATAATGATTGCAGATATGTATCTTTTAAAAGTCCTATGACTTGCTTCTCCACATTCCTTCAGTATATCGGATTTCCATCCGATAATAAAGCATCCTATTTTAGTAAGTATTCCCATAACCGCACACTATCGTATAAATGATTCAGATTTGGCAGCAACACCTTTAAGGAATCCTCTCTCGTATGAATCAATCATGCTCATCATCTTGCTTTCTCCTACGTCAAGGGCATCCTCCATCTCTTTTATCTTTTTAAGGTGTTCGTTGTACGTTTCTTTTCGTGCCTTCAATGACATGGAAGAGGAAGTTAGCCCCTGCGTTTCCACAATATCAATCTGCACGTTTATATCACGTATATCGCTTTCGTATCTCAGTCTTACTTGTTCAAAAAGCATTTTAAGACCGTTGTTTATAATCTTCTTCTTTGATTCCTTATACTGTATGTCAGAGTTACACATTGCATCATTGTAACCATCTTGCTCATAGTCAGTCTGTATGTAGGAGTATATGACATCAATAGGCATACCTGTACCATATTTAATTGTTATAGTATTGCTTTCTAGGTTTGGCTCTGAATCATCAACAAAATCCTCTCTTCTAATCTCAGGCAGAATTTCCTTACTATTATCCTCCACATTTGGCAATCCAACAACTTCTGTGTTATTAACTTGGTTGCCCTTCTTGAAAAAATTAAAAAGTCCCATATTTATTTATTGTTTTAGTTGGAATATCAAATTTTGCATGTCCTCTTTGGTGGCAAGAACTACATAGTGTAATAAGATACTTATCATTATATTCCCACGGCCGAAGTTTCCTCCCATTTTTATCAATATGGTATTGCTTATGATGTACAACCAATTTTTTTTCACTTCCACATATTGCACATTTATACCCATCTCTTTCTAATATATGCATTCTCTTTTCACGCCACCTTTCATCAAACAGAAGTTCTCTATATGAACCGTGATTAGAATAATATTGTTTCATTTTCTCAACCCCTTTCTAAAACTACTGTTTGCACTCCTTGAACTCTTCATAAGTCCACCTTTTACAACCCAAATGATAACCGCAATAAAAAATAGTATGTCCATAGCAACATTACATTTTAGTTAAACGTCGCAAAATTACCACATAATCCACAATGAAGCAAGGAAAGAGGCATGTTAGAAAGCACGGGATATATCCATCGGCTTCAATCAAAGCCACATAAACCATTATTATGCCCAAACCGTACAATCACCACAGAACTATAAAGATTGCTAAAATCAGCCTTATCTAAACCATAAGGCATAGCAGGCGCTTACATGACACTACCTTGCATTGCCAGCTACCAAGCCATGACCTATTAGACATACCCTATATAAATAAAGGAAAAATGTCTAATCCAAAACCATAAAAAGAAAGTAATACAAAGAAAAAGTGAGCGACAGCGAACACCGCTCTCCCTTTTATTATGAAATAATCAAAGGGGTTTATACACATACTGCAAAGAAAAACATTCACGTAAACATCAACAAACCGCATAAAAATGATAATATTATTTTACAATAAACACGAGGATATAAAAATAAAATATCACAACAATATAATAAGTAGCGAAAAATCAGAAAAAAATTAAAAAAAATTCGGAAGGGGACGGATGTTCACGGCTGCGCTGGTACAGGGGGGGGGGCGGGGATGCTTGCAACGTCTTTAAACGCTCGTTTGCTTCGTTGTATATGGCTTTAACAAGGCTATAAAAGACAAAGTAAACAAAGGGCGGTTCATTGTGAAGGTGCAAATAAATCGCTTTCATATAGCATAATATTAAGTAACGAGCGTATGTTATAAAACATATCACTATGATTATTTATTTACAAAATAATATATTATTTTACTTGCATATATGATAATAATTTATGAACTTTGCAGTATTAAAAGATAAGAGATACAGCGCTACAATACAGGTTGTTATCTCATTGATTAACAAGCGTGATATATTGATATGATGGATATAAAAAGAGAGCCTTAACACGGCAATGTTAAGACCCTCAAAGGTAGGAAGTACGAAAGTACCCCCCTCACATGGAGCAAAGGTACTTTCTTATTTCTTTCCCTGCAAATATTCTTCAAATTAATTTCGTTGGTTTATTGATAATGATGTGATATGCAGCTGTCAGGCAGATAGTGCATATAGACTGTTATCAGGCTATTAATCACGCTATAAGGTTGAATTTTAATAATTTAAATTATATAGCATTATGAAAACTTTAGCCGTATTATTAATAGTAGCAGGTTGGTTAACTCCTATTTATCTACTTTCTTCTTCCTTGGCTTTGGCTTATGGGTTGTTATATGGTGTTTTCTGGATCGTGTTTGTTATTGTGATGGCAGCAAAGGAGCGTGAAAGAGAGGAACGGAGATTTGAAGAAGAATGCAGGAGGGAACGAATAGCGCACGAACGCGAACGTAGGCGTAGGCAAGTCTACTATAGTAAACGAGGTTATATTATACGCGTATACTGATTATATACGAATCGTTTAATAAGAAGAATAATACAAGGAGGATATAATTATGAAAGCAATGAATTTCTACACCGCAAACGGTTGGGCTGGTTCAAACTATGACAGCAAGTTAAGTACAAAGGAAATTGCCGCAAAGGTCAGGGCTTTTGCAAAGAAGAATTTCCCGGACTTTAAATTCTCTGTACGTTCTGAATGGAGCATGTACACGGATTCAATGTATGTTGAGCTGAAAGAAGGCACTTGTATTCCTTTCGTTGAAGGTTCAAGAAGTGCGGAACGTGGCTATATGTCCACGATGAGTACCGTAAAGGGATGGGAAGATGAGTTAACGCCGGAAATGTTCAAAGTGCTGGACGCTGTTACGACTTACGCAAGTTCTTTCCGCTACGATGATAGCGACGGTATGCAAGACTATTTCGATACTAATTTTTATTTAAAGATAAAAGTAAGCGATGAATATAAGGTTGTAGAACCGAAAGCAAAGAAAAGCAGCGTTAAGGCTGAAAAGGCTGAGGAAGTCAAAGAAGTGGAAGCCGTGACGGTTGAAGGTCTGGAAATCGTGGACTATTCAGAAAAGGCGGTTGCTGTGTTTGGCGAGACTAAGGCAATCAAAGAGCAGTTAAAGGAACTAGGCGGACGCTTTAACCCTTCTTTAAATTATAACGGAGAAAAGCGTGCCGGCTGGATATTTAGCAAGAAGCAAGCGGACAAGGTGAAAGAGTTGATAACGCCTACAGAGTTGCCGGCGCTTCCTGAAGAAATATATATCCCGGAACTTGCGGAGGAAACGGGACCATTTGAAAATATCCATTTAATCGAAACGGACAACTTTAACGGCGTGCGCTATTATGATATTGAAGGCGCGGGAATCATGACCAGTGCGAAAGTACGTGCAGATATACAGCCGGGCGATGTTTTCAATGTATATACGGATGGAGAACGTAAGTTTCGCGTAACCTATGACGGTGTGAGCGTGAAAAGCAGCTTAAAAAAAGATTTACCCGGTATAATTGAGTTTAACGACAAAATAGAATCGGGCACGCTTAGTACCTCATCACATTACACCCCGCTTGCGGAGGGTGTAGAATTTTACGAGAAGAAAGTAAAAGGAAAACGTTACACCGTAAAGGATAAGCTGTTAGCCCTTGGATATTACGGCGTATTAGACAATTTGGACAACTGTATAATAGAATGCTATCCGACTAAGGAAGAAGCCGCAAAAGAGGCGGAGATGCTTAACACGCATATAGGCGAAAACGGACGGTTAAGAAGTATTATATAATTAAATATAGGAGGATATAATATGAAGGCTAACGATATTGTTATAAATGAACGCGAATTGCTTAATACAAAAATATATAATCCGGAATTTGATAGTATCAAAAGTATTCCGTGTACAATGGTGTTGCGGTTGATGGATACAGAGGAATACGGGTGTGACTATTGCGGGGCCTTGAATTTGGTTTTAGAACTGTTCCCGGAAATCGACCGGGCGGAGCTTGAAAAAGAGTTAGACCAATTCGTATAAATGTATGTTAGGTATTATGTTATTGTTATTCGGTGCCGTGTTGTTTGTCAGCGGCACCGATATAGAGAGAATCAAGGAATTTATAAACGATGAATCGGATAAATTTTAAGGATATGGATACTACAGTAATAAACGATACAAAACGGATTATTTCACAAATGAATACGGGCAACGAATGCGATTATATGGAGGCGGGATATTTGTATTACGGAATGGGGTTGTACGGGTATTCCAACGATGTGATAAAATCCGGGTGCGAATACACAAAAGGCAAAAATGATTTGTTTTCTCATCTGGTGCCTACAATTGAAAACGTATCGAAATTCATTGCTTACATACATAAGGAGCTGGGAATACTATAACTATAATTATTCCGGCGTGGAGGACAGCAAGCGGAGCGACACCGCCGCCGGGAACTATTTACTAACTTAAAAACATACAGGTATTAACGAATTAAAATAAAACAATCATGCAAACAATCATCGTGACAGTAAACCAGCAGGGCGAAAAAACAGCCCTGCAAATAGATGACAAGGTAATAGCAACCATCACAAAGGATAGTTTCAACAAAGGGCGTTATTGTGGTTCTTTCGGAGCTTTTGGCTGCTGCAATAACAGCCGTTACCCTGATGCTGTGGAATTTATATCGGGGTGCATAGAAAATCACTTTGCCGGTTTCGGTTTGAATGTGATATTTGAATAGAAATATATTGCCACATAAACAAGCATAGATGCACGTTGAGGTTTCGACCAACGTTCACGTTATGATACCCCGTCAGTAATACGGCTGGCGGGATTGTGGAAAAAGGATATTAAAAATGAACAATTAAATAAAGGAGGAATGACTATGTTTTTTATATGCGTTATCGTGTGGCTCGTTTGCGGAACTTTGCGTGAGCTTACGGGAAATAACGGTTTTTAAGCCGAATTATCCGCCAAAGGTTGAAAGCCTTGCAAGTGGTGCAAGTTCCACGGGCGGAACTATTACTAACAATTAAATGATTGAATTATGAAACGAATTGCGATTTTGGCTTTATTATCATTAAGCCTATCATCATGTAGTGAATACTTCGATAAACAACATAATAAGAATGAACTAAAGAAAAAGTATTCTTTCGCATTAAATTACTATGTTGAAAGATTGTCCGAAACCGGGAATGCAATGGCTAAAATTAGCTATTATAATTGTTCGTTATTTGAATCATACAGAGATAGTATCAACAAATACACAAGACTTTCAAATGAGCTTGATTACTAACTTAAAAACAAAAGAATATGGGAACGAACAAACAACTAAGTATTAAGCAAATTATTTGCTCTAACATTATAGCAGCCGAAAAAGTTGCCGGGGATGTGTGTCAAGGTCTTGCCATCAAGCTGGCGAAAGCGTTTATATACGATAGCCGTGATATTGATGCCGATGAAATCTCATACATTAGCCAACAATGCGAAATTGCGCTTCAAAATATATCCGAATTAGGGCTTACAGAGGTCAAGAACAACGAAACGAATAATGTAATAGCGAATTTAATCTAAGGAGGGGTAATTTATGAAAGTAGTAGAATATGGTCGTATATCCACCGACAAACAAACATTGGAGCAGCAAAACAGAACCGTCCAAGAATGGTTGAAAAGAAACGGTTTAAAATCTGACATTGTGATAACGGAAGAAGGAATATCCGGCGGTGTAACCTATAAGAAACGGAAATTAGGCACTGATGTACTTCCGTTGCTGGAGACTGGAGATATGCTAATAGTAGCCGAAATTTCCCGTTTGGGGCGTTCGATGGGAGATATTAACAAGCTAATCAACGACGAGCTAAAACCGCGTAAAATTCGCCTTGTAATCGTACAAATGAATTTGGATTTGAATTGCGGCAATATGAAAGCAATAGACGAAATGATACTGTATGCTTTCAGTTTTGGCGCGGCCGTTGAACGTGAATTAATCCAGGAAAGGACACGCAGTGCATTAGCTGTAAAAAAACAAAAGATAAAAGAAGAAGGTGGCTTTTACTCAAAGTCCGGCAACTGGTGCACCTCTTTAGGCGGAACAACCACCGGGCAAACAAAAGGCGGTAAGGTGAACGGTGAAAAGCGGAGAAAGGAAGCGATGAATGACGAAAAGAACAACATGATAGCCGCAATGTTGGAGGGGTGCAATACTCCGCAAGACATTGACAAGGTCGTCGAACGGTTGAACGCAAAGGGTATTTTGACAAAAACCGGGCTACCATTCACAAGGAATAGATTAACCGCGTTAAGGACTAAGATAAACAGGCGTGCCGAATATGCGCAAAGCAATCTATCAGCGTAAACCAATGAACATATTTAAAATATATCAGATATGAGGATACGAATTAAGACATTAGCGGAAATAGGCGAACAACACGACCGTATTTGCGAATATCTCGATGAACAAGGCAGAACGGAGAGTTCCCGTAAGGTAACGGAGCTATACGAATGTGCAATCGGGCGAGTACTCCAAATGCTTGGTGTTACCAAATTAGATGATGATAGCCTTGAATTTGTACTTGTAGAACCGCTAATGGTTGGTAGCTACTGATTTAAAAGGCGAATTAAGCCGTGCGAGGTAAACAACCCGAGACCGTAAATCAAACTGTGTCAATCCTTAACATGCCTGATTGTTTCCTATTTTACTTTCGGTTAAATATTTGGGAATCAGACATATTTAAAGCAGTATTAAACTAAAGAAATGATAAATTAAAGGTTTGACACAGTTCTATTTACATTCCCTATTGATTATTGTTCACGAAATCAATGACCTTTCTATTCGCTTCATCAACTTTTTTCATATCGAAACGGATATAGATGTCGGTTGTTGTACTGTTCGCCCAACTATGCCCAAGCGCGTGGGCGATTACCTCTTTGGGGACATCGAGTTCTGCCGCTACCGTGGCCCATGTGTGTCTTGCCCAATATGAGGACAAATCAGGGAATAAAGGATTTCTACTCTTTTTCCCTCCCAATCCCTTCCTTTCTGTCTCTCCAATCTGTTTTAACCCTATTCCCATACGATGTAGGAAATCCTTGTAATTTCCGTAGTCGTCCATTATATTAAGAAGATAATCCTTCCCTTTGTATTTCTCAATTATAGCCTGCGCTTCCGGTTCTACTTTAATACTGTATAATTTCCCCGTCTTAGCTCTTTTATATTCAAAACGACCATTTACCAATGCAGAATGTTTTGCGTTAAACAAATCGGCTGCATTTACTCCTATGAGATAGAACATGAGCATGAACATATCCCTATATCTAATCTGGTATTCCTCACATGGATAATCTCTCAATAACCTAAGTTGTTCTGCTGTAAGGCTGCGTTTTCGGGTTTCCTCTTTCTTTATTGAAAACCTTCTGAATGGATACAATGTTGTGTACTCCTCATCAATGGCGTAGTTGAATACACTACGTATGTTCCGTAAATGAATAGCGTAGGCATTAACCTTCATCGTCTTTGCCATCCACGTTTCAAAGTTTTCCAGCCATGACTTATCCATGCTCTCAAAAGTACAATAACTATCGTATTCCTCAATCTTGTTTCTTGTGGTTGTATATATAGACTTAGTCCCCTGATTGGTTTTCTTGGAAACGAATTCATCAAGATAATAGAGAAACGTCTTTTGATTTTCAACCTTGCTACTTATAGCGTCCTCTATCAACTTCTTCAAAGCTTTGTCTGTAGTTGATTTCAACTTTTCTTGTTGCTCTAAAGTAAATATTACTGTTTCCGCCTTGTTTATTATTCCACGGGCAACTATATTCCTCGGCTTGTAATTTTGTGCACGCACAGAATATTCATTCCCATTCCATTCTTTTTCCGATGCACTTAGCTGCGTAGCTATCATTATTTGTTTGTTGTGGAATACATTCAACTTTATCGGATAAGTGCCATCTTTTTTTTGTCTTCTTTTATCAAGGTAGAATTTAACCGTTGCCATATATCTATGTTTTTAGTTTATGCAAATCTGAAAATTTGCATAGAATTTGCATACAAAGATAAGATTAAAGGGGTTTAAAAGGGTCTAAAAGCGGAATGTTATTCAGCATACATAAAAAAATAAGCAGCTACTTTATTTGTAACTGCTTGATTTTCAAGAGAGCGGCAAGCGAGGCTCGAACTCGTGACCCTCAGCTTGGGAAGCTGATGCTCTACCAACTGAGCTATTGCCGCAGGTTTCGTTTCCCTTTATTCTGAAAACATCGGCAAAGGTAATGAAATCTTTTAAAAAAGAAAAAACGAAACCGCTAAAAAAATACTCTATTCTTGCCACTGACGCAGAAATCATGTACATTTGCTTTCATAAAAACTTCAAGCAAACCAATGAGACGAATCATACTTATTACCGGTGGAGCACGTTCGGGCAAAAGTACCTATGCGGAAAAGCTGGCGCTCAGCCTCTCGCCCACCCCTGTCTACCTCGCTACGGCACGTATATGGGATGAAGAATTCCGCAAACGGGTGATACACCATCAGGAAAGGCGCGGACCGGAATGGACAAACATAGAAGAAGATAAAGAGCTGAGCCGCCACTCGCTGTCCGGACGCACCGTACTGATAGACTGCATAACGTTGTGGTGCACCAACTTCTTTTTCGACCTGGATGCCGATACAGACCGTTCCCTTGCCGCAGCCAAAGCCGAATTCGACCGCTTTACGGCACAGGATGCCACATTTATATTTGTCACCAACGAGATAGGTATGGGCGGCACATCCAAAAACGAAATACAACGGAAGTTTACGGATATGCAAGGCTGGATGAACCAGTATGTGGCTTCACGGGCAGATGAAGTGATTTTAATGGTGTCGGGGATTGCAACAAAAATTAAGTGTGAATAAGTACGGAATATAAGAATGAAGTATAAGGTATAAAATTATGAAGACATTTGATATAATAGGACCGGATGAAGCTATACGACCGGCACTGGTTGAAAAAATCAATAACCTGACCAAGCCGAAAGGGTCTTTGGGAATGCTGGAAAGCCTTGCGCTTCAGGTAGGGCTCATCCAGCAAAGCCTGACTCCCATTCTGCAACATCCTCAGAATATCATCTTTGCTGCCGATCATGGTATTGTAGAGGAAGGTGTCAGCCTCTCACCCAAAGAAATTACCTGGCAGCAAATCAGTAATTTCCTTCATGGGGGTGCCGGCGTCAATTTTCTGTGCCGCCAGCACGGATTTACATTAAAGATAGTGGATGCGGGAGTTGATTATGACCTGCCTTATGAAAAAGGAATCATCAATATGAAAGTGCGCAAAGGCACACGCAACTATCTGCACGAAGCTGCAATGACCGAAACGGAAATGGAACTTTGCCTGGAACGGGGTGCGGAAGTGGTGCGCCGTTGCCGCGAAGAAGGCAGTAACATACTCAGTTTCGGGGAAATGGGGATAGGCAACACATCCTCTTCTTCCCTATGGATGAGCTGCTTCACCGGCATTCCGCTAAAAGAATGCGTCGGTGCGGGAAGCGGACTGGACGATGCAGGCATCCGCCATAAGTACGAAGTCTTGAAACAGTCGTTGGATAACTACAAAGGAGACGGTTCACCGCGTGACATCATCCGCTACTTCGGCGGGTTGGAAATGGTTATGGCAGTAGGCGCCATGCTGCAAGCCGCCGAGCTGAAAATGATTATTCTGGTAGATGGCTTCATCATGACAAACTGTATCCTTGCCGCTGCCAAGCTGTATCCCGAAGTGCTACATTATGCCGTATTCGGACATTGCGGAGATGAATGCGGGCATAAACTTGTGCTTGATTCATTAAATGCCAAACCGTTGCTGCATTTAGGATTAAGACTCGGAGAAGGCACGGGAGCTATCTGTGCATATCCCATTATAGAATCGGCTGTCCGCATGATTAATGAAATGGATAACTTCGCACACGCTTCCATCACCAAATACTTTTGAGAAGCCCCTCAAACGGCATCTCTAAGCAGAGAACCATTTTATAGATAACATATATAACTTTGTTGATAGTACCCATATTTTAATTTTATAGACAATACCTATATATAATGAACATACTGGCTGCATTTATCTTCTTCACCCGACTGCCCTTTTGGAAAATCAGGGAAGTACCCGCCGAATGTTTCAAGCATGTAGTACCCTACTGGCCGCTAACCGGCTGGCTGACGGGCGGCATCATGGCAGGCACTCTCTGGCTGACCGGACAGATACTGCCCGTATCCCTTGCCTGGATTATAGCCATCATCGCCCGCCTGTTTGTTACGGGATGCCTGCACGAAGACGGGTTAGCGGACTTTCTGGACGGGTTCGGCGGCGGCACTACCCGCGAGCGTACGCTTGCCATCATGAAAGATTCCCATATAGGAAGCTACGGAGTTATCGGACTGATATTCTATTTCCTGCTGCTGTTACAGATGCGCAATCTGCCTCTGAATTTCCTTTGTATCCTTGTCTTCTGCGGCGACTGCTGGTGCAAGTTCTGCGCATCCCAACTCATTAACTGCCTGCCATACGCCCGAAAAGAAGAAGACAGCAAGGCTAAAGTCGTGTACAACCGCATGAGCCGCCAGGAATTGATATCCGCCTTCATCTGCGGATTGCTTCCTTTCGTCTTACTCCTGCCAGTAAAGATGTGGCCTGCCACCCTCTTCCCGCTGCTCGCATTCGTACTGCTGTGCCGCCTTATAAAACGCCGCCTGCAAGGATATACGGGTGATTGCTGCGGAGCGGCTTTCCTGCTTTGCGAACTGGCATTCTACATAGGCAGCCTTGTATTGGTATATATCTATGCAGGTTTTGGAATCGATTTCCTTACGGACTTTGTCTCGGTTCCCTTTTATTTTCACTAAACATTTAATCTGAAAAATTATGGAAGTTATACTTATTCGTCACACATCCGTCGATGTACCGCCCGGCGTATGCTACGGACAAACGGATGTTCCCCTGAAACCGACATTCGAACAGGAAGCGGCCGTTACCCAAGAGAACCTGAAAGCCTTTCTGCCTTTCGACCATGTATATACCAGTCCGCTTACGCGCTGCGTACGCCTTGCCACCTATTGCGGCTATCCGGATGCGGAACGTGACAAACGGATTATGGAAATAAACTTCGGCAGTTGGGAAATGAAACCTTTCGACCGCAACGACGACCCGCGCCTACAGGAGTGGTATGCCGACTATTTGAATGTAGCGGCTACGGGCGGCGAGTCGTTCGCTATGCAGTACCGGCGTGTCAGCAACTTTCTCGATGAGCTGAAAGGAAAGCCCTACCAGCGGGTGGCCGTTTTTGCCCACGGCGGCGTCCTGATTTGCGCACAAATATATACCGGCATCATCAAACCCGAAGAGGCATTCAGCGCACTGACACCCTATGGCGGTATCGTCAGGATTACCCTTTAGTACTCAGAAGAATGAGGGAATAACGTACATGCAGGTAGCGGTAGCAACAACGATGATTACCATTATCCATTCCACACTGCGGTTGATACGCACGGCAATCCTCATGTCTTCGGTTGTCAAAGGCCGTTCATTGTCGCCGATATAAGGTTTCCACACTTCATCGCCAAAATAGTTGTGAGGACCACCGAAGCGGCAGTCCAATATTCCGGCAAGTGCCGCTTCCGGATAGCCGGAATTGGGACTGGCATGCTTGCTGCCGTATTTCCCCACAAAAAGCAGCAACGGGAATCTGCCGGAAACCGCCACCATGAGAAAAGCCGTCAGACGGGCGGGGATATAGTTGGCTACATCGTCCAGACGTGCCGCGAAACAGCCGAACCGACGATAGCGTTCATTCCTATACCCTATCATGGAGTCGAGTGTATTTATCATCTTATAGGCAAGCATACCCGGCACACCCAGCAACATATACCAGAACAGCGGAGCGATTACGCCGTCGCTCAGGTTCTCTGCCAACGTCTCTAATGCCGCCGTACGTACTTCCTGCGCCGAAAGTCCGGAAGTGTCGCGCCCCACAATACGGGCTACCTGCTTCCTTCCCTCTTCCAACGAACGGTCTACAGCCTTAAACACCCCGCAGACTTCTCGCACCAGCGTAGTACCCGCAAGGCAATAAAAGATGAGCAGCACCTGCAAAGTCAAAAGCAGACCGGGAGAATAATGCGCTGCCCAACGCAGCAGGAACAATGTAAGCAGATAAACGCCTGCCACCAGTACCAACGACATGACAGCCCCTTTCAGGAAACGGGCATTCCCCTTATTCAGACGATGCTCACAGAACGAGATGGCCTTTCCGAAAGCCACCACAGGATGCGGCAGCCAGACAGGATCGCCCAACCAGTGGTCGAGCAGCCATGCCGTAAGCAGCGGCAGGTTCAGATTGAAAGCAATGCCTAAAAATATGATTATATCTTCCATAAAATGTTTATCACTCAGGTTCTACTATTACGCCGGCTCTACCCCGCCATAAATTCCTCTATCGCCGCCACCAGCCTGTCATTCTCTTCCGGTGTCTGTGTGGCTATGCGGAAAAAGCGCTCGTCCAGCCCCGCAAAGTTGGACGCATCCCGAATAAGTATGCCATGCTCCCCGGCAAGATACTCTTTCAAGGCAGACGCCTTGCCCATGCGAAGCTGCACCAGCATAAAATGCGTCTGCGTATCCCAAACGTCCAATCCGCCTACGGCTTTGAGCGCCTTGCCCAGACGCGCCGTCTCCTGCAGATAAGCAGCCACATCCAACGGTTCGGGCACATCGTTCTCCAACAGGAAAAGTCCTGCTTCAATGGCAAGCCGGTTGACCGACCACGGCATACGGTTGGTGCGCAGCCGCTCCAGCAAACCGGAGCTACCCGTTACATATCCAAGCCGCAAACCGGGAATCGCATACCTTTTCGTCATGGAATGCAGCAGCAGTACATTCGGATACTCCGCCGCCTCTGCCGGAGAGAAAAGCGGACACAGCGTAAAGAACTCATAAGACTGGTCTATAATAAAACAAACCTGCGGATTATGTTCAATCAATCCGCGCATATATTCTTTATCGGCCACCGTTCCCGTGGGATTGTTGGGGTTGCAGAGCCACAGCATCCGCACATCGTCCGGCAGGCGATACCCGTCCTGCTCTTTCGGCAGTTGATAAAGCGAACTCACCCGGTGTCCGTGCATACGGCAGGCATCCGCATATTCGCTGAAAGTGGGTTGCAGGATAGCTGTATTCGTACCCCGGAAAGTCTGTGCAATAAGGTATATGGCCTCCGTTGCGCCATTCGTTACGCAAACAGCTCCGGACGGCAGCTGACAGCGGGAAGCTATACGGGCTTCCAACGTATAGGGTTCGGGTTCGGGGTAATTGCCTATCTCCCCGATACATTCGCAAAGATGAGCCTTTAAACGGGAAAGATTCACCTTGCTGTACACGTTGGAACTGAAATTTGCCGTTATCGGGCGGCTGTATTTATAGGAATCGTCTCCGTGTCCGTCAATCATATTCTATCCGATTTTAATTGTTGTCCGTCAATATCTTGTAAATAAGCGGCAGATTGACATGCTGCCGCACATGGTCGGCGAGTTTGTCGTACTGCTCTTCCTTAAACTGCCGGTAGTTGAACGTTTCCGCCTCTTCCGACAATTTACCGGCAAACGGTTCGAGCAGGAAGTCGATAAACTCCGGATTGTCGAGAATGCCGTGAATGTAAGTCCCCATGCACGTACGGTCCACGATATACCCGTCACATTGCCCGCTTTCCAACCGGTTTAGCGGAGAAGCGGACGCTCCCTCCACCGGTACGGTACTACCCATGTGAATCTCGTAGCCTTTTAGCTGAAAATGGGACGCTGAAGGTTGGTTGTTGAAAATTGAGGGGGAAGAGTTACCTTGCGGAACAGCGGCACGGCAGCTTTCAAGAAGTTGGAAGTTCACCTGTCGCGTCACCTTTTCTCCCGTCATTCGTGTACTTACGGGCAGCAGTCCAAGACCGGGCAACCGTTCTATCTCCCCTTCCACGTGGTCGGGGTCGAGCACTTCCTGCCCCATCAACTGATAGCCGCCGCAGATGCCCAACACGGCAGTTCCCTCACGATGGGCGCGGATGACGGCTTGCGCCACTCCGTTGCGGCGCAATTCATAGAGGTCGGCAAGGGTACTCTTGCTGCCGGGCAGGATGATGATATCCGCCTTCGCCAGTTCGTCGGTGTTGTTGGTATAGAAAAGATGCACGCGCGGGTCACGTTCCAGCACATTGAAATCCGTGAAGTTGCTGAGGTGGCGCAGCAGAACCACAGCTATATTCACCTTACCCTGCTCCGCCTGCAATGATTTGGTGGCAAGGGCAAGCGAATCCTCTTCCTCAATATAGATATCCTTATAATAAGGAACCACCCCGACCACCGGAATTCCGCAAAGCTCTTCCAGCATTTTGACGCCGGACTCGAAGAGACGTATATCTCCCCGGAACTTATTGATAAGAATACCTTTTACATGCTTGCGTTCTTCGGGAGTAAGCAGCATTACCGAACCGTACACACTGGCAAAGACCCCGCCACGGTCTATATCCGCTACCAGAATCACGTCCGCACCGGCATACATTGCCATCGGCAGATTCACGAGGTCTACCTCGCGCAGGTTGATTTCGGAGATGCTGCCCGCACCTTCCAATACGATGGGATTATATTTCTGCGCAAGGCGGTCATACGCCGCACATACTTCCCTGCGCAACTCCTCGCGTCCTTCCTTGCGGAAATAGTCGTATGCACCACGACTGCCGATAGGCTTACCGTTCAATACCACTTGCGAAGTCCGGTCCGACTGGGGTTTCAGCAGTAACGGATTCATGTCTGTATGGCACGGCACTCCGGCGGCTTCCGCCTGCACGGCCTGTGCACGTCCTATCTCCAGTCCTTCGGGAGTGGCATACGAGTTAAGCGCCATATTCTGCGCTTTGAAGGGAGCAGGCCGGTATCCGTCCTGCCTGAAAATGCGGCAAAAGGCAGCGGATATAATGCTCTTGCCCACGTCGCTGCCGGTTCCGGCAAACATCAAAGGATGAAGTTTTTTCATTTGTCGAGCTAATATACGGCATCCGGCACGGTCTGTTTTACCGTTCTCCGTTTGCGGTATCGATTCTGTCATAAAAATATGTCTGGGGCGATGATAGGCATCCAGCACCGTCTGCAACTTACTCTCCAGTTCTCTTACATCCACCTGTCCGGCAATCAGCAAGGTAAGCGCCTGCCCCAAACGCGGATCGGGAACAGAAGTAACTACAAACGGTACAGGGATAAACGGCCGTAGTCTTTTCTCCATTTCCTCCGCCTGTATCTTGATTCCACCGCTATTGATAACGTTATCTTTCCGGCCTGCAATGGTAAAACTTCCATCGGGATAGAGGCAGGCAATGTCATTGGTCTGCAAGACCTCCCCGCAAATCAGCGGAGCTTTAATAACCAGCGTACTTTCAGCAGATAAGGACAGTTCGACCGAGGGAAAAGGATAATAATGCTTGGAAGCGGTCTCTCCGTTCAGACGGCGCAATGCGATATGGGACAACGTTTCCGTCATGCCGTACGTAGAATAGACCGCCGTGGGAAGAGCGCTCATTTCCGCCTCCAGACTGTCGTCCACCGCTCCGCCGCCGATAATCAGAATATCCGTCTGCTCCAGCCGCGCCTTTTCTTCGGGAACACGGAGCGTGTTATAAACCTGCAAAGGAACCATCGCCGCAAATCTCAGCGGCTCTTCTATATCCGAAAGAGGATGGCCGGAAGCAGGACGCACTATCAGATTCAGCCTCGCAACCAGAGAACGCACCACCACCATCATAGCCCCTATATAACGAAGGTTCATACACAGCAAAGCGGTATCTCCCGCTTGCAGGTTCAGAAACTCGCAAGTGAGGCGGGCGCTCTGCATCATCCGGTCTTTGCGCACCACCAGCTCTTTCGGCGTGCCTGTGGAGCCCGACGTATGGACGGTGATAACCGGAGAGGCATCGAACCACTTCTCCAGAAAAAGATACAAATCCCACAAGGCGGGCGGGCAGTTTTCCGCTCCCTCCGCCACCAACCGGGATATATCCCCGGCCGTATACTCCTTTCCTTGCAGCAGCAAACGCTGTCGTTGTCGGTCGAATATCATCGGATACCTTTAAATATCATCATTACAAAACCATAAACAATCTTTCCTCACCTCAAGAGGCATTTCCACGTTGTCCGTAAAAAGCAGTCCCGTACCCAGCCCCTGAGGCAGCGGATTATCGAAGGTGGCACACCATTGGGCTATTGCATTCAGGCCGATATTCGACTCCAGAGCCGAAGTAATCCACCAGCCGATATGCCGTTTTTCCGCTTCGGCAATCCACTCGTTGCCACCGCATATCCCGCCGTGCAGGGAAGGTTTGAGAACAATATACTGCGGATTGATTGCCGAAAGCAGCTTCCGCTTCCCTTCCGGCGTATTGCAGCCTATCAGTTCTTCATCCAAGGCTATCGGCAGCGGAGAGTCGGCAGCAAGACGCGCCATTTCCTCCCACTGCCCCGCACGGATAGGCTGTTCAATGGAGTGCAGCTCCAGTTCGGACAGGCGTTTCAGTTTCTCCATCGCATCAGCCGGAGAGAAAGCGCCGTTGGCATCCACACGCAACTCTGTCTCCCTGGAAGAGAAATGTGCACGGATATGGCGAAGCAGAGCCAACTCATCCTCAAAGCCGATAGCGCCGATTTTCAGTTTGATACAACGGAAACCGGCTGCCATTTTCTCCTCTATCCGGGAGAGCATCGTGTCGAAGTTGCCCATCCAGATAAGCCCGTTTATCGGAATCCCCGCCTTTCCTTGCGAGAAGTCCGTATCGTACAATGCCCAACTGCCCGTCAGGAGATGACGGAGCGCCGTTTCCAATCCGAACAGGATGGACGGATAGTCGCGCAAGGCATCCGCATCCAGTTCTCCCCCGCACTGTTCCAGCCGCCGGCAAGCCCCGGCAAGTATATCCTCGTAATCGGGAAGGTCGTCACAGCTCAATGCAGGCAGCGGAGCGCACTCTCCTATTCCCGTCCTGCCCGGATAGTCGGGAGAGGTCAGATGAAGATACCACACTTTCCGGGTCGTATACACCCCGCGGGAAGTCCCCGCCGGCTGCTTGAAATGCAGCAACCGGGGGATAATCTCTATCTTGCAGTCCATTACGGGTGTCAGGGAAATTTGGGATACTGCTTGAAGTTAGGCTTGCGTTTCTCCAGAAATGCGTTCTTGCCTTCCTGAGCTTCATCCGTCAGATAATAGAGCAAGGTAGCGTCGCCTGCCAGTTCCTGAATACCCGACTGTCCGTCCAGCTCCGCATTCAGCCCCGCCTTAATCATGCGCAAAGCCAGCGGACTGAGCTGCATCATCTCTTCCGCCCACTGCACATACTCGTCTTCCAGTTGCTCCAAAGGCACTACCTTGTTGACCAAACCCATTTCCAACGCTTCCTGCGCATTGTATTTCCGGCAAAGGAACCAGATTTCACGCGCTTTCTTCTGACCTACCACACGAGCCAGGTAAGATGCGCCGAATCCGGCATCGAAACTTCCCACACGGGGACCTGTCTGGCCGAAGATAGCGTTCTCGGAAGCGATGGACAAGTCGCACACCACATGCAGCACGTGTCCGCCACCGATGGCAAAACCGTTTACGGCGGCAATCACGGGTTTCGGGATGCTGCGGATTTGCTTCTGCACGTCCAATACGCTCAAGCGGGGAACGCCGTCCTTACCGATATACCCGCCGCGTCCTTTCACATTCTGGTCGCCTCCGGAGCAGAAAGCCTTGTCGCCCGCTCCGGTAATGACAATCACATCAATATCCGCTTCCTCACGGCAGATGCGCAAGGCATCGCTCATTTCGGCGGTAGTGGTCGGGGTAAACGCATTGCGGTAGCGTTCGCGGTTGATGGTGATACGGGCAATTCCGTTATAGTATTCAAAAAGAATATCTTCATATTCCCGGATGGTTGTCCATTCTCTTTTTGTCTGCATAATCTGTATTCTATTTTAATTGATGATAATAATTCTTCAACACACGGGTGTCTTCGTCCTTGTCGGTAAACACTTCCAGTAAGACGGGGCGCTCCGCCGCCTCCGGACTGGTGAAGGACCTCATAGCCTCAGCCAACTGTCCGCCGTTCTCCGCACGCAGGTAAAGGAATCCCCGCTCTTCCGCCCAGCCTTTGGCCGAAGTCTTGTGAACCGCTGTGATAAACTTATGCGAAGACTCCGACATATCAAGCCCCGGCAATGTATGAAAGATTTCTCCCCCGCCGTTATTCAGTAAAAGGATGCGCAGATTGGGACCGATATTGGCATTCCACAACGCATTCATATCGTAAAAGAAGCTCAAATCTCCGATAGCAACGAAGTTCAGTTTGTCAGACGCCGCCGCATACCCCACAGCCGTGGAAAGCGAACCTTCTATGCCGCTGGTTCCCCGGTTGCAGCAAACCTCTACGGTGGGCGAAACGGCATACAACTGGGCATAACGCACCACCGAACTGTTTGCCAGATGCAGTACCGATGCTTCCGGCAAGGACTTTATCAACGCCCCCACTGCCGCCATCTCCGAATAAGCGAACTCCGGTTCGGGAACAGCCTTGCAGTAGTCTTCCCAGATGCGGGGATATTCGGGAGTCCGGGTTTCAAGCAGGGCCGCTATCTTTTCCAGAAACTCAAACGGGTCCATTTCTATAACGGTGGTCAAGGAGCCGTAAAGGTCGGTCACCTCGCCATCCGGCGACACATGCCAATGCTCTTTGGGCGGATGCCGGCGAAGGTACTTTTTCAACCGTTTGGATACGATATGCCCTCCGTAAGTAATCAGCAGTTCGGGAGCCATCTGGTCCATTTTATCTTCGGGCATGGCATAGAGCGCCGCATCGAAATTCTTCACGGGAATGCCCGGAACCGTCCGGTTGCCGATATGCTCCGTCAGCCATGCAAAATGTTTATACAGCAGTTTGGTATACCGCTTTTCAAACAGGTAGATAAGGTTCATCTGCCCCACCACAATCATACGCTTCCGGTATTTATTCATGCGGTCGATGAGTTCGTTATAATCGCGGTCGTAAACGTTCAGCCCCTGATAGCGGGTGATGACGCGTACTTGGGGCAACGTCTCCGTCGTGAAATTGAACAAAGGTTCGGAAACGGGCACATTGATATGTACCGGTCCTTTTCCGTGATGGTTGGTTTCCAGCAGGGCTTCGTTTATCAGTCGGTTGCAGAACCACTCATCCTCCTCCGTATGAATTTCGGGAAGGTTGACGGATTTCTTGACCAGCGACCGGAACACCTCCGGCTGCGGAAGCGTCTGTCCGTCCATCTGCCCTATCCAAGCAACCGGGCGGTCGGCGGAGATGACTATCAAGGGAACTTTCTGATAAAAGGCCTCCGCCACGGCAGGGTGGAGATTCAACAAGGCGGTTCCCGAAGTACAGCACACCGCAACAGGCTTGCCGCTATTCAAAGCCAAGCCGAGGGCGAAATACCCCGCACTCCGCTCATCCGTCATTGCATGGCAAACAAAGCCCGGGTGATTGGACAAAGTATGCACGATGGGAGCATTGCGGCTGCCCGGGCACAACACGACCCTGGTAATTCCGTACGCCTCGAGAAGCGCTGCCAGTTGGAGTATATTCTTTTTGTCTGTATACATGGTTCAGTGATTAAAGATTAGCGATTTATGGATTATAGGGACATGCTTACCAACCGTTTCATGGTCTGCAACTTCTTTTCCGTTTCCAGCCATTCGTCATTCAGCTCCGAAGAAGCCAGCAGTCCGCCGCCGGCATAGAAAGACAACTGTCCGTTTTCGATGTGCATGCACCGCAGGTTCACGTACAAATCCGTCTTGCCGTCAGGGTCGAGCCACCCGATGAAACCGGAATAATAACGACGGTCATACCCTTCGTTGTCCAGTATAAAACGGTATGCCTCCTCTTTCGGCAGACCGCACACGGCAGGGGTCGGATGCAGAAGCTCCAGAAGGCTTCCCAAACGGTTGTTATCTTTCAAGGTGAAACGGAAACTCGTTTTCAGGTGCGACAGTGCTCCGGCATAAGCGGGATACGGACCGCTCTCCGTGGGATGAATGCCCGATGACAGGAGCTGCCGACGAATATAAGACGCCACATAGTCCTGCTCCTGCCGGTTCTTCTCGCCCCATTCCTGCGGCAGTCTGCCATCCTGCAAAGGTTGGGTTCCCGCCAATGCCACGGTGCTCCACTCGTTTTTCTCCCCGGATAAGATAATCTCAGGGGTACTACCCATCCAGACACCTGTCCGGGGCGTATAGCATAAGTATATATAAGAATGAATATAATGCTTGCATGCCGCACGAAACACTGCCGAGGGAGAGAAACCCGGGCACTGCCCGATGACGGATTTACGGGAAAGGACCAATTTGTCAAACTGCTTGCTGCGCAAGGCTTCTATAAATGTCCGGAAGCATGCTTCGTACTCTTCCGTACAAGCTTCTGAAAATGTTTCCCTGCCTTGACGCAACCGGAAAGCTTCCAGCTTCTCTTCCGCGTACTCGCCAAGCGGCAAAGGCTGTCCCCACTGCTCCGGCTGTATCAGCACAATCGGGCACGACTCGCTTGCACGGAACGGTGCAATGACGAAACCGCGTGCCCCGTCCAAGTCTTTAAGGTCATACAACAGACGGACGCTTCCCGACGCTTGTGTCAGCAAACGGGGAGTGTCCTCACCGGGAATACGATAAACGGCAAAAGGCTGTTCCTGCCGGATCAAGGTATCAATAGCTTTCAGATTACTTATTTCTTTGTCAATCATCTTCTTTTGTAAAAGCATAAAACCACTTTCAGAGTTCAGGTACGCTGCATGGTTTTAATTCGGATGACAAAGATACAAAATCCTTTTTATAGAGATAGAAAGCGAAAGTATCTTTCCTTATGTATTTTCATTGAGTTACAAAAAGTGCCGTCCATAAGATTCTATGAACAGCACTTTCTATATGTTTCCCACCATAATCGGGAGTAATGACAGATGACATTATGCAGCCATCCCGAACAGTTCTATGCAGCTACCCTGCACAAGGCTATGCAGTCATGCTGCACAGTACTGTGCAGCGTGGCTGCATACCAACTCTTGTTTATCCGAGAGGATTTTCTTCTTCACCGCCGGACGAACCGCCTCCGCCTTCGGGCGCTTTGCCGATATAAATGGTTTTGGCGGCGCTATGCGGGGTTTTCAGTAATTTAGAACCGGAACCGGAGAATTGCGTCGTCACTTTCAGTTCATACGTGCCGTCGGCAAGGCCTGCGGGGATGATGAACGTCAGTCGGGACGGGTCGTTCACGACGTAGAGGTCTTCCGTTATTTTTGTTTCCGCACCGGAAGAATCGGTCAGAGTGATGCCTACTGAGGGGTCCGTACCGGCTATTTTCAGTTTACCGCCTGTGAGGGTGAAAGCTCGTCCTGCGGTGGCGCTGGCATCCTGTGCACGGGTGGCGGTATCCTGTACGCCTGTAACGAACATGGCTGCCCCCTTCTCGCCGATGATGCCTACGGTAGTATTCTTTATTGCCTGGCGTAAATCCGCTCCTACATTGAAATTCACCACGATAGAGTTCTTTGCGGGATTCCATTGCGAGTTCTCTATGACACCGCGAAAGCTGACGCTGGCGTAGTAAAGACCCGTATTCACGTTGTAGCCGCTCATGAGCAGGCGTTTGATAACACGTTTCTCCAATTCGAATACGTGCTTGATGGTCTCCTCTCGCAGACCTGAGTCCTCGGCTTTCATCTCGGCGATGATACGTGCCTCGTTTGCACTGCCGATGCTGACGGGGACAAGAATCATGTCTTCCTTGTTATCCACCGTAACGGTATTGTCGGCCAACTGGCCATTGATCTGATATTTGATATTTTCTGCCATAATTTTGATTTGTTTTATGGAATTAATAAAAAGCACTTTTTCTCCGAATGATGTCGACCGGGAAAGGCAAACCGGAAGACGATTATTATTGTACAGTCAAGTCAGCAACTACTGCTTTAAAGTAATTTTTCCAGCTATCGTATGCCGATGATGCAGTGGGAAGAACAAACAACCGGCACTGCTCTTTGATAGTGCCCTTATCATGGCTGAAAGTAGTGGCGGTAATAGTCGGTGCGGTTGTCGGATAGCTCTGCACACCTATCAGTTCCGAACAGTTGTGGAATACATTGTCTCCTAAAGAGGTGACCGTTGCCGGGAGAGAGATTCCGGTCAGTGCCGTACCCGCAAAAGCCCAATCTTCTATCGTTACAGTCTGCTTGGAAAGTACAACGCCATTTAATTTGGTACATCCGTTAAAGGCATATCTCGGTACGACGGTAACACCTTCCGGCAAACACACACGTGTAATGCCGGTACAATTCTGAAAAGCACATTCTCCAAGCGTAGTCAGGCTGACAGGCAGATTATAGGGGTTATCCTGATTTGTTTCTTCCAAGGTCAAAGCGTAACATTTATCAAACGCATTGACACCTATACGGGTTATATTATCGTGGAAGCCTACGGAATGAAGTGAAGTGCAACCATAGAACGTATCATCCGCGATGGAGGTCACTCCGGCAGGAATCCTTATGTTCCGGAGCGAAGTGCAACGGTTAAAAGCCGCCTCACCTATTGAGGTAATGCCGTCGTGCCAGTTCACATGCTCCAGATACTTGCAGTCTTGAAAAGTCCAATTGGGGATGGCAGTCACGGTAGAGGGGATGCTGACAGAACGGATGCCGCATCCGTAGAAAGTGCTTTCAGACAAGGATTGTACACCTTCGTGCAAGACAACACTCTGCAGGTTTCCGCAGTTCTCGAATACCCAACGGCCCAGTGTTTCCACACTTCCCGGAATATCAATCAACGACAAGGAAACACAATTTCTAAAAGCACAATTACCTACCGTTTTTAGTTTTTCGGACAGGATGACCTCACGCAGGTTACTACATCCTTCAAAGGCATATTCGGTGATTGTTTCAGCATTGCCGGTATCGACATAATCCAATGCCCGGCAATTGAGGAATGCAGATTTACCAATGGTAACAAGGCTTGCGGGAAGCATCACTTCTTTCAATGTTGTATTAGGCTGATACCCGTCATCCGGATGAAAGCCCAATCCCCAACCGGGAAGGGTAACCATATCCGTCATGGAGAGGTCGAGCACCTCGAGTTTGGTAAGGGTATTGCGGATATAGGCAAGGTCGGTAGCATCCACACTGCCTTTTATGGCAAGCACAGCCAGCTCCACGTCGGTAGCTACACTGCTCAGATTTCCGACAGTAGAGGTTACGGCAGCAACAGTGGAATACTTAATGGGACGTGTAACGGTTGTCTCCATACCTTTCTTATCTACCAACGTCACTTTCAGAATAGCGGTATCGGAAAGCTTTACATGTTTTGGCGGAGTAAGCGTAACTTTGGAGCTGTTGGGAATAATCATTCCGTCATCACCAAAAGCCGGTTGGGTTATGTCCACCTTCCAAACACCGTTCGTACCGGCAGAAGCACGGGTTTGTATATCCGTCCCCGTACCGTTATCGTTGGTGACGGTAGCTGCAATGGATGTATAATCACCGGATTTCAAGGTAGAGGGAAACAGCAATGGGATATCCAGGCTGGAAGCGGTACAATATAATACATCGTAACCGTCGAGTCCGATGGTGACGGCATTGCTTCGGGGCAGTGTAATGGTCGTTGTTCCGTCGGCAAGCGTAAAGACCACGTAATCACCATGTGAAGTATCCACCGCAGCAATTACGGAAGTTCCGCAAAGAATGGTTACCGGCTCTGCCTGGGCAAAAGTGATGAGGTAACCGGGTACTCCTTCCACGGTAGTGGGTACTACCGAAAGGATGTAATCACGGTTTTGCAAAGCTTCGGTCAAGGTCTGCAAGGCTTTCACCTGGTCTGTGACTTCGGCAATCTGTGTACGGATACCGGTGTCATCGTACTCGTTATCACATCCGGACATTGCTACTGTCAGAAAGAACAACAGTGCATAAATTTTAGTCTTCATCATGTTGATTGTCTTTTAATTAATAAATATGGGAATTGATTGTAGATTACTTATCAAGTAACGGCCGGCAAACGAAAAGAAGACTGTGTAGTTCATGGAATCCACACATGAACCAACCGTTGCCACCGCTATAATTCCTGTCTTTCAACCATCGAAGTTCCGGCTCCGCTTTTACATCCGAAGCGGGGAAAGGGGGTCGTATACCTTATACGGAATACGAACGGGGCAATATATATATTATAAGGTGGGATTTACGGGTTTCGGGACTAAATACAAGATTTAATTAAACTTTCTCTAACAATTGATTGGCATTTGGTAAAAATAAGCATATATTTACGACGTAAACGATACCGTTACTTGATAAGTAATTCCGGCTTATAATCCTGCCCTATACCCTGTTTCATTTTTCCATTTACATTTTCTAACGGAAGCTATCAGTTGCCTGTTTGCCTTATCGACCAGCTCATTGCCGAAAGGCTTGAGATAGGTTTCCGTCACCCGCAGGGACGAATGCCCCAAAGCCTGACTGATAATCCCCACCGGCTGTCCGCTATGGAAAGCAAGTGTAGCCCATGTGTGCCGGGCCGTGTATGAGCTGACCCGTACACCGGGCAGCAAGCGGCTCATCACCTGCCCCAACTTGCGATTGAAATGCCGAAGGGCATCCTGATAATTGCGGTACGACTGCCAGCCGTCCCGTATCCTCGCATCGAGTATGGGGAAAAGGTAGGGCGATGCAGAATGCCTGTCGGCGTACTTCGCTATCAGCACAAGAGCCTCACGGGGAATGCGTACCGTTATCGGCTTATCCGTCTTATGACGGCTGTAGGTTATCCTGCCATCCTGCATATCGCGCTTGCGCAAATGGGCAAGGTCTATGAAAGGCATGCCGCGGAGCAAGAACATCAGCAGAAAATAAGCAAGTACCGCCTGCTGCTGTGGAGAAAGACTGGAAAGGTCGGCTTCCAGCAACTGTTCCATCTGGCGGGCAGTGAGCGCACGCTTGGTCTGCGACACCACACCGGTATAGACATCGTCGAAGAGTCGCGGATTGTGCTCCGCCGTGCCGGGCGGCATCCAACGGTTGTAAACGGCACGCAAAGTACGCATGTAGGTGGATATGGTGTTCTGCGTCAGTTTACGGAGCAGCATCCACTGTTCGTACTCTTTCAGGCGACCGGGTGTGAAGACTTCCTGCATCGGCATGGAGCACTCCTCCTCCCCGCTGCAGGAGAAGCGGATGAAGGAGCGGAGCGTACAGGCATAGATATGTACTGCCGGCGGCTTCCTGTCACGCCTTAGTTCTTCAATCACTTTCATCATGTAGGCAGACAAATCCGTTGTGCCCACATCTTTTGTTTCTACTTCATTCATAAATCTGCTTTATTAGTTTTTTACGCAATATACGAACGAACAATCTTTCGCAAAGAGTGTTTGAAAGACTATTATTCCAACCTAAACGAAAAACTTAATATATGAAACAAATCTTACTCATCATCTTCTTGGGAGCAAGTGTTTCCGCAACAGCGCAAATCCTCTCCCTGAGCTTCGATGATGCCCTTCGGCAGATGCAGCAGGGAAACCGAAGCCTGAAGATAGCCGACAAGGGTATCGAGACCGCACGGACGGAACGTGACAAACTGAACGCCCTTTGGTATCCGAGCCTGCAAGGTGCGGGCACATTCGTACACCTGTCCGAAAAGATAGAAGTGAAGCAACCGTTGTCGCAATTTACCGACCCTGCCAAAGACTTTGTTCACAACCTCGTACCGGACGACCAATTTATCAGCAGTATCCTCGACCAGATAGGCAGCCACACCCTCGCCTTTCCGCTCGCACCCCGTAACCTCACCACGGTAGGTCTGACCGCCGAATGGATCGTGTTTTCCGGCGGAAAGCGCATCCGTGCCGGAAAGATAGGAAATGCAATGATTGACATCGCCCGCGAGAACCGCGAACAGACAGACGCCACGCAGCGTGTCCTCTTGGCGGAAAGCTATTTCGGACTGCGCCTGGCACAAGAAGTGGTGCGCGTACGCCAAGACACCTACAACAGCCTGAAACGTCATTACGAAAATGCCTTGAAACTGGAAGCCGCCGGAATGATAGACAAGGCCGGACGCCTCTTTGCGCAAGTGAACATGGACGAAGCGCAACGCTCGCTGGAAGCCTCGCAAAAGGAAGCAGCTGTTCTACAAAACGCTTTGCGTACGTTGCTCAACATTACGGATACTTGCAGCATACAACCCGTTTCCCCGCTTTTCATAAACGCCGTGCTACCTGCAAAAGAGGAGTTCCTGCAAACCATGCAAACCGAGAACTATACCGTCAACCAATTACAGTTGCAATCGCATATAGCCAAACAGCAGCTCCGTATCGAACAGAGCGGCTACCTGCCGGACATCGCCGTATTCGGCAAGCAGACGCTATATGCCCACGGCATCCAAAGCAACCTCATCCCCCGCACCATGATAGGAGTAGGATTCACCTGGAATCTCTTTGACGGTTTGGCACGGGAGAAACGGATACGCCAATCCAAGATAGCCCAACAGACCCTCTCCATAGGGCAGGAAAAAGCCAAAGACGATTTAAGTGTGGGCATCGACAAACTCTACACGCAGATGCAGAAAGCACAGGATAACGTTCGTGTCCTGAACACAACCATCGAACTGAGCGAAGAGTTAGTGCGCATCCGCAAGAAATCGTTCACTGAAGGCATGGCAACAAGCACCGAAGTAATAGATTCAGAAACGATGCTGGCAACCGTACGCGTGGCCCGACTGGCAGCCTATTACGAGTATGACGTGGCGTTGATGAATCTGCTGGCGCTTTGCGGCACGCCGGAAGAATTCGGGAAACTTAGTAAATTGAGAGTTGAGAATTAAAAATTGAGAAACAGGCTGTGCAATGAGGATTACACGGAAAACTCAGATTTTCCTTATTCCGTATAATCCGTACCTAAAAAGAAACATCAAGTGTATTTGGATACACCGTACTTTATAGTTTATACTTAAATTAAATGAATATCAGCAACAAAACCATCAGCATCGCATTCATCGTCGTATTAATCGTTACCGTAGGAGTATCGGTTATCGGAATGTCACTTATGAGCCGGCAGCCAATGGTGCTGCAAGGGCAGGTAGAAGCCACGGAGATACGCATCAGCGGAAAACTGCCGGGGCGTGTAGATTCTTTCCTCGTACAAGAGGGGGATTGGGTAAAAGCGGGTGACACGCTCGTTGTCATCAACAGTCCCACTATCGAAGCCAAATACCGTCAGGTAAATGCTTTGGAACAGGTGGCGCAGGAACAGAACAAAAAGATTGATGCCGGAACGCGCAGGCAGATTATCGCTACAGCCTTGCAGCTTTGGAATAAGACGCAAAGCGACCTGACGCTTGCCCAAACCACCTATCAGCGCATCCTCACCCTTTATAAAGACAGTGTGGTTACTTCGCAACGAAAGGACGAAGTAGAAGCCATGTACAAAGCTGCACAAGCTGCCGAACGCGCGGCATACCAGCAATATCAAATGGCTGTGGACGGCGCGCAAAGCGAAGACCGCGCAGCCGCACGTAGCCTTGTAGATGCCGCACGCAGCACGGTGGATGAAGTTTCCGCCCTTCTTGTAGACTCCAGGCTCACTGCTCCCGAAGACGGACAGATAGCCACTATCTTTCCCAAGCGCGGCGAGCTGGTGGCTCCGGGCACGCCTATCATGAGTCTGGTGGTGATGAGCGATGCACACGTAGTCCTGAACATCCGGGAAGACCTGATGCCACAGTTCAAAATGGGCGGCACTTTCAAAGCGGACATTCCTGCCCTCGGCAAGAAAGACATAGAGTTCCGCATCTATTACATCAGTCCGCTGGGAAGTTTCGCCACTTGGAAATCGACCAAGCAGACAGGCAGTTACGATATGCAGACGTTCGAGATACATGCACGACCTGTACAAGCGGTGGAAGGGCTTAGACCGGGAATGTCGGCAATCGTAAATAAAGTATAAAAAGGAAAGAAGGGAAACCGGACAATCTTTTTTTAGACATAAGAACAAAAGAACATATTCATGATTATAACATATGCTAATGTTTTCTTATTTGTTCTTATGTCTAAAAAATCCGTCATCACCCTATTTGAAAAAAGTCTGTCATCACCCAAGTCGATACCGTTCAGAGTTGAAGCGCCAATCATCTCACCATACAAATTTCTTATTATGAATTTATTATATAATGTCCTCTTCCGCGAATGTCACCGTATCACCTCACGCCGTCTCTATTTCGGCGTGTGCATCCTCCTGCCCTTGTTCTGCCTGTTCTTTATGGCTACCATTTTCGGAAACGGACAGATGGAGAATATTCCTATCGGCATTGTAGACCAAGATAATACGGCAGCCTCACGTACCATAGCACGGCGCATTGCCGCCACACCTACTTTCCGGGTTACGGAGCACTTTACGGACGAAGCCTCTGCACGACAGGCATTGCAACGGAAGGAGATATACGGCTACTTGTCCATCCCGCCGCAGTTTGAGCAGAAAACAGTCAGCGGGACGGGTGCAACGCTGACTTACTATTACCATTACGCCCTTCTTTCGGTAGGAAGCGAACTGATGGCAGCATTTGAAACCACACTCGCCCCCGTAGCACTGTCGCCCATCGTTGTACAGGCTGAAGCATTGGGTGTGGGGCAGGAACAGATACAGACGTTCCTTCTTCCGGTAGAAGCCAATACGCATCCGCTTTATAATCCGGATATGGATTACTCTATCTATCTGAGCCAGCCGTTTTTCTTCGTTCTATTCCAGATACTGATTCTACTTGTAACGGTGTATGCCATAGGCAGCGAATTCAAGTTCGGGACAACGCAAGAATGGATGGGGGCTGCCACACCCGCAGGAAAAGACCCGGCTAATCTGCGGAATGCCGATATGCTGACTGCCGTTGCAGGAAAACTGTTGCCCTACACTGTTATGTTCTCCGTTACAGGCATACTGGCAAACTACGTGTTGTTCGGACTGATGAACATACCGTTTCAAGGCAGCTTGTGGCTGATGAACATCGTAACTGTACTGTTTATCATGGCTACGCAGGCATTGGCGGTGCTGATATTCTCTATCTTTCCCAAGATAGCCTATATCATCAGCGTGGTGTCAATGGTAGGCTCTTTGGGAGCTACACTGTCGGGAGTGACATTTCCGGTAACGGCAATGTATGCACCGGTGCATGCAGCGTCCTACCTGTTTCCGGTACGGCACTTCACCGAAGCGGCACAGGCTATGATTTATTTCGATGCGGGATTTGCTTATTTCTGGCAATCGGTGGCTGTACTACTGGTGTTCCTGCTGCTGGCCATACTGATTCTGCCTTTATTGAAGTGGTGGATACTGAGGATGAAGGAAAGCGAAGAAACTCTCCATATCGGAGACAAAGCATTGTCCGGCATTGCAGCGACCGATATACAGTCCGGTATATCATCCGGTACATCGCTCGGCACGGAAGCATCCCTGAGCAATGTCATCCGCCACGAATGGAAAGCCATTGCCACCAATCCCGCCATCCTGCTGGTGCTGGCAGGGGGAATCTTCCTTTATGGCTTACTCTACAACTATATGTATGCCCCCAATCTGGTACGCAAAGCACCGGTTGCCATAGTAGACCTCTCCCACTCCACACTCAGCCGGGAGTACGTACGATGGCTGGATGCCGCCCCGCAGACTTCGGTCTATGCCCAAACACCCAATATCCTCGAAGCCCGCGAGTGGATGAAAAAAGGCGAGGTTACCGGTATACTCTACATCCCTTCCGACTTCGAGACGCGTGTAGCGCGCGGCGAGACTTCCGTATTCATCCTGTATGCCGCCACGGACGCATTCCTCAACTTCAAGGGATTGCAAGAAGCAAGCTCGCGCGTGATGCTTGCCGTAAACGATGCCCACCGGCGTGCCGGAACAGTATTCCTGCCGCCACAAGGTCTGTTGGCCGTTGCGTCGTCCGCTCCCGTCAACGTATCGGGAACGGCCCTTTACAATTACACCGAAGGATACGGTTCTTACCTGATTCCCGCCGTAATGATTGTCATCATCTTCCAGACAATGCTGATGGTGATTGCCATGCTTACCGGCGAGGAAGCGGAACAGCGGCGGGAAGGCATTCACAGCATGAAAGCCCGTTCCCTGAAAGATATGCTGTGCATCGTATCGGGAAGAACCTTCGTATATGTAATGCTGTATGTTGTATTCTCCATGTTCCTGTTGGGACTGCTGCCGCATATTTTCAGCATTCCCAATATAGGAAGCGGTTGGGACATTGTCACTATGATGATTCCTTTCCTGCTTGCCACGAGTTTCTTTGCGCTTGCCGTATCCCGCTGGTTTACCGACTCCGAAGCCCCACTGCTGATGATAGCCTTCTTTTCTGTGGGTTACATCTTCCTTTCCGGCGTGTCTTACCCGCTGGAACTGATGCCCTGGTACTGGCAAGCGGCGCATTACGTCTTCCCTGTGGCCCCCGCAGTACTCGCTTTCGTAAAATTAAATTCAATGGGCGGCAGCCTTGCCGACATCTGGCCTCAGATGCTGACGCTGTGGATACAAGTAATCATATACGGTGCGTGGGCGGTGTACACTACAAGGAGAGTCTATAAACGAAGTAGGGTCAATGTAAAAACCTGAGGGGTAAATTTATAAATTGTTATCTTTGTCTCCA
>ERZ773227.545-NODE-545-length-34687-cov-3.732906_pt1 | contig 34687 bp, 32 predicted proteins | sample MGYA00580525_ERZ773227 | MGnify/ENA primary metagenome ERZ773227 (study PRJEB29015, sample SAMEA2737782) | human gut metagenome | biome: human gut; feature: human-associated habitat; material: faeces | place: China | collected 2012 ... | reverse complement strand
GTTACGGTTACCTACATATTTAATTCAGGCGAAGAGGTTTTATAATGCATATTACATACGATCTGCCGGTTGCTATTGATGACATTATTGAAGCGAAACAACGACTGGCTGGGCGAATTTATAAAACAGGCATGCCTCGCTCCAACTATTTTAGTGAACGTTGCAAAGGTGAAATATTCCTGAAGTTTGAAAATATGCAGCGTACGGGTTCATTTAAAATTCGTGGCGCATTTAATAAATTAAGTTCACTGACCGATGCGGAAAAACGCAAAGGCGTGGTGGCCTGTTCTGCGGGCAACCATGCGCAAGGGGTTTCCCTCTCCTGCGCGATGCTGGGTATCGACGGTAAAGTGGTGATGCCAAAAGGTGCGCCAAAATCCAAAGTAGCGGCAACGTGCGACTACTCCGCAGAAGTCGTTCTGCATGGTGATAACTTCAACGACACTATCGCTAAAGTGAGCGAAATTGTCGAAATGGAAGGCCGTATTTTTATCCCACCTTACGATGATCCGAAAGTGATTGCTGGCCAGGGAACGATTGGTCTGGAAATTATGGAAGATCTCTATGATGTCGATAACGTGATTGTGCCAATTGGTGGTGGCGGTTTAATTGCTGGTATTGCGGTGGCAATTAAATCTATTAACCCGACCATTCGTGTTATTGGCGTACAGTCTGAAAACGTTCACGGCATGGCGGCTTCTTTCCACTCCGGAGAAATAACCACGCACCGAACTACCGGCACCCTGGCGGATGGTTGTGATGTCTCCCGCCCGGGTAATTTAACTTACGAAATCGTTCGTGAATTAGTCGATGACATCGTGCTGGTCAGCGAAGACGAAATCAGAAACAGTATGATTGCCTTAATTCAGCGCAATAAAGTCGTCACCGAAGGCGCAGGCGCTCTGGCATGTGCTGCATTATTAAGCGGTAAATTAGACCAATATATTCAAAACAGAAAAACCGTCAGTATTATTTCCGGCGGCAATATCGATCTTTCTCGCGTCTCTCAAATCACCGGTTTCGTTGACGCTTAATTAATTCGTTGAGGATAGGATATGAGTACTTCAGATAGCATTGTATCCAGCCAGACAAAACAATCGTCCTGGCGTAAATCAGATACCACATGGACGTTAGGCTTGTTTGGTACGGCAATCGGCGCCGGGGTGCTGTTCTTCCCTATCCGCGCAGGTTTTGGCGGACTGATCCCGATTCTTCTGATGTTGGTATTGGCATACCCCATCGCGTTTTATTGCCACCGGGCGCTGGCGCGTCTGTGTCTTTCTGGCTCTAACCCTTCCGGCAACATTACGGAAACGGTGGAAGAGCATTTTGGTAAAACTGGCGGCGTGGTTATCACGTTCCTGTACTTCTTCGCGATTTGCCCACTGCTGTGGATTTATGGCGTTACTATTACCAATACCTTTATGACGTTCTGGGAAAACCAGCTCGGCTTTGCACCGCTGAATCGCGGCTTTGTGGCGCTGTTCCTGTTGCTGCTGATGGCTTTCGTCATCTGGTTTGGTAAGGATCTGATGGTTAAAGTGATGAGCTACCTGGTATGGCCGTTTATCGCCAGCCTGGTGCTGATTTCTTTGTCGCTGATCCCTTACTGGAACTCTGCAGTTATCGACCAGGTTGACCTCGGTTCGCTGTCGTTAACCGGTCATGACGGTATCCTGATCACTGTCTGGCTGGGGATTTCCATCATGGTTTTCTCCTTTAACTTCTCGCCAATCGTCTCTTCCTTCGTGGTTTCTAAACGTGAAGAGTATGAGAAAGACTTCGGTCGCGACTTCACCGAACGTAAATGTTCCCAAATCATTTCTCGTGCCAGCATGCTGATGGTTGCAGTGGTGATGTTCTTTGCCTTTAGCTGCCTGTTTACTCTGTCTCCGGCCAACATGGCGGAAGCCAAAGCGCAGAATATTCCAGTGCTTTCTTATCTGGCTAACCACTTTGCGTCCATGACCGGTACCAAAACAACGTTCGCGATTACACTGGAATATGCGGCTTCCATCATCGCACTCGTGGCTATCTTCAAATCCTTCTTCGGTCACTATCTGGGAACGCTGGAAGGTCTGAATGGCCTGGTCCTGAAGTTTGGTTATAAAGGCGACAAAACTAAAGTGTCGCTGGGTAAACTGAACACTATCAGCATGATCTTCATCATGGGCTCCACCTGGGTTGTTGCCTACGCCAACCCGAACATCCTTGACCTGATTGAAGCCATGGGCGCACCGATTATCGCATCCCTGCTGTGCCTGTTGCCGATGTATGCCATCCGTAAAGCGCCGTCTCTGGCGAAATACCGTGGTCGTCTGGATAACGTGTTTGTTACCGTGATTGGTCTGCTGACCATCCTGAACATCGTATACAAACTGTTTTAATCCGTAACTCAGGATGAGAAAAGAGATGAATGAATTTCCGGTTGTTTTGGTTATTAACTGTGGTTCGTCTTCGATTAAGTTTTCCGTGCTCGATGCCAGCGACTGTGAAGTATTAATGTCAGGTATTGCCGACGGTATTAACTCGGAAAATGCATTCTTATCCGTAAATGGGGGAGAGCCAGCACCGCTGGCTCACCACAGCTACGAAGGTGCATTGAAGGCAATTGCATTTGAACTGGAAAAACGGAATTTAAATGACAGTGTGGCCTTAATTGGCCACCGCATCGCTCACGGCGGCAGTATTTTTACCGAGTCCGCCATTATTACCGATGAAGTCATTGATAATATCCGTCGCGTTTCTCCACTGGCACCCCTGCATAATTACGCCAATTTAAGTGGTATTGAATCGGCGCAGCAATTATTTCCGGGCGTAACTCAGGTGGCGGTATTTGATACCAGTTTCCACCAGACGATGGCTCCGGAAGCTTATTTATACGGCCTGCCGTGGAAATATTATGAAGAGTTAGGTGTACGCCGTTATGGTTTCCACGGCACGTCGCACCGCTATGTTTCCCAGCGCGCACATTCGCTGCTGAATCTGGCGGAAGATGACTCCGGCCTGGTTGTGGCGCATCTTGGCAATGGCGCGTCAATCTGCGCGGTTCGCAACGGTCAGAGTGTTGATACCTCAATGGGAATGACGCCGCTGGAAGGCTTGATGATGGGTACCCGCAGTGGCGATGTCGACTTTGGTGCGATGTCCTGGGTCGCCAGCCAAACCAACCAGAGCCTGGGTGACCTGGAACGCGTAGTGAATAAAGAGTCGGGATTATTAGGTATTTCCGGTCTTTCTTCGGATTTACGTGTTCTGGAAAAAGCCTGGCATGAAGGTCACGAACGCGCGCAACTGGCAATTAAAACCTTTGTTCACCGAATTGCCCGTCATATTGCCGGACACGCAGCTTCATTACGTCGCCTGGATGGAATTATATTCACCGGCGGAATAGGAGAGAATTCAAGCTTAATTCGTCGTCTGGTCATGGAACATTTGGCTGTATTAGGCTTAGAGATTGATACAGAAATGAATAATCGCTCTAACTCCTGTGGTGAGCGAATTGTTTCCAGTGAAAATGCGCGTGTCATTTGTGCCGTTATTCCGACTAACGAAGAAAAAATGATTGCTTTGGATGCCATTCATTTAGGCAAAGTTAACGCGCCCGCAGAATTTGCATAATTTAGTTGAAGTATTGTAGAGAGATTATTTTTCATGAAGGTAGATATTGATACCAGCGATAAGCTGTACGCCGACGCATGGCTTGGCTTTAAAGGTACGGACTGGAAAAACGAAATTAATGTCCGCGATTTTATTCAACATAACTATACACCGTATGAAGGCGATGAATCTTTCCTCGCCGAAGCGACGCCGGAAGCCAAGCTGGCGCTGATCCGCCAGTACCAGTCGGAAGGTCGGCTGGTGGCGATGACCGGCGACGGCACCAACGACGCGCCCGCGCTGGCTCAGGCCGACGTGGCGGTGGCCATGAACTCCGGCACCCAGGCGGCGAAGGAAGCGGGCAACATGGTCGACCTGGATTCCAACCCCACCAAGCTGATTGAGGTGGTCCATATCGGCAAACAGATGTTAATGACGCGCGGCTCGCTGACCACCTTCAGTATTGCCAACGACGTGGCGAAATATTTCGCCATTATTCCGGCGGCGTTTGCCGCGGTCTATCCTCAGCTGGCCATGCTGAACGTGATGGGCCTGCATTCGCCCTCATCGGCGATCCTCAGCGCCGTTATCTTCAACGCGCTGATCATCGTCTTTCTGATCCCGCTGGCCCTGAAAGGCGTCAGCTATCGCCCGCTCTCCGCCTCGGCGATGCTGCGCCGCAACCTGTGGATCTACGGCCTCGGCGGTCTGCTGGTGCCCTTTATCGGTATTAAAGCCATCGACCTGCTGCTGACCCTGAGTGGTCTGGTGTGAGGAACAAACTATGTCATTGATTCGTCCGGCACTTGTGCTATTTATTCTGTTAACGCTGCTCACCGGCGGCGTCTATCCTCTGCTAACCACCAGCCTGGGACAATGGTGGTTTAACTCACAGGCCAACGGCTCGCTGATCCGCCTGAACGGTGAAGTGCGCGGCTCGGCGCTGATTGGCCAGAACTTCACCGCCGCAGGCTATTTCCAGGGCCGCCCGTCGGCCACCGCGGAGACGGCGGATAATCCCATGGCCTCTGGCGGCAGCAACCTCGCCGCCAGCAACCCGGCGCTGGATAAAGCGGTGAGCGAGCGCGTGCAGGCCCTGCGCGCCGCCAACCCGGACGCCGACCCGCGGGTGCCGGTCGAACTGGTCACCACCTCGGCGAGCGGTCTCGATAACAACCTGACTCCGGCCGCCGCGCTGTGGCAAGTGCCCCGGGTGGCTCAAGCGCGCCAGCTGAGCGTTGAGCAGGTAACCCAGTTGGTGAATCAGGCCACACAAACCCCGCTGCTGAGCTTCCTTGGCCAGCCGGTGGTCAATATACTGCAACTCAATATGGCGCTGGATGCCCTGAAGGATAAGTAAATGAGTGACGAGCCGCTGCGCCCGGACCCTGACCGCCTGCTGCAGCACACCGCCGCCCCGCATCGCGGCAAACTGAAAGTGTTCTTTGGCGCCTGCGCCGGGGTGGGGAAAACCTGGGCGATGCTGGCGGAAGCGCAGCGGCTGCGCGCCCAGGGGCTGGATATTCTGATTGGCGTGGCGGAGACCCACGGCCGTAAAGAGACCGCCGCGATGCTGCAGGGCCTGAGCACCCTGCCGCCGCGGCGGCTTGCCCATCGCGGGCGGTACGTCTATGAGTTCGATCTCGACGCCGCCCTCGCCCGCCGTCCGGCGCTGATTCTGGTGGATGAGCTGGCGCACAGCAATGCGCCAGGCTCCCGCCATCCAAAGCGCTGGCAGGATGTGGATGAACTGCTGGAGGCCGGGATAGATGTTTTCACTACCGTTAACGTCCAGCATCTGGAAAGCCTGAATGACGTCGTCAGCGGGATCACCGGCGTGCAGGTGCGGGAGACGGTTCCCGATCCCTTCTTTGACGCCGCGGACGACGTGGTGCTGGTGGACCTCCCCCCTGACGATCTGCGCCAGCGGCTCAATGAGGGCAAAGTCTACATCGGCGGCCAGGCCGAGCGCGCTATCGAAAACTTTTTCCGCAAGGGCAATCTGATTGCGCTGCGCGAGCTGGCCCTGCGCCGCACCGCCGACCGCGTCGATGAGCAGATGCGCGCCTGGCGCGACCGTCAGGGCCAGGAGAAAGTCTGGCACACCCGCGATGCGATCCTGCTCTGTATCGGGCACAACACCGGCAGCGAAAAGCTGGTGCGCGCCGCCGCCCGGCTCGCCGCCCGCCTGGGCAGCGTCTGGCATGCGGTGTATGTCGAGACCCCTTCCCTGCACCGGCTGCAGGAAGGCCGGCGGCGGGCTATTCTCGCCGCGCTGCGTCTGGCCCAGGAGCTGGGGGCCGAAACCGCCACCCTCTCCGACCCGTCGGAAGAGAAAGCGGTCCTCCATTACGCCCGCGAACATAACCTCGGCAAAATCGTCATTGGCCGCCAAAGCAAGCGCCGCTGGTGGGATCGCAGCGGCTTCGCCGATCGTCTGGCTCGCCATGCGCCGGACCTCGATCTGGTGGTGATCGCCCTCGATGAGAAACCCTTCCCCCTTGCCGCACGCGCCAGCGACAGCCGTCCGGCGCTGGAGAAATGGCGCCTGCAGCTGCAGGGCTGCGCGGTGGCGGTGGCGCTATGCGCCATCATTACCCTGGTGGCCATGCAGTGGTTGATGGCCTTCGAAGCCGCCAACCTGGTGATGCTCTATCTGCTGGGGGTGGTGCTCATCGCCCTGGTCTATGGCCGCTGGCCGTCGGTGCTGGCGACGGTGATCAACGTCATCAGCTTCGATCTCTTTTTTGTCGCCCCGCGCGGGACGCTGGCGGTGTCGGATGTCCAGTATCTGCTCACCTTCGGCGTGATGCTCACCGTGGGCCTGCTTATCGGCAACCTCACCGCCGGCGTACGCTACCAGGCGCGGGTGGCGCGCTACCGTGAACGCCGTACCCGCCATCTGTATGAGATGTCTAAAGCGCTGGCGGTGGGTCGTAGCCAGCAGGATATCGCCACCACCAGCGAGCGGTTTATCGCCTCCACCTTTCAGGCCCGCAGCCAGCTGCTGCTCCCGGACGCCCAGGGAAAACTGCTGCCCTTAACCCACCAGCCAGGGCTGACCCCGTGGGATGATGCCATCGCCCGCTGGAGCTTTGATAAGGGCCAACCTGCCGGCGCCGGCACTGATACCCTGCCCGGCGTGCCGTATCAGATCTTGCCCCTGAAGAGCGCCGCCCGCACCTGGGGACTACTGGTGGTGGAACCGGAGAATCTGCGCCAATTGATGATCCCGGAGCAGCAGCGGCTGCTGGAGACCTTTACCCTGCTGGTGGCCAGCGCTCTGGAGCGCCTCACCCTGACCGCCAGCGAAGAGCAGGCCCGTCTGACCAGCGAGCGGGAAAGCCTGCGTAACTCGCTGCTCGCCGCCCTGTCGCACGATCTGCGTACTCCGCTGACCGTGCTGTTTGGCCAGGCGGAAATTCTGACCCTCGATCTGGCCAGCGAAGGTTCAAAACATGCCCCGCAGGCCAACGAAATCCGCCAGCATGTGCTCAACACCACCCGGCTGGTGAACAATCTGTTGGATATGGCGCGGATCCAGTCCGGCGGCTTTAATCTGCATAAGGAGTGGCTGACGCTGGAGGAAGTGGTCGGCAGCGCGCTGCGCATGCTCGAGCCAAGCCTCGGCGGCCAGCATATTCAGCTGGATTTACCCGATCCCCTCCAGCTGGTGCATGTCGACGGGCCGCTGTTCGAGCGGGTGCTGATCAACCTGCTGGAAAATGCCCATAAGTATGCCGGCGCCCGGGCGAGCATCGGCATTCGCGCCGAGGCGGACGCCCGGCAGCTGTCGCTGGAGGTATGGGATAACGGTCCAGGGATCCCGGCAGGCCAGGAACAGACTATCTTTGATAAATTCGCCCGCGGCAACAAAGAGTCGGCGATCCCTGGCGTCGGGCTGGGCCTTGCCATCTGTCAGGCCATCGTCGACGTCCACGGCGGGACCATCTCCGCCAGCAACCGGCCCGAGGGCGGCGCCTCATTCCGTGTTACACTGCCGGGAGAAACGCCCCCTGAACTGGAAGAGCTACCTGAGGAATTGTGATTAACGTTCTGATTATCGAAGACGAACACGCTATCCGACGCTTTCTGCGCACCGCGCTGGAAGCCGACGGCATGCGCGTATTTGAAGCGGAAACCCTGCAGCGTGGGCTGATTGAAGCCGCCACCCGTAAGCCCGACCTCGCGATCCTCGATCTCGGCCTGCCGGATGGTGACGGCATTGATTTTATTCGCGACCTGCGTCAGTGGAGCCAGATGCCGATTATCGTCCTGTCAGCGCGTAGCGAAGAGCATGACAAAATTGCCGCCCTGGATGCCGGCGCCGATGACTACTTAAGTAAACCCTTTGGCATCGGCGAGCTGCAGGCCCGCCTGCGCGTCGCGCTGCGTCGCCACGGCGCGGCGCAGGCCGATGAGCCGGTGGTGCGCTTCGCTGACCTGGAGGTCAATATCCCCGCCCGCCGCATCCTGCGCGGCAGCGAAGAGATCCACCTGACGCCTATCGAGTTTCGCCTGCTGGCGGCGCTGTTGAATAATCCCGGCAAAGTGCTTACCCAGCGCCAGCTGCTGAATCAGGTGTGGGGGCCTAACGCCGTGGAGCACAGCCACTATCTGCGGATCTATATGGGTCATCTGCGACAAAAGCTGGAGGCCGATCCGGCACGGCCGCAGCATTTGCTGACCGAAACCGGGATTGGCTATCGCTTTATGCCCTGAATCCCGCCTCTGCAGTACCAGAGGCTGGCGATTTTCAGCCCTTCAGAGAGCAGCAGAAAGCCTGACAGGATCGCTACATGCCGGACGCCGGCAGCCTGAATCAGCCACAGGCCCAGCGATAGCGAAGGCTGCATAAACAGCAGCCTGAGCGGCGCCTGCCCCCAGGCCAGCCACAGCGCATAGCGGCTCTGGCGGAAAAAAAAGATCATCGATAGCGGGATGCTGATAATCAGCAGAACATTCAGCGGGTACAGCCAGACCGCCGCGGAGCCCCAGGTGTGCAGCAGCTGGAGATAAGCCAGCAGATCGTCGTAAAAAGGGAGGCGGCGGTGGGCAATATTCCACCATAAGAATTGCAGGACGAAAAAGAGATCCATCCACGCCCAGAACAAAAACAGGGACTTCCGTTGTATTTTCATCGCTATCCTTGCGAAAAAAATCAGGCCCGCAAGGGGCCTGATGGTAGTGCGTCGTTAAGCGTTCTTCAGCACTTCGCTGACAATCTCTACCGCTTCTTTTTCAATCAGCTTGCGATGCTCTTCGCCGAGGAAGCTTTCGCAGTAGATCTTGTAGGCGTCTTCGGTGCCTGACGGACGCGCCGCGAACCAGCCGTTGTCGGTCATCACCTTGAGGCCGCCAATCGCCGCCCCGTTGCCCGGCGCCGCGGTCAGACGGGCAGTGATCGGATCCCCCGCCAGGGTGTCAGCGCTGACCATTTCCGGAGAGAGCTTGGACAGCGCCGCTTTCTGCGCGGAGGTCGCGGAAGCCTGCAGACGGTTGTAGCTCGGCGCACCGAAGCGTTCCGCCAGTTCGTTGTAATGCTCCTGCGGGTTTTTCCCGGTCACCGCGGTGATCTCCGCCGCCAGCAGGCACATGATGATGCCGTCTTTATCGGTGGACCACGGCGTGCCGTCGAAGCGCAGGAAGGAGGCCCCGGCGCTCTCTTCGCCGCCGAAGCCGAAGCTGCCGTCGAACAGACCGTCGACAAACCACTTAAAGCCCACCGGCACTTCCACCAGCTTGCGGCCCAGATCGTTCACCACGCGGTCAATCATCGCGGAGGAGACCAGCGTTTTACCCACCGCCACCTCTTTGCCCCACTGCGGACGATGCTGGAACAGGTAGTTGATCGCTACCGCCAGGTAGTGGTTCGGGTTCATCAACCCCGCCGGGGTCACAATCCCGTGGCGGTCGTAATCCGGGTCGTTAGCAAACGCCAGATCGAACTTATCGCGCAGCGCCAGCAGGCCGGCCATCGCACACTCTGAGGAGCAATCCATGCGGATGGCGCCGTCTTTATCGAGGTGCATAAAGCGGAAGGTCTGATCCACCTGATCGTTAACAATGGTCAGATTGAGCTTGTAGTGCTCGCCAATGCGTTTCCAGTATTCGATACCGGACCCGCCCAGCGGATCGACGCCCAGCGTCAGGCCGGCTTTCTGGATTGCGGCCATATCGACGATATCCGCCAGCCCTTCGATGAACGGCTGCACCAGATCCTGTTCTTTAACGTGGCCAGAAGCCAGCGCCGCGTCCAGAGAAATGCGTTTCACGCCCTGCAGGCCCGCGGCCAGCAGTTCGTTGGCGCGGTTTTCCACCACTTTGGTGACGTTGGTATCAGCCGGGCCGCCGTTTGGCGGATTGTACTTGATACCACCATCTTCCGGCGGGTTGTGTGACGGGGTGATCACAATGCCGTCCGCCAGCGGACCGCCTTTTTTGTTATGCACCAGAATCGCGTTGGAGACCGCCGGCGTCGGGGTGAAGCCGTTGTTTTCCTGCACGATCACGTCGACGCCGTTGGCGGTTAACACTTCCAGCACCGAAATAAACGCCGGCTCGGAGAGGGCGTGGGTATCTTTGCCGACATAGCACGGACCGGTGATCCCGTTTTTCGCACGATCTTCCGCAATGGCCTGGGCGATGGCCAGGATATGCGGTTCGTTGAAGTTGTGGCGCGCCGCGCTACCGCGATGGCCAGAGGTGCCGAATTTTACCGCATGCTCCGCATTACCGACTTCAGGCTTCAGCACGTAGTACTGAGCAGTCAGTTGGGCGACGTTAATCAAATCACTCTGTTGCGCAGGCTGCCCCGCACGTTTATCGATTGCCATTGCCTGATCCTTCTGGTGCAAATGTTAAAAAGCTAGATCGTGCCGCAAACCTTTTCAATCAGCTCCGCAGGGAACTGCATCGACTGCATGATGTGCTCAATCATGCTGCATTTACGGCCGGTATTGGTATTGGTGATCACCCACCACGGTGTACCAGGAACCTGTTTCGGTTTGGTCTGATTACCGCTTTTCAGCAGCGTACGCGCATCTTCCGCGAAGTAAACGCGCGTGCGGCCGTGCAGAGACTCGGTGGCCTCGGCAAATGCTTTACTGTCCAGGGAGTAGAGGGTCGTCAACACCAGCATAAAACGGTTCACCGCGCGCTTCTGCTCGGCGTATTCATCAGATAACAGCATCTCGCGCATGGCGCGGACTTTATCTTTCACCGGGTTAGCGGGTTTCACCTCAGCGACAGGCGCTGGCGCCAGCGTCGGCGCGGCTTTGCTGACCGGTGTAGCCGGTTGGGAAACGGCGGAAAATTTTAGCATACGCCGTAAAATGTCGGATGCGCTCTCGCCGATATGCAGAGTGTGGCTGGCAATATAGCGATAGAGTTCATCATCAACTTCAATTGTTTTCATCTTAATCCAGTGCGATATCTTTTCTGAATACAAATCGTTGGGATTATAAGTACAAATCCCAACCGCGGATAGCGTCAAACCAGGATGGCGGTAAAACTCAGAAAACTTCTGGGTCTTGCAGCCGGATGGCAGAATGTCCAACATAATACCCTAACCCGACAACGCGAAAAAAAGAACTTTGCCATGAAATTAAATAGCCGAGCGCAATCTGCACAGAATCCGCACAACCACTCCCCGATCGTGCTGGTCCACGGTCTGTTTGGCAGCCTGGACAACCTGGGCATCCTCGCCCGCGACCTGATCGCCGACCATGATATTGTGCAGGTCGATATGCGCAACCACGGTTTGTCGCCGCGGTCGCCAGAGATGACCTACCCCGCCATGGCGCAGGATCTGCTTGATACGCTCGACGCGCACCAGATCGAGCGCGCCACCTTTATCGGCCATTCGATGGGCGGGAAAGCGGTAATGGCGCTTACCGCCCTGGCGCCTGAACGCATCAGCGGTCTGGTGGCGATCGATATCGCGCCGGTGGATTATCACGTTCGCCGCCATGATGAGATCTTCGCCGCTATCCGCGCCGTCAGCGAATCCGCCGCCAGCACCCGCCAGCAGGCGGCGCAGGTGATGCGCGAGCACCTGCAGGAAGAAGGCGTGATTCAGTTCCTGCTGAAATCATTCGTCGACGGCGACTGGCGCTTCAACGTGCCGGTGCTGTGGGACCAGTATCCGCATATCGTCGGCTGGGAAACCATCCCGGCCTGGCCGCACCCGACGCAGTTTATTCCCGGCGGCAACTCGCCCTATGTGACCGACCCCTACCGCGACGCGCTGCTGGCCCAGTTCCCGCAGGCCCGGGCCCACGTCATCGCCGGCGCCGGACACTGGGTCCATGCTGAGAAACCCGAGGCGGTGTTACGCGCCATCCGCCGCTATCTGACGAGCATCGCCGCCTGATTGGCTAAAATATGCCCGACCGCGCCGCAGAATGCCCGCGGTCGTTGGCGCAGCCGTTCGCCTGATGTATGATGGCGCGCTATCTGCGCCGGCTAGAGCCCGGCAGCTTGTTTCCCCGAAGTCACTCAGAATCATGGCAAAAGAACAAACGGACCGTACGACATTAGATTTGTTCGCAAACGAGCGTCGCCCGGGAAGACCGAAAACCAATCCGCTGTCGCGCGATGAACAACTGCGCATCAACAAACGTAACCAGCTGAAACGCGATAAGGTTCGCGGGCTGAAGCGCGTGGAGTTAAAACTCAACGCCGATGCGGTCGATGCGCTCAACGAGCTGGCGGAAGCGCGTAATATGAGCCGCAGCGATCTCATTGAAGAGATGCTGATGACCCAGTTAACCGCCCTGCGCAGCCAGGGAAAAGTCTAACTTTCCGCGAAAAACCCGCATTCATGTAGCAGAGTGTGCAGTCGGGCGTGATTGCTGTTTCCGCGCCCTTGCCTGTTCTGCTATGATTGCCGTTATCTATGGGCATTGCGTCCCTACCACATCATTTAAGTTTCAAGAGGTTATTTTACTCATGGCAATCATCGGCATCTTTTTTGGCAGCGACACCGGCAACACCGAAAATATTGCAAAAATGATTCAAAAGCAGCTTGGTAAAGATGTTGCTGATGTTCACGACATTGCCAAAAGCAGCAAAGAAGACCTGGAAGCCCACGACATCCTGCTGCTCGGTATCCCGACCTGGTACTACGGTGAAGCGCAGTGTGACTGGGATGACTTCTTCCCGACGCTGGAAGAGATCGACTTCAATGGCAAACTGGTGGCGCTGTTCGGCTGCGGCGACCAGGAAGATTACGCAGAATACTTCTGCGACGCGCTGGGCACCATCCGCGACATCATTGAGCCGCGCGGCGCGACCATCGTCGGTCACTGGCCAACGGCGGGGTATCATTTTGAGGCTTCCAAAGGCCTGGCGGATGACGACCACTTCGTCGGCCTCGCCATCGATGAAGACCGCCAGCCGGAGCTGACCAACGAGCGCGTTGAGAAATGGGTGAAGCAGGTTGCCGAAGAGCTGCACCTCGAAGAAATCAAAAACGCCTGATGATTAAGCGGCGCAATCATTGAGTTGCGCCGCATTAATAGACAAAAGCAATCAAACTAATAGCTACAAGTTTTTAACTTTTAATCACATATCTGTACAATGTCCTCTGATTCTACGAGGCACGTGACGCAGTTTGTAGCTGGTGCCTCGTTTTTGACAGCAAACCAGGCCTGATGCTTGCAGTTTTCATTTACCAGTGGCAGTTCTATAATGAGACGCATTACGTCGGGTTAATTTCTGTATGACTTCCGTTGAAGGAAGTAGATCGTTTAGCAACAGGACAGATTCCGCATGACTGACAACAATACCGCATTAAAGAAGGCTGGCCTGAAAGTCACACTTCCTCGACTAAAAATCCTTGAAGTGCTGCAGGAACCGGATAACCATCATGTCAGTGCGGAAGACTTATATAAACGCCTGATCGACATGGGCGAAGAGATCGGTCTGGCGACCGTTTACCGCGTCCTCAACCAGTTTGATGACGCCGGCATCGTGACTCGTCATAATTTCGAAGGCGGAAAATCCGTTTTCGAACTGACCCAGCAGCATCACCACGATCACCTGATCTGCCTCGACTGCGGCAAAGTGATCGAATTCAGCGACGATTCGATCGAATTACGCCAGCGTGAAATTGCCTCCCGCCACGGCATCCGCCTGACCAACCACAGTCTGTATCTGTACGGTCACTGTGCGGAAGGGGATTGCCGCGAGGACGAACACGCCCACGACGCGGTGGAAAAATAATTCCCCGTTTCGCTGAGACTGAAAAGCCAACCTGCCGGTTGGCTTTTTTATGGGCGCCTCTGGCGCCCTTCCCGCACACGCCCCTGGGGTGACTTTCCTCATCCCCGCTTTGTCCGGAGAGTTGATATGGAACTTCGCCAGCGGGGCGATCTCTGATCGGATCGGTCGTCGTCCGGTGCTGATGGGCATTACCGTGCTGGCGCTGCTCACCACCTGGCCGGTGATGCACTGGCTCACCGTCGCGCCCGATTTCACCCGTATGACGCTGGTCCTGCTATGGTTCTCGTTCTTCTTTGGCATGTATAACGGCGCGATGGTCGCGGCGCTGACCGAAGTTATGCCGGTATACGTCCGCACCATGGGCTTTTCGCTGGCCTTCAGCCTTGCCACCACGATCTTCGGCGGACTGACGCCAGCTATTTCCACCGCCCTGGTCGAGCTCACCGGCGATAAAAGCGCGCCGGGCTGGTGGCTAATGTGCGCCGCGCTGTGCGGATTCATTGCCACCGCGCTACTGTTCGTGCGGCTGAGCCGCGGCTATCAGCCGGCGGAGAGTCAGCGCTAAAAAAACAAACGGGCGGAGATATGCCCCGCCCGTTTGCCGCTGTCGTCTGATTTAATGGGTCGTATTATTGCTGCGGATCTCCTTCCAGATCTGATCGCAGCGCGCTTTCACCGCCTGATCGTTGCCGGTGCGGGTGGCCTGAATACACTGTTGGTAATCCAGGACGCGAACGCTCTCCTGGTTGGCGAACTGCTGGTGCTGTTTATCCTTTTTCAGCACATTCAGTACGCTCTGGCAGGCTTCAATCTTGTCCGGATTCCCTTCCGCCGTATTAATACAGGCGCTATAGGCATCTTTCAGTTTGGTGTCTTCTTTCGGCGCCGGCGACGTGGTGCAGGCCACCAGGCCCGCTGCCATCATGGCAATAAGCAGCATTTTTTTCATTGTCGTTCTCCCAGAGGTGCGGCAGGCTCACGCCCGCCGCGCAGGCATCAGAAAATAGTGAACGGGGCGATAACCATGAACTTCACGTCGCGCTCATCCTGGAAGATGTTGCCGTAGCCGCCGCTCCAGCTCGGAATATCGGAATGGTTGTCGTATTGGGTAAAGTGCAGTTTGAACAGGGTGCCCTTCGCCCGCCCTTCCTGTACGGTATACATTGCATCCAGGCTATAGGCCGACTCTTTCAGGCGATAGTCAGGGTCATAGTACGCATCCGGAGAGGACATTCGGCCCGGCTTCGCATCCCAGGCGTAGACATAAGACGCGCCGAACGCCCAGCCCGGCATATCCCAGTTTTTCATGTCATACATCGCGCCAAAGAAGACCGCTTTTTCGCCATTGGCGTTAAAGTCGGAGCGGTTATCCCACCAGATATCGAGACGACCATTGGAAGAGGCGTAGGTCGGGGTCATACGCTGCAGGAAGTAGCCCTGCTGGCCATCAGCCTTCACCCAGGTTCCCTCGAGACGCAGATCCAGGACATCCGCCACCTTATAACCAAAGGTTAACGCCTGCAGCCATGCGGTGCCATCATAGATGTCGTTGACCCCGCCGTTGCTGACCTTATCGCGGGTGCCGTAGAACTGGTAGCTGGTGCTCAGCGGCGCGCCGGCGACGTCAAACTTGTAGCTGGCTTTAGCAAAGTACTGATCGATATAGCCCTGAGCCTGACCAAATGCCGCCTCCAGCACCAGGTCATTTTTGAAATCATATTTAGCGCCGACGGAGTGGAGATAATCGACTTTGGTCTTCTTATCGTTCTGATAGAAATCGTCCATCTCGATATGCCATGGCGCTTTATACTCGTTCGTCCACATATAGGAGAAACTTAACGCGCCCGCCGTGCCATAGTCGAAGTTAGCCCCGGCCTCCGCCCCCTGATAGGTACCTGGCATAAAACTCCAGTGCGGGGCCAGCAGAGTCTGGCCGGTTGGCTGGATATAGCCCGCACGTGCCCACGCCGGACCATATTTGAATTTCGCTGCGGCTTTATACAGGCTGATGCCGCTCTTATCGCCGGAATAGTCTTCGTCATAGGCTTTGTTACGTGACGAGAAGGCAATTTCGTTCGGGTGACCGCTATCGCCGTTCTCCGCCATTTCAATCGCGGTAAACGCGGCAATATCAAGGCCAAACATATCGGCGGCATAGCCGGACTGGAAGTCCAGGTTGGCGTTCCAGGTAGAGTGGGAAAGGTTGGTTTTGTATTTGTCGCCGTCGGTCACATCTTTACGGTCACGCTCACGCTGCCAGTAATAGATACCGCCGGTTAAGGTTGAATCATCGATAAAGCCTGCTGCGCTGGCCTGTGGAGCCACAACCCAGCCCGACATCGCGGTGACGGCGGCAATAGCCAGCGCCAGCGTACTACGTTTGCCACTAAACGTACGCATGTGCATATCCTCTTTGACGTTTTAAAAGGCGAAGACCAGCGGTCAATCGCTAAAAAATAAATAAAACTGCAAAATGTGGGGCGGTAAAAAAGACCGCGAAACCACTGTAGATAGACTATTTTTCGTGGCGCGAATTATCAATGTTTTTCGTGAGGCAAAGCTTAAGATTATGACAAAGCGCACATATTTTATGTCGTTTTGTTACAGTCTTATCTCTGATGATTTTGTTATGGAAGTCATTGCAAAATCAGGGAAAAACGCAATCATTGAAAGCGATTACATTGGTTTTTTGTATGTGACAGGAAACATCAGAAGCGCTATTTATTACCACGCAGAAACAGAATTAATTCGCATCGCGAAAATGAAAAGTTTAATTAGCTGATTCTGAAACAAAAAAAAGCGCCGCTGGGAGCGACGCTTTGACAGAAAAGAAATGTTATTCGCCCGCTTTCGCCCAGGTATCACGCAGCCCGACGGTGCGGTTGAACACCAGACTGGTTGCGGTTGCATAGCGGCTGTCGAGGCAGAAATAGCCTTCACGCTCAAACTGGTAAGCTTTACCGGCTTCGGCCTGCGCCAGGCTCGGCTCCGCGTACCCCTGTTTGATCACCAGCGATTCCGGGTTGATCACTGCGAGGAAATCTTCCGCCGCGCCCGGGTTTGGCACGCTGAACAGACGATCGTAGAGACGGATCTCTACCGGCAGCGCATGCGCCGCGCTTACCCAATGGATCACGCCTTTGACCTTGCGGCCGTCGGCCGGGTCTTTGCTCAGGGTGTCGGCATCGTAGGTGCAGAAGATGGTGGTAATATTGCCTTCGGCATCTTTCTCCACGCGTTCCGCTTTGATGACGTAGGCGTTGCGCAGACGCACTTCTTTACCCAGCACCAGACGCTTGTACTGTTTGTTGGCTTCTTCGCGGAAGTCCGCGCGATCGATCCAGATTTCGGCGCTGAATGGCACTTCACGACTGCCCATTTCCGGCTTGTTCGGATGGTTCGGCATCACCACCATTTCGCTTTCGCCCTGCGGATAGTTCTCGATAACCAGTTTCACCGGATCGATCACCGCCATCGCGCGCGGGGCGTTTTCGTTCAGATCTTCACGAATGCAGGACTCCAGCGACGCCATCTCGATGGTGTTGTCCTGCTTGGTCACGCCGATGCGCTTGCAGAACTCGCGGATGGATTCGGCGGTGTAGCCGCGACGACGCAGACCTGAGATGGTCGGCATACGCGGGTCGTCCCAGCCTTCCACGTGCTTCTCAGTCACCAGCTGGTTCAGCTTACGCTTGGACATCACGGTGTATTCGAGATTCAGGCGCGAGAATTCGTACTGACGCGGATGCACCGGGATGCTGATGTTGTCCAGCACCCAATCGTACAGGCGGCGGTTGTCCTGGAACTCCAGGGTACACAGCGAGTGGGTAATGCCTTCCAGCGCATCGCTGATGCAGTGGGTGAAGTCGTACATCGGGTAGATGCACCACTTGTTGCCGGTCTGATGATGCTCAGCGAACTTAATGCGGTACAGCACCGGATCGCGCATCACGATAAACGGCGACGCCATATCGATCTTCGCGCGCAGGCAGGCTTTACCCTCTTCGAAGCCGCCGCTGCGCATTTTTTCAAACAGCGCCAGGTTCTCTTCCACGCTGCGGTCGCGATACGGGCTGTTTTTACCCGGCGCTTTCAGGGTGCCGCGGTATTCGCGAATTTCATCAGGAGAGAGTTCATCAACATAGGCCAGACCTTTGTTGATCAGCTCAACCGCATATTGATGCAGCTGATCGAAATAATCAGACGAGTAGCATACGTCCCCGGACCAGTGGAAACCTAACCACTGCACGTCGTTTTTAATCGACTCAACGTATTCGATATCTTCTTTCACCGGGTTGGTGTCATCGAAACGCAGGTTGCATTGACCCTGATAATCCTGGGCGATGCCGAAGTTCAGGCAGATGGATTTCGCATGGCCAATGTGCAGATAACCGTTCGGCTCCGGCGGGAAGCGAGTGTGAACGGTGGTATGTTTACCGGTAGCCAGATCTTCATCAATAATCTGACGGATAAAGTTAGTCGGGCGGGCTTCTGCCTCACTCATCACGGGTTCCTCAAAGCGTAAACAACGTATAACGGCACATGATCTTACAAGCAGGGCGTAGTGACAACTATTAGTTACGTAAAATAGGTATCAGAAGAGGATTATGGGGCCGATTGCTGGAAAAAAAAGCGGCGAAGGTTTCCCTTCGCCGCTGAGGCAAAAACTCGACTCAGGAGCCTTACTTGCCTTTAATCTCATACAGCGGCGTCTGGCCAGCAACGACCTTACCGCTCGCCAGTATCACCAGCGCGCTGTAGTCATCGCTGTTGCTGCAGACGACCGGACTGATCATTGAGCGCGCGTTGGCGTTGAGGAAGTCCAGATCCATTTCCAGAATCGGCTCACCCGCCTTCACGTCCGTGCCCTCTTCAACCAGACGTTTGAAGCCCTTGCCTTCCAGCGCCACGGTGTCGATACCCATGTGAACGACGATTTCCGCACCGTTGTTGGTTTCGAGGCAGAACGCGTGGTTAGTGTTGAAAATTTTCACCACGGTACCGGCGGCCGGGGCCACCACGATGTTGCTGGTCGGTTTCACCGCGATCCCGTCGCCAACGGCTTTGCTGGCGAAGGCTTCGTCCGGCACCTGCTCGAGGGCCACCACGTCACCGGTAATCGGCGAAACCAGCGACTCAACGGTCTTCGCGTTCGCTACCGCCTGCGGTTTAGCCGCGGGCGCTGCGGTGGCGACGTTGCCAGCCGGTGCGGCTGCCGCTGCCGCTACCGGGCCGCGGGTAACCACTTTTTTCATCTCATCGCCGATAGACTCTGCTTTCGCACCGACGATAACCTGAATGGTTTGCTTATTCAGTTTCACCACCCCGGACGCGCCGAGACGTTTACAGGCGGCGTCGTTCACCTTCGCCGAATCGCCCACGGTCAGACGCAGACGGGTGATACAGGCGTCAATGGCTTTCAGGTTGTCTGTTCCGCCCACCGCGGCGATATAGCTGGTCGCCAGCTGGGTCAGCCCCTCTTCAGTGTTGCTGTTGGCTTCTTCCGTTACCACGTCAGCGGCTTTGTCTTCACGACCCGGCGTTTTCAGGTTGAACATGCGGATCACCGCGCTGAACAGCAGGAAGTAGACGAAGAAGAACACCACGCCCATCACCAGCAGCATCCAGACGTTTTTGCTGGCGGCCGGCAGGCTGTACATCAGCACGTAGTCAATTGCACCTGCGGAGAAGGAGAAGCCCGCATGGATCCCGAGCGCCGTTGCGATGAACAGGCTGATACCGGTCAGCACCGCATGCAGGAGGTACAGCAGCGGAGCCAGGAACATGAACAGGAATTCCAGCGGCTCGGTTACCCCGGTCAGGAACGCGGTGATGGCCACGGACAGCAGCATACCGCCTACCATCGGACGACGCGCTTTCGGCGCCGCCAGATACATCGCCAGCGCCGCACCCGGCAGACCAAACATCATGATTGGGAAGAAGCCGGACATGAACATCCCCGCGGTGCCGTCGCCGGCGTAGAAGCGGTTGATGTCGCCGTGGAACACAGCGCCAGCGGCGTTAGTGAACTCACCAATCTGGAACCAGGCGATGGTGTTCAGCACCTGATGCAGACCGGTTGGGATCAGCAGACGGTTGATGAAACCAAAGATACCGGAACCCAGCGCCCCTGCGGAGACGATCCATTCGCCGCCAGAGTGGATAGCGTGCTGCACCGGCGGCCAGACGTAGCCGAAGATCGCCGCGAGGATCAGACAGAAGAAGCCGGTGGCGATCGGCACGAAGCGTTTGCCGCCGAAGAAGCTCAGGAAGTCCGGCAGCTTGATGCCGGCCCAGCGGTTGTATACCGCCCCTGCCACCAGACCGGTAATGATACCGGCCAGCACGCCCATATTGATTTCCGGGTTGATGGTGACCATCGCTTTGGTCATCACGAAATACCCTACCGCACCGGCCAGCGCCGCAGAACCGGCGTTATCCTTGGACCAGCTTGATGCCACACCAATTGCGAAGATCAGCGCCAGATTATCGAAGATCGCCCCACCCGCTTGCGCGATGAAGGGTACATTCAACAGGTCTGGTTGCCCGAAACGCAGCAGCAATGCCGCGACCGGCAGCACTGCGATAGGGAGCTGCAACGCCCTACCCAGTCGCTGAAAGAAACCTAAAATATTCATCTTATTCCCCCTATGAGACCCCGATGAGGCTCATTTCAAAGCCACTTTTTTATTGTGTAACAAGGTCGGTTTTATCACTTACCGGCAAAGTGTGTGAAAAATTAATTCGTATCGCAAATTAAACGGGTATTTTTTGTGATAATTATCACCAAATATCGTATTCCCTCCTCCCTTGCACTGGCTAACAACGAAAACTTATTTTATCATTCAAAAAATCAACACGGATTGACCCCGGTCGGCGCAGTTGCTGCAATACTCTCCTTAGAGTGCTGGCGCCAATCCGCCAGAATCTACTTTGACTATAGAGGTGAAGAATGAGACTGATTCCCCTGGTAACCGCTGAGCAGGTCGGTAAATGGGCTGCCCGCCATATCGTTAACCGCATTAATGCATTTAAACCAACCGCGGACCGTCCGTTCGTCCTGGGTCTGCCAACCGGTGGTACCCCGCTGACCGCCTACAAGGCGCTGGTTGAAATGCATAAAGCAGGCCAGGTTAGCTTCAAGCACGTCGTCACCTTTAACATGGATGAATACGTTGGCCTGCCGAAAGAGCATCCGGAAAGCTATCATAGCTTTATGCACCGTAATTTCTTTGACCACGTTGATATTCCGGCAGAAAATATCAACCTGCTGAATGGTAACGCGCCGGACATCGATGCGGAATGCCGTCGCTATGAAGAAAAAATTCGTTCCTACGGTAAAATCCACCTGTTCATGGGCGGCGTGGGCAACGATGGTCATATCGCGTTTAACGAACCGGCCTCTTCTCTGGCGTCCCGCACCCGTATTAAGACCCTGACCCATGAAACCCGCGTAGCGAACTCCCGCTTCTTCGACGGCGATGTGGATCTGGTGCCGAAATATGCGCTGACCGTCGGCGTGGGCACCCTGCTGGACGCAGAAGAAGTGATGATTCTGGTGCTGGGTCATCAGAAAGCGCTGGCGCTGCAGGCGGCGGTAGAAGGTAACGTCAACCACATGTGGACCATTACCTGTCTGCAGCTGCATCCGAAGGCGGTGATCGTCTGCGACGAACCGTCCACCATGGAGCTGAAAGTGAAGACGCTGAAATATTTCAACGAATTAGAAGCTGAAAATATTAAAGGTCTGTAATGTAGTCCTTCCCGCGCCCTGGCGCGGGATCATCTTTTTCTTTGTACGCACCATCATGCCGGCGGCAAACGAACGAACGCTGACCTGATGAGGCGTATATACCGGGGGTCGTAATGTATGCATTAACCCAGGGCCGGGTTTATACCGGTCATGAAATTCTCGATGACCATGCGGTTGTTATCGCTAATGGCTTTATCGAACGTCTTTGTCCGCTGGCAGATTTGCCGTCTGACATCGAGCAGCGCTCAGTCAACGGCGCAATAATCGCCCCCGGTTTTATCGACGTCCAGCTCAACGGCTGCGGCGGCGTGCAGTTTAACGACAGCCCAGAGGCGGTCACTGTCGAAACGCTGGAGATCATGCAGAAGGCCAACGAACGCTCAGGCTGCACCAGCTTCCTGCCGACGCTGATTACCTCCAGCGACGATCTGATGAAGCAAGGCGTGCGCGTGATGCGCGAATATCTGCAAAAACATCCGAACCAGGCGCTGGGCCTGCATCTCGAAGGGCCGTGGCTGAATATCGTTAAGAAAGGCACCCACAATCCGGACTACGTGCGTAAACCGGACGCGGCGCTGGTCGATTTCCTGTGCGACAACGCCGATGTGATCACCAAAGTGACCCTCGCCCCTGAGCGCGTTGAGCCAGAAGTGATCCGCAAACTGGTCGCCGCCGGGATCGTTGTCTCCGCGGGCCACTCCAACGCTACGCTGAAAGAGGCGAAAGTCGGCTTCCGTGCGGGCATTACCTTCGCCACCCACCTGTATAATGCGATGCCGTACATTACCGGCCGCGAACCGGGTCTTGCCGGGGCGATTTTTGACGAGCCGGATGTCTACTGCGGTATCATCGTCGACGGGATGCACGTCGATTACGCCAACGTGCGCAACGCCAAGCGCCTGAAAGGCGACAAGCTGTGCCTGGTCACCGACGCCACCGCGCCGGCGGGGGCGAATATTGACCAGTTCATTTTTGCCGGGAAAACAATATACTACCGCAATGGGCTGTGCGTAGATGAAAACGGCACCCTCAGCGGATCTTCCCTGACCATGATTGAAGGGGTGCGTAATCTGGTTGAGCATTGCGGCGTGGCACTGGACGAAGTATTGCGCATGGCGACGCTCTATCCTGCGCGCGCTATCGGCGTGGACAAGCAGCTCGGCAGCATTGCGCCGGGCATGGTCGCTAACCTGACCGCCTTTACACGCGATTATAAAATCACCAAGACCATCGTTAATGGTAACGAGGTCGTCACTGAGTAAGTAAAAGTATGACAGCAGGCGGACAAGCTCAAATTGGTAACGTTGACCTCGTAAAACAACTGAACAGCGCGGCCGTGTACCGCCTGATTGACCAGCATGGGCCCATCTCGCGCATTCAGATAGCCGAACAAAGCCAGCTTGCCCCTGCCAGCGTGACCAAAATCACGCGTCAGCTTATTGAGCGCGGCCTGATCAAAGAAGTCGATCAGCAGGCCTCCACCGGTGGCCGCCGCGCTATCTCTATCATCGCAGAAACCCGCAGCTTCAACGCCATCGGCGTGCGGCTTGGCCGCTATGACGCCACTCTGACCCTGTATGATTTAAGCAGCAAGACCCTGGAAGAGGAGCACTTCCCGCTGCCCGAGCGCACCCAGGAAACGCTGGAACACGCCCTGCTGAATATCATCGCCACCTTTATCGAAAACTGTCAGCGCAAAATTCGCGAGCTGATCGCTATCTCAGTGATCCTGCCGGGCCTCGTCGACCCGGAAAGCGGCGTGATCCGCTATATGCCGCATATTGCGGTGGAAAACTGGGGCCTGGTCGGGGCGCTGGAGAAACGCTTCAACGTTACCTGCTTTGTTGGCCACGATATCCGCAGCCTGGCGCTGGCCGAGCACTATTTTGGCGCAAGCCAGGATTGCGAAGACTCCATTCTGGTGCGCGTGCACCGCGGTACCGGGGCGGGGATTATCTCCAACGGGCGCATTTTTATCGGCCGCAACGGCAACGTTGGCGAAATTGGCCATATTCAGGTCGACCCGCTGGGCGAACGCTGCCACTGCGGCAACTTCGGCTGTCTGGAGACCGTCGCGGCCAATGCCGCCATTGAACAGCGGGTTCGCCACCTGCTGGAGCAGGGCTACCAGAGCCGTCTGACGCCGGATGACTGCACGATCAAAACTATCTGCAAAGCGGCCAACAAGGGCGATGCCCTGGCCTGCGAGGTGATTGAGTACGTGGGGCGCCACCTCGGGAAAACGATCGCCATCGCCATTAACCTGTTCAACCCACAAAAAATCGTCGTCGCCGGCGAAATAGTGGAAGCTGAAAAGGTCCTTCTTCCGGCCATCGAAGGCTGCATTAACGCCCAGGCGCTTAAGGCGTTTCGTAAGAACCTGCCGGTGGTGCGCTCCACCCTCGATCACCGCTCTGCAATCGGCGCCTTCGCGCTGGTCAAACGCGCCATGCTCAATGGCACGCTGCTGCAGCGTTTGCTTGAGAGCTAATCGCCCCTTTTCTGATAGCGCGTCACCTTGATACGGGCGGGCCTCGCCCGTCAGAGGTGTGAAACCTCATCGATGACGCGTATAGTTTCGTCTTTGTTAATGATTCTGGACCCACCATGACCATTCAAAACATAATTTGTGATATTGACGGCGTACTGATGCACGATAACGTCGCCGTTCCCGGCGCAGCCGAGTTTATCAAGCGCATCCTCGATAAAGGCATGCCGCTGGTAATGCTGACCAACTACCCGTCGCAAACCGGCCAGGATCTGGCGAACCGTTTCGCCACCGCTGGAATTGATGTTCCGGATAGCGCCTTTTACACCTCAGCGATGGCCACCGCCGATTTTCTGCGTCGCCAGGAAGGCAAAAAAGCCTACGTGGTGGGAGAAGGGGCGCTGATCCACGAGCTGTACAAAGCCGGCTTTACCATTACCGATGTGAACCCGGATTTTGTCATCGTCGGGGAAACTCGTTCCTTTAACTGGGAAATGATGCATAAGGCCGCCTTCTTCGTCGCCAACGGCGCCCGCTTCATTGCCACTAACCCGGATACGCACGGTCGCGGCTTCTACCCTGCCTGCGGCGCGCTTTGCGCCGGGATCGAGAAGATCTCCGGCCGTAAGCCGTTTTACGTCGGCAAACCCAGCCCGTGGATCATCCGTTCAGCACTGAATAAAATGCAGGCTCACTCCGAGCAGACGGTGATCGTCGGCGATAACCTGCGCACCGATATACTGGCCGGTTTCCAGGCGGGGCTGGAGACTATTTTGGTGCTCTCCGGCGTCTCCACCCTCGACGACATCGACAGCATGCCGTTCCGCCCGTCGTGGATTTACCCTTCCGTCGCGGAAATCGATATTTTCTGATGCCAACCACGTCGCAGGACGTGGTTTTTCATTTCTAGCGCCCATCAGAATTACCCCATCTAATAAAAACGGCCTATAAATACGAATTCCTCAATAAAGCCGTTCAAAAGATACTCTTTTTTCACTGTTCAACAATCACGGTTGCGTTTTTTCTTTTTCCGGCCGCAAAACCCTTGCGCCTGCTCCCCCTTTACGGCATTTTCTTAAGCACGCACTCAGGCTTCGCCACGAGACGAAGCCAGCACAACATCAAACACGACAGGGTAATGGAGAAGGCTATGTGTTCTATTTTTGGCGTACTGGATATTAAAACTGACGCAGGCGAGCTGCGTAAAAAGGCGCTGGAGCTTTCCCGCCTGATGCGCCACCGCGGTCCGGACTGGTCTGGCGTATATGCCAGCGACAAAGCGATTCTGGCGCACGAGCGCCTGTCGATTGTCGACGTCAACGCCGGGGCCCAGCCGCTGTACAACGCCGAAAAAACCCATGCGCTGGCCGTTAACGGCGAGATCTACAACCACCAGGCGCTGCGCGCGGAGTATGGCGATCGCTACCAGTTCCAGACCGGTTCCGACTGCGAAGTGATCCTCGCGCTGTATCAGGAAAAAGGCCCGGAGTTCCTCGACGATCTGCAGGGAATGTTCGCCTTCGCCCTGTACGACAGCGAAAAAGACGCGTACTTAATTGGCCGCGACCATATCGGCATTATCCCGCTGTATATGGGCCATGACGAACACGGCAACTTCTATGTCGCCTCCGAAATGAAAGCGCTAGTGCCGGTATGCCGCACCATTAAAGAGTTCCCGGCGGGCAGCTACCTGTGGAGCAAAGACGGCGAAATTCGCCAGTACTATCAGCGCGACTGGTTTGATTACGACGCGGTGAAAGACAACGTTACCGATAAGAACGAGCTGCGTCAGGCGCTGGAAGAGTCGGTGAAAAGCCACCTGATGTCCGACGTGCCTTACGGCGTGCTGCTCTCCGGCGGTCTTGATTCATCGGTCATCTCGGCTATCACCAAGAAATTCGCCGCCCGTCGCGTCGAAGATCAGGAGCGTAGCGAAGCCTGGTGGCCGCAGCTGCACTCTTTCGCGGTCGGTCTGGAAGGCTCTCCTGACCTGAAAGCGGCGCAGGAGGTGGCCAACCACCTCGGCACCGTGCACCACGAAATTCACTTTACCGTCCAGGAAGGGCTGGATGCCATCCGCGACGTTATCTATCACATCGAAACCTACGATGTGACCACTATTCGCGCCTCGACGCCGATGTACCTGATGTCGCGGAAAATTAAAGCCATGGGCATCAAAATGGTGCTTTCCGGCGAAGGTTCGGACGAAGTGTTCGGCGGCTACCTCTACTTCCATAAGGCGCCGAACGCCAAAGAACTGCACGAAGAGACGGTGCGTAAGTTGCAGGCGCTGCATATGTTTGACTGCGCCCGCGCCAACAAAGCGATGTCCGCCTGGGGCGTGGAGGCCCGCGTGCCGTTCCTCGACAAGAAGTTCCTCGACGTCGCGATGCGCATTAACCCGCAGGATAAGATGTGCGGCAACGGCAAAATGGAAAAACACATTCTGCGCGAATGCTTTGAATCCTACCTGCCGGCCAGCGTCGCCTGGCGCCAGAAGGAGCAGTTCTCTGACGGCGTCGGCTACAGCTGGATCGATACCCTGAAAGAAGTGGCCGCCAAACAGATCAGCGACCAGCAACTGGAAACCGCAAGCTTCCGCTTCCCGTACAACACGCCGACCTCCAAAGAAGGCTATTTGTACCGCGAGATCTTCGAAGAGCTGTTCCCGCTGCCGAGCGCGGCGGAGTGCGTCCCTGGCGGTCCGTCGGTGGCCTGCTCTTCAGCGAAAGCCATTGAGTGGGATGAAGCGTTCAAAACCATGAACGATCCATCAGGCCGCGCGGTCGGTGTCCACCAGTCGGCCTACAAATAAGCCCAGACGGGCGGTGAAACGCAAAACGGACCCTCCGGGGTCCGTTTTCTTTTTGCCGGATTTATACCGCTGAAAAACGATAAATAACCAATAATTGCCGAATATTCCAGCGAGCTGTTCGCAACCTAACCAAACAGTCACATTACAACGATTTTCCTTGAAAAAGAGGTTGACGCTGCAAGGCTCTATACGCATAATGCGCCCCGCAACGCCGATAAGGTATCGCGAAAAAAAAGATGGCTACGTAGCTCAGTTGGTTAGAGCACATCACTCATAATGATGGGGTCACAGGTTCGAATCCCGTCGTAGCCACCAAATTCTGGACGTATCGATACGCATCGATAAATCCGCAAACAATTTGTTGGGGTATCGCCAAGCGGTAAGGCACCGGATTCTGATTCCGGCATTCCGAGGTTCGAATCCTCGTACCCCAGCCACATTAAAAAAGCTCGCTTCGGCGAGCTTTTTGCTTTTCTGCGTATATTCAATGCCGAATGCGATGTTGACTCGTCTTATCCTTCAAAGTCGGATGCGACGCTGCCCGCGTCTTATCCGACCTACGGTTGGCATGCATCCAGCAATGTTGTGAGGCTACAACCCTAACGCATATTTCAGCGCCTGACGTTTCAACACGCCAGCACGCTCCGCCGCCATCAAACCAAGATTACGCACAAAACGCAGCGGTGGCAGATTATTGCTGAATCCGGCATAAAACAGATCCATACCACTTTGCATCATGAAGTTATCCGCCATACGCCGCATCTGGTAACGCTTGAGCACAGGATAACTGGCCCACGCTTCGCCGTAGCTGCGGGCGTTCACCAGAACGTCAATCAGGGCATCGACATCACGATAACCAAGATTCACTCCCTGCCCCGCCAGCGGATGGATGGTATGCGCGGCATCGCCCACCAGAGCAAGCCCTGGTTGCACATACTGCAACGCATGGCGACGTATCAGCGGAAACGCACCAGCGGCAAGCGGTGTTACGTAACCCAGACGCGACGGGAAATGCTTCGCGATTTCCGCCTGTAGCTGCGCCATATTCATATTCTGCAACTGGCGAATGCGCGCCGGAGAGTCATACCACACCAGCGATGCCCAGTTATCAAACAACGGCAGAAACGCACGCGGTCCGTCCGGGGTAAATTGCTGCCAGGTGCTGTCGCCGGGATCGTTCTCACACTGTACGCTAATTAACATACACGACTGCGCATACTGCCAGGCATGAACGCCAATTCCCGCCATCTGTCGCACCTGCGAATTTGCGCCGTCGGCACCAATCACCAGCTTCGCGAGGATCGTTTCACCGCCCTTCAGTTCCAGCTCCTGAAGATCATTATGGCGATGCAGTGCAATCAGCGAGGTTGGCACACGTAACGTTACTTTCGGATGCGCTTCCAGCGCCTGCCACAACGCCTGTTGCAGGACAGTGTTTTCCGCCATGTAGCCAAGCAACGGTAGCTTAAGTTCAGCGGCGTCAAACACGACATGCGCCGTTTCCCACTCCCACGTTTCCAGTCTGCGGTAAGGATGGCAACGCATAGCCTGTACTGCATCCCAGACCCCTAACCCTTTAAGCAATGATACCGAAGCCGCGCTGATCGCCGAGATCCGCACGTCCGGCTGGCTGTCCGCAACAAACGGCGCAGGCTGGGCATGTTCAATAACCGTTACCGTAAACCCGTGCTGTGCCAGTCCCAGCGCCAGCGCGCCGCCGACCATTCCTCCGCCGACAATGGCAATTTCCGTTGGTTGATTTGTCATGGTCAATCATCCTGTTAGCAATATGCTTTAAGTTTACAGGATTTTTACCCCCAAGGGCTGATAACGCTCATACTGGTCACAACGGCAGCAAAGCATTACACTATGCGCCCTGCATTCCTGGCTACTATTTCGCAAGAGCAAGTCGATGACCAAAAAACTCCATATTAAAACCTGGGGCTGTCAGATGAACGAGTACGATTCATCGAAGATGGCCGATCTGCTGGATGCCACCCACGGCTATCAACTGACCGACGTGGCGGAAGAAGCGGATGTGCTGCTGCTGAACACCTGCTCAATCCGCGAGAAGGCTCAGGAAAAAGTCTTCCATCAGTTGGGTCGCTGGAAACTGTTAAAAGAGAAGAATCCAGACCTGATTATCGGCGTCGGCGGCTGCGTGGCATCGCAAGAAGGCGAGCACATTCGCCAGCGCGCCCACTATGTCGATATTATTTTTGGGCCGCAAACGCTGCACCGCCTGCCGGAGATGATCAACTCCGTGCGCGGCGACCGCAGCCCGGTTGTAGATATCAGCTTCCCGGAAATCGAGAAGTTTGACCGTCTGCCAGAACCGCGCGCCGAAGGGCCGACCGCGTTTGTCTCCATCATGGAAGGCTGCAATAAATATTGCACCTACTGCGTGGTGCCTTACACCCGTGGTGAAGAGGTAAGCCGTCCGTCCGACGATATTCTGTTTGAGATCGCCCAGCTTGCGGCTCAGGGCGTGCGTGAAGTCAACCTGCTCGGTCAGAATGTGAATGCCTGGCGTGGTGAGAACTACGACGGCACCACCGGATCGTTTGCCGATCTGCTGCGTCTGGTTGCCGCCATCGACGGGATCGATCGTATTCGCTTTACCACCAGCCATCCGATCGAATTCACCGACGATATCATCGAAGTGTATCGCGACACGCCGGAGCTGGTGAGCTTCCTGCACCTGCCGGTACAGAGCGGTTCCGATCGCATTCTGAACCTGATGGGCCGTACCCATACGGCGCTGGAGTACAAAGCGATCATCCGTAAACTGCGTGCGGCGCGTCCAGATATTCAGATCAGTTCTGATTTCATCGTTGGCTCCCTGGCGAAACCACCGAAGACTTCGAGAAAACGATGAAGCTGATTGCCGACGTCAATTTCGACATGAGCTACAGCTTTATCTTCTCTGCACGTCCGGGTACACCAGCCGCCGATATGGTTGATGATGTTCCGGAAGAAGAGAAGAAGCAGCGTCTGTATATTCTGCAAGAGCGCATTAATCAGCAAGCGATGGCATGGAGCCGCCGGATGCTCGGCACCACCCAGCGCATTCTGGTAGAAGGGACTTCACGTAAGAGCATCATGGAGCTTTCCGGTCGCACTGAAAATAACCGCGTGGTTAACTTCGAGGGCACGCCGGATATGATCGGTAAATTCGTCGATGTAGAAATTACCGACGTCTACCCGAACTCTCTGCGCGGTAAAGTGGTGCGAACTGAAGATGAAATGGGTCTGCGCGTGGCAGAAACACCGGAATCGGTGATTGCCCGTACCCGCAAAGAAAACGACCTTGGCGTGGGTTATTATCAGCCGTAATTCTCAGGCCCGCCGTTCCGGTGGGCCTTGTTTTTTCTCTCTTTATCCCCATCTTTATCGCAATGCTTGCGCCTTTTTCCTGTGGCGTGAATAATTTCCTTATAGGCCGGTGAATGTTCAGCTTCCGGCGGCATACAGATAAGAGGAACGGTTTGAACATAGACACTCGCGAAATCACCCTGGAGCCAGCAGACAATGCGCGTCTGTTGAGCCTGTGCGGCCCGTTTGATGACAACATCAAACAACTCGAACGCCGTCTCGGCATCGAAATCAATCGCCGCGATAACCACTTTAAACTGACCGGCCGTCCGATTTGCGTCACCGCTGCGGCAGACATTCTGCGTAGCCTGTATGTCGATACTGCCCCGATGCGCGGTCAGATTCAGGATATCGAACCGGAACAGATCCACCTTGCGATTAAAGAAGCGCGGGTACTGGAGCAAAGCGCGGAGAGCGTGCCGGAGTACGGCAAAGCGGTCAATATCAAGACCAAACGCGGCGTAATTAAGCCGCGCACGCCAAACCAGGCGCAGTACATCGCCAATATTCTCGACCATGACATTACCTTCGGCGTTGGCCCGGCGGGTACGGGTAAAACCTACCTGGCAGTGGCTGCGGCAGTTGATGCCCTGGAGCGTCAGGAAATTCGCCGTATTCTGCTGACTCGTCCGGCGGTCGAAGCCGGTGAGAAACTGGGCTTCCTGCCTGGCGATTTAAGCCAGAAAGTAGACCCGTATCTGCGCCCGCTGTACGACGCGCTGTTTGAAATGCTGGGCTTTGAGAAAGTCGAGAAACTGATTGAGCGCAACGTTATTGAAGTCGCACCGCTGGCCTATATGCGTGGTCGTACGCTGAACGACGCGTTTATCATTCTTGATGAAAGCCAGAACACCACCATCGAACAGATGAAGATGTTCCTGACCCGTATCGGTTTTAACTCAAAAGCGGTTATCACCGGCGACGTCACACAGATCGACCTGCCGCGTAATACCAAGTCTGGTTTGCGTCATGCCATCGAAGTGCTGGCTGATGTCGAAGAGATCAGCTTTAACTTCTTCCACAGCGAAGACGTGGTTCGTCACCCTGTGGTGGCGCGTATCGTTAACGCCTATGAAGCCTGGGAAGAAGCCGAACAAAAACGAAAAGCGGCGCTGGCAGCAGAACGCAAGCGCGAAGAACAGGAACAAAAATGAGTCAGGTGATCCTCGATTTACAACTGGCATGTGAAGATAATTCCGGGTTACCGGAAGAGAGCCAGTTTCAGACATGGCTGAATGCGGTGATCCCGCAGTTTCAGGAAGAATCGGAAGTGACTATTCGCGTGGTCGATACCGCCGAAAGCCACAGTCTGAATCTGACCTATCGCGGTAAGGATAAGCCGACCAACGTGCTCTCCTTCCCGTTTGAAGTACCGCCTGGCATGGAAATGTCGCTACTGGGCGATCTGGTTATCTGCCGTCAGGTGGTTGAGAAGGAAGCTCAGGAGCAAGGCAAACCACTGGAGGCGCACTGGGCGCATATGGTGGTGCACGGCAGTCTGCATTTGTTAGGTTACGATCACATCGAAGATGACGAAGCAGAAGAAATGGAAGCCATCGAAACAGAGATTATGCTTGCTCTGGGCTATGAGGATCCGTACATTGCCGAGAAAGAATAATTTGCCAGGCATTTGACTGGCAGACGTCCCCGCCGTTGGTGATTAACGACGGCGTTTTGATTAACTAACATGAGAACCCATACGACGCCATGAGCGACGACAATTCACACAGTAGTGACACGATAAGCAACAAGAAGGGATTTTTCTCCCTGTTACTCAGCCAACTTTTCCACGGTGAACCGAAAAACCGTGACGAACTGCTGGCGCTGATCCGTGATTCCGGGCAGAACGACCTTATCGACGAAGATACGCGCGATATGCTCGAAGGGGTGATGGACATCGCAGACCAACGCGTTCGCGACATCATGATCCCCCGCTCCCAGATGATTACCCTGAAACGCAACCAGACGCTGGACGAATGCCTTGATGTCATCATTGAGTCCGCCCACTCACGTTTCCCGGTGATTAGCGAAGACAAAGATCACATTGAAGGGATTCTGATGGCGAAAGACTTGCTGCCGTTTATGCGCAGCGATGCTGAAGCCTTCAGCATGGACAAAGTGTTACGTCAGGCGGTTGTCGTTCCTGAAAGTAAGCGCGTAGACCGGATGCTGAAAGAGTTTCGCTCTCAGCGTTACCACATGGCGATCGTCATTGACGAATTCGGTGGGGTTTCCGGTCTGGTGACCATTGAAGACATCCTGGAACTGATTGTTGGTGAGATTGAAGACGAGTATGACGAAGAAGATGATATCGACTTCCGTCAGCTGAGTCGTCATACCTGGACCGTGCGCGCACTGGCTTCTATTGAAGACTTCAACGAAGCGTTCGGCACCCACTTTAGCGATGAAGAGGTTGACACTATCGGTGGTCTGGTGATGCAGGCATTTGGGCATCTTCCGGCGCGTGGCGAAACCATCGACATCGACGGTTACCAGTTCAAAGTGGCGATGGCCGACAGTCGGCGTATTATTCAGGTTCATGTCAAAATCCCGGATGACTCACCCCAGCCGAAGCTGGATGAATAAAACCGAAACTGGATAGATAACTACATGGCTTTTGCCTCATTAATTGAACGCCAGCGCATTCGCCTGCTGCTGGCGTTATTATTCGGTGCCTGCGGAACGCTGGCCTTCTCTCCTTACGACGTCTGGCCTGCGGCGATTATTTCGCTGATGGGGCTTCAGGCGTTGACCTTTAACCGCCGTCCACTCCAGTCTGCCGCTATTGGCTTTTGCTGGGGATTTGGCCTCTTTGGCAGCGGTATTAACTGGGTCTATGTCAGCATCGCGACCTTTGGCGGAATGCCTGGCCCGGTTAACATCTTCCTGGTGGTGCTGCTGGCGGCGTATTTGTCGCTGTATACCGGACTGTTTGCTGGCGTGCTGTCGCGTCTGTGGCCGAAAACCACCTGGCTGCGCGTGGCGATTGCCGCCCCTGCTCTCTGGCAAGTGACCGAGTTTCTGCGCGGTTGGGTACTGACCGGCTTCCCGTGGTTACAGTTCGGCTATAGCCAGATTGATGGCCCGTTAAAAGGGCTGGCACCGATAATGGGCGTGGAAGCCATTAACTTCCTGCTGATGATGGTTAGTGGCCTGCTGGCACTGGCGTTGGTCAAACGCAACTGGCGTCCGCTGGTGGTGGCCGTCGTGCTGTTTGCCCTTCCCTTCCCGCTGCGTTACATCCAGTGGTTTACCCCGCAACCGGAAAAAACTATTCAGGTTTCGATGGTTCAGGGCGATATTCCGCAATCGCTGAAATGGGACGGAGACCAGCTACTTAATACGCTGAAGATTTACTACAACGCAACGGCACCGCTGATGGGCAAATCATCGTTGATTATCTGGCCGGAGTCGGCGATAACCGATCTGGAAATTAATCAGCAACCGTTCCTCAAAGCTCTGGACGGTGAGTTGCGCGATAAAGGTAGCTCGCTGGTCACCGGGATTGTCGACGCGCGTCTCAATAAACAGAACCGCTACGATACCTACAACACCATCATCACGCTGGGTAAAGGTGCGCCGTACAGCTACGAATCAGCCGATCGCTATAACAAAAACCATCTGGTGCCGTTTGGCGAGTTTGTCCCACTGGAGTCGATACTGCGTCCGTTAGCACCGTTCTTTGATTTGCCGATGTCGTCATTCAGCCGCGGACCATATATTCAGCCACCGCTGTCGTTGAATGGCATTCAACTTACTGCGGCCATTTGCTACGAAATCATTCTCGGCGAGCAAGTGCGCGATAACTTCCGCCCGGATACCGACTATCTGCTGACTATCTCCAACGATGCGTGGTTTGGTAAGTCTATTGGTCCATGGCAGCACTTCCAGATGGCGCGAATGCGTGCGCTGGAGCTGGCGCGCCCACTGTTGCGCAGCACCAACAACGGCATTACGGCGGTGATTGGCCCGCAGGGTGAGATTCAGGCGATGATCCCGCAGTTCACCCGCGAGGTGTTGACCACTAACGTGACACCAACCACCGGACTCACACCGTACGCACGAACCGGCAACTGGCCGCTGTGGGTGCTGACGGCGCTGTTTGGTTTTGCCGCTGTACTGATGAGTCTGCGTGCTCGCAAACGTTAATGTGCCTGATGCGCGACGCTTATCAGGCCTACGCGATTTTTACAATATGTTGAATTTTCGCGATTTTGTAGGATAAAGCGTACTTTTTCAACACGCTCTGGGGCATGATTATCATGCCCTTTTTTCTTACGGTTCAGGGATACAAGCCACATCGCCATATTGGGGATGCCGAATAATTGCCTGCGGATCAAGCGAGCGCGTCCTGTCCATTTGGATTAACCTGTTCTTCGCCATAACAAATATCTTTCTACCATCCGCTGAAAAACGAAGATTATTAACG
>ERZ773227.536-NODE-536-length-35030-cov-4.952566_pt1 | contig 35030 bp, 58 predicted proteins | sample MGYA00580525_ERZ773227 | MGnify/ENA primary metagenome ERZ773227 (study PRJEB29015, sample SAMEA2737782) | human gut metagenome | biome: human gut; feature: human-associated habitat; material: faeces | place: China | collected 2012 ... | reverse complement strand
GTATGGAAGACACCCAATTTCCGGCGTGACCGGGGGGATATTTCCGGGAGGAAACGCGGTATTATTTGCCGCCGCGTTATCGGCACAAAAGAAAAGGAGATTTTATTTATCAAAAAAAGCATTACGCTTCTTGATAATCGGAAAACCATTTATCAATGTAACTCTGCCACTCCTTACGCTGTGTTTGCGTTCTTGTTTTGTCCGAAGCCAAATGATTCAAACACGTCTCTTTGTCCGTATCAATGAATATAGGCTCCGCGCCTAAATCCTTAATGCGATTGTTGCGCGGAGTTTTGGCCGCGCCGCCGTCGATTATGTAGGCGCGCTCCCAATTGCCGAAGCGGTTTTTAATCATAGCTAAAATTGTTCGCTGTACTTCGAATACATTTTGTTTTAAAGCTGTCGGCTTGTCGTATCGCTCGCCGCCCGTCAAGCACTGCCATATGCTGTCAATGTCGCAAACAATATCGCTGTTGCCTTTAACGTTATTCACAAATGTTGTTTTTCCTGAGCACGGAGCACCGTAAACGTAATACACCTTGCGCCCCGAGCCATACCCGAAGCGTTTGTGTATTTCATTATGTGCTTTATGTGAGACAAGCATTATGTTTTCGGGATTTAACGAAATGGAATAATCGTTAACATTGTCAAGCGTTAACGGTATTTTGTGATGCGCGATTATGTCATATCCGTTAATCAGCGGCACGCCGCTGTATTCACAATGCACAATGCCGTATTCGTCCTTACGCTCTTCTATGATTTTTGCGCGCGTTGCTTTCCAGATTTCGGAGTTGTAAAACTGCGATAAAGTTGTAAACATTACACTCTCTTAAGATACTTTCCGGCACACATCCAGTTACCGCTTTCAAGCTGGCACCAGTTACCCTGACGAGCAACGACATAGAATATCTCGCCTCTTGAGAACTGCCCGACTCGGCGATACCTTACAGACGGTCCTTTACGGACGTATAACATTTTGCAAGTCATAGTGTAGGCTGTGCCTCTGTGTGACGGAGCAGGTGACGCAGCAGATACATTGTTTACGTATGTACCTTTGGAGTTCTGCACACCGCAGAACTCGGCAGGATTTATGCGCGTAACCGTGCCTTGACCGGTGCGAACCTCGTAATGAGTGTGTGCACCGAAGCTGTTGCCGGTGTCACCCATTATGCCGACTACATCACCGGCAGATACTCTCTGACCCTTACTCATATAGATAGACGCAAGATGTGCGTAGAAGTGCCGCTTGCCTGTTGAATCGGTTATAACAACAAGGTTGCCATAGCTCTGTGTGCCTGTCTTTGTTTTGCCGTCCCAGACGGAAACCATTGATACTGTGCCGCCCTCTACCGCGTGGACGGTTCTATCATTGTCTCCAACTATGTCAATGCCGCCGTGTCCTCGCTTGGTGTTGACATTATATGTGTAAGGTTGAGTTACTCTATTACGTCCAGAGAAAAGCATTCCTGCCGCATATCCGCCTGTTTCTTCATTCTGTCTTACATCATCTTCCGTGCCGTATGTAAGCGCTCTCTTCGAGTCCGACAATCCCTCAGTTGTCGGGTCAACGAGTATTCCGAGTGCAGACAAGAAGTTGACGACAAGCATTAAAACACCTGTCAATGTGTCCTCGCTCACTTTAGGTACGATATCGAACATACCGAGGATTTGATAAATCGTCGCCAATATAAGCGTGATCAGCGATATCACGAACGTCTTGTTTTTGAACCTCTGCTTGATGTTGATTTTCATATTTTTTACACTCCTTTGTGATTTTTTTCTAAATTGTCTATTCGATGATTTATTATCTTAATGTCGCGCTCTATTACGGGAATACGCTGCGCGAAGTTGTTATGAAGCCTTACTTCGCGTGTAAGCTCTTCAAGCTTCGTGTCCGTCACAGCCTGATTACGCTCAAGCTGTGCGGTCATTCTGCGAGATGTGCTAATAGAAGTTATAATCACTCCTAAGAGGGCAAGTCCACCCGAGATAATCGCGACGGCTACTGCATCACTCATTTGCTCCCTCGCTTTCGTCTGTAAGAACGGACTTAGCCGCCGAGCGCACCTGTGCGAGTGATGTCGCCGTGCTTAAACCCTCGGCAAGAGATGTTAAACCGTCCTTGTTTGCTTTTTCTTCCTGCTCTGTGACCGCCATTACAGCGGCTTCTTCTTCCTTGGTCATATCTCTGTATATGCCATTGTCGTACATTCGCATAATTCAGCCCTCCTCAATAATCAATGCCGAGAATTATAAATCGACTTCCCGATTTCATTTTTTTAGTTCCACTGTGGACACCGAATTTAATCTCGCTCATCGGATGCGGATAATTTGGGTGCCTTTTTTGAAACGAGATATCTGAATTTACAGCAACATTGTTTTCGCTCAAGCCTTGAGCAAGTCCATTTGAGAATTGTTGAAGTAATGTGGCCGAATATGTGCTTTTAAAGCCGCTGTTTTCTGAGTTGCGCAAGAAATTTTCCGCTTCGAGCCAAAAAGCGCATTCTTTGTCAGCTGTAAGAGTGAATCCCTTATACATCAAATATTGATATCCGCCGTTTGTTCGTAGCGACAAAGCTGTGTTGTTCAAAGCATTATCGAATTTTCCTATAAACAAGAAAAACAGTTTACGCAAATCAAACGTATTGCCGTTGCTGTCTTGCGATATTGAATATGTACCGATGTCTTCAGTTATAGTCACATCGCTTATAATTCTGTACTTTGACAAGCCGTCGGCATAAGCTTTAACAGCCTTGTTCTGCACCGGGTTTTTGCTTGTGTCCGATATTTCGCTGTCGATGTTCACAAGCCCGGTTAGATTAGCTGATAACAGTATTTCTTTTCCGTTAATGTAAGCCATTATGACACCCCGTATGATTTTCTAAGAAGTTTGTACGATACATGCAGATACGGACACGGTAAATTGCCAAGCCCACTTACGATGCAAATACCAAGTTTCATGCCGTAAGTGCCGTTATTATATCCCTTTTTTCTAAGCGTTAGCGCAAAAAAGCAATGTTCGACAAGCGGTATTGTTTGCTTGTTTGAAATCTCAGCAACAACAACATCTCTTGTCGGATCGTATTTATAATCGCCGAAAGAAAGGTCGAATTCTTTGAATTGTCCGTCACCTGTAAAATTAACATCAAATGGGATCGAGTCATTACTCTCGTAGACGCATTGCATTGCCCCGTCTGCTATGTCGTTGAGTTCCCCCAGATTTAGCCAAATAAGTTCAATACTTTCGTTTTTTCGGTCATCGGTAATTATATAAAGACAGTTGTTTTTTTTGCTTTCCAGCGCATTATATTCGGCTTGATTGCCGACCCAAAACATTAAGCCGGCGTTTTTGTTTTGCTCTTTAATTTTCGTGATAAATCCCGTGTCAACATCCTTTATTTCCCCAGAGTTAACCGCCTGCTCAATTGCCGATAAAATTTGTTCTTTTGTTAAGCCTTCAAATTTACAGTTGTTTTCGCTCAAAACATAACAAATTCTCTCGCTATCAGTCATTTTTGTCCTCCCAATCTAAATCAAAATTATTACTTTCGGAAATTGTTTTTCGTAGCTCAAACTCTTGTTTTTTTAGCTCGGTCGTCGCATTATCTTTGTCGATCCATTTCGTATCGTAATTTCGAAGGAGCATTGCGGCGGCTGTTTCGCTCGGCGGCTGATGCCTTTTGTATTTTTCAACAATCATTATGTTTTCGCCGTTTCGGTCTTTCCTTCCGACCTTTTTTTCTTCTTCGTAATCATACCCAAGGGCTTTTTTCAACAAAGCTCCTCGAATGTCTATAATTATAGACGCGCGCCCGCGCGCAAATATCGCCGAAAACTCCTTTTTCTCTTTCTTGTATTTGTAAATGGTGCTTTCAGCGATATTCAGCGCCGTTGCGATTTCTGTTATTGTCGCGCCGTTTTTAACCGCTTTTTCAATTTCGGCAAGATGCGGCTTAATTTCGGCGTCGTATTTGGATTTTCTGCCCGTCTTAGCCATATCGCACCTCTTTGTTTTATAATCAAGTTTCTCTCTGATTTTATAATATCAAAAAGGCGTTTAACATATTTAACAACTTTCAAATTTTCGAAGATACCGAAGTGCGCGCATGCACACGCCTTGTTCTGTGTTGCCGCCGCCGATATAGTCGGCAACCTCGTTCCAGCTCTTTCCGGAAATAAAACGCAAAATGAAAATTATTCGAAGTTGACAATCGGGGATTCCGTTTATAAAGCGCATGGCTTTTCTTCGTTCTTCCTGCCGCGTTTGCAGTGCCGCTCCGAGTTTTTCTTTTTCTTCGACCAGCTGTTCGACAATTGAGCTTTTCTTATCTCTGCTGCCGGGCAGATTCGTTAAAATCGGAGTTATGCGCTCGGTTTCATTTTCAAGCTCTCGTATTCTGAGCTGAAGTAATGTTATTTCTTTTTCTATGTAGCGAAGATTGTTAAGCTCAACAAGTGTCATTTTTCTTTTTTCCTCCACTGTGCAATTCCGATTATTGCCAAGAAAAAATAAACAGCGTATAAGATCGCCTGTGCGTAGCTGTGATTCTTTAGGTTGAAAACGCACCAAAAAGCGTTTGTGAAAATCCAAATATAAAAGCTCCAAACTTTTTTATAACTGTTTCCGATTGTACCGATTATCGCTGCCGCCGTAACGGCATATGGTATGTATTGCATTTTTTCTCCTTTACCTGCTGTCTATTTCATCATAGAGTTCATTCACACACTCTCGACATTTAAGGTACTCGCCTTTTCGTATGTAAAGATAACGATTGAAAAGAGTGCAAAACATAAAATGTTTCTCGTCGCGCTCTTTTCTCTGACATTTCTTACAATAAAATCCCATCGGAACATCAACTTTTATTTTAGCTGTGATAATCATTTTTTAACTTCCCTTATTCTTCGACCTGTCGGCGCATTGCTTCTAACAGCTTTAGGCAAGCACTGTTGAATTTGCTTTTTTGCTCATCCGGCATTTTTCCCATTGCGGCAAATAAAGAATTGAAGTTGTCCTGAATATTTTGAATGTACACCATTGCTTTGGCCGACTCGCTGTCGGCAAGTAACAATTGCTTTTCGAGTTTATCGTGCTCGACGCCGGCTTCGGTCAAAGCTGTTTCAAGGTCCTTAATTTTTCGGGTGAGCCGCTCCGTATTTTCTTTGACGGATTTTTTCGCTTCAATAAGAGCCTCTTTTTTTGCTGCTTTTATACCCTCATTTTTTGCTTTTTCAACAATGTCCTTTTTTTCAAACTCAAGTTTTGATGCGCTGTCGGTGATTTCTTTTTTTAGGGCAACGATTTGTGCACGCAGCGTTTCTTTCTCTTCGTCAGGTTCTTCCGCCGCCTTGTTCTGTGCCTTAGCCTCTTCAAGCGCAGTCTGAAGCAAGCTTATTTGCTCTCCCTGATTTTTTGACTTTTGAACAAGAGCCTTTATTTCAGATACGGACATTCCGTCAAAGGCATTTTCAGCAAGCTTTTCCGTGCGTTCAACCGGGTTCATCTGCGCTATAAGGTCAAGCTTGGTGATACCCAAGTTTGCATTCGACTGCAAAACCGTACTTCCTAAGCGTTCATACGTCGATATGTACGTGTAAGCTTGTCTCGGCTTAATGCTAACGGCCTTTTCCGTGTATTCTTCAAAAGAAGAGTACCCGAATTCTTCATAAAGCTTTTGGTCACGCATTTTTTTTAGGTCTTTGCAAATTTCTAAAAGGGACTGCGCACAAATCTCGCCGTTCGCCAAGATTCGCTGATGCGTTTGAACAGCTTCTCTGTATATCTCGCTGACTTCATTTGATGTTTGATTTATTATCAGTTTTTCCATTTTACAACGTCCTTTCTTTTAAGCCGCTCCGGCAGCTTTTTTGTCTTTCGTTCTGTGAGAACCGGCACGCACCCATTGAATCCATGTGTTTATGAATTTTTGTTCGGCGGGCGAGACTTGCCGGTCGTGGGCTCCGTAATTTTGACAAATCCTATCGTCCTTGACTTCGATTGTAACAAGCCGCTCCGCAGGCGCGTTGCATTTTCTCATGAACAAAATCGTAGTTTTCCCCTTCATATGGCGTTCGGCATATCCGCCTACGCAATGGGAAAGAATCTTGCCTTCTTCGATTATGTCATTTACGCCTTTTGGAATTACGATTTGATATTCACCGTTTGAAAAGGCATATCGCTTTTCGAGGGCGGCATATCTTTTCTGATATTTTGCATAGGCGTCTTGGTTCTTTTTTATCACAAACGCGCCCGAAGCATTGTCATGTGCTTGTTTTAAGTTTTTCGGATATATGACATCACTTCTTGTAAGGTCATATTTAAGTTTTTCGGCAAAATATATGTAGTCTTTCCACCATATCGCAGTTGTGCTGCGACTGAATGACGTGCTTTTTTCATATTGGCTTTTGAAATTCTTTCTTTCGGCCTTTATGAGATAGTTCAATGTTTTTGTCAAGCTGAGTTTTTGTTTTTTTACCGTCCACGCTATTTTTTCAGCCGCTTCGCCGCTATATGCTTTGCAAAGGTCGACAGCCACAGCATATGGAATGTTCGGATTTGCCGATTTCAGGATTTCATAAACTTTAAAATGGTCAAGATTGTAAAATTGTTCTCGAAAACGTTTAAATTCGCCGCGCGTCATATTGAACATGCTCTGCACGGTCGGAGCATTCCAGTTTATAAATCTCTTTATCTGCTTGCCGTCTACAAGGCTGCATACGAATTCTCCAAGATCGAGCTTTAATAACTTTTCAACATTCGGATATATCGCCGAATATGCGAAGAATTTCACTTCTGGCACTTCGCCGACACAGACGTATGGCTTGTTGTAGAAATATTTTTCATACGCGACAGAAAAATTCTCAATCGGCGCATATTTTAAAAAGGTCTTTTTCAGTCGGTCAAAGCCTATCCATCTGTAACCCCTGTTTTCAGCATAAGCATTGTTGTAACTGAACGTTTTAATAAACGGCTCAATAATGCTTTTTGGTTCATACCAATATTTTGCATACCAATTCGGATTTGCATTTTTGAAAACTCGGACATACCCGGGTGTTAAGTAATATATCGCCGAAATGTCATATATCGGTTTTGTTTTAAAGCATCGCCCGGTGTAATCCTTGTTCGCCCATCCACATATCAGATATACAGTGTTTCGCCCCACAGGTTTAACAGCCACAAAACGGCGCCATTCTTCAAGGTTCTTGCAGTCTCGAACGCGGCCCTCGTTTTTCAGCATAACTCGTCTGCCGCACTTCGGACATTTCACGATTTCGTTATGTTCCGCATCTAAAAAGCTTCTGTCGTCCGGGGTCATTATTCGTTTAACAAAATTCTCTTTGAACTCCGCTCCGCAGGCGGTGCAGTAACACTCACGCCTTTTATTTTTTCTGTCATCTTTGAAGAATATGTACGGCGTGAAGCACTCGCTGTTAAGCAGCTTTTCGTCTTCGGCGTCAAGATGCGGAGCGTGGCGCAGTATTGCGTCTTTCGTTTTATAAACTTTCATTTTTCCCCGCTCCTTAAAACAAATCATCAAATGAAAGTGATATTACCTTACCGCTTCTATCGTTTTCTCCGGCGGAGAGGTCGCCGCACAAATTGATTTTCATCGACATTTCAATGTCGGCTGTTGAAAAGTAGTATTTTACGGCCCGTTTGTAAACTTCAATATCAGATATCGCATTTCCGCTTTTTTCCATTATCGTTTTGCAGCAATTCGAAAGGGTCTTGTCACTCTCGTATATAGCTTGCGCGAATTCTTCGTTTTGTTTGCAAAACATTTCAAGCGTTTCTGCGACGGGCTTCGACACGGCTTTTTCTTTGTTTCCGCCGGTAAAAGCTTTTAATTCCTTTTGTATTTTCTCAATCGCCTTTTCGTTGTACATTTTTTACTCCTCTTCTTTTTGGCATCTGTCAAGTTAATAATTGCCTTTACTCAAGCCCTGCCTGCTTACCCGCAACCGAGAGATCCTGGCACGGGCTGCCGCCAATAACCACATTGACGGGCTCAACAAGGCTGCCGTTTATCTTTGTTATATCGCCGTAGTGTTTCAAGGCTTCGCCTCCCTCAAAAAGTCGGGGTATAGCCCTTTGTGGAGTTCTTTTTCAATAGCCTTTTTAATTTCCTCGGCCGGATCCGGCATAGCCGGTGCCGCCATTGACGTTAAAAGATCCGCTGAAATCTTGGCAGCGCACTGCGCTTTGTTTCTGTCATCCTCATAGTACCGGATGTTCTTATCAATGTAGCGGCAATATGCGTGCTCAACCTCTGCGCCCAAGGCCGAAAAAGTAGCCATTGCCACTGCGGTTTTGTTTTACCCACTGAAAGCCGATGCTTCTATACTTAAAACCCCATGCCTCAATTACTTGCAATGCCTCTTTGAGCTTTGGGTAAGTTGCCCAAAGGAAAAGCACGCAGTTATCAGCCGCCAGATCCTGCACCGGCAGGCTACATATATCCTCAATACGCATTGTGGGGTAATGGTCGGCAGCAGTGCCTTCGCATCGCTCGTCCTGATATTTCCATGGCGGATCTGCGTATATAACGCTGTATTTTTTATTTGGAAAAGGTATCATTGTTTGCCTCCTTGTTTTTAGTGTTCAACGCCTATGTAGTCGGGCACCTCTCAACAAAACCAGTCGTTAGCAAGCTCGAGAGCCTCCTCTTTAGCCTCTTTTTTTGCTTTGGCAGTTTCGCCCTCCACCGAGTTAATAACCGCTTTTGCTAAAAATTCCATACGGCGGCGCAAGCCCTCGATTTCTTTCGAGGCTCGGTTGTCGTACTCGTCTTTGCTTTTTCGGAATTGCAAAAACTCCTCAAAGAGTCCCTCGGTCATTTCTACCGTAATTTTCATATTGCCAGGGTAAGGAATAGATACAGAGCCGTCTTTTTCGATTTTAATACTTTCCATATTTACCTCTTAAATGTTATCTCGCGGAGGTCGATATTTCCCGCCGCGAGGAGCTTGTTATAAACTTGTCGCAACTCATTTATAAAGAATTGCGAGCGGTATATGGAGCAGCCGTCCTCGCCAAGATAGCGCAAAAATTCGTTTTTCGCCCTTGTGGGAGGTGTGAGTGCCGCTATAATCGGCTCGCCCTCGGATAAGCAAAGACGGAGGCAATGAGCAAGGGTTTTTCCCGTTTTTCTATAGCCGCTTACATAGTAATTGTAGGGTTTATTGTAGAAAATAAATGCTTTTTGCCAATCGTAGAGCTTTAACCCGAGAGCTTGCTCTACTTTTCGTATTGTGCGCTCTCTGCGCCGTTCTGCTACGTCGCGGAGTTCCTTAACCTCTTTAGCAAGAGCGTTATAACCTGGGTGCTCTATTAAGTCCTCAAGGATAACTGCGCCCTCGTCGGTACCCGTATAAACAATCTCGCCTATAATGTCGGTGCCTGAGTTTCTTATTTTTGTAATTGCGACGGCGGTTTTATCGGTGCCGTCGCTCGTGTATGTTAAAATGTGTTTTTCCATATTGCCGCCTCCATACGCGCCTATCGGCGCAGATTACTTAAAGATTTTGTGATTGAACAGACAAGCGGGGGCTACGCAGCTAATGATGCTCGAAAAGCTGGTGTCCACTGTGCCGTTAGAACTGACGGCTCGCATGAGAGAGGATCCCGTAGTGCAGGTCCAGGGCGTAAGAGTACTCCACCGACTCTTAAAGCGCGGCACAGACTCTCTGTATTTGCGGTAAAGGTCGCACGAGAGGAGGAAAACGTAATCCTCGGCGGTGCCGTAGTCTTTCATACCATCGTCAGCAGTCAAGTCCGATACAAACGGGAGAAGGTCGCCGCGGTTGAACTGTTCAAGATACTCTCCGTTAAGATGTTTACGAAGCGAGGAGGTGCGCCAGTCGTTTTTACGGCTTTCGTCAAACGGCATTCTCTGCAAAAGCAACTCCGAAACAATGGCAAGCACGCCGCCCTGCTCCTCTCCGAGAGCGGTAAACTTAACGCCGTTATACTCGAATTGCTCGCCGGGTTTCGGGATTTTGATTTTATCTTTTTCCGCTCCTGCTGCGGAGTCGGCCTCGGTGTAGTCCTCTTCGATTTCCTCGGGCGTTAATTTCCCGGCGAAAGCAAGAGCTAAAATTGCATTTGCTCTCTTTTGGTTTTCTTCTGCTTTTGCGCTTGTGGTTATGTCGTAGCAAAGTGATTCAATAGCGTGTAAAATATTGTCGTTCATGACTTTTCCTCTTTTCTTGAATGTTTTTATTCTTCGTCGGTAGTGTATTGCAAAATCTCTTTAAGCAGCTCTTTTATAAACTTTTCGCCTCCGAAACTCGGAAGCACGACACCGCACAATATGAGCCCGCTTTTAATTGCGAAATACAGCATTCCGTCTTCTCTTGTTCTTTCGTATATCTCATATCCTGTTTCTATATCAGCGAATGGCTCCAAATATCGCGTGTTTATGTACTTAATCCCTTGCGATGTCTTTAACGGTTCGAGCTCGATTCCGTTTAAACAAATCGATATTTTACTTCTTTCGAGCAAATTTTCGGTGGGGTCGATGTCTTTTACATTTACATCGAGCGACTGAGAAAGTGCGCGTATTTCGAAAAGAAATTTAGATGCTTTTTCCTCCGGAATGTCAAACATTGTAAATATGCTTTCTTTGGTTAATTCCGGAAGATTAAACATAGGGTAAAGGGCCGTTCCGTCGCTCAAAAACTGTATATCATCCGGACCATGATAGAGTATTATCGTTTTGTTTCGTTTTAGAATTTGCTCTATTTTCTTTAATTTCATTTTTTGTGCTCCTTAATTCATTATTACCGCCGCGGCGATAAAAACAATAAAATTGATTATGGCTTTAATTGCGACGGCTGAAAACACAACAGCCGCTATTATCAAAAAGACCGCTATTACGTAATATAAAATCTTATCCATGGCGTTCTCCTACCGGGATGATCCCGAGAATTACATAACCTTCTTTGCAATATTCAGGGTCGTTCAACAGATATGTAACCCTTACTGTGAGGGCACGGCCGCTGTATGTTCCCGCTCCGCTGTCATCAAGGCTATATTCATTCAAAATAAGGATGTCACCGAGCTTGAAATCTCGGTCGTTTTTTCTTATTTCGAATGGTTTAAGCCCGATTTTAATATCCTCGTAATATTGAGGCTTGATTTTTAGTTCGTGTATCATTTTTCCCACCCTTTTTACTTGAGATAATTTTCAATAACGGCTTTCGCGGCTTCCCAGCCGTAACATATGGCCGTCATATATCCTTGTTCTTCGAGAGACGAAAGCCATTCTATTTGGTTTGCGGTCGGCTTGTTTTTTCCGGCTTTCATCTCAACAAACAAACCGTGATATCTTTTTTTCGCTACGGGTAAGCAGATATCCGGGACGCCGGCTCTTAGTCCTTCCGAACGCATACGTGCTCCGGTATAGACGCTTCTTTTCCCCTCATTCGGGACGTGGAACAGCAATTTAAGTTCGGGATATTTGCAACAAGCCCATTGTGCCCACCGAAAAAGGCATATTTGCTCTTCGCTCTCACTCATTGTTTTTGAGCCTTCTCCTGAGATTATCATTTTTTTATACCTCCGAAATTTTGTTGATTTTTGCTACTCATACACCCCCCAATCGTCGAGCGTCCACGGCGGCATTTCTTCTGTCGCCCGATACATAATCACCGATATGTACCAATGCCCGTTATATGGGTTTTTCCGAGCGAAGCAACGCTCGAATCGGTAGCCTTTGTATTTCCGCTCCCAAAACTCCGCGTCATTTACTCGCTCTTTCGCCCATTTCTCAAGCTGGCGATTTGACGTTTTGCCGTCTCGCCTTGACGGATTCGGCACTCGCGGCGGGGTCATATTCCGCGAGCAGATGTATTTCTTCTTTCCTGCTTCGGGCGTGCTCTTAAGCATATATTTTGCCGCCGTTTCCGGGCCGAACCGCTCCGGCTGATAATTGTTGACGTTAACTCGAACGCCCTTATCCCACATTCTCTCCATAAGCCTGTCATCCAAGCCGCCGGTGATGAACAGGTGGTAATGATAGTTTGTCCGCCCTTTTAGAATTCCCGTCTTATATGTGACCTCTTCAATCGTGTATGCATATTTGAACGGTCGGGACAGAACATTGATTTTTTCAACAAGCTCTTTTCGCTGTTCTTTCAGCTCTTTCCGCTCCGGGAGCACCGATAATGCAAGCTTCGCTTTTTTTAACTCTTTTTTTCGCCGTCGCTGAACCCGCGCTCGGTAATTCGCTAAGATTTTTTTTGCTTCCTCTCTGCTTTTGGGTGCCGAAAGCGGCGTAAACGTCGGATGCATAAAATAATCTTTTTCATCGAAATTTGCGTTAACAATCCGGCAGAATTCCCGCACGGCTTTGTTTCGGTTGTATTTTTCTTGTTCGGCAGTAGATGGCTTTGTTTTCGGTTTGCGCGATGGCATTCGCCGACCGTCCGAAAAAACCGGGTAGAAATCTACGTCAAGGAGCTTGCCCGAGTAGGTTCGCTTCTCTCTGTTCATGGCCGCCCGCCTTCCGTGGCGCTGTATAGGTTCGCAGCGGCGTTGTTGATTTCAAAAACGGAGTTATAAAGAGCCGTGCGCAGGTACTGTTTCGGATTTCGTATTCGATACGGCACCTCGTTGTAATGCTCAAGCACGTATATGATGTGCTCGTTTTCGATTTTCGCGAAAACAGCCTGAACATCTCCGACCGGGCGTATAACCCCTCCGACCTTGAGCGCGTCAGATTGCCGAAGCCTCATAACCTCGGCGATGATAACCGCAAGTTCTTCAGCTTGTAATAGAAGCTCAACAGGGATACTGTCTATTTCAATTTGAGCTTTGATTTTTCCGAGCGTTTCATCGAATGACTGATTGACTGACTGATTATTAAAAAACAAAGTATTTGTCACTTCCTTTTCTTTTGCATTGTAGCCGTTTGCGTCTTCTTTATGTTCGAAAAGATACGATAGAATACAAGGCCGCCAAACGCCCAAACGGACGTTTTGAAAATTTGACAAATACCGAATTTCTTGATATACTATTTATACATGAATTTGCTTCGGTATTTACCGGGCGGCCGTCTTGCGTTGCTGCGCAGGGCGGCTATTTTTTTGTGTTTTTTTCTAAATTCAACATAAATTCTTCGTCTAAGCCGTAGAGGGTCGCTACAAGCTTAACCGGCAGCCGCTCTCTGATATGTTGCGGCACATTGACTTTCGGGGCTTTTGTTCCGAATTTTTTTTCGAGCAGCGGTATAACCGCCGTCTCAAATTCGAGCCTTTCTATGTCGTTGCACGGGCACCATGTCGGAAGCCCGAGCTTATCTCTGAAGCGTATAAACAGCTTTGCGACATATGGATTCCTTATGTTCACTCGGTAACCGTATTCGTCGCTTTCAAAAAGGAACGGGCGCAGCTCTTCTTCATTCACCACGGCTTAACCTCTCGTCTCTTCGGCTTGTATGTGTCGCAATGCTCGTTTGTCGCGTTTCTGTCTCGCGGCTTGCCTTGGTCGGCGAGGCTTACGCACATTTGTATTTGCATGCATTGATTCGGCTTGTATAGGAATGCGCAAGTTTTGCAAATGCTATACGGAAAATTTGGGTCGGGAATATATTCTTTCTTTTCCGGGTCGTCATTGTGCCGAGCAATGATTCTGCGATTTTTTGTTCGTTTATTCGAAATCATTTTTTCAGCTCCTCGCGGCAAATCATTTTAAACAAGTCACAAGCCGATATTCCCTGACGCTTGCACGCGCGATATATTTCGCGGCAGTCGCTTTCGAATTTAATAAATTTGTCCTCGTGATAATAAGCGGCTATCAACGCCGCAATGCCTAACGCTTCAAGTGTTGTGCTGATAATCATTTTTAATCTCCTTTAATTCATAAAGAAATCACGCAGACTGTCTCTGCTTACTCGCCACATATTGCCGAGTTTTTTTCCTTTGATTTCCCCGTTCTTACAAAGCTTTATCGCCGTATTTTCAGAACACTGCAAAAGGCAGCACACAGTTTCGATGTCTAAAAGCACGGGTAAGCTTTCCCACGAGGTTATTTTTTTTGTAAAAATTTTAACTGACATACCGTACCGTTTTCCTTTCTTTAGTTCAAATATTTTGAACTTTTACTTTAAAAAAAATCTCGGGAATTTCTGTTTCAGGAATTTCTAAAATTTGGCAGGCGCGACATATTTCATTTTGTTTCCATTGAATTTTGCTGCTCATTTTAAGCGAAACAGACCTTTCGGAAAGCCCTATAAGTTTTGCAAAATTCGCTCGTGTAGCACATTTTTGATTGATGAGCCCACTTAGCTTTGAATAATCAAACGTCATTTACAACATCCTTTCTTTTATTCAATTATCTTGAACAAGCTTATAATATCACTGCTTACGGTGTGTGTCAATACAAAAATTCAATTATTTTGAATTGTTTTTCTTTTTTCCTTGAACTTTTGTTTATTGCGTGCTATTATATATTAAATGAGGTGATAATATGAAAATTAGTTCGACATCAGAACGATTATTGCAAATTATGAATAATCGACATTTAAAACAAGTCGATATATTACGGTTAGCGGCGCCGTTCTGTGAAGAAAACGATATCAAATTAAACAGAAACGATTTAAGTCAATATGTAAGTGGTAAAGTCGAGCCGCGACAATCCAAACTTTACATACTGGGGCAAGCACTTAAAGTTAACGAAGCTTGGCTTATGGGGTATGATGTACCGATGCATCAAAAAGGCATTGTTGAGCCTAATTCATCTTCTCAAATTAAGGTTCCAGTCCTCGGCACCGTTCGCGCTGGGCTTCCGATGGAGGCTGTCGAGAATATATTAGATTATGAAGAAATCAGCGAAGATATGGCACGACAAGGTGATTATTTTGCATTACAAATCAAGGGTGATTCAATGGAACCACGCATAAAAGAGGGCGATGTTGTTATTGTGCGCAAACAGCCGGATGTCGAGAGCGGCGAGGTTGCGATAGTACTTGTTAACGGCGACGAAGCAACGATTAAAAAAGTACAGAAATTCAACGGCGGAATAAACCTCGTTCCGTCAAATCCGGCTTATGAAGTTAAAACTTACAGTAACGACGATATTGAATCGCTTCCCGTAAGCATTATAGGCAAGGTCGTTGAACTTCGCGCCAAGTTTTGAATTTTTAATGCGGAAAATGGGTGATTAAATGGAAATTCACAACCGTATAAAACAGAGAAAAAAAGAAAACGGGTTAATAATCAATAAAGATGTGTTTTCGCTTCGGTTGTCAGCTTTGCTTTCAAGCTCCGACGAAACTACATACTCCGTTGCAAGAAAGCTTGGAATGTCTGCTGCTACTATAAGTCGTTATGCAAACGATATAATGCTTCCAAAGCTCCCAACAGTTTATTCATTGGCTAATATTTTTCGCGTTAATCCACTTTGGCTCATGGGATATGATGTACCGCAAAGCGAAATTGATACTGCAAATTCATTAACCGAACAAGAAAAAGCACTACTTGCTTTTTACCGTTCGGCAGGCGAAGAGAATAAATTAAAAATCATTCAATACATAATGAACAATACAAGGGGGTAAAAATTATATTTTGTAAGCAATTAAAACGTTTAAGGAATAAAAAACATTTATCGCAAGCACAATTTGCAAAAAAAATAGGTGTTTCATCAAGCACGGTTGCGATGTGGGAACTCGGCGAACGCGAGCCTAAAAATTATGAGACACTTGGAATTATCGCTGATTTTTTTAATGTCAGTCTTGATTATTTAATGGATAGAGATGTGCCGCAAAGCAGAATGGCTGCTGCGGACTTAATAACCGAACAAGAAAAAGCACTCCTCGCTTTTTACCGTTCGGCAAGCGAAGAGAATAAATTAAAAATCATTCAATTCATAATGAACAATACAAACGGAAGTAGTTAACACACCGAAAAAAGAAGGTATTTTATGAAAATCAGTTCAACGGCTGAGCGACTGTTACAACTTATAAACGAGCGAAATTTAAAGCAAGTGGATATATTAAGGTTAGCCGCTCCGTACTGCAAAAAAACCAATATAAAAATATGGGGTGTGTAGAATGTCGCGTGAATCAATAGCAAAAGCGTTAAAACGTTTAAGAGAACAAAGCGGATTGACCGCCGATCAAGTCGGCGCTATGGTAGGTAAAAGCGGAAAAACGGTCAATGCGTGGGAAAATAACCGCGGTCAACCTGACGCCGAAATCTTAATGCAATTATGCGATATATATAATGTGGGTGATATTCTTGCGGAATTCCGCGACGAATCTTCCGAAGCGCCGTTCGCGCTTTCCGAAAAGGAAAAGGCGGTTGTTCTCGCGTATCGCGCGCGGCCTGATATGCAAGGCGCGGTCGATACTCTTTTAGGGGTTCAGGCGGGCGCGAACATTGCCGCCGACGCCGCTTCCGTTGTTGCGGAAGGGGAAAAGATTTTCGGTGCAGTACATACCGAATCAAAATAACGTTTGTTTTGCCCGCTCCCAGCGGGAACGTATATATTTTTACGATCTATTACACATAAAGGGGATTCCACTATGAAAAAGGGAAAGAAATTTATAATCGGTATTGTTTTAATCACGTTCGGCGTTGTCGGTCTTTTCGGCTTGTTTGGAAATACAGATGATAAAGCGGCGCTGGCTGGTGGTAGCGTCCTTTTAATTGCTGGCGGCGCGGCGCTTGTTTATCTTGATAAAAAGAACCCAGCGCCCGCCACAAAAAATACTGTGTCCGCTCCTGCTCCTGCGATCGTTCCCGCCGCGAATGTTGCGCCCGCTCCTGCGGCCGAAAAGAAAAGCGTTCCGGACGGCGAAAAAAATTACAATTTATTTGAAGACGTTACAGACGGTGCGGCGCTTTGCTATGAATATGAAGAATCTTTGTGTTTGTTTGACGGGGCGTTCGACCATATCCCCGGTAACGGTGGAAAGGCGCTGACGTTCAAGCAAGAACCCGAAAACCCCCACGACGAAAAAGCGGTCGCCGTGTATCTTAACGGGGCAAAAATCGGATATATCTATCGCGGAACGGTTCAAGATATGTTCAACGATTACACAAAGCGCGGCTGGCGTGTGTCCGGTTATCTCAACAAATATTCGGTCAGCAATAATAAAGCCACATACAAGATCGGCTTTTATAAGCCGCTCGATATATTCGAATCGAAGTGTTTTTCCCTCTCGAAAATCAAAAAGAAAATTGATGAATATACAACGCGTGAAGATAATTTGTTAAATTGCGACGAAGGCGACGTGCTAACTATCGAATACGAAGACGCCGACGATTGCTTCGTCGTTTTTAATGACATTTACGAAGAAGTCGGCGAATTGCCGAAGTCTGCCGCAAACTTCATAAACGAAAACGAGCATAAAAAGATCGTTGGTATTCTCGACGCTTGCGGCGAAAATGACGACGGAAAGACAAAAGCGCAAATTACGGTGTATCTTGTAAAATAAAAAGCCGCTCGACGAATCGAACGGCTGAAAGGCGGTGAAATATGAACGGCGTAATTTATGCCCGCTATTCTTCGGATAGACAAACGGAACAAAGTATCGAAGAGCGCAAACAAGAGATTATTCAATTTGTAAAGCAAAAAACAAACGGAAGTGATTAAATATGCCGAAAAAAACAAACCCCCGCCGCGCCGACGGGCGAATAGTCGTTCAAGTTTACGTCGGCAGCGTTGACGGCAAACGCAAATACAAATCGGTTTACGGCAAAACTCAAAAAGAAGCCGACCAAAAGGCGGCGGAGCTTCGTGCACAGCTGCATCGCGGCGTTGATTTGATTTCAGAAAACCGCACTTTTGCTTTTTGGGCAAACCGCTTTTTAATTTCGAAGAAAAACACCGTATCCGCCAGCTGGTATAAGTGCATTAGTCAGAGGCTCGATCACTTCGTACAGCATTTTGGCGAGTTTGATATTTCAAAAATTCGGCTTTGTGATGTTCAAGCCGTCCTTGATGCGTTCGCCGCCTGCAATCCGTATTCGGGTAAGCCTACATCGCGTAAAACATTAGTTGAATATACGGCCATTATTAAACAACTTTTTAAATATTGCGCCGCAAACAGAATAATTGACCGCTCACCGGTCGACGAGCTTTTATCCGTCCCGGCGGGCACCCCTTCAAAGAGCCGCTCCGCTCTTACCGCCGAACAGCGGGCATGGATTCTCGACACGCCGCACCGAGCACAACCGGCAGCAATGATAATGTTGTTTGCAGGGCTTCGCCGTGGGGAGCTTACCGCGCTTCTTTGGTCCGATGTGAATTTTGATAGTAAAACTATTTCAATAAATAAAAGTTATTGCGCGCCAACTAAAGCCGTAAAATCCACAAAAACCGCTGCCGGAAATCGCATAATACAAATGCCTGATATTCTTGCCGATTATATGCGACATATACCTAAAAAATCAACGCTCGTTTTCCCGAACACCGTGGGCGGTTATATGTCAAATTCGGCTTGGGATAAACTTTGGCATAGTTATATGTTGTGCCTTAATAAGAAATACGGGTGCTTTATCGGCACAGCTGCCGACCGTAGAAAAACGCTGCCTTTGACGATAGACACATTCACGCCGCATTGCCTGCGCCACACTTACGCAACAATGCTGTACGATGCCGGCGTAGACGTTTTAACCGCAAAAGAATTACTCGGACATTCTGATATTAAGACAACTCTTTCAATTTACACACATCTTTCTAAGGAAAAAGAATCAAGCGATATTGATAAATTCAACAAGTTTTTGCAGTCAACTGCAAAAACGGCTTCGGATATCCGCTCCGCTTTTTGACTTTTCCGCTCCGAAAATCTTCGCTGAAATATGGGCGAGATATTGGGTGCTTCTGAGGCGAGCTTTGAAATAAAAATAAAAATGCAAGTCAAATGCAAGTCAGCATTCCGCAAAATCGTTGATATATCAACGATTTTGTGATGTAAGATAGTGGGTTCGATTCCCATCACCCGCTCCAAAACGCCGTTTTTGAAATCGGCAACAAAAAACGCTGAAAAGCCTTGTGTATCAAGGGTTTTCGGCGTTTTTTAATTATCAAAATGTCACCCGTTTTTGCGCTATTTTGTGCCATTTGCAACTATTTAAAAGAAAAAATGCAAGTCAAATGCAAGTCAAAACTTGCGATGTGCTGAGAGTTTTTAATCGCTCTCTTTGCACTTTTTCTCTTTTGCCAATCTGCGAACACTTATAATTACATCGGCTAATATAATCAAGCCGTTTGCACCGAGTGCAATTCTCGAAAATATATTAAGCCCGGTATATATCGAAATTATAAGCAATGCGCAAAGAGTAATCAGCCAAAAGTTTTTATTGAACACTTGTAAAACTCCTTTCTATGTGTTATATTATATATACTCCCGCAAGGGGGAGGGGCAAAAGCCCCTCTATGTAGCCTACCACCATTTGATTGCCGTTATCAAAGTAGCGATTGCAACTATTGCTTCGATAACAAGATATGCAATTTCAAAGGCGGTAGGCTTTTGATTTTGCTTTTTCATTCTTATCACCTCCTTAACTGTGATTATATTATAACATAGACGTACGATTATGTCAAGGGCTTTTTATTATTTTTTGTAATTAAAACCCCACCGCGGCAAATGCCATCGGTGGGGTCTGTTATTTAATGATTTAATTTTCACGCATTTATAAGAGCGTTTATTTTTTCTTGGCTTTTTTTAAAATCGTCTTCCGGATAATGTGAAAAAAACGTGTCATATCCGCACGCGTCACATATCGCGTTAATTATTTCATCTTTATCGTTTATATCTGTATCATCGGGGATTTCGTATATCCTACCTTCTATTGCGCTTTCCTTTTTGTCCCTGTAATCAAGACGCTCCCAATTACTTAAGGCCTCATCGCACACATAAATGGCTTTTTTGTAATCCGGGCCCATATACGAGCTCTCCTCGTCTCCCATTTCGTACCCTTTAGAATTGAGATTTAAGGTTATTTCCGCAACTTCATAATATTTCATTTTTGTTAACTCCTTTTCTTTATTTGTTGTGATTTATTGTTTTATCGTCTCGTGAAATTCGTTGACTATATCGTAAAAATCGGCTGTATAAATGTTTTCTTTTCTGTCTTCTTCTTCGTATCGTTGTATCAATTTTTTGGCTTCTTGTATATCCTCACATTCATCTATGAATGTGCCCGTTTCCTTATCTGCTGTGTAAATTTTCATAATGTTTTACTCCTTTCCTTTATTTGCCGCAATATCTGCTCGAATAAGCTGCTTGATATAACCAGCTTTATTTGGAACACTGTCGAGCTTTTGGATTATATCTTGTTCCGTCCTCGTTATACAATCCATCTTGTATTGTCGGCGGTACTTCTCCGCGTACCGTTCTTGCGGTGTCATTTTTCGTTTGTCCATTTAATATCACCTTTCTTTATTTTTTTAAAGCAAACTCAAGCGTTGTACTCAAGCCCTGCATCGTGAATTTTGTTTAATATAGTTTCTTTTTTCATTCCTTTACGAACGCCTTTAACATTGTTTTCTTTTGCAAACTTGAGCAACGCTTCGTAAGCTTCGCAGCCTTCTTTGAAGTGTTTTTCAATTTCTTCTTGTCTTTCGGCAAATGCCTTTTGTTCGGCGGCGTATTCTTCCTCAGTCATTGTACAAGATTTCGGAACCCAAAAATCAAAAGTGTTTTCCCGTTCTCCGTCCTGAGTTGTGAAGCCGCCCTCGACTTTGTATGCTTTTTCAGTTTCGCCGATAACGTAAACAGCGCGTTCGTTCAGCATATAGTTTCTAATAATCGAACACCAATTTTTATTAAAAAACCATTCTTTGATATAAACTTTCATTTTTCTTTGTCCTTCTGTTTTGGATTTGTTATCTTCCTTAACTGTGACTATATTATAACATAGACGTACGATTATGTCAACACTTTTTTCAAAGTTTTTTGTAAAATAAAGATTTTTTTAAACAAAAACGCCGACAAATAAATGTCGGCGTTTTCTCCGCTCAGCCTACACATGGCAGGTAAGCAATGTTTAATTTAAATAGTTCCCGGTTTGCTTTTGGCAATCGTACCGCGAACATCGCTTATGTTCGGTGCAACCGATACGGCGAGTTCGCTGATTAAATCTGAACAATTAAGACGTCCGCCGGTTGTATCCTGAAAGATTGCGTGCGTTTGGTAATATCCGGAACGTGCTACTGTGGGCGCGTTAACGCCGCACAAAACAGAAACGGCATTTCCCGTTGTTTGCCCGATTACGGCACTCTTGTGGGCGCTTCCACCGGTGTATCCGTAGTACTCGCCGCCGTTAATTTTGAGCAAACTTGCCGTTGCCGGCTGAAAACAGTACGAATCGCCCGATGCATTCGCCACGCTGGCGCGGCAGTTTGTGAAATTACCAGTTTGAGATATAAAGCTTCCGCTGTAAGCTGTTATCCAAAAACGGCAATCCTCAGCAGATACAGAGCCGATGTTTGAATCGAACATTTTTATGTTTGTATTTGTCGCACTTTGTGTTGCGATTACATTTGCGCCGATAACGTGCACATCTGAGCCGGCAAAAACAACATTTGATGTGCCGGCTGTTATCGGCAGCGATATTTGTGTACAGTTCGAGAAATCAAAAGTTATACGCCTCTTTACGCTTTCATCAAATCCAAAATTAAACCATTTATACGGATTGGCCGCCGTGCCTGCGCCTGCGCACGCAGCAGTCGCGCCAAATATTCCATATATCTTTATTGTTTTTGAGCTGTAATCGAGATCGTCGCTCAACCACGCTTGCGCAAGTTCCGAAAGCTTCACGTTGTCATCGGCTCCGTTGCATTTATATTCGCATTCGTCAGCTGCATTTAATTTGGCAACGGCATTTTGCAAAGCGGTTATTTCATCTGCCACACTTAATATTCCCGTACCGTCGATTGACTTGTAGCATTTTACTTCAACCTCTGTACCGGCCGTAAGCGGCAAGCCGCTAAACGTTATCACACTGTTTTCAAGCGTGTAGTCAACGCCTTCGGTGTTAAGAACGCCATTTGTATATACTTCAATGAATGTTGTCTCGACATCATATTGGGGAATATCAAACGACACTGTGTTTGTTTCAGCTTCAATCGTTGTGCGCCAATTATAGCGTTTAAAGAGTGTTACGCTTGATAACGTATTTTTTGTTGCTTCAAACCACTCATTAAATGCTCCGTCAAGGCTTTTGAAAAATGAGTTGTCTCCGGAAGTTGAATACACCCAGCCGCACAGCTGTGCATCACTTCGGGTATCTTTAACAGAAAGACTTGTTGCATTTGTGCCGACGTATATATCGGCAAGAACAAGATCATAAACATCATCATTCCTTGTTATTGTAGGTTTTTTCGGACTACTCACCGCTTCGCCTTGCAAATATATAAGCTTAATATCACGATCAGAAAGTACGTTACTGTACCTTAATATAACACGGTCATACCGTGCGCCGCCTGTCGGAACGGTTACGGCTGGAAAAACATAATTGTTATCGTTATGATACCAACAGCCGTTTATCCACGCTCTGCCTATTCCTACGGTTACGGTCAAGCCATTAACCGTAACTTTCAGATCATCATTTGTTGAACGTAAAACGCCGTTGCTTATAATCGTTGCTAAATTTTCGCTATAGTCACGCGCCGAATATGTACGGTCATATAGTCCGTCTGCCGTTTCCAAGGCATCGAAAAATCCAAAATGTTCTGCCATTTTTAATTTCCCCCTTTAAAATCCAAATTCTGCGGAAATCGCATAACCGTTTTCGTCTTGCACTTCGGTTATTTTTAAAATTCTTGCATTATGTAATTGCTTTAAGTGCGTATCTTCAATAGTTACAAGATCGCCGATATTGTAATCTGTCAAATACTTCAGCTTTGAATTTGTCAAATCCACTTCGCAAGAAAAGCCCTCGACAACTTTGTTTTCTGTTATCTTTGCCCTGCCCTCTTGAATTAACAAGGCTTCATATTCGCTGTCGGGCAAAACGGTTTCATCCTCTGTTGTTTCGTCTTTGACTGTTTTTGAAATACTTGAGCTGTCAACAAATAATTCGCGGCGGTCAAAGCCTGTTACATTGTCATTCGTTCTGGCAACAAAGCGGTCTGCACCCTCGCCCTCACCGCCTATAATTGCGGTTGTCCTCAGTTCGCTGTTATCTTTTGAAAAACTACTTGATGTTAAATTATCAAACTGATTGCCGAATATTAAAGGCTTGTTTCCTGCGCGGTTGTTTACGAACCGCTCCGCGCCTTGATACATTACATACAGGAAATCAAGAGTTAAAGGGTCAAGCCACACATACGCGCCTATTTTGTATTCTTGAAGCAAACTATCGGTGAATGTAAGCAAGTTTGTATATGTAACTTGCTTGTCGGCGGCGTTGCCGTTTTCATCAACAATTGTTTGCGGCAAATTGTTAATTGCGCCCCTTGCGAATTTCGAGAAATTTCGGGCAGCATTTGAGCTATTAACGCAATTATTATTTATAACAGTCCAAACGGCATTTGCAACGTTCCCTCTTAATGTTGTAGGTGTTATGCTATATGTTTTAATGAATTTGTAAATAATTCTGCGGTCAAGTATGATTTTTGCGAAACTGCCGCTTGCAACAATCATTGTGCCGTCTTGTTCGTTGTCGGTAATTTTAATTTTAGAAATTATGCCACAATTCACATCATTTGGGCGAGTGACAAGATTTTCAACGCTCAACAGCTCAATGTTTTTTTCTGTTGCTTCAACATATATCTCAAACGTCCCAACGCCGTAATAAACCGTTTCCCATATTACAGATTTTGCGGTGTCAATAATGCCTATCAATTTTCGGCTTGTTCCATTTCTTACTTCTACATAATCAATCATTTAAACATACCTCTGCTTATAGATGAGATTAAAATAAACGCTTGTTAAATTGTTATCATCGCTTTTAATTGTAAAAGTGTTGTTTCCAATTTCAAGTTGTAAAAATGTACTGCCGATTTTGATTTTATCCAAAATTGAAACGCCGTTTAATGTTATATCTTTTTGGCCCTTGTTTGTGTTAATCCGGATAACATCGCCCGATTTCATTTCTACATTGTCAACCCCGATAAATTCATCGGTGCTTGCATATATAGCAGGATTTTTAACTTTTGCAAGAGCGGTTATCTCGATAATCATTCCTACATCGCTATCACCTGTATTGTTGAACGTTCGGGTGCGTATGGTATCATAAACACCCAAAGGGCGAGGGCTTCCAAGCGCGAAATAAAGCATTTTGCCTTTCCCTTTTGCGAAGTAGTGCATATCTTTAATCGCGCTTATTTCATTAACTATGTTTTCGGCATCTTCCCAATACGCTTGACCGCAGAAAAATGTTATCTGCATAGCAATGCCTTGTTGCCATCGTGCCATTACGATTTTTTCACACAGGCCCACGATTTCAAGCGTTTTGTTGTTTCTTTTCCACTTGATAGTGTGATTATGCTTTGACTTGACATACTGCAAGATATACCGTTTTGCTTCTTCAACATCTATATTCTCATTGATAGTTAGAGTAAAAACAAGCGGTCTAACATCTGTTGCAACGTTGTTAACCGTTTCGCCGTCCGCTCCGCTTATCTTTGAGCTTGAAATTGAATTGTTAATCTCTGTTTGACCTTCTATATCGTCAAGCGTGAAATATTTGTTATCAAATAATTCAAGCTCTGTGCCTAAGGGTGAAATTATAGTAAATTCGCCTGTCATATTTTACACCCCTTTCAAAGCTAATTTAACAGCACTAACGGTAGCTTTTTCCGACTTCCACAATTCATAACGGCTATGAGCCTGTGAATAGTTGTTAGTTTGATTTATAACAACCTTTTCGCCTTGCTTTTGCTGTGCTAAAAACTCTTTTGCAACTTCTCTGATCCATTTTCTGTTTCGTTCAAGCGGTATTACAGCTTCTGCGCCGTCCTCACCTATCATTGCGGTTGTAGCCCTTTTTACAACACCGCCCTTTGCAAGTCGCGGAAGTGACACAGTTTGAATGGGCGAAATACTAACGCCCGGCAATTGATTTATTTTGCCAACCATTTTGTTGACAGCGTTAGGGATAAAGTTAATTCCTTTTTCAACCGTTGCAATAACTGAGTTTATCGCTTTCTTAAACGCTCCGCCTATTGCTTCACCTGTTTTTGTACCTACGCTTGAAACCTTTTCTTTTATTTTTTTCCAAATCCCCGAAAAAAATTCCGGAATACTGTTCCACACATTTTTTATGGAATCAGCGGCTTTTGAAAACGCTTCTTTTATTGCGTTGCCTGCCTTTTGTCCTGCTTCCTTGATTTTGTCCCAATGCTTAACACAAAGGACAATTATTGCAATGAGGGCGGCGATTGCCGCAACGATTGCCATTATAATCCAAGTCGTAGGATTTGCCGCCATTATAGCGGACTGAATAGCAAGAACAGTATTAAGTACACCGAGCGCAACGGCTACTGTTCCTATAACTCCTGCTAAAGCTCCGATAACCTCTTTGTTGTCAATAATCCATTGAAAGCCGTTAACAACTTTCGGTAAAACGTCATTGATGAAATTATCGAAACCCTCGCTTACTTTATCAGCGAATGCGGAAAAATCAACGGTATCTGTTAATTCAAGAATTTTATCAAGAATTTTCCCGAATCCGTCTTTAACCGCTGTTTGTATAGGCTCTATCTTGTCACCCAATGAAGCTTGAGACAATGTTAAATCGGCTGTTGCTTTGTTCGCTTCAATAATACCGCCTGCGGTATCTCGGTATGTATCGGCGGCATCGCCATATAACGCCGTTAGCGTGTCGGTTACTAATGTTTGCCGCTCTTGCTCAGATGTACATTGTGACAATGCAACATTGAACGCGTCTTCGGCGGTTGTGACATCATCGCTCATATATTTTGAAAACATTTGTGCCGCTTCACTGCTCCAGTTGAGCGCGTCAGCCATAACGCCTGTAACTTTTCCGACTTTTGCCGTCTCGCCGGCGGCTTCTGCCAAGCCCTCAACGGGTAGCGCGTCTTGATATGTGCCCCATATGCCTGTTGTTATCTTAGTCCACATATTCAAGTCTTGCTGATTCTTTGACATTCTCGAAATGTTGTTAGCAGCTTCAACCGCTCTGTCATCTTCACCGAAAATGCCGTAAAGCTCTTTCCAAGTGTCCGTTGCCTGTTCGTTCGAAAATCCTACCTCATTGTAAGCCGTTGTAAGCGTGTTTAAATCTTGCCTAAATTCTCTTGTTTCATCGGCAATCCCTATAATGCTTGATATTGCATTTTTTGCGGCGCTAACAATCTTGCTTAACCCATTGCCTATAAAATCCGCAATAGCACCTTTTGCAATTGTGAAACCGTCTCCGCTATCTTTCGCGGCTTTCGCTGTGTCATCAAGTGCAATTTCGCTTTCGTTCAATTTGCGTTTGTTGTTGTTGAGATCAGAATTTAAGGCGTTAATTTCCTTTGCTAAGTCTTTAGCCGCCTGTGAGTTTTTTCCCTGCTCAAGTACAACATCTTGATACTTCGCTTTGAGCATGCTGAGCTTGTCTTGCTGACTTGATATTTCATTTTTCAGTTTTTGACCTGCGGAAATATTTTCATTCGCACTTGCTTTCATATCATCAAGTGCAGAATTATATTTTTTAATTTCAGACTGAGTTTGTGCGAGTGCCGCTTTTTCGTTGTTAATTTGTGTTCTTAACTTAACAGCCGCCGCACTCGTAGGGTCTAAGCCGTCCGCAATAAGGCGATCATATTCGCTTTGTAAGGCGTTAACCTTTTTTTGCTGAGTGCTTGCAACAGCGTTTAAATTCTTAATCTTAGCTGTCAAGCCGTCCTGCGATTTAGTCCAATCGCCCATTCCTGCCGCCGCCGCTTTAAATTCGCTGTTGCTCTCTCTAATTAGTCTGTTTGCCTGTGCAAGTCCTGCCTTTAGATTAGATACATCAATTTGAAAACTGGCACCGAGTGTTTCGCTCATATACGTTCACCACCTTTTGATTACCACCAACCGCCTGTAGCCGTCTGCGAATTAACTTTAATTCGTTCAACCTTTTTCTTATGCTCGTTATTTGTGAAGTTTTGAGCATTCACGATTTCGCCGTTATCGTCTTTTTCAATAAAGTAATTGATAAGCATAATTACATCTTCCGCGTTTTGCTCAAAGACAAAAAACGGTGTTGTGTTAAACGCCCTGCTAACTTCGGCGGTGAAATCCATCAGTTCATATTCTAAAGAATGAGGGCAAGGGGAAGCCGCCCCCTCGCCCTTTATCTGTTTTTTGCTTTACCGCCTTTAATTGAATTGCCGATGTTTGCAATCTGCTCAAAGGTGCTGAATATATCTACCACATCAGCGTTTTCAAGGTCTTCATCGGTTATGCCGCTGAAAACATTTTTAAGTAAATCGGCTATTTGTTCGATTTTATCCGCTGTATCATCGCCGTTTAATTTTGCGCTTCCTTGAATTTCTGCGGCTTTAATAAAAAGCTTCCAACGGATATGATCTGTTGCGTATGTTTTAACATGTTCGTCGTTTTCGCCATAAATCGGCAATTCAAATTTAGCCATAATTTTTTATCCTTTACTTTTATTCGCCGCTGTAAAAACGGTATCCACTGTCTGCGGTGTCTTGAAAAATTCCTCTTCGGTCATAATTCCCTTAGATTTCTTAATGCGTACGCCCTTTGACTTGCCGCCTGTTCCGTCTGCGCCGCCGTGAGTAAAGGTAGCCTGCGGATATATCGCGGTGAATGTAGTTGTAACATTGGTTACATCTGTGCCGTCATCTTTCGTCTGATGTTCAACGCTTCCGACTTTGAAAGTACCTTTAAGCTTCCAACAGAAATTTTCTTCCTCGCTATCGCCCTCTTCATCAAAAATATAACCTACTGCAAAGGTTTTGTTTGATATAGGGCTGTCGGAATAAATTCCTGTAGTCGGATCATAATATTTGCCCTCAATATCTGCCATAACTTCGTCAGACGGTACAGCGTGTGTAAACTCTGTTTCGTCTGCGCCCTCTGATTTTCTCGTGTTGTGTGCTACATTATCGTAATAGCTTGTTGCCGTTGAATATTCAACATTCTTGCTTATAGTCTGAACGGGCGCGAACGGCTTAACTTCGCCAAAAGTCATACCCTCGGCTGTATCGGTCTTTACCTCTGCATAAACAAGTTTTCTGCAACCTCTGTATTCCTGTGCCATAGTCTACCACCTTTTTTAATTTTGATATTCAAGATATTTAAAGTCCATAGCCCACCCCGTGTGTGTCGGTTCATCGCTAAAGACGTCCTGTCCTTTGCCTTGCGGAATAAATCCCGCTTTCTTTAATGCGTTAATAATTTCAATCGGCTTTTCATTTACAATTTGCGGATTGTTTGAATAAAGAATAACGCTGAAATTCCATTCGATAGAATTAACATTGTTTTCATAATGCGAACCGTCCGTTGTATAATCAGTGAAAAATGTTATAAAGGTGTCGGGATAAGCTTTGTCAGCGTTTAAAGAGCCTTGCAAATAGACAGGATAACCGAATTTATTTAATTCACTTATCAACAACCTTTTCATTTTTGCAACCTCTCTAAAATCTTTTTAAATGTTTGCTCCTGCGCCTTTTTAACAGGCTGTTTTGCTTTTTCCTTTGCCTTGCCTATAAATCCCCTCGGCGCAATTCTCGGTGTTCCGTAGTTTATAAAAACTGCCTTGTAACCGTCATCGAGTTTTTTCGGATTATAGCTGCCTTTTTCATATCCTACTTCTGCCGTGCATACATTACCTTCCCATTTAACGGACGACGACATTCGATTTATCAATCCGCTGTCAACTGCTTTAGGGCTTGCGCCCTGCATTTGCTTTTTTAATTCAGCTTGGACAATCTGCGCCGACTGCTTCATTGTACTATCGACAGCCTTGTTAATCGTACCGCCTGCCGCTTCAATGTCTTTCAACATTTCCTCGAAACCGTCAAGCTTTAAAGTGATTCCCGATTTTGCCAAATCAAGCACCGCCTTTTATTCTGCGAATTTTGAATTTCAAAAACATATTTCGCATTTCGATGTTCTCCGGCTCGCCCAAGATTTCATAAATCGCACCCGTCTTCAAAAGGACTACTCGGGTATCGCTTTTAATATCCGGGCGATACCGGCATACGATTTGCGCTGTTTCTTCAATCGACAAAATCCCATTGTCGGTTTTTTCTGTTCCGCCGTATGTTTTGAAATTCGCCATAACAATGCCGTCAACATCCTTGTATGACTTTTGACTAACGCCGTATGACTTTTGACTAACGCCGGACGACTTCGTTTTAATCGGTTGCTGCAATTGAATTGCAGTCGTCATTTGTGCGGCTTCCGACGGTCTATACATCATCTTCGTCGCCTCTTCTCAAAGTGAGTTGAACCAGCCTTCGATTGTAATATTCGCTATGCTTGACAGTGCCGCTTGAGAAATTCCAGATGTCGTTAATGCCGCATGCGATACAACCGACAGCCGCCGCGCTTTTTGCAACATTTTCCTTAACGCCGGCATGAATCATTTCGTCGAGCACTTCTTCGATGTATAATTTAAGCTGCTCGTCGTTATAACTCTGCGTTGCGTCGCCATATAAAGCATATTTCACTTTTGCCAGCCTTTCGGCTTCTGTCAATTGCATCACATAAACCTTCCTTGTTTAAATTAAGTTCCAGCAACCTTGCCCTTGTAGGTGTCGGGCAAATTTGCTGCGATAAAATTAACAACCTCGTCGACGGTGTTTCCCGTTACTTTTGCGACACTTGCTGCGCAACCGAGCGCAACAGCAAGGGCTTTTAATGCGTCAATAGTTCTCATTGTTTATACGCCTTTCTTAACGATAACTACACCGTTAGGGTCGACAAGCTTTCCGTCGGCGATGAGAATGACTTTGTTTTTGATTTCGTTGTTGTCATTGTCTTCCCATTTTACGACTTTCATTTCAAGATTACTGTTAATTGCATAATCTTTCAGGTTTGCAAAGATGGCAATAACATCACCAGTCGTAGCGTTACCCGTTGCACTATCCCAGTCTTTTATTACTTCTGGTTCAACAATTTCAACCTCCTTGCCGCCAAAACGGTATGATTCGCCATTTTCAATTCCGTAATTAACGCGTGCAATCGGCTGTCCGTTGCTGTCGACCATTCCATCTATATACCCGTCAAAGGTACCCTGAGCCATAATGAACGAACCGCTACGATAAGCGGAGGGAATTTTTGCAAAAACTTTCTTCTTCCACGCATCCCATTTAACGACGTCAGCAGCAGCAAGTGTAACTACTTGTGATGTAGGTACTCGGCTATCCTTGGTGATTCCTAAGGGTTCGCCCGTACCGCTGCCGGAGATTATTGCAATATCCCAAGCTTTCGCAATAGCCTCCATTGCAAGCGGAATAAACATCTGCTGGAACATGTCAAGTGTTGTAACATTTGTGAGCAAAGTCTGCGAAATTTTGCATTCCAAACCATAATAATTAAATGTAACAGCTGTATTAGACGCTATCTTCTGTTTGTCACTTTCGCTTGTTGCGGTATTGGCAGAAATCCACTTAGCCTCCGGTTTTAGTGACAAAATCGGAATTTGCACGCCGCCCTGTATGTTAAGTTTACGAACCTTTGCATACAAATTGCCGTAATTTTTAAGTCCGACAACCATTTCATTAAGAATTGTCGTGGGGATAACTGCGCTTGCATCTGTTGTTTTGGTCACTTCATCCTTGCGCATTTCAGCAGGAATTTTAATGCCCCTGCAAACAAAGTCCATAAACGCGCTGCGGTATTCCTCCGTATCATAACGGTCTTTAACAGCAGACGGTTTTTGATCCCTCATTTTAAACGTTGCAATTGGGTCAAGCTGTCGAGAGTTGTCGCCCTTATCACCTGCGTCGGGCCCATCGGGTGCGGGCTCGTCAACCTGTGCGAGCATTTCTTCAACTTCGTTGATTTCTTCGCCAAGAGCTTTAAGAGTTTCGCCGATAGCGGCGCGCTCTTCTTTGTTCTCGCTCTCAATCATTGATTTGTTAAGAGCGTCACGCTGCTCTTTTTTTGCTTTTAAAAGCTTTAAGAGCTTTTCTTTCATTCTCATGTTTTTTACCTCACTTTTTGTACATTGTAATTAACGTTTTTGCCTTGTAATCAGGCTTTGTTTTTTTTGCGTTATCCAACGCGATGCGGGCCCTATCCAGTGCTCGGCGGTCACTATCCAGCGACCGGCTATCTATGTTAGTTCCCCCATATGCAGGGAAGTTAACAGCTGAAACTTCGATAACTTTATCGACCTTCAATATTTCACGAACATTTACTCCGTCGCGCTCACTCCATTTCTGATTATCTTCCGAAACGTAAAAGCAAAAGCTCATTCCGTCCATATCCCCGCGGCTTATGGCCGAATAGAGAGCGCGGGCCTGTTCGTTGTTTTCTGTGTCAAGATCTGCTTTTATATTTACATCGCCGTTATCGTCTACGAAAAGCTGCATTGTGTTAGGCTTATCACTCTTATTATTTCGCCGGCTTCGGGCAAGAGCAATGCCGTTAAAATCGTGATTCACTAAGAAGCGCACGTCATCAAAGTTTGTTTCGTCAAACGCGCCTTTTCGAATGACCTCTATAAATTCGCCGAAAAAATCTTGTATGCGTGTTTCTTGTTCACAGACAGCCGCGACGCCCTCGACGATATGTCCTGTGTTTTCGTCATCTGCTCCCGCCGCTCTGAATTCGGCGGTAAAGCCGCGCTGCAAAAAATAATCGTTTCTTTTTTTACTCATCGTTTTTTTCCTCGCTTTCGCCTGTGCTTGTCGTGTCTATTTCGTTATATCCTCTCGGCATTACGTCGCCGCCCTCAATGGGTGCATATCCAAGCAACTCTCGGGCTTCGTTTTTTGTGAATATGCCGGCAGGCAGCCCTAATTGTAATGCTGTCAATTTATTTTCCATCGACATAAACGATATGTCATTAGGATATAGGATTATCTCGTTACCAAATGCTGCCTCGCGTTCAGTAAAAAGCACTCGCGACATAGCTTGTCCCAAGCCTTTTATATCCGCTTCGAGAGCGTGCTCATAATAAGCTTCTTTTTGTGCCTTCGTATAATCGCCGTTAAGTATCGGGAGGCTGCACCCGTTAGCGCGCAAAATTGTATCATAAAAAAACTTGAGCGTGTCGGCATCAACAAGCTTTACATCTCGCGGAATGTTCACAAATTCGCTTGATTGGTCCATGACAAGTAGTCCGCTCTTATTGTTTATAATATCAGCCTCAAATTCTTCGCGTTTCTGCTTAAGCTCATCCGTTTCAGCATATGTATTTACCTTTATCGCCGCATTTACTTGGCAAGAACATTTAACCGCTTTTGCGATGCTCTGCGTCAATTGGTCGTAGCGTTGAAGCATTGTTAAGAGCCCGGAGTTGTCATCGCCGCCGAACATTCCGCCGCCGAAATAATCATTAACTCCGTAATCTTTTCTCCAATGTATAACGCTATCTGCGGGAAGCGTTATTTCATAACCGTTTGCGAATCTCAAATTTAAATACAAAACGTCTGCTGCGTCGGTCATATATTGCGCTTCAGACGGCTTCAGCGGATAAATCCCCGTGTAATATTTTTCGCCGCCTTTTGTCTTATAAGATGTCGGATAAATAAACGTGTTTTTTGTGAGCTCAAGCAAAATTGTTATTTTTTCCAAAAAGTCAGCCATGGTCATGTACTCATTCGGCCTTTTCAGGACCTTTGCGATGCTGCTATCGCTCACTACCGACTGTTCACCGTTAGTTGTCCGAATATGTCGCGGGTCGAGTTTTTTGAACTCATTCGCTTTACAGCGGATTGATTGAACTATTATGTCCGAAGCGTAAACGCTTTCACCGAAAGAAGAGTAAAACGGTGCATTTCCGGTCATCGTCGGCGCATATGTCAGCCCGCTTTGTTTTTTCTTTTTCGATTTGAACAAATTAAATAATCCCGTGTGAATCACCCCTATTTTATTGCGTTTTGAAATTCCGAATTAAACTTTAAAAGCGTTGCATATAAAATTATAAAAACAACCGCTCCGTCAATTCGTTTACTCGCCTGTGATTTCTTACAACTGTAATTTTCGTGCCGGTCGATATAGCAGCAAGCATTACCCAAACACCAAGCGTCGACGGGATTGTTTCCGTAATTTATAACGTGATTTTCAAAATCGCGCTCAACCCATTTCATCGGCGTTGACATTACTTTTTGATTTATGGGTTCACGCATAGTCGGGCTTAAATCGTCGATGCTCTTTTCAAATTCACGAGCGTATGCTTTGTCGTATCCGCATTTTAAAATGCGTATGTTATAAAGGTCTTTAAGCTCTGAGATATAGCGTGTTACATCAGTTAAATCGATGATGCTTCCTTTACTTATCGTTATATATCCTGCTTGCGCCCATTCTTCATAACGAGCACCCGCGCTCTTGTCTGAGCTGTCGGTTAATTTGCTTTCCGGAATCCAATAATGTGAAAAAACATATTTTGTGTTATCGTTTGGACGCATAAATAAGAGCTTTAAATTTGTAAGGTCTGTTGTTTGCGAACAGTCAAGCGCACCCAAACAAAAACAGCCGCGAAAATTTTCAAGGCTTTGTTTTTCTTGCAAATACATAAAGTCTTCAGAACGAAGCCACGCCTGCGCACTGTTTTGTTTGATGTTGAAATCTTTACAAAGCAGATGCAATCGTGCTTCTTTATCAGTCCGAGCAAGGTCAACATCGCGACGGAGTTTTGACATTTTTTTAACGCCGTATCGCAAAGACGGATTCGACTTTTCCCAACTGCTCTCATCTTGCCAAATTTCTTGTTCATTGTCTTGTTCATAAAGAAACGGCAAAAAGTGTATATCTTCTTTTTCGCCCTCGATAACTGCTTTTGCGTGCGCGATTTTTTTATCCAAAAAGCACCCGTCACGGCTGAAGCCTTGCGTTGTGCAAGTGATAAATAACGGATCATCTTTTGTCGACATTCCGCGCCAACAAGCTTCGGCAATTTCACTGTTACCGTTCTCTTCATCTATGTCGTGAGCTTCGTCAAGGTACGTTTTTGTATAATTTCCGCCGTCTTTGTTTTGTGTTTTGCTTGACATGCGCGAAATGATGATGTTCTTTCGGTCGTTTCGAATTTCAACTAAATTCCGGCTTGTTATAGCCTTTTTCGGATCCAACCGGTCACGCATTCCGGCGATTTCTCGCCATATATATTTTGCTTGCCTATCATCATTTGACGCGCAGCAATCTTCCGAACCTCCGGTGCCGATAAACAAATCGGTATTCCCGTCGCCGGCCAACATTGTGCTTTTGCCGTTTTTTCTTGCGATTTCAAGGAGCACTTCAACAAAACGGCGTAGTTTGGTATCGCTCATTTTGAAAGAGTAAACCGTTTCCCAAAATGCAAGCTGCCACGGCATAAGCTCAAGAGGCTTTCCGAAATACGGATGTTTGCTTTGCAAACATAACGTTTGCATAAATTTAATTCTTTTATGCGCTTCGGTCGTATCGTAAATATAAGCCGGGTTTTGCAAATCTTCGATAAGATTTTCAATTTCTTTTTTCAGCCAATAGCCGGCAATAACGTGTCTGCCTTGTATCAGGTAATTGTATTCTTCAAGATAAGTCATTCGAATTCTGCCAATCTTGATAACAGATCATCAGCCGCCGATGTTTCGTTTTGCCGCAGCTGCCACAAAATCATTTTTAAGTCAGCCTGATATATTTGTTTCGTCTGCCTGTAAGCCTTATACATCGCCGCGTTTGTTTTCGTCTTTGGATTGTCGCGGAATTTATCCAGCATTTTTTCTTCGTAGACTATATCTTTCAGTACTGGTGTCAATATAGCTTGTATGTCATCCGGCAAGGCCGAAATGTAACTTTTCAATTCTTCAAAACGAGTCATTTTCCGGCCCCCAGTTATAATCTTCTTTAATGTTGTTTTTAGAGTTTTCAAAAGGTCCTATTTTTTCAAAAGTTTCGCCAAAAACTTCCCGATTTCCAAAAAATTGCCCCGCGTGAAAAGTAGGAGGGGCGCACAGTATG
>ERZ773227.530-NODE-530-length-35351-cov-4.912426_pt1 | contig 35351 bp, 52 predicted proteins | sample MGYA00580525_ERZ773227 | MGnify/ENA primary metagenome ERZ773227 (study PRJEB29015, sample SAMEA2737782) | human gut metagenome | biome: human gut; feature: human-associated habitat; material: faeces | place: China | collected 2012 ... | reverse complement strand
GAAAAAGATGATTTTGTGAATAGATTTGAAGAATACATGAATAAATGCGGTCCTATGTTTGAACTGAATGTAATTCCTACACTAAAAGGTCCTATTGTTACTGGTAAAACAAACGCTAGTTATGCGTTTTTACAGGTCATTGAGGGAATGTCTTCGGATGAAGTTAAAGAGTGTTTTACAGAATGCACAAAGGCTTTTGGAATGGAAATGCGAAGACAGTTAACAAAGCACAGAAAAAAAGAAAGTACTGAAGCTAGTCACTGCATGCACTAAGTGATTGGATCCACACGTTAAGGGGGTGATGGAATGGAAAATTGTGGTGGTTTTATTAAGCTGTTTCGGCAGATTGTTGACTGGGAATGGTACGATGATCTGCCAACGTGCAGGTTGTTTATACATCTGTTGTTAAAGGCTAATTATGCCGAAAGAAACTGGCATGGGCAGACGATTGAAAGAGGGTCTTGTATCACTTCTTACGCCACTTTAGCGAGTGAAACCGGATTGAGTCCGGAACAGATAAAAAGGGCTCTGAAAAATCTAACGAAAACTGGGGAAATTAAGCGTATCACAACGAACAAAAATACTGTCATATGTGTTGTAAAATACGCAGATTTTCAAGGTTTTGGTTTTGAGTACAACGAGCAAACAACGAGCAAAGAACAAGCGGAAAACAAACAAAAAACAAACGAGCAACAAACGAGCAACAAACAAACAACAACAAATAAAGAAATAAAGAATAAAAGAAATAAAGAAAGTAAGAATATATATACTTCTTTACCTGAAGATAAAAACATCACTGAGATTGTTGAAACGGTCATCCAGATGTTGAATGTCGAAACTGACAAAAAAGATGGGGAAGGCTTTTCTCCTAGGGCAAAGAAAAATGTTGAACTGATCAGTGCGTTGATTCGTGATGGTTACACATTGAATGATTTAAAAACAGTGATTGAAAAGAAGTGTGATGCTTGGTTAACGGATCCAGTGATGAAAAGCAATCTTCGACCGAGTGTTTTGTTTGGTGACAAGTTTGATGAGTATTTACATGAATAGGAGGTAACTTATGTTTTTGCTTCAGCAATTAGAAAAAAACAAAAAGGAACAATTGGCCATCGGTGCTTATTGTGTAAAGTTTGGATTAACAAAGGCAGATATTGAGGAAGTCTTGCATCGTAAGAGATGCAAAGAATTTGATGCGGATTCTAGAAAAGGTGAACAAGGTGGAAAGTACAGAAATGTCAAAACTGGCATCTATGAGAAGGAATTCCAATTGAGTGTTCGTGATGAGAACGATTCGATTGTGGCATACATTTACGAAGACAAAGGCAAAATGCATGCATACGCAAAGAAAGGTTACAATGTCATCTTTGAAAAAGTAGAGGATGAAAAATAGAGAGGTGTGGTTTAAGGACTAAGCAAGATTTATTGAATTGTGTGGATGCTTTCCTGGATGAAGAAGCAGATCAGGAAAAAGCATGCAGCACAGTGGATCACTACAGGATGGTGATTAAAATGTTCACTGATTTCTTCCAGGATGGTGAGATCACTAAGAAAGATATTCGTGAATTTAAGAATGTTCTTCTTGAGTTCTATCTTCCGAAAACAGTGAATAATTACATTGTGATTTGTAATAAGTTTATTAAATTCGTTGAGTTTATAAACAAGTATGGTGAGTTTGAATTATTCGCATTTAAAAAGTTCACATCCACATTGACTATGAAGCCGGTTAAGATCCAGAAAGAAATATACCTGGATGAAGTGCTTGAGCCTTCGGATCTCAAAAGACTGTTGCGTAAGGCTAAAGAAAAAAACATGATGGATTTGTATTTCATTATGAAAATTTATGCATACACTGGCATTCGTGAAAGTGAATTAAAGTATTTCACTGTGGAAAATTTAGAAAATAATGTGTTGATGATTTCAAATAAGGGAAAAGTTCGTAAGGTGATTGTTCGAAATGATTTGATGCGTGAGCTTAGAAGGTATGCTAAGAAGAACAAAATCGAATCAGGAACATTGTTTCCTGGAAAGAATGGAAAGATGTTGCATAGAACGACAATCACAAGAAGGATGAAAAAGTTGGCCGGACAATGCCGAGGAATCAATTTGAATAAGATTCATCCGCATTCCTTCAGACATTTATTTGCGATCCAGTTCTTAAAGTGCGGTGGAACATTGAATGAATTACAGGCACAGCTTGGCCACAGTTCTTTAAATACAACTTCGATCTATACTGCCACTACTGTTATGCAGCGTAAGAATTCAATAAACGATGTTACGTTTGGATAAGGAGGAACGATCGTGCATGAAGATATTTATGCAGTGTACAAAGGTGAAAAGCTGATTGTTATAGGTACAGAAAAAGAAATCTGTAGAAAATTGCATTGGACTAGAAGCACTTTTAAGTGGGAGGCTTATCCGAGTATTATGGCTAAACATGGTGCTATGAAAAACAGGCTTTGTTTGGTAAAACTCGAAAATGATCCGATTGGAGAAGTTGAGGAATTGTTGATCCATGAAACAGAAAAAGGAGTCAGGTATTACGCTTGCTCTGATTGCACGTTTAAAAAAATCTACAAGAATGGAAGTGTTTGTATTTCAAAGCCGTGGAAGCATCATAATGTTTATGAAACAAAAATCTGCGGAAAACCAATAAACGCATCCAGACTGCTGGCAAAAGCATTTGTGAAGTACGATCTTCGAGATGATGAAGTGGTTATTGTGGATGGAGAATTAAAATTAGAAAATATGAAAATTGTTAAAAATAGTGATTTTGCCGCAAAGGTGGCACCAAGAGCATCTGCACACAGAACTAAAACGATTGGATATTTCGAAGATGGAAAACTTGTTAAAACATATCCTAGTTCCAGGAAGGCTGCAGCTGATTTATATTGCAGTTATCAGACAATTTTAGATATCTGCAATCACAAATACAAAAGAGAACCATTAGTTGATGTGAGATACATTTGAGAAAGGAATAAATGCAATGAATACACAAGAAATGTTTGAAACCATGCTAAAGAAACAAGAAGAGTTGAATTCGGACATCATGAAAGAATTTGGATTGACTACGATTTCGAAGGAGCAAATCGACATGGCAACACTCGATGAGATCGGTGAATTTACTCATGAACTCAAGGGTGATTGGTGCTGGTGGAAGAAATCTCAGGAACCAGTCAATAGAAATAAAGCCCTGGAAGAGTTGGCAGACATCTTTCACTTCGTCCTGATCTACGAATTGTTTTATGGAAAAAGAAAATATTTGACTGATCCTGAGCAATATCGAGAAAGCCCTCGTGACTATATGCCTATGGTGCAAATGGATATCGGCTTTGGAATAGCAACTGCATTGACACGCATTATTGATCTCGCAGATAGTCGATTGATGTATCTATTGGCACTAAGCGAACACTTAGGATTCTCTTTGGAAGAAATCTATGCAGCTTATATGAGAAAAAATGCGATCAACATGGAAAGGTTAAAGAATGGGTACTAGGACATGTGGATTAGAAGTCAGGACAGAAAGTCATTAACAGATTGCGACTCTTTCGCGGTTGAAAGATTCTTTGAGCAATATGAAGTGGTTACATTAAGTAGTAGAAGCGGCATTAGTGTTGCCTTGGGTATATATTCCAGTGAAGAAAAAGCTTTAAGAGTTTTGGATGAGATTCAAGCAATTGTTGAAAGCAAGCAGTTTTGTGTGGTTGATAATGTAAATCTTGGAAATTACGTACTGCATAATGGTGTTCAAGTTTATCAAATGCCACAGAATGAGGAGGATTTTTAAATGGAACCAGTAGAATTTATTAAGAGTTGCTTCGCAATTGCGTTCGTTATGATATCTTTTGCCATCTATGTCAAAGTTTCGTTTGCGCTTGTAGATTGGCTTGTTGAACGGATTAGAGAAGCTACTCTAAAATATAAAATAAAACGATCACTTATGAGGTATTTAGAATCAGAAAGAGAATCCTTGGAAAATCGCAAAGACTTAGAAGAACATGAGGGTGAATTATGACAGAAAAATTAAGATCTTGTCCATTTTGTGGTGGAGAAGCAAAATTACAGTTAACAGACGATGAAGGAAATTTTAAAGATGAATCCTATTTAGAAAATCCATACAGCGGAGTTGGATATGTAATTATGCACGATACAAGTAATTCAACAGACTGTTGCCCAATTGCTACTGATTCCGATAGTTCGCAAGGCATCTACATTTACGCATCAAAGGAAGCAGCAATAAATGCCTGGAACGGAAGAACAGAGGATGATTTAACCAATTATATATCTAAAATTATGAATATCTTCTATGGATCATTCATAAATCACTGTAAAGAGCTAATTCTGATTCCAAAAACAAATCTATATTTCTATTTAGGCGATGTTAATACAGTTGACGAAGTGAAGTACAAATTACTTGAATGGTGTAGCAGAAGTTGTTTTAAATCGATGCCATACAGATACACAAAGAAGAATAGAGAGTATCAAGACGATGTCTTAAGAAAAGTGAATGAATGTCTTGATATGGAATTTACACGAGAGCAAATGGAATTGATTTACACAAAATTAGGAAACTGTATAAATCATGAATTGACAATGAAATTTGTTAGTAATGGTTATGATATGAAATTGTTGGAGGAAGAAAATGCTTGAAATAGCTTGTATGTTGTACAATTTGGCAATAATCGGAATCACCTGCTATATGTGTGCAAATTACAGTTATTGGTTCTTATTGCTATTATTGCTAACAGGCAGTTATAAAAACGATAGGAGCGAGGAAGAACATGAGGAGGATTTTTAATGTCAAAGAAAAAGAGAACGATTGTAAACCAGGAACAACACTCATTTGAGTTCTTGGGCTTTGAATTAGATTCGCAAACTTATCTTAAAACACTCACAAAACAAGAACTAATCGACTATATTTATATGGTTTATGACAATTGGGCTGGTATTGATATCATGGCGGAACGCGTCAGAAAGTTAGGCATAGAGACATATAGAAAATTGCTGATCAACAGAGAAGCTCTTAAATTATTTGTTGATTGGGCCGAAGAATGTGACTTTGGCTATGATCAACTACCTGAGGAATATGAAAAATATAAAATGGACCTGGAAGAAAAAGGATTAGGTTATTGTGAAGGCTTGAGATACATTGCTATCCAAGAAGCAAAAAAAGCTCTTAAAGTGTACGAAAATCATGTAGAAATGATGGATGAAAAGTTGGATGAATGGGAGCAAGGAGAAAGAAAATGATTAAAATTTGTCCTGATTTAACTTCAAAAGAAGAAGTTGTGCCAATGGTGGTTGGCAGAGGAACATTTACAAGACCAGTGCTGCATACGTGCCTACAACACGAATGTGTAGCGTATAAGTTTGGAAAATGTTTAAAATACAATAATGATATTGAATATTCAGAAAGCCTTGATGAAAAAAAAGAAATAGAGGAACTAAAAGGAGAAAGAAAATGAATAAAGAAAATATTATCAAATTAGTAGGTAATCAAATTCAAGACATTATAGCTCTTGAAACAATCAGAAGCTACACAATTGAGCATTTGGATAAGTCTGATAAAGACTACCAAAAGTATGTGTCAGATTTATATGTATATATTGTGTGGAAGAATAAAACTTTACAGAACTGGAAGTATTTGTTGAGTACGAATCTTCCGGATTCAATGTATTACGAGTTGACGTATAACGGTGATAAAAAAGAATGGTATTTAGATGCATATAGAAAAGTTGATAATCAATGTATTAGCGAAGAAACGATGATCGCGGAATTAAAAAGAAGAGGCTTGATGTAATGAAGACTTTAAAAGAATTAGAAAAAGATTATCTGGAAAAGAAAGAAGTGTATGAGAACGCAGTTACCGCTCTTGCACACTCTGGATCTAATAAAGTGGAAGTGAAGAATGCAGCGGAAACCCTAGATAGTTCGTATGAAGAATGCCAGAAAGCTTATACAGCTTGGCAGGAGGCAGTTAACAATGCCTAGTGCACTATGGTTTATTGGTGGAGTGTTTGTAGGAATGCTTGTATCATGCGTGTTGTTCTTATTTGTGATGGGAGCACATGAGAACGATGACTATGATGGATTTGAGGAGACTAAGTAAGTATGGAACAAACTGCAGGAATGACTTTACGGGAGCTTTTAAAAAAACTTTATGTTGAGAATATCACTTTACAGTGGGACTCGGATGATGATCCAATCGCAAAAATTTACAATCTAACAGAGAACGACTGGGTGTTGTCTGAAGAACTGTTGGATTCAGAAGTGTTTGGAATTGAAGCACATGATAATGAGATTCATATTTTATTGAGGTGTTAAGACTATGGAATTACATACATATTTTGATCCAGCAAGAGAAAGACATGAAAAAGATTCGAAGATTGAACAGAATCAATGGGTATTCAAACTAGGAAGTTATACAGTGAGTGTATTAGCTCATAGAAATAGACATGGTAAGTGGATAACAAACAGCACTGATCAAGAACCTTATGAGCTAGCAATCTTAGATAAAACCGGAAATATGATTTCAGGAGAGATTGGAAGATTAACTGAGAATTTAGTAAATCAGATCTTATGTGATGTAAAGGAATGTGTTTCTAGAGGTATTACACTTGATGAAGTTGAAGTGGTTAAAATCTCATTAAGAGCATTAGAAATGAAGAAGTATTTGAACTGTATTTCTAAGCTTTAGAGGTGCTAAAAAAATCAAAAAGTTTTTTTCTTAGAAAAATTAAAAAGAATAAGTAAATAAGTAGGTTTAAAAGAGTTGAGTAAGTGCACGATAATATAAGGTTATAGTGCATAAAAAAAGAGGTGTTGAATAGTGGAAAACCAAGCGATTGAAATGCCTAATAAAATATGTGATGGATGTTTGTTCGGTATTAAATTAGAAAGAGAAGCACTTGAATTAGCATGCCAGGATTTATTAGACATTGTTAAATATACAAATAAGACAAAAGACGATTTAGTTCATTATTATGTGAACAAGGCAGTAGAAAAGAGGGAAAAAAGGATGAGATGTAAACTTACTATCAAATGCCAGGGTTTAAATAAGAATGTTATTTCTGACAAGTACACACTGGAAGAGTTGTTGGAGTTGTATGAATCTGAAAAAGAAGTTGATTTCAAACTAATCGATGGAAGTATTATTCATGGCTATTTAATTGGATTCGTACAAGATAGATCACAAGTTATGTAGAAATGGAGCTGGAAAAAGTCTTGACAAAACTTCCAGCTTCTTTTGTTACAATAAATAAGAAAGGAAAGATTATTTTTTGCAAACCAATGAAAATCCGGCCAAATAATCTTTTTCTTTCGAAGCAGAGATTGTGTATATTTCCACTCAACAAAATATCTACGGCCGGATTTTATATGGCAGGATAGAGTAATGGTAACTCGAGCGTTCCCTTAGCGCTTATTGGTGGTTCGATTCCACCTCCTGCGCCCAATTTACGAGGTACAAGATGACAAAGGAAAAAGCAAAATACATATTGAGAGAGATTAAAAGTATTAAAAGATATTCAATGATCATTGCTGGTTTCGATGTGGATCTAAAAAGAATACACGATGAAATCGAAACACTGCAGATGCCAACGTGTCCTAATGCCAATACTGGTCCTGCAATTCAAAACCATAAAGATAAATACACTTTAGTAAATTCATTGTTGTCGGATGAGATTGACTACATGAATGAGCGAGAAGAGTTCATGAATCTAAAAGTTAAGGCAGAGCATTACTATGTTAAGTTGAAGTTAGTCTGCGAGAGTTTGGATCTAATTTCATTTGCGGATGATTTCATTAGTGGTGTGAAGGAAAATGAATTAAAAACTAAGTATGGATATGCGAATCCGTATAAGAAAATGATTGATTTAATTATGAAGAGTGAGGAAAGAAGACATGTCTAACAATGATTATGATGTGATTGTTTGTAAAGTGTTGGTCTATCTTTATAAGAAATATAAGCGCATTGATGTTCCAGAAGATTATTTAACTCCAATGACTAAGGACTTCCCAGTATGCCAGGAAATGTTTAATGAAACATTGGTCATGATGTTGGGTGAAGGATTGATCAAAGGATTCGAATACATTGAAGCTTTTGGTGGAGATGAGATTATTGTTTTAGAAAACAATATTAAGATCACTCCAACAGGTATTCATTACTTAAAAGACAATTACATTATGCGTAGCCTTGTTGAAAAAATACCAGAAGCTGCATCCATTGCCAGCTTATTTGTATAAAAAAAGTAAAAGAGTTAGAACTCTAACTCTGTCAAGTATGTTATTATGTATTTGCATAAATAGGCCAGGAGGAAAACTTCCTGGCTTTTCTTATACCCAGGAGGTGGAAAACTATGGCAAACAAACGATTAGATTCATATGGAGTTCATAGACTGATCCTGGAAAGAAACAAGAAGAAGATACTAGCAACGCAAGATGTATGTGGCATTTGTGGTAAGCCAGTTGATAAAAGATTGAAGTGGCCTGATCCAATGAGCGCAGTCATTGACCACATTGTTCCAGTCAACAAAGGTGGACACCCAAGTGACTTGAATAACTTGCAGCTTGCACACATGTGTTGCAATCGGATTAAATCAGATAAGTTATTCGAAAAAAGAGATTTTAGTGGTAATGCAACTGTTTCAAATAGAACACTGCCACAGAGCATTAATTGGGTCGAATACCGTTCTAAAAAATAAAAAAGTCACATAGAGGGGGGCTATATGGGCGGCAGGCGCTCGTTTCCGAAGTTCGGCTGTTACTACGCATATTTCTCTATGAACATCGATAAATGGCCGCAGAGCCTTTAAAATGGAGGTTTGAAGATGAATTACAAAGGTATAAATTTTTTGAAAAAACAACTTTTTTCCAAAAGAAATCGAGTGAGAATGAGATATAGATATTATGAAATGAAGAATGGAATTAAAGACTTCAAAATTGCGATTCCTAATGAATTTAAGTACGTGTCAGAAACACTTGGATGGTGTTCTAAAGCAGTCGATTCATTAGCGGATCGCATTTCTTTTAAAGAATTTGAAAACGATAATTTTAACATGAACAAAATCTTTGATATGAACAACAAAGATATTCTTACAGACAGCGCGATTCTTGGGGCATTGATCGCATCATGTAGTTTTATCTATATTTCGCAAGATGAAGACGGATATCCTAGGCTTCAAGTAATCGATGCGTATGATGCGACAGGCATCATTGATCCGATCACTAACATGATGACAGAAGGATATGCAGTGTTGGAACGAGATGAGAAATATAATATTCTATCGGACGCATATTTTACTTGCGAAGAAACAGTTGTGTTTGATTATGTTGGCCATAGAGAAATACATGTTCCTAATCCAGCAAGATATTGTTTGTTGGTACCAGTAATCCATAAGCCAGATGCTAAAAGACAGTTTGGCCATTCTAGAATCTCGAGAGCATGTATCGATCTTCAACAAGGAGCACTAAGAACATTAAGACGTTCTGAAGTAGCTGCAGAATTCTATTCCTATCCACAAAAATATATTTTAGGTACAGATTCAGATGCAGATCCGATGGATAAAATTAGAGCATCTATTTCGACTATGCTTCAAATCTCACGAAGTGAAGATGGAGGAGGGACACCAACAGTCGGCCAGTTCGCGCAACAATCTATGTCACCACATATTGATCAGTTAAAATCTTTTGCTTCTTTGTTTGCAGGAGAAACCGGATTAACACTGGACGATCTAGGATTTGTGACAGATAATCCATCGAGTGCAGAAGCAATTAAGGCAGCACATGAAAACTTGCGATTGGCCGCAAGAAAAGCACAAAAGAATTTCGCAACTAGTCTGATTAATGTTGGATATCTTGCAGCATCTGTCAGAGATGGATTTGAATACAAAAGAAATCAGATTTACGAAACAAGAGTTAAATATGAACCGTTATTCGAACCGGATATGTCTACATTATCGTTGATTGGCGATGGTGCTATTAAAATCAATCAGGCAGTTCCGGGATATTTTAATAAAGATAACCTACAGGATCTTACTGGTATTGCATCAAGTAAATTGGATGTTCCATCAGTGCCGGATGATGAGGAATAAACATGGATGATATTTCAATTGGACTTCTTAAGGGAATTAAGAAGTCTTTTTCTTCCGGTGTTGAAGAATCTAAAACTATTAATGATTTATTAAATAAGCTAGACGATAAAAAAGCAGATTACGAAGATGCACAGAAATATGCGATTGAAGTTGGTGAGCTTCTTTCAAAATCTTTTGAAGAAAACATTGATTCTGCATCATTACCAAATGGAAAGATGTACTACAACATCGCGAAAAAGGTCGTGGATCCAGAATTAAAAGAGGGGTTTGAAAAAGTTTCGGATTATTCTACGAAGGTTCAAAAAATTTTAAACGAAGATGCAAAGATTGGATTGAAAGTTCAAAAACCCGTATACAATCAAGCAAGATCCAATGGAATCGTTAGAAAATTGGCAGATGCTGAATCTTATGATGATGTTTCCTGGGTTTTGAAAGATCCAGTTGTGAATTTCAATCAAAGTGTTGTGGATGACACAATAAAAGTAAATGCAGAGGCACATTACAAAGTTGGAATGCATCCGAAAATCACTAGAAAAGTAGCAGGTAAAGCTTGTGATTGGTGTATGAATCTAGCTGGAACATATGAATATCCAGATGATGTTCCTGATGAAGTCTATCATAGGCACAGAGATTGTAGGTGTATTGTTACTTATAATCCAGGTAACGGAAAAACTGTGCAAGATGTGCATTCAAAGAAATGGTTTGAAAGTGAAGATAAAGTAGAAACATTAGGTACTCAAAATGTTGATTATATGGGGATGCCTAAAAAAATCACGTTCAATTCTGGGGATGGGGATATGAAAACCGTTAAAGTGTACAAAGCAGATGGAGCGCAAAATATTTATATTCAAAATTACGATAAGCAAACGAAAAGTATGGTCGCTTATTTAGATGATGTTATAAACAAAAAAAATAAATATGGGCAAATCGATAATATAATCGTATTAAATAATAATCGTTTAAAAGGTATTGCAGCATATAGACATGATGATAATTCATTATTTATCAGCAAAGAATTAATTGATCCAAATAAATTTGCAAAAATTGTAGATCCATCTATTTTTCCTGCGAGATCAGTAACGGATGTTTTGAATCACGAATTAGGCGGTCACAAGAGGCATTGGGATGCTGTTAAAAGATATAAGACTGACAATAAAATCGATGATTTAAATGATGCAAAAATGCAGATCGAATCACAGATGAGAAAACATGTTGTTAATCAAATGAGGTCAGATCCTTTATATATAAATAAAACGGTTAGTGTAAATGCAGAGCGTTCTTTCTATGCTAAAAAAAGCTTGAATGAACTAATCGCAGATGCTAATATTCTAGTAGAGAGAAATGAGCTAAGCGATAACGAACTAAATCGACTTGTAAAGGAGGTTATCAATTATGATGGTAAATCCAAGTGAATATGAAAAGAAATTATTTGACCAAGTTAGACCTTGGTTATTATTCGATTCATCGACTGAGGGATTTTATTTAAAAGATGATACTCCTGATGAAATTAAAGAAAAATTTGTGCTTTTAAATAAGTATTTAGAAAGAAATTATGTAGAATTAACTTAAGCATCTGTAGAAATACAGGTGCTTTTATTATGCAAGGAGGAAAATATGGCCAAAGATGATTATGATGTAGTAGTTTTTAAAATATTACTTTATTATTATGCGATTTTTAAAGGTACGATCCTATTTAATGAAGCTGAATTTAAGCGTGCTATTAAATACAATTCTTTTGCAGATGGATATTTAGAAAGAGTCCTTAAATTAATGAGTGAAGAGGATCTTATTGATGAAGTGTACGTTTCTAAAGCATGGGGAAATCAATATATGATGCTTAATAGTTTATCTGATATTGAAATCACTGCAACAGGAATCCATTATTTAAAAGAAAATAGTCGGATGGAAACAGTAAAGAAATATCTATTAGATCATATCGAAATGATCACAACATTGATTAACATGGTGAATCTTTAAAATAACTTAAATGGAGGATGTGATGTGTATTGAGTGTGATTATTATTTTGGATAGCTAGGAGGATTAGAATGGAGAATGCAGTACCTAAAAGAATAGGCAGACAGACTCCTACTACTTCCGTAACTATTCCTTATGTAAAAACATATGGTCAAGAAGCCATAGAACTTTATGAAAAATCTAAACGTAAGGCCATGGATTGGCAGAAAATGTTAGTTTATGACATTCTATCAATCACTGAAGATGGTCTATGGGTCCATAACAGATTCGGATATGAAATACCTCGTCAGAATGGAAAAGGTGAAGTTGTTGCGATTGTTGAAATGTGGAAATTGCAGGATGGTGAAAAGATTATGCATACCGCACATAGAGTCAACACTTCTCACACTGCATGGGAAAGACTATGTGCATTACTTGATGATGCAGGTGTTGCATACAAATCGATTAAACAAAAAGGTGCTGAAGAAATTCGCTTGGAAGAAACAGGAGGATATATTGCTTTTCGTACTAGATCCAACACTGGAGGTCTAGGTGAATCATTCGATACCTTGATCGTGGATGAGGCCCAGGAATACACTACAGATCAAAGTTCCGCATTAAAATATACTATTTATTCGTCTGAGAATCCTCAGACGATTTTTTGTGGAACTCCACCAACCGCAGTATCTGCAGGTACTGTATTTACAGATATGCGTAAACGTGTATTGAGTGGAAAAAGTAAAAATACAGGTTGGGCAGAATGGTCTGTGGAATTTATGACAGATGTTGAAGATGTAGATGCCTGGTACGAAACAAATCCAGCGTTAGGAATCAGAACATCTGAAAGAACGATTGAAGCGGAATTGGAAGATAATGACGATATCGACTTCAATATTCAACGTTTAGGGTTATGGCTACAGTACAACCAGAAATCTGCGATAACTGAAAATGAGTGGAAAAATTTGAAGGTTGACGCTCTGCCTAAGTTTACAGGTAAGTTGTATGTAGGAATAAAGTATGGCCATGATGGCGAAAATGTGGCATTGTCTGTAGCATGTAAGACCACTGACAAAAACATTTTTGTAGAATCTATAGACTGTAGGAAAATCAAAGATGGAAATACTTGGATGATTAATTTTTTAGCCAATGCCGATATAGGTGGTATTGCGATAGATGGAGCAAACGGGCAACAGATTTTGGCGGCCGATATGAAGGAAGCTGGTATAAAGAAAAGACCAGTGTTGCCAACTGTGAAAGATGTTATTGCTTCAAATCAATTGTTTGAATTAGCAATATCAAATAAATCGGTTTGTCATAATGATCAACCTGCATTAACACAGTCTGTAACCAATTGCGAAAAAAGAGCGATTGGATCCAGTGGAGGATTTGGATTCAGATCCATTAAAGATGGTGTTGAAGTAGCCTTATTAGAATCTGCAATATTAGCTTACTGGATGTGTTCTAAGAAAAAAGAACAAAAGCCACAAAGAATAAGCTACTAGGAGAACATATGCGTGTTCTCTTTTTTACGTAACTATACGGAAAAATAGGAGGAAAAAAACATGGATTTCAAGCCAATTGAAACACAAGAACAATTTGATGAAGTAATCAGGGAAAGATTAGCACGTGAGAACAAAAAATATGAAGGTTGGACAAGCCCTGATAAATTGCAAGAAATTAAAGATGGTTATGAGCAAAATGCTAGCAAAAAATTTGAAGGTTATACATCACCTGAAGACTTGCAGACAATGAAGAATAATTATGAATCTCAGCTTGAAACAATTCGTAATGAAAATACTTCGTTAAAAGCTTCTCAATTACGTTCAAAGGTAGCAAATGAATTTAAACTACCAACAGAAATGGCATCACGCTTACAAGGTAGCACAGAAGAAGAACTTAGAGCAGATGCAAAAACATTAGCTGAATTAGTGTCAACAAATAAAACCGTTGTATTGCCATTACATGGTGGATCAACAGGCGGAAGCACTGACAAGAATGCAGCTATTAAAGAATTATTATCACAATTTAAAGATTAAAAGGAGAAAAAAACAATGTCAACAATCACAAAAAGTACAGGGCTATTCCCATCAAATTTAGTCACAGATGTATATAGTAAAGTTAAAGGTTTTTCATCACTTGCATTATTATCACAACAAGAACCTATTCCTTTTGCAGGCACTGATGTAATGGTTTTCTCAATGGATGGAGAAGCTTCTATCGTTGGTGAAGGTGAAAATAAACCAGCAGGAGAGGCAGATTTTGCAAAGAAAACTATCGCACCTATCAAAATCGTATATCAGCACAGATTAACAGACGAATTTATTAATATGTCTGAAGAAAAGCAGTTACCTTATTTACAACAATTCGTTGATGGATTTGCTAAAAAAATGGCACGCGCAGTGGATATCATGATTTTCCAAGGTGTAAATCCTGCAGACGGAGTTGAATCTGCAAAGATTGGTACAAACTGTTTCGCAAAAGCAGTATCAAACAAGGTGACTTATGCAGCAGCTACTGCAGATGAAAATTTAGATGACGCAGTTGCGTTGATTCAGGATAAAGACTGCGATGTCACTGGTATTGCTATGGCGCCAGCATTCGCATCTGCATTAGGAAAAATTAAAGCTGCAGGAACTGGAACATATTTATATCCTGAATTCCGCTTTGGAAATAAACCAGCAAACTTCGGAGGCATGGCAAATAGTGTAAACAATACAGTTGCGTTTAAAAATAGTAAAATTCGTGCAATTGTTGGTGATTTTGCAAATGCAGTCAAATGGGGATATGCAGAGCAAGTACCTATGAAGATCATTGAATATGGTGATCCAGACGATCAAGGCGATTTACAGAGAACGAATCAAATCGTATTGCGTGCAGAAACATATGTAGGATTCTGTGTATTGGATCCTGATGCGTTTGCATTAATTACAACTGATGCAGTTGCAGCATAGAGGTATTAATGGACTACGCGACAATCGATGACGTTGGTGTTCTTTGGAGAAACATGACCAATGAGGAATTGAAACGTGCTAGAGCATTAATTCCCGTGGTGTGTTCTTCTCTAAGAATCGAAGCAAAAAAAAGAGGTAAAGATTTAGATCAAATGGTTTCACAAGATCCAGATTTATTAACTGTGGCCAAATCAGTAACTGTAGATGTTGTCGCGAGGACCTTGATGACGTCTACAGATAAAGAGCCGATGTCTCAATTTTCGGAATCGGCTCTTGGCTATTCTGCTTCTGGCACTTTTTTAGTTCCAGGAGGAGGCTTGTTTATCAAAAATTCAGAACTTGTAAGATTAGGAATTAAGAATAAGCAGAAAATACGAACGATAGATATGTGTGGTGGCACAAATGATTAAAGGAATTGATGTTGTTCTATATGAAAAAACAAAAGTAGGAGTAGATGCATTTAATGCACCAATATACGCAGATAAGCCCGTGATTGTGAAGGATGTATTAGTTTGTCCTTCAACATCTCAGGAGATTCTAGATTCAACCAATCTATATGGGAAAAAGGCAGTTTACACATTGGCCATTCCAAAAGGCGATAATCACGACTGGTCAGATGCAACTATTTCTTTCTTTAGTAAGAAATGGAAATCTTTCGGTATTCCATTGGAAGGCATTTCAGAAATGATTCCTTTACGTTGGAATAAGAAAGTCATGGTGGAAAGATATGAATGATTTTGAGTTTAAATTGGATTATGAAGGCATTGGCCAATTACTGAAATCTGATGAACTTAAACAGATTTGTGAAGAAAAAGCTAGGTCTGTTTTAGAGGCATGTGGCGAAGGATATGAATTGGAGACAAAAGTAGGTGCTAAACGTGTTAGAGCAAAAGTTAAGGCGTCTACACCACATGCGTATTACAGTAATTTGAAGCATAATACATTAATGAAGGCATTAGGAAAATGATTGAAATAGTATTGCTAAACTATTTAAAAGAAGTTTTGTCGGTTGATGTGTTTATGGAAATTCCACCAAATCCACCAGAAACATATGTGCGTATAGAAAAAACTGGGAGTTCAGAAGAAGAATATATTGAAACTGCTACATTTGCGTTGCAGTCTTATGCGGATTCGATGCATGAGGCTGCATTATTAAATAGAGAAGTTATAAATAAAATGAGAAAGATAATTACACTGGATGAAGTATTTAAGGTCAAGTTAAACAGTGATTACAATTTCACGGATCCAAGCACTAAGAAATATCGCTACCAGTGTATTTTTGATATTACATATTAGGAGGAAAAAACATGTCTAGTGTTGAAAATGTTACTGCCGCAAAGCCTAAAATTGGTGGTTCTATGTATGTTGCAGATGTTGGAACTGTGCTACCTACAGATGCTACATCTGAACTAGATAAAGCATTCGTAAGTTTAGGCTATATTTCAGAAGATGGTGTTAAAAACGACAACTCTATGAAGACCGAACAGGTAAAAGCTTGGGGTGGAGATGTTGTTGTAAATTCTCAAACAGAAAAAAACGACATTTTTAAATACAAATTAATCGAAGGATTAAATGTAAATGTATTAAAGAATGTATATGGAGATAAGAATGTTACAGGTAATTTAGAAGAAGGATTGTCTGTAAAAGCAACAGTGGAAGAACTCAAGGATAAATCTTATGTTATCGATATGATTCTAAAAGGCGGTGTTTTAAAACGTGTTGTGATTCCGCAAGCTTCGCTTACTGAATTAGGTGAAATTGCATATAAAGACAATGAGCCAGTGGGCTACGAAATATCAATGTTAGCTTTACCTGATAAGGATGGTGCAACACATCATGAGTATTTTAAAAAGAAAGCAGGTGCGTAGAAATGATTAGTGGGGTTACTAAAAACGGTTTCGCGTTCGAAATTACGGACGAAAGAGCGGACAACATGGAACTTATTGATGCTTTGGCGGATATTGATGATGGGAACCTATTGGCAGTGTCTAAGGTGTTAACTTTATTGTTAGGACCTGAACAAAAGAAAAAAATGTATGATTTTGTTCGAACAGAGGATGGTATCGTTTCTGCACAAACTGTATCAGAAATGATTGTAGAGATCCTGGCCACAAAAAAAGAAACAAAAAACTAATAGCCCTGGCCAACATGATTTCGAGAGATGAAGATGCGTTAATCTGTGATCTTGCAGAAACGTATCAGATATATAACTATAGGTCGCTACCAGCAAGACTAGTAGCGACTTTATCAGTTGGCTTGAGGGATGATTCTCGAATCAAATTAAAAATGATGGATGAGAAGTTATCATTACATGATTTTCTGTTGGCATCTATTATGGATCGTCTGAGTTTATTGGTATGGTTCCAATCAAAGGATGGCCAAGAAGGGAATAATCGTCCTGCCATGATGGTGGATGCATTAATGGGCAAATCAAATGATAATGAATCAGATATTGAATCTTTCGAATCAATTGAAGATTTTGAAAGATTAAAAAAAGAATTGGCAGGTGATTAATATGCCGGCTAATGCAGGTACTGCCTATGTGCAGATTGTACCATCTGCCAAAGGTATTAAAGGAAAAATTACGGATGTATTAAAAGGAGAATCACAGACGGCCGGAGAATCATCCGGATCTACAATTGGTTCTGCTTTAGTGTCGAATTTAAAAGGTGTGATTACCGCCGGAGGTATTGGAGCTTTTCTAGGGGCTTCATTAACGCAAGGAGGATCCCTCCAACAATCACTCGGAGGTGTCGAAACACTATTTAAAAAAAATGCTGATACTGTTAAAAATTATGCCAGTCAGGCATTTCGAACTGCTGGAGTATCTGCGAATGAGTACATGAATAGTGTTACATCATTCTCTGCGTCATTGATCTCAAGTTTGGGTGGGAACACTGCGAAGGCAGCAGATGTGGCCAACATGGCTATGATTGATATGTCAGACAACGTAAACAAAATGGGTTCAGATATGGAATCCGTTCAAAATGCATATCAAGGGTTCGCTAAGCAGAACTACACAATGCTGGATAACTTGAAGCTAGGATATGGTGGTACGAAATCTGAAATGGAACGTTTGCTGCAGGATGCGCAAAAACTAACAGGTGTTAAATACGACATCAATAATTTAAGTGATGTATACGAAGCAATTCACGCAATCCAGGAAAATCTAGATATTACCGGGACTACAGCTAAAGAGGCATCAACTACATTGACTGGATCTTTTGGAGCAATGAAAGCAGCTGCTCAAGACTTCTTAGGAAATCTTTCAATTGGAGCGGATATCACTGTTCCAATGTCAAATCTAGTTAAAACAACTTCAACGTTTATATTCGGTAACTTATTGCCTATGGTTGGAAATATTATTGTAGCTCTGCCACAAGCAGTAGTTACAGGTATTAGTCAAGCTGTTCCAGCATTGATTGCTGGATTAGGATCTATGTTAGCTCAGATTGGGACATTCTTTACTACAAGTGTTCCTGGATTAGGTACACAAGTTTCTAGTATGATAGTTCAAGCAGTTAGCACAATCGCATTACAATTACCAGCTTTCATGGAACAAGGAAAGAGTGTGATTGACGGATTGGTATCTGGAATTATCACAAATGTTCCTACTATCTTGTCTGAAATACAAACGATGGTAACAACTATGCTTACGTGTTTATTGGAAAATCTTCCTAGTTTCATGGAAACAGGTTTGGAATTGATTTTATATTTAGTGCAAGGTATCATTTCGTGCCTTCCAACAGTAGTGGAAAGTATATCAAATACTGCAATTTCGATGTTAAATACACTACTTTCTAAAATGCCTGAATTCCTAGCAAAAGGTATAGAAGTAATTAAAAATATTGCTACCGGTATTTTGCAGAGTCTACCAAGTATTCTCAGTACGTTGTTAAGTATATTGGTGAACTTAGTTAATTTAATCGCATCACATTTACCTGATTTTTTAGGCAAAGGTGTACAAATCTTGATTATGGTTAGTACTGGTTTATTGCAGGCGGTGCCACAATTGCTTGGGGTGATTCCTGGAATACTAGCTCAGGCTGCTGGCGCATTCTTCTCTTATGATTGGTTGTCTATTGGATCCAATATCATTAGTGGTATTGTAGGCGGAATTAGAGCGGCCGGAGGAGCAATTGGAAATGCGTTGATGAATATTGCGAAGAGTGCATTTGATTCTGTAAAGTCTTTCTTAGGTATTAAGTCACCTTCTAGAAAAGCAAAAAAAGAAATTGGCCAATTTATTCCGCAGGGTGCAGCTGCAGGTGTTGAAGAAGATGATAGTCTTATTATCGCTATGCGTAATTTAGGCAAAAGAGCAATGCAAAGTGCAAGAACGTCATTAAACTTTGGCGATATAAGAAACGTGGCTAAATTTAAAGTGGATCCAGGCAAAAATACTACAGGTATTCCACAAGGACCGGTTACAAACTTTTATCAGACAATTAATTCTGCAAAGGAACTTAGTCCTTACGAAATGGAAATTAGAACACAAGCAATGTTGAAAAGGAGTGTGTGGGCATGAGAAAGGTAATCTATACAAATGCAAATGGTGATAGCATTGAATTTTCAAGAGCTACAGGAATCCATATTACAGATGATATGGGGCTATCTAAAAATAGCATTACACTTTCCGAATCAACAGTTTCTAATCAAATTGGATCATCAATTACTGGTAAGGTTGTAGAACCTAAAGATTTTACGATTACTGGTAAATTCAAAAACGATCCAAACGTTCGTAAGAAAATGTTAGCTGTAATTCTTCCAGGGGTTGCAGCTACATTTCGTTATATTGATGAAGAAGAAGGAATTGATGTATATTGGGATGTCGAGCCAAAGGAAACTCCATACATTAGTTGGGATAGGAACTGGCAAGATTTTCAATTCATGCTGCATGCAGCATATCCTTATCCAAAAGAAAAAGAAGCACAATTAATAAGTTTTAATAAACTTGAATCTAATTTTATGTTTCCACAAAGTTACTCAAGCACTGAACCGTTCACTATATCAACAAGAATATGGCAGCCGCTATTAACATTCTTGAATAAAGGAGATCTTCCAACTGGGTTTATTTTACAAATGAAAGCAGAAGCTGAAATCAAGAACCCAAAAATTGTGAATGTTGTCACACAGGATCATTTATCGTTTGGAAAGAATCATGATCTTACAATGCAAAATGGAGATATCTTGGAAATAAGCACTTATACAAATCAAAAATATTGTCACTTGCTTCGTGGAGAAGAAGTGATAAATGTATTTTGGATGATGGATTTCGATAGCATTTTCTTCCAATTGGCAGTAGGTGAGAATGTATTAAGATATAGTGCTGATACAAATGAACAAAACTTAATTGTAGAATTGTCGTTTGAAACAGTGAGAGCTGGTGTCTAATGAATTATTTTATTTATGATCGTGAAGGAAAGAAGCAAGCGCTGCTTCAAAACGTGACAAGCATCCAATGGAAACCTCGTTATTGTGAAGAAGGAAAAGCAGTAATATATGCGAAAGCTACAACAGATAATTTAAAATATCTAGTTGAATTCAATCGCATCGTCTGTCAGGAACGAAATGAGATTATGTTTATTAAATCTGTTATACCGAAGGAAGACGATGAAACGGTATTAATTATCAGTGGATATATGGATAATTTAGATGATCGAGTTAATATAAACACATTGACTGTTAGAAACGTTGAATCATCGTTATTAAAATGTGTATCTGATAATAAACGTGGATTAGATATTAATGTTGCAGATTCAAAAGGGTTAACAGCTAAAATACCAGATTCCGAAACAACTTGGTTAAGCCTAAGAAAAACAGTTCAAAAGTATTGCTCTTTAGTTGGATATGGCTATCGTGAAATTGTTAAGAATAATGTATTGAATTATTTTGAAATATATTCCGGATCAAGAAGAGATGAAGCTAAATTTTCAGATGATCTAGGAAATGTTTTAGCACAAAGATACGAAGTAGAGTTATCCAAATATAAGAATTTTGCGTATGTTCTAGGTGATGATGACGATGGAAAACGCAGAATGGTTACAGTGGATATGCGTGAAGCTAATGAGCCATCGATGGAAATGTATGTGGATGCAAGAGATTTGCAACGAACATACAAAGATTTAAACGGAAACGAGCAAACGTATTCAGATAGCGAATACAACGAATTGCTCCGTATTCGTGGAGAAGAAAAATTACTTGAAACCAGGGAAGGCGCGTTTGTCTTCTCTTTTACTTTAAATCCTGAAGATAAATTAATTATCTTAGGAAGAGATTATGATCTTGGTGATATTGTTCCGGTTATTAGTATTAAATATGGTCTACAAGTTTATGCACGTATTACAGGTATAGATTTTGTGGAGGAAGGAAACGAAGACACTAAAATCAATTTAATTCTACAAATAGAATAGGAGGTTAAATATGGCGCAAAAAGCATATCCTTTAGATAATACAAAATATCTATCTGAAGATGTTCGTCTATATCATGTTGGTAGAACTACTGGAATCTTTAATGCGACCGGGGATGATTTGAAAGTATCTGCATCCGGAGGGATGAACATTAAAGTTTCACCTGGCTATGCATTTTTATTTAGTGCTAAAAGCGCGATTGGTGGATTTACTTACGGAAACACTTCCGATGTTACTTTATCAGTTGATATCGCATCATCTACTACACGTTATGACTACATTTCATGCAGATATACAAAAGCTACAAACAATTGTGTTCTAACGTATGTAAGAGGAAACGGAAACAGGCCAACAGCACCAATGCGCAATGAAAATATTTATGAAATTATTTTAGCAATCATCCAGGTACCTGGGAATGCATCCACAATCACATCTGCACACATCATTGACACACGTTTAAACGAAACATTCTGTGGAATTGTAACAGATGGAACAAACAAGCTTCCAACACAGTCGATGTATGATCAATACAATGCATTACTGGCAGAGCTTGAAAAATCTTTAGATGGAAATACTGCAGGAAACTTATTGAATCAAATTAAAGCGAATAAAGATTTGATTGATGGTGTGACTAAACGAGTGGTCACAAATGAAGGCAACATCACTACGCATGGAAAGTCAATCAACGACAACACGAAAGATATCACAGATGTGAGCAAACGTGTTAAGAGTATTGAAGATAAGGTTCCAAGCTTGGAAAAAGCGGATACTAGCCTTTCAAATCGAATCGCAGAGTGTGAAAAGTTTAAGTGGAAAGTCGGTACATCAGCACCAACTACGAGCACATGTCCTAGTGGATATTTCTACTTCCAGCTAGAAGGATAGGTGCTTATATATGACTAGAAAAGATTGTGGATCCAATACAAACGGAATCCACATGATGGTGGATTATTGGACAGAATTGGTTGGAAGCTGGCCAAACATCAAGATGCGGTGGCATTATTCCATGTTTATAAAAGAAGATTATGGTCAAAACAGCCTTCAATGGAGCGGGGCTGTTTTTATGTTCCATACAAACCGGCATACATTCAATGTGAATATATCAGGAGTAGTGCAGACCGGAGTGCTTGCAGCCGGTGTTCTAGATCTTCCTTTCGGTAATGGTCCGAGTGTATATCACACACCTGGATGCAGTACATCGTTTGGTAACTTCTCGGCAAGTGGAGTTATTGGTGAATCACAAAGCGTAGGTGGACCAAGCGTTTATGAGTGTGGCAATCCAAGGAACATCAATCCATTTGATACGGCAATCGATTACAAACTATCAAACGTGCGAAACTACTGGCGAGTGTATCTGTGGTGTGCAATTACTGGAAAGACATGGAATGTCAGTCCGGACAACGGAAGTGGATCTATCAAGGTAACTGGATTGAATCCAGAATCATCTTATAAGATAACGACTAAAGTTGTGGATCGTAATGGAACTGTCCAATATACGGGTGGTGTATATGCATCATTTACGACTCCGGCAGACCAGTTGAAGATTGCGTTCAATCAGGGTGGCAGAGTCAGGGTGGCTCGTGTTTATTACAATCACAACGGAACGATTAAAAAGGTTAAAAAATTCTATAGGAACATCAATGGCAGTGTGAAAAAAGGTGTGAACTATGGATAGAATGGAGGTTTATACATATGGGAATAACAGTGTATAGCGAATCTGAATCATTTAGCAATGTCTGCGTAATCGACAGTGTAACCAGACGAATCGCAATTCCAGAAGGATGTGACCTACTAGGTGTGCAATACGATAAGAATGCATGCCTAGTGCACTTCCAAATGGATCCTTGGCCGACAGAAGTGTTTGATATGACGAGCGCTCAAGTTCGAATCATCTACAAGAATGCGGCTGGAGAGTTTGGATCCTACTTGGTAACGAATAAATTTATCACAAACGGAATCTGCAGCTTTGCCTGGGAAGTTGATGCGAATGCCTTAAAAGAAAAAGGAAATGTTGAATTCTGGGTGTGTGCAGAAATGCTAGATGGTAGCACAGTTAAACGCGAATGGCATACATTGAAAGCCATCGGCAATGTGGCCGAAGGCTTATTGCACGTGACTGGATCAGTGACCACAGAGTCAAAAGACGAAGTCATGCAGTTATTAGCGTATGCCAAACAAGTGTCGGATGATGCGGTTAAACAAATCAATTCGACTAAAACTAGTACGTTGTCTGAAATCAAAAAGAATTCAGACAATACTTTGGATTCAATCGCATCTAAACATACAAATGCGATTGATGATATTGAAAACACAAAATCGGCTGCAGTGGTTACAATCAATAATTTGATTGACACTTTAGGTCTGAGCGTTAAAGGAGGAAAAGTATGTCAGAGAATTCGAGTGAAGTAGCTTTAGCAGCATCTACAGAAACATATGTAGAGAAGTTTCTGGCCACAGATGAACAATTGACAAGAGTTGCGAACGCGCTTGAGAAAATGGTGCCAGGCTACGAGAAATACAGTGCCGACTATTTCAATTCAATGTTTATGCCACAACGTACCGGAAAGGTATATGGAACAAAAGTGTGGAAGTTTGCGTCAAATCCAACGAGTTCATGCGAAAAGACAAGAGATAATGTTGGATTGGTCTGCCAACCTAGTACAGATACAGTTGAGGGTACAGATGACTACAAGAACATTCCTTTGTTCAAGTGGTACGAATGTAACTACAAGCGATACGATGATGGTTTTGCATATCCAGTCGCAATGATTGGTGATGGAAATTATCAAGAGACAGGTGCAGCGGATTGTGGTGCATTGATGATGACGTTCTATTATCGAATTATTGATGCAAAGGATTATCAGGAAATTATCATTTCAGACACTCCGAATAGATTATTAAATTTGAAACCTTGGCCTGCTGCAGTGCGTGCAGATGGCACAGTAATGCCTTACTTTATTTATTCCAGATATCACAGCGTAACTGCAAGTGATGGAAAGTTGAGATCTCAACCAGGAAAAGTTGTGGTAAATCAATGTCACGACAACATTCTTTCTAATTATCAGAAAAAAGGTGCAGGTTACTGGGGTGCTGGAATCGATAGACAGTCATTCGGGATCATCATGTTGATGATTAAATATGCAACTAAAAACTCGCAGACAATCTTCTCAGGAAATACGAACTATTCTATGCAGACGAAATCCAGTGTGGAACGTTCGACAAAAGCTACGTATTTCCCAATTCCGAAAAGTGAAAAAACATCATGGCAAATTGGATCTAGTGTAATAGTCGGATATGGACGAGATAAAGGCGATGGCTCTGTCGATTTAGATAGAGGAAATTCAACGATGTATAAATACGCATATGCGGCCAAGATTCTAAGAATCGATGATCTAGATGCAGATAACTGTGCAGTTTATCTAGATTGCGATCCTTTCGATACAACTCCAGTCACTGGAGGTAGTGCTACACAATACATCTACATGTCTTCATGGCACTACGATAGCGGATGTACAGATGTAGTTATTGGTCATCATGATGGTTCTCCAGTTTCAAATACAGATGGTAAACATCCATATAGAATTCAAGGACTGGAATTCAATGTTGGTGGATGGACGATTCCAGGTGATACAGTTATGATCTTCAATGCGGATTATTCGAAAGATGTATATCGTGCGCCTAGAGGCGTTGCACATTCGTCATCTGAAGTGACAATCAAGAATACTTATACAAAGATTGGAACGATTCCGGCCAAGGCAGATGGTTCGGATTCGTGGATTGGAGATATCTCTATCGTGGATGGCGCATGGTTCCCATCTGCATTCGGTTCTGGATCAAGCCAGGGTGTAGGGGATATGTTATATGCCGGAGGACAATCAACAAGCGGAACACGAGAATATCTTACGGGCGGTAGCTTCTGGCTTGGCTCGCATGCCGGCCTTTGTTGCTTGTCTTGCGGGGATGGCCTTGGCGGTGCCTGGTGGGGCTTCTTGTCGCTCGATTGATTGTTCAATCGGGGGTTGCAAGGGGGTATCCCCCTTGCATTGTTAGCTAACAATTAAATATTAAATTTAGAGGATTCATGGTAGGGCGGTAACTTCAGGAATGGCTCGAATGCCGGCCTTTGTTACTTGAATTGCAGGAATGGCCTTGGCAATGCCAGGTGGAACTACTTGTCGCATGATTGTTTATAAATTAAATACATTAACCATGTCTCGCGAGCCCAGGAAACTGGAGCAAGCCATCATTTAGATGCTCACATCGACAACGTCATGTTGTGATGTAAAATTTTGTGACGAACGTAGACTAGTAGACTTTTTGTCGAAACCCTATACACAAACAATCGAAAAAGGATTTAAAGTTCAATGAAAAGAAAATGTAAAAATGTAGATATTACTGATTTAGATTTAATAAAAGACTGTATACATAGATGTCTTCAAAAGAAAAAGAAGACAAGACCAGATATTGTCAGACTATTCGATACATATGGTGATATAGATAACATTGCACTTGTTCTGCAGAAAGAATTGATGTGCAGACAGTTGGATCTAGTGCCTATATGGTATCGAACGATATATGATGTTGGATCTCAAAAAGCGAGAGTTATTGGTATCCAGGATATAAAACAACAGATATATGACTATATCGCAGTGGCCGGATTGTCTGAATTGATTGCAGGATTAGGAAAGTACCAGTGTGCATCTTTACCGGATAGAGGACAAATTTATGGAGCTTTGGCCATACATCGATGGTTATCAGAAAAGCATAACGGAAAATATAGAATCAACTATGTGTGTAAGTTCGATGTCCGTAAGTATTACGAATCGATTCCGCAAGATAGAATCATTGCGTGGCTAGAAAAAAGAGTTAAAAATGAACCGCTTATGTGGCTTATAAAGATTCTGATCAGGACATTCAAAAAAGGCTTAAGTATTGGATCATATCTATCACAGTACCTTGGCAATCTGTTTTTGATGGATGTATATCACAAGATCCAGGAAAGATCATACAGAGTCAGACATAAAAGAAATGGAACGATTCAAAGAGTTAATCTTATTTATAAAACATTATTCTATATGGATGATTTATTTATCGCAGGATCTAATTCTAAAGATATGATGCGTGCAGTAGAAATACTGGAAGAAGAAATGCGCACTAAAGGATTGGATCTCAAAGATTCCTGGCGATGTTTCAAAATTGGTGATGATGATTTTGTGGATATGATGGGATTTAAAATCTATCGTGATCACATAACGATTCGAAGAAAAACTTTCCGACACATCAGAAGAGCAGTCACCAAGTTCAGAAGAGCACCAAACAGTGTGACAAACGCGAAGACATTGTTGTCTTATAAAGGACTATTAGAACATTCTGATTCTCAACAGTATCTAAAAAGTAATAATCTATTTGCCTTGTTTAAAAAGGCTAGAAAGGTTGTATCAAAGTATGATAAGACAAAGATTCTACAGTCAAATGCCTAATATTGATGTACGTACATTTGATGATAAAGTGTACGTTTTTATTTGCGTGAATGAGAGCGAAGGGAATACAGAACAAACGGATATGTGTCCTTCTATGCATTATTACGAGTACGATTACAACGAATTCTGCGAGTTGGCTTCAAATATTGATTTGAATGATTTGAAATCAAATCCGGAAAACTACTTAGATTATGAGCCAGTGCCAACGCTTAGTGCTGCAGAAAAAATCCAGGCACAAGTGTTATACACTGCCATGATGACAGATACAATTTTGGAGGGTTAGGAAAATGGAACATTCAGAATTATTTGAAAAAATCAAAACATACTATCGTGCCAAAGTGTGGCCACTTACTGCAGTTAAGAATGCAGTGAAAAAAAGTTTGATCACACCAGAAGAATATAAAGAAATCACTGGCAAAGTGTACAAGTAGGAGGAAAAAACATGGAATTAAATGAAACAGTAGAGTTGATGAACTCTGCAGACTACAAAGACAGATTCAAAGCCGAGTATTTTCAAGTGAAGGTTCGTCATGACAAATTAAAAGCCATGTGCGAAAAATGGGACGAAGGAAAGTTGAACTTCGAACCAACTTGTCCAAGAGAAATTTACGATCTTCAGTTGGATTCCATGAAAAAATATATGGACGTCCTTGTTATTCGTGCAAAAATCGAAAACGTTGAGTTGATCTAGGAGGTAACTGTATATGAATTTTGCATCTGCATTTATTTCGATGACGCGTGGCCACAAGGTGGCACGTAGTCACTGGAGTGGATATTGGCATATCGTCGATGGAATCATCATGATCCATACGAAAGATGGTACTGATTTTAAATTAACAGATTCAGACGATATCGTGTATACAATCAGCAATTGTGCATGTGATGACTGGCACATTGTTGATAACTATGGAGTTAGCAAGGAGAGATAGAATATGGAACAATTGAAAAATGCTAAATGGTGGAGTGCAGCATGCACACGTTGCTTAAAAACAATGTGTCAGACTGCGATTGCGATGATTGGAACGTCACAAATGATGGAACAAGTGGATATTAAAGTTGTAGTATCAAGCACTGCCTTGGCCGGAATCTTGTCACTTTTGACATCGTTGGCCGGACTTCCTGAAGTAGATACAACGAAAGAAAATTAAGTTGGTGGTCTGCAATGGATGAATTTTTAATTGCAGTCCGCCAGTTCTTATTGGTATGTGGTGCAGTTATCACGATCGGTGGAGCTTGGAAAGTCTACAAGGATTTTAAAAAGCCAAATGATGATCTCAAAGAAACAGTCAGAAGACACGAAGAATGGTTGAAGCGTGATAATGAACGAATCAAGTCAATTGAAACATTATTGATTGCCCAGGAAGGCATCAAAGCAGAATTAAGCAAGCACTCGCAGATGTTATCCGAGCATGATCAAAGACTTGAGGCGGACAAAATGCGTGGTAATCTTACGCTAAAAGCAGAACTGGCTATCATCAATAACCAGTTAGCCGATAGTGGCCAGGACAAGTTGGCCGAGATTCGTGATGAGATCCAAGAGTTTTTGTTAGATAAAAATTAGGAGGTGCGAGCATGGGTACTTCGCAAGAATTCCAAAATTATGCAAATGGTAAGGTCTTTAATAATAGGGGCCAGATTATGAATATCAACTATGTTCAGGTCGATGAACCTTATGGCGGTCAGTGCGTGTCGCTGATTCAGGGGTTGATGGCATGGGCTAGCAAACCTTGTGTGGCACGTGGTCACGCCAAAGCCTGGTGGTTCAATCGAGCTAGTAATGGTGTTTTGAATTACTTTGATGTTGTCAGTGGACCGCCACAGAATGGTGATGTAGGAGTGTCTGTAGGCGGCGATTCCAGGTATGGCCATATCTTTATATACTGGGAGGGTAGAGCACTCTCTCAGAACGTTCTAGGCAAGCCACAAGCGTTGTTGTGGCCACTGAACTATCAAGGCGCAGTGTGGGGTTACTTGAGACCTAAGTTCTACACAAATGCTTCTGCATACCTAGCTACGCAGTTGATTAAGGAGAACGGAATGGCTACCTTCAATAATGACACTGCTATCGTAATTCGTAGAGACTCACCAACTGGACCGGCATATGGTTCTTTTGCCAAAGGTGAAAAACAAGTCTACACTGAAAAGTGGGTCGGACTTGGCCATAGATGGATCTCATGGCTACACACAAATGGTGTACGTTGTTTTGCAGCAGTTAGTGGCAGTGAGTCCTATGGTGTAGATCAATGGGCTACAATCAGTGCACCAGAGACGAAAGACATTGAATTGACACAAGAGGACGGAGTGGCCACATTCATTGTTGATGGTGTGCATAAACACTACGACAATCCAAGCGGTGAAATCTTTGGCCAATGTAATGCAGGAGACAAGATTCGCTACTACTGGAAGTGTGTCACAAATGGCCATAGATACGTTGTTGGAAAAGAAGGAGATAGAAAATTCTTTGTTGCAGTGTCTGCTACAGAAGACAGATCTCAGATGTGGGCAAAATTCACTGCACCAGAAGAAGAAAAGAAGGAAGAGTCGAAGCCTTCTACCACTGAGCCTTCAAAGCCATCTACATCTACAACGGATTTGAAAAAGAATGTCAAAGGATATGGAGTCGATATCTCAGAGCATAATAGTTCAGACATCGACTTGTCACAATATGACTTCGTGATTATACGTGCATCGTATGGAGAATATACAGATAAGAAATTTGAATACTTTGCAGACAAATGCGAACAGTTGAAGATTCCGTATGGTGTGTACTGCTATGACTATGCGTTGAATGACGATCAGGCTAGAGCAGAAGCAGAATATATCTGCAACCTTGTCAAAGACAGAAATATTCAAATGGGCATCTGGTTCGATATGGAAGATGCCGATGCTTATAAAAAGAAAGCCGGTGTCTTAACGAAGGAAAGATGTTCTTTCTCTTGTAAGGTGTTCTGTGACTACGTGAGTGCTCAAGGCTACTACACTGGTGTGTACACTAGTACATCATGGCTAGGCACGTTCGTAGAAACGACTTATCCAATTTGGGTTGCAAATTGGGGAACGAATAACGGAGAGATCCAGTCTGATCAGTCGAGTGTTGGAGTGATGCACCAGTACAGTGCGAATCCAATTGACAAGAATGTTATCTTCAACGACATTGACTTCTACAAGTCTGATCCAAAACGTGATGAGCCTAAAAATGATGAGCCTAAAAAGGACGAAAATGGTTCAAATTCCGAAAAAGATGAAATTAATGTATCTGGAATCAATAAATTGATTGAAATGCTACTAAGCATCGTTGAAAAGATTTTGAAATTGTTTAAGTAAAAATATTGAACCTATGCATTCGTGCGTAGGTTCATTTTTTTTTGCGTTAAAAATCTTCTGATAACGCCTAGGAAAGGCTCACAAAAAAGCAATAGGACACAAAAAGGCCACAACATTCTACATATGTGCTTTATATAAAGGCTAATACAATTCTCTAAACGTTAGTCAGAACATACTTTTGACTACTCTGCAAAGAGATTCAAAACCACTCAAACCCTTTATATATGGGCTTTGGGTGGTTTTTTCTATTTCTGTGAATCGTTGTGAATAGTGCTGAAAAGTATATTTAAGCACGCATACAGCACGCTTATAAGTAGCAAAATTAACTCCTCAGTTATCGAAAAGCACGCACAAAATGTAATTTTACTTTATGTACTTACCAAAAAGGTAGATTTATAAACTTGCAAGAAGGGAGAAATTGTGTTTTTTCACATCACCAAGAATTCAGAAGACTTACCAGTACGTTCGGCAATTCCTTCAAAAGAAACGCACCAGCGGATGCTGATGCGTTTAATATTTTTAATCTTACTAATTTTTTGATTATATAGCTTGTTTTTTATTTAGCAACCAATCCCTGATATCAAAGATTTCAATTCCTTCATATGAATACTTTGGATGACCGGTTTTGGCGATGATAATCTTTGGATATGCATCCTTGATCTGTAAAAGAGGCGCATATTCTCTTTTGAATGTTTCCTCTTCAGTGATATTGTCACTTACCTGAATATAGATTTTTTCACTACCTCTTTGGGCAACAAAATCGATTTCTTTCTGATAAAGCTTTCCAACATAGACATCATAGCCACTACGTAATAATTCAAGACAGACCATGTTTTCATATACTCTGCCATAATCCATGTTTCTTGTACCAAGAACAGTATAACGTATGCCAATATCACTTAAATAGAACTTTTCTGTGCTTTCAAGATATTTCTTGCCACGGATATCGTAGCGCTTGATATCATAGAAAACAAAGGCGTTGCACAGGTATTTGATATATTTTCCAATGGTGACATGATTGGTTGATATGTTCTTTTCGGATAGCATATTGCTGATTCTGTTTGGTGAGGTCAGGTTTGATATATTGTCCATAAGGAATTCACTTAAGCGCTGTAATACCTGAGTATCTGGCAGGGAATACTTCTGTACAAGGTCTCTTGTAACAATTGTTTCATAGACTTCCTTGATATAATCCTTCCTGTCTTTTTCGGTGTTGTAGGCATAGGATCCAGCTAATCCACCTTTGATGGTGTAATCTTCAAATAGCTTTTCTATGTCGTGGTTGTTGTCGTAGTAATTACAATATTCTTTGAAACTGAATGGATAGACATGAATTTCAATATAACGCCCGGTAAATAGAGTGGCTAAATCTGCACTTAACAAAAAAGCGTTGGAACCGGTGATATAGATATCATATTTTCTTTTTGAATATAGGCTATTTACAGCCAGTTCAAAATTTGGACACATCTGCACTTCATCAATGAAAAGATAATTCGACTTTCCTTCCACATAACGTTTTTCAACATAGGCATGAAGCGCATGATACTCTTTCAGGTGTTCAAATGAAAGATCCATAAAGTCAATAAAGATAACGTTGATATCATTAAAGTTGTCTTTCAGATACTGGATATACTCCTGCATCAGTATTGACTTACCCGATCTTCTGATACCGGTAATAACTTTTATATCAGGCGTATCCTTCAGATTCTTTATTCGATTTAGGTATTCAGTTCTTTCAATGGTTTTCATAGTGTTACCTCACTTTCAAAAAATGAATTTTTTTAAACTTTTGAAAGTCATCCTTACTTGTATTATATCCGATTATAATATTTGTATGCAATATGCCACTTTCAAAAAATAAAAATTTTTAAATTTTTGAAAGTGGATAGTATGTTTTTAGCTATTATAACTATGCCAATGATTCTAAAGAAGCAAACGAATTTGTTTTCCAATGACTATAATTCGTTTATTTCTCTTGTATCACTGATTACCAAAGTCATTAGCTGATCATTGTTGTCAATCGAACGCCACTCCTATACAGGTTGTTGTTTATCGTACTGGAAATGAATGTTTGGAAGTCATTGTTGGAACGCCAGCTGCTTTGGGTGAACTCAAAGTGTTGATTGCCAAATTATTTGAATATGAAAACGAATAATCAAGTTAAATTAAAATAAAAAGGCCACAGTCAGCGATAAGCTGGTTCTGGTCAAAAGCGTTCGCTAAACGTGTAGCCACAGAATGAAATTCTGTGTTCAAAGAGGCTTTGGAGAACTGCACTCAACATGCAAGTGGAAAGGAAAATTGCAGAGTACGGTTCGGTGTGTATTAACACCGGCATTGCTGGCCTCTTTCCCGTAGGAAAAATAAAAGGAAGGATATCCTTCCACACTTTAACGCCCTACGCTTATGGCGGTATGTCGAACTGATTTTGTGTTTCTACCTTCATTTGTATTATACACTTTTATTTGAATAATACAGAATATGGAATATTTTCTCGACACGGATTGTTAAAGGATTTTCAGCTCATAAAGATATTTTTTTGTTTAGGGGAGATGAGTTTGTTTGATAATTGTATGCTTATTTCATATTGCCTAAATATGGACAGTAGTAGTTGTATTCACTGGAATTTTCTTTTTTCAATGCAAATCCAAAATGTAGTATACCTTTTTGAAGTCCAATACGAATATACTGAGCATCCTTTCCAATGGCTTTTGCAAGTTCACGAATTGGAACATTTCTTCCAGTAAATTCTAGAGTCTGTAAATAAATTCTTTTTTCTTTCCTCCTTTTTAAACTTTGTGAAGAAAGAAAAATTTGTTATAATCTCTAATGAAAGTGCATTATAAAAATAGTTCTTTCTGAGTGGGATTTATTAGATGTAGCGACCAAACTGAATCTAATGAATCCTTTTTTTGTTTCTTTTCAAATAGTCAAAGAATATAAATGATAATCTAAATATGTACATATGATAGTAAAATATAATAAAAATATATTAAATTACTATTCACAACTACAATATACAACGAATGAACAGTGAATGCAATATTAAAATATGATTTTCACTAACAATTTTCTCTTTTGTTTAGTATAATATGTACAGGGTGATACGATATGGCATTCAGCGTATTTACAAGGAACATACGGAAAAATTTGGGATTAACACAACAAGAATTAGCGAATCGATTAGGGGTAAATCGGAGTGCAGTAAGACAATTTGAAGCAGACATTATTCATATGCCTAGTAATCGGGTCTTATCCGCATTTTGCGATTTATTATCACTAGATCCATTAACTGTTATGACATACATATTATTTGATTCAAATGATTATTCAACAATGCACAATTGGAAAGAACAAGTAGGGGGTAATATTTCCTATAGATATTGTGCATATTTAGTTTTGAATGGTTGGAATTTTGATTCTGGTGTGCAACTTTATAGAATCAATGAGGGTGCAATCCGAAGAATAACGGCTACAGTATCTAAAAAAAGAGAGTCAGATAAAAAGATAATGATTAATTCTATAGAAAGTTATATTTCTGGTACATATATTACAACGGCTCAAATGATTGAAATTTTTGGCAGTACTCTTGGATATATTCTTTGTTCTCAAGATATAAAATACAAAGGATATCATCTGGTATTTAATTCTAAAATAAATTTAGAGGTACAATTATTTAATAAATATAAAACAATAGTGACTGAAAAATTAAATTATGATTACCAATTTGTTCTTTTTGATCCAGAAAAAGGAAAAATACAAGATAGTTTTAGTATAAAAAATTATAAAAGAAAGTAAATTTGATCCATTATTTTGAAATGGGGGGATATTTTAATTAATTATTCCATATTGAATGAAATTAAAAATTAATTAAAATCAATACCAGAAGGAGGTTTTGGAAATGAAAAAATTAATTACAAGTTTATTGGCTTTGTTATGTGTATTTGGATCTCAGCCTATTACAATGTATGCAGAAGAAAATTCTACAGAAGATTCAAACACAAATACTGATAATAAAGATAAAGAAACTAAGGATGATTCTGGTATTGCATTATATTCTGGAAAAAAGGGTGAAAAATAATGCTTGAAAATACTAATAAATTTTTGATTGGTAACATTTTAAAGAGTATACGAATTGAAAAGGATATTCCAATCAAACGAATTTCATCAGCCTTAAAGGTTAGTGAATCTACTATTTCTCAGATTGAAACAGGTAAGAATAAGCCTGCCAAAGAGAAGATAACTGCAATTAGTCAGATATGTGGTTATTCATTTGATTATGAAATAGACAGAGAAGAGATAATTGGTTTAGTTCAACTAATATACACACAATATACTAATTTGGAAAAGGAAAAACTTAATTTAACAATAGGAAAAATTAAAAGCAGTATTTCTATACAATGTTCTTACGCGCGATTTGAATATTATCTAATACTATATATGGATGTGATTATCAATCAGAAAAATGAAGATGTACAATTTTTAAAAAAAATTCTTGAAATAGGAAAAAGTACATTTTCTGTAAAAGAATTATCTATATACTATGATATACAAGCTTTAGAATACCTAGATAAGTCAAGATTATATGATAATGAATCTTTAATGAATCATTATCATTATTGTAGTATATATTTGAATTTAGGATACTATACTTTAGCTCAACAATATATCATTAAATGTATTGATATTGCGGTTAAAGAGGTTTCTTTTGAACGATTATGTTATTTGATATTAAATCAAGGAGTACTATATCTGAATACATCACAATATAACGAATCTATTGTGTTGAACCTTAAATTATTGGAGGAATCAAAAAAGAGAAATAATGCGATTTTGGAATTTTGTGTTTTAGCCAATTTAACATTGTCTTCGTTGATGCAAAAAGATTTTAAACTTGGATTCAAATATCTCGAAATGATTGATCAGAAGTATAAAAATGAAGATTCTGATTTAGTTTTGTACCAGATTATGCTTTATTTTTTTAGTAAAGATTTTATTTCAGCAAAAAAGGTAATTCGAAAGGCGTTAAGCAATGATAATATTTCTAAATATTATCAAAATTTTTTTCATGGAATAAAATATTTAATGGATAATAAATTCATAAAAGCCATTGAGCTAGTTGAAAAATGTTACACTTTAGCAT
>ERZ773227.506-NODE-506-length-36490-cov-65.975161_pt1 | contig 36490 bp, 27 predicted proteins | sample MGYA00580525_ERZ773227 | MGnify/ENA primary metagenome ERZ773227 (study PRJEB29015, sample SAMEA2737782) | human gut metagenome | biome: human gut; feature: human-associated habitat; material: faeces | place: China | collected 2012 ... | reverse complement strand
ACACTTTTTATCTTTTGTCAACCCCTTTTCTGAAGTTTTTTCAAAAAAGTTTTTTGACTTCCGATTTTTTCGTGCTTTCTAATGTGCTGTCTTAAATCAGCTTATCTATTATATCATATCAGCTAAGCTTTGTCAAGACTTTTCTTTGTGAACTTTTCATGAAGTTCCTTTTGAGCTACTCCTTAGGTCTCTACTGTTCTCCCGAACCTTTTACCTTCGTTTCGCTTCTTTCTTTATCACACTCTCTCGAGGCGACTTGTTTATTTTATCACTTTTATACACGTTTGTCAAGCGTTTTGTACCGTTTCTATGTTTTTTATAGATATTTTCATTATTTTGCACAGAAACAGTACAAAACTCACACAATATTGACTATCAGAAGAACGTCGAATATATTTTTGACTCTCCGGCGTAATAAACTACCCCGTCATCGAACGCAAATACAACTGTTAGAGTAAAAGTACCCTTGCTGTCTGTAAAAGCGCCGTTATCCGAATGTACAGTAAGCGTTCTGCATTCATTAGTATAATTAACGCCAAACGTCTTATTCACATCTTCTATTGTTGAACCAGCCTTTATTCCTCCTATTGAAAATTCAGGACAGTTATCCAAAAATAATCCCATAACGTCACAATCGCTTGCTTTCGCTTCCTCATAAGTATTGTTGTCAATGCTCATGCTTCCTGAATATCCTGTTGCACCATTACTGAAAAAAGTTTCCATATCATCTTCCGCTATCACATAATTTTTCGGGTCAACACTCTCAGAATAGCCGCCTAGACCTGCCGCCCAAAGACCCATATCCGCTACATCACTATACTTTGCAGGAAACGCAAATGCCCTGCCTTTTAATGTCATATCAAAAAGCCTTTCGTCCTGCACATATATCTCAGGGTATACAGGGTCTTTTTCATCGAACTCTATAGGGTCTTCCGTTTCATTTTTGGACGATGTGGTCTCCGATTTGCTGTCGTTTGCATTACTATCTGTATTTTCTGTATTACTATTGTCTGAAATAATTCCGCCATTGTTGTCACTTATGCGGTCATTGTCTGTTATGTGCGTATTTCCACCCGTATTGTTGTTTATATTGGGCGTATCGTCCGTCTTGCCGTTGTCGATCTTTGAATCATGTGTACTGTCGGCAATGCTTTCCTCTGTTTCGCCACCAGCTACTGTCTGATTTCCGTCAGAGCCGTTCCCATTTCTATTTATAAGGTCAGGCGACCAACTGTCATTGTACTGCACTGATGAACTGCCGCTTGTCTTTATGCTGTTTTTATCAGTTTTGCTGTCGGATAAAAACAGACCTGCTCCAACTGCCACACACAGTGCCGCCGCACATACTCCGCCTATCCACATAGGTTTCCTGCTTACCACCGCAGTATTGTTGAGCTTATTTTTCAATTCCTCGACCTGCTCTTCATCAGGCTCTATCTGCTCTTTCATGCCTCTGAAAAATTCCTTATTCATAGAAATATCCTCCTTTCAGCTTTTCTTTCAACATTTCTCTTGCCCTTGTAAGCTGCATTCTCACCGTTCCACTGCGTACTTTCACTATCTCAGCTATCTCATCAGTAGACATCTCTTCAAAATAGTAAAGATAGACCACCATTCTGTATTTTTCAGGCAGTTCCGTTACAGCACAGAAAACATCATTTTCCTCACGGCTTCTGAAAAAGCTTACCTCTTCCTTTCTTTCTTCAAGGGGAACTGTACGCCTGCGCCAGCTTGACAATGTTATCTTTTTGCACTGATTGAGAGTAGTCCTGATAAGCCAGAACTTCTCCTCATCATTGTCCTTGACTGTTATCCCCTTTCGATAAGCTGCAAGAAACACTTCCTGAAAAACATCGTCTGCATCTGCTTTTGAGCCAAGACGTGCTATAGCGATTCCATAAACGGTACTTTTATATTTATCTATAAGCCTGTCTATCTCTGAAGGCGTATTTTTCAAATTGACGTCCATTTGATCACCCCTTTATAATAAATACTTTTTCTCTCCCGAAATGTCACAAAAAATAATAATTTTTTTCAAAAGCCGCCTGAGCATATGCCCAGACGGCTCCACTTTCTTTAGAACAATCCCTGCTCCTCTGCAGCAGACGGCACATATTCCTCGTTCTCGATTATATAGTCCACCACTCTGCAATAGAAATCTGTAGGATTCATCTGAATTTTCGATTTTATATAATTTGCCTGCTCCTGATCAGGTGCGTAAAGAGTTATGTCCATAAGCACCATATCATCGTCACAGCAGCGGCAATGCACATTATAACCACGCTTTGCAGGCTTTATATCAAAGCTTACGTCACGATCGTTTTTAAGCTTGACGAACAGTCTTAGACCTGCCGCATATATCTTATCTCTAAAACTTTTCGGCACAAGTTTTTTGAATTTCTCAGCGCCCTCAATGCCCTTTTCAGTGAGCCGATAGTAATTCGTGCCTTCTATTTCCGCAAGCTCCAGCGTGCCGTTTTCCAACATTCTGCTGACAGCTTCCGTATATACAAAATAATTAACAACACCCTCGCCCGTGGCTATCTCAGTAAGCTGATTAGGCGTACAAAGCTGATTTATCTGACCCAGAAAATAAGCCAGAAGTATTTGAACCTCATACACGTCGGAAATGTTCTTCATGTTCTCTGATATATGAGCCTCAGGATTTTGTACCAAGCTATCAATCCTCCTTTGGAAATTTCTCTAAAAATTTGGGTATTCAAGCATATGATTGAGCAAAGCTATATTAACAGCCGCCTCAACACATGGCACAGCTCTTGGAACTACACAAGGGTCGTGTCTGCCCTTTACTTCGAGAGTTTCATTTTTCATTGCCGAATAATCCACAGTTGCCTGCGGTCTTGCTATTGACGGGGTAGGCTTGAAAGCAACTCTAAGTGTAATAGGCATACCAGAAGCTATTCCGCCCAGTATTCCGCCGTGATTGTTTGTCTTTGTCACAACGTGACCTTTATCATTTACATAGAACTCGTCATTGTTCTCCGAACCTGTCATTTCCGCCACCTTAAAGCCTGCACCAAACTCCAGACCCTTTACCGCAGGGATACCGAAAATAAGCTGAGCTATAGAGTTTTCAAGTCCGTCAAAGATAGGCGAGCCGATACCGGCTGGAACATTGATAGCGATACATTCTATAATTCCGCCAACGCTGTCCTTATCCTTTCTTGCCTTGTCTATCTCCTTTATCATTTCGTTGCCCTGAACGTCGATAATAGTCGGGAACTCTTTCTCACGAACTTCCCTTATCATATCCTTAGTGGTATTGATAGGGTCAAAAGCCTTATCCTTTATGCCATGGATCTCTGCGATATGAGCGCCCACATAGATACCTCTTTTTTCAAGTATCTGACCTGCCACTGCTCCTGCAAAGCATAGGGGCGCAGTAAGTCTGCCTGAAAAATGTCCGCCGCCTCTTACATCATTAAAGCCTCTGTATCTCAATGCGCCTGTATAATCAGCGTGACCTGGTCTTGCAAGCCTTGAAAGATTTGAATAATCCTGTGAATGCTGGTCTGTATTGGCTATAAGCGCACAAAGAGGAGTACCTGTAGTCTTGCCGTTGAAATAGCCAGACATTATCTGCGGCATATCCTTTTCTTTTCTCTGTGTAGAGGTCTTGTTCTGCTTAGGCGCTCTTCTTGCCATAAATTGATATATCTTGTCAAGGTCGATGCTCTCCCCCGGCGGTACATTATCCATAACAACGCCTATTGCAGGGCCGTGGCTCTCACCGAAAACGGTAAAGCCTATATTGTTGTTCCATGTTGATGACATTTTACTTCCTCCTGTCAGCTTATAAAGCCTGTATAAATAACGGCAGATACCCGCCAGATCAGTACAAATTTTTGTACTAGCCCACGTTAAGGCTCACGGCTTATCTCTCCTCCGATGCTCTCATATACCTCAAAGAAATCGGGATATGACTTGCTGACGCACTCCGCACCGTTTATCTTCAGTGGCGAAGTACATCTTGTGGCAGCCACCGCCATTGACATTGCGATCCTGTGGTCGTTGAAGCTGTCAACTTCTCCGCCATTCAGTGAGCCAACGCCCTCTATCTCCAATCCGTCCTCAAGCTCAGTTACCTTTCCGCCAATTGCGTTAAGGCACTGTGAGATAGCCGAAAGCCTGTCGCACTCCTTTATCCTAAGACGTGCGGCATTTCGTATATAGCTTTTTCCCTCGCAAAAGCTTCCAAGTACTGTAAGAACAGGCACAAGGTCGGGTATATCCGAACAGTTGAGGTCAAAAGGCCGCAAACCGCCATTTTTATTATACACTATTTTCTCGCATATTTCAACAATTTTTTTATCTCCCTGAAAAGATTTTTCAGAAAGCCCTGCGATATCAATATCACTGCCCAAAGAATTTGCCACCTTGAAGAAAGCCGCCTGAGAATAATCCCCCTCAACTCTGCCGCTGAAAGGCATATAATGCTGACCGCCCTTTACAAAATAGCCCCTCTCTGTTTCCTCCACCTGACAGCCATGCTCTCTCAAAGTGCCGAGAGTTATGTCAACATATGGCTTTGACTCCAAATGAGAAGTGAGTATTATCCCGCTGTCCTCCTCAAGAAGCGGCAGAGCAAACAGAAGCCCTGTGATAAACTGAGAAGATATTCCACCATCAACATAGAACTTGCCCCCTGTGAGCTTTCCATTAGTGGAAAAAGGCATAGTGTTGTCATATTCAAAGCTTACGCCATGTTTCGGAAACTCTTTAAGATATGGTGTGATAGGTCTTTGCGGAAGCCTGCCCCTGCCGATGAACTGAGTATCCACCCCAAGCGCACAAGCAACAGGTATGAGAAATCTCAGCGTTGAGCCGCTCTCACGGCAATCCAAAACTGCGCTCTCAGGAATATCCTTTATGCCCTCTATCACTGCCCTGTCGCCGTCAAAATCTATTTTCGTCCCAAGCGCCCTCATGCAATCCATAGTCGCAAGGATATCCACCGAGGGATAAAGATTTGTTATCTCAGAAACGCCGTTTGACAGCGCCGCCGCTATCACCATTCTGTGTGCAACGCTTTTTGAGGGCGGAACTGTCACCTGTCCGCTGAGTTTTTTCGGAAATACAGTTATGTTCATCGCTATCCTCCGTTACATCTCTGTGATTATTTCAGCTATCTGCTCCTCGGATATCTCTTTGCCGTACTGATTTTCACCGAAGCACATCATCTCGCCTATTTCTTTTTGGAAAACAAATCTCAGCTTTCCGTCACGGACCTTTTTATCTGTATAAAGCTTTTTCACAAGAGCCTTTCTGTCAATATAGTCAGGTATTTTTGTAGGAAGCTTTGCCCTTTCAAGAAGCTTTTCCACACGCTGTTCATTTTCATGGGATATAAAGCCAAGCTTCTCGCCCAATCTTGCCTGTGCCACCATACCGATAGCTACAGCTTCGCCATGATATAGTCTATAATCAGACACAGTTTCGATAGCTCTGCCAACAGTGTGACCGAGATTAAGCACCTCTCTCAGACCCGACTCTCTCTCGTCTTTCATTACCACTTTGTACTTGACTTCGCAGTTTTTCTTTGCGATATACTCGCAAGCTTCGCCGTCACATTCAAGCACCTTTTCCACGTTTTTTTCAAGATACTCAAACAGCTCCTTATCACCAAGACAGCCGTGCTTTATAGTTTCCGCAAGACCGCTTGAAAGCTGTTTTTCAGGCAGAGTTTTCCATGTGTCTATATCGAGATACACTTTCTTAGGCTGATTGAACAGACCTATAAGATTTGTAGCAAGGGGCGTATCAACGGCAGTTTTTCCGCCAACAGAAGCGTCAGCCGCCGCAAGAAGCGTTGTGGCATAATTCACAAAAGGCACTCCTCTGCCGAATGTTCCTGCAACAAAGCCTGCCAGGTCTGTGACAACTCCGCCGCCAACGGCTACCACACAGCAATCACGGCGAAAGCCTTTTTCAAGCATAGAGTCCTCAACAAACTCTTTCATCTGCCTGGTTTTGGACTTTTCTCCCTCAGGTATCACAAAAAGCTCGGCTTTCAGACCTGCGGCGTTGAGCCTATCATAAATATCTCTGCCATAGAGATCCACAACGATAGAATCCGTTACAACGGCAAATTTCTTTATCTTTCCCACAAGACCGCCTTTAAGGTCGCTGACCAGCGTATCCTGCAATTTTCTGCCTATTTCTATATCATAAGAATCGTCCACGACCCTTTTAAGCTCGCAGTTGAATTTCATTAATATCAAAACCTTTCAGTACAATTTTTTTACACAGCTATCATAAAAGCCTAATTGCCGTCTGAGCATTTCTCGGCGTCTATTGCAAGTGCGATCAGCAATCCCGCCAAAGCATTGCTATCGTCATAAACGTCTATGACATAGGTATCAGTAAGGTGCAAAAGCTCCTTTGACACATACATTATCTGTTCGGCACCGCTATAAACGGAATAGTCCCAGCCGAAAATGTCGCCGTCCACTCTCCAGCCGCAGAAATCTATATGGAACTTTGGCTTGAAAAAGGTGAACTCTTTCTTTATACAGCCCATATACTCTCCGCCTATGTATATCTCAAAGGTAGGGAAAATTTTCAGCACCTTTTCTTTCAGCACGCCGACCTTGTTTCCCATGTTGTCGTATATCTCCAGCAAGTGACCCCATGCGAGTCTGCCTTTTACGCTGAAAACTGCGTTGCCGTATTCGTCGCACACATCATAGCTGTCAAACCATGAAAAAAGCCTTTGTTTAAGCACAAGTTTCATCGTTCTTCCTCCTTTGTACTTTATCCATTTACAGTTCTAAAACATTATACCACATAACTGAATTTTTGTAAAGAAAAAGAGGTGCGAAAACACCTCTTTTTCAATGTCTTGTTTATTCGTTTACATCAAGAGGCTTGCCCATGAACTCGGAAAGTGCCTTAACTTTCTTCATTGTTTCAGCGAACTGAGCAGGAGTAAGTGACTGCGCACCATCGCTCCATGCGTTCTTAGGGTCGTTGTGTACCTCTATCTCAAGTGCGTCACAGCCTGCTGTTACAGCGCAAAGTGCCATTGGCTCAACAAGTGAAGCGATACCTGTAGCGTGGCTAGGGTCGATAGTGATAGGAAGGTGTGTTTTCTGCTGGAGCAGAGGAACGGCTGAAAGATCGAGAGTATTTCTTGTGGCAGGCTCGAATGTACGGATACCTCTTTCGCAAAGGATAACGTTCTGATTGCCCTCAGACATTATGTACTCAGCGGACATGAGAAGCTCCTGAAGTGTTGATGAAAGTCCTCTCTTGAGAAGAACAGGCTTGTCGCTTCTGCCGAGAGCCTTGAGAAGTGTGAAATTCTGCATATTTCTTGCTCCTACCTGAACAACGTCAACGTCAGCAAAGCAGTCAAGATCAGAAAGATCCATGATCTCAGTAACGATAGGCAGACCTGTTATCTTTCTAGCCTGAATAAGAAGGTCGATGCCCTCCTTGCCAAGACCCTGGAATGAATATGGTGAAGTTCTTGGCTTGAATGCGCCACCTCTGAGCATTGTTGCACCTGCTTCCTTTACAGCGATAGCAGTTGTGATTATCTGCTCCTCAGTTTCAACAGAGCAAGGACCTGCAATGACCTGAAGCTTTCCGCCGCCTATCTTTCTGCCTGCAACGTCGATAACAGTATTATCAGGGTGGAACTTTCTGTTAGCATTCTTGTAAGGCTCCTGAACACGCTGTACATTTTCAACACATTCCTTAGCCTGAACTGCTTCTATATCGATCTGAGTTGTGTCGCCAATAAGACCGATAACATTTGAATGAACGCCCTCTACCAGATTCGTCGATACGTGGAACTGGTCGAGCCAGTTCAAAAGCTCTTCTACCTGTTTTTCCTGTGAATTGTTTTTCAATACGATGATCATGTTACTTTCCTCCGAAAATCAAATTTGTATAGGCAATAAAAACAGCCGTGACATTCTTTTACAAGAAAGCCACGGCTTATAATAAACGCATATATAAAAACAGAAACTTCTCTATACGCCTATTCTGATCTCGTCGCTTTCTTCACACGCCAAAAAAACTCGAAGCCATAAAAGTAGCTCAAGCTCATAAAGAAGTATGTAAAGACTGCAGACACGATAACAGTAGACATATTCTGTTTTTTCCTTTCGATTTATTTGTTATTGCTAACCACGTTCATTATACTCTCACAGGCAGGGCTTGTCAATAGTCCTGCTGAGAGTTTACATTTTTTTAACGTTTGAAAAACACTTTATTCTTCGTTTTTCACCTTATAGCTTTCCACAAGATGATAGACCTTGATATCCACAAGAGCGTCAAGAACGATACCCTCAGCGGTATAATCCTCGCTGAATATCCTGCCCTCCTGCCTTATGGTGTTCACAAGACCCGCCTTGTCAAAAGGCAAAAGAAGCCTGCATCTTACGCTGTTTTCGGGTAACGCCTTTTGTATAGCCGCAAGCAGGCTGTCAATGCCTGTGCCGTTTTTGGCGGATATCTTCACCGCTTCACCTGATGTGTCAAGCTCGTTTATATAAGGCACTTTGTCGCACTTGTTGAACACTGTCACCACAGGTATTCCCTCACAGCCAAGCTCTTTGAGCAGTTCAAGGGTAACTTTTGCCTGCTCCTCGCAGTCATCAGCCGAGGCGTCGCACACATGGATTATAACGTCCGCACTTGCCGCCTCTTCAAGAGTGGATTTGAAAGCTTCCACAAGCTGATGCGGCAGACGTCTGATAAGTCCTACCGTGTCAATAAGCGTCACCGACCTGCCGTCAGGAAGCTCTATAGCCCTTGATGTTGTTTCCAAAGTCGCAAAAAGCTTGTTCTCTGCAAGCACGCCCGCTTCTGTAAGATAATTAAGCAGTGTGGATTTGCCCACGTTTGTATAGCCAACTATCGCCGCTGTAAGAACACCGTCTTTCTTGCGACGTTTTCTCATAAGCCCACGACGCTTCTCTATCTCCTTAAGCTCGTCTGAAAGTGCCGCAATACGTGTTCTGATGTGTCGCTTGTCGGTTTCAAGCTTCGACTCACCAGGACCTCTTGTGCCGATACCACCGCCAAGACGTGACATATTAGTTCCCATGCCTGCAAGCCTTGGAAGTCTGTATTTGTTCTGTGCTATCTCTACCTGCAATCTGCCCTCACGAGTAGTCGCACGCTGAGCAAAGATATCCAGTATGAGCATAGTTCTGTCAATAGTGAAAACGCCGCACACGTCCTCGATATTTCTTATCTGTGTGGCTGTAAGCTCGCAGTCGAAAACTATCCTGTCAATATTTTCATTTCTGCATATCTCAGCCATTTCTTCAAGCCTGCCTGAGCCTATGCAGGTGCCGCTGTCAAAGGACGGCCTTTTCTGTGTCACTCTCGCTATCACCTCACCGCCTGCTGTTTCTGTCAGCTCTTCAAGCTCGTCAAGGGAAAGCTCCACATCATATGAACCTGTGTCCACTGCCGCAAGCAGCACACGGTCTTTCTTTATTGTGTTGTCAAACATTTCTGCCATATTAATCACTCCTAATGTCTGTTATCAAGCCGCTCTTCGGCTTTTTCAGGCATAAAAAAACACACCCTCAGGCGTGTAACCAAAACGTTATACGGAAGAGTCGGAGCGGCTTGTGCCAATGCACCTGCCTGATATTCGGTTTAATAGTTTCTCACCCATATTCTTGTAATTCTCATGTCATCCGACGCTCCTTTCGTAAAATATGTTTTATTATATCACAGCCATTATATTTTGTCAAGCATAAAAACAAAAAGCAGGCTGCCTTTTTCAGACAGCCTGCAAATGTTATTCATAATCGCTTTTAAGAATACTTCTCTTGTGCTTTTTTTCCTCATAAAGCAGGATATCAGCATGGCTGAGAAGCTCTCCTATCTCAAGCGTGGCACTGCATACGAACGGATAAACGCCTACGCTCGTATGGATTATATATGGCTTATCGGCGGCATATTTAATATTGTATTCTCTTGTGACCGCTTCTATATGGTTTCTCATTGACGGGATATCTATTGCGTTATCAAGAAAAGCGCATACAACGAACTCATCGCCACCTATACGACCCACTATCTCACTGTTGCCAAAAGAGTGTTTAAGTATCTTTGCCGCAGATAGTATAGCAAAGTCGCCCTCCTCGTGACCAAATTTATCATTTATGGTTTTCAGACAGTCAAGGTCGGCAAAGACCATGATAGCCTTTTCACCCTCGTTTTTGTCATTGCTGAGTCTTTTACGAAGTTCCTCAAAAAATCCCCTTCGATTGTAGCAACCCGTCAAAGCGTCCTGCCTTGAAAGATCTCGAAGAAGCTCATTGTTTTCCTTGATCTCGATAAGGCTCTTTTTAAGCTGCTTCTGGGTAACAGCCTGCTGCTTCATCAAGGTTATTATTTTAAGTGCCGCACAAAGTTGAACTGTCACCGACTGCAAATAATTAAAATACTCATGCTTTATCTCACACATCAGTATTCCGTAATGCTCCTCGTTAGAGAACAATGGTGATACCACTAATGTATAACGTCTGTCTGTTGGCAAATACTTATTCGACAACAGCTCTGTATACTTTACAGCCTGCTCTTCATGTGGGAGCTGGATAGCGTCAGAACCATTGTGATAGGCTTTGAGATACATATATTCCGGCGGCTGCCACTTATCTGTACCAAAGTGAATAAGGGCAGGCTCGAAGCTGAACAGAAAGCTTGATTCCATATGAAGCCTCGTAAGCTTATCCACAACGGTCTCATATGCTCTGTCATCATAAGCTTCAAACACGAGCATATCCCTTGTGATAGAGTTTGCCTGCCATGCAAGAAACTCATTATCCTCAAGCTTTTCCTTACAGTAATTCGCATTGCGTTCTGCCAGTATCTTGTATATCTGAATAAAAGTCTGATTTAACTTCAAATGCTTCTCCACGTTATCAAAACGAGAGATAAGCTTTTGCTGAATATACTCAACAGAAGCATAAAGCTCATCAACGCTCACAAACCTAAAAAATTCTTCACTGGCAAGAGTTGAGGTCATTTCTAATACTTTGTCTTTTTTGACCTCATTATCAAGATTTTCCTCACGGGCATAATCATCAAGAGCATATATTATCTTGACGTAATTTTCTCGCATTTTCGCAGTTGTTTCACTTGCACTGTATTTATTGAACAAAAACTGTCCCATTTTTCTTGCAAACGCTTCCGGATCATCTGATATGCGTCCAAAAGATATGGTCTTTAATTTTGAGTTGCCCTGACATCCACAGGAATTTCTTCTTACCATTCCCGAAGAGATCTTATCGTTGTTTATAGCCTTATTTATAACATAGTTCACAGCCTCCTGAACGGCATGATAGCCAAGCTCAGAAGGGTCAGCCTTGACAGTCGTCAAATGCGGATTAAGCTCCTCAGCCACTGGATCGTCATCAAAGCCTGTCACAAGGATATCCTTACCGGGACGTATCCCACGCTCTTCCATAGCCTTGTAGCCTGCGATCGCCATCTGGTCGTTTGCAAAAACGATAGCATCAAGTTCCGGATTATCGTCAATAAGCTTTCCGACTTCGTCAACACAGAATTTTGAAAAATTGCCATATGCAACACGCTTTTCATCATAGACGATACCGTTTTCCTCAAGAGTTTCCTTGTAAACGTCAAGTCTTTCAAGTGCGTCATCACTTGTTTTAGGTCCGCTTACCATACCTATCTTTTTACAGCCATGCACCTTTATAAGATGTTCTATAGCCTCCTTCATTCCCGTTCTGTTGTCGAGCATGATACAAGGATAACCATCAATATGTGCCGTTATAGTTATAACAGGCGTTCCAGCAAATTTTTTCAGAAACTGAGCCTTATGCTCGTTGTCAAGATATGTTCCAAGTGTGCCGATAAGCACAAGCAGAACGTCGAACTTATTTGCCGCTGCCATATCGAACAAAGTATTATACTGATACTCATACACCGTTCTCAGCTTGTCGGCATAGATCCCATCTATATATCTGCCTGGAAAAATAACGAGGTCGGCGTCGCACTGCTCTGCACCTATCATTGCGCCCTCTGCAACCGCATCGTCAAAATCATCTTCAAGGTGGCTCACCAAAAGTCCTATTTTTATACGTCTGCGTTTAGCAGTATCATTCATCATCTCATGATCCTCCGTACAAATCAGCCATGCTGCTTCAGACGATCTAAAGCAGCGTCACACAAGGCACGCCTATGGGCTTTGCCTTATTCGTTTATCTTGATATCTTTCTTACAATCGACTACTGAAAGCGTACCATTCGGACTTCCAAGCCACCAGCCATCGCCTGTAAGGAACATTACGTCGAACTGACAGGTTTGTGCTGTCACGTCACCTTTACCAGTTTTATCTCCAACACCTGAAACAGAACCGCCCTCGCAATAAAGCGTAAAGACAGTATTTTTAAGCTCACAATCCAGCTCGCCGTCCCTTGTTCCCACACAGTTGAGAGTTCTTCCCTTCATGGAAATGTTGAGCCTGCCATCAAGAATACATATCCTTCCGGTACCGTTACTCGTAACTCCCACTGCAGTCAGATTATTTCCCGAAAGCACACAGCTCATGTTATAGTCTGAAATGCTTATATCAGCACTGCCGCTCATAGTACCTATACCGACCGATACTCCTGCCGCAAGCTTTAGTCTACAGCCACAGTTTGATATAGTCACATCTGCGTCGCCATCAATACTTCCAATGCCAACGCACCTATCGCCACTGCAATTTACAGCTATATCACCGCCTGCAATGACAATACCGTCTTTGCAGCCTCCTCCGCCTATGCCGACGCACTTGTCGCCATTTGCAGTTATATCAAGAACACCTGTCATTGCGACAGTTATCCTTCCACAAGGCTGCTTGCTGTCAGTACCTATTGCATAGCAATCCTGTGATTCTGATCTGATATAAAGCTCACCTGAGCCTACAAGCTCTAACGACGATCCCTCAGGAACATAAATACCTCTGCCGTCTATACGATCTTCACCGCTGCACACTATCCTGACTCTCGAACCGGTGCCTAGCTTTATGATCGGCAGATCCTCATATATAGTGAGCCATGCGTTTTTCAAATGAATGACGCAATCAACACCATTACCAATTGTCACGGACAAAGGCACTGCACGATCGTCCTCAGCCTTTCCCGAAAGAGTAAATGTACCTGTGCCGAGAAAAATGTCAGAATATCTTTTTTTATACATCTCAGCAAGGTCGATAACGTCATTATCCTCAGCGTGATAGACCTTTTTATCATTATCTCCAGCCTCGATACTGTAAGCCACTATCTCCTCACGGATATTTTCCGAGATATCGTGGATAAGCACAGGCTTCGGCTTAGAAACATAATAACCCTGAATAAGATCGACGCCGAAATATATCATGGTTTTAAGTTCTTCGCTTGTTTCAACGCCCTCTGCAAGTGCGGTATATCCGCTTGAATGGAAATATTCCACCATTTTTGAAACTATCTTCTGAGCCTTAGGATTTTGGTCAATGCCGGAAATGAGAGAACGGTCTATCTTTACCACCTCAGGATCATATCGCAGAAGATTCGATGTATTTGAATAGCCTGTGCCGTAATCGTCAATAGCAAGGCTCATATTGTTCTTTTCAAGACGCACCCTTATTCTATCGAGGTCGTCCTCACTGATCTCTGTCTGCTCTGTCATTTCGATAACGACCTTTTCAAGAAGTTCGCCATAGTCATTGACGATCGCATAAAAATCCTTATCGTCAAGAGCATGAGATGATATTGAATTTATATACAGCCTGCGGTTTTCAAAATCGAGCTGATGCTTGCTGAGATATTTAAGAGTATTTTTCAGTGTTGCTTTCTCAATATCGTAAAGTCTGCCGAAATTTTTAGCACAGTTGAGTATCTGAAGCGGATTGAGTGCTATATTTCCCTTTGTTCTCATAAGCGCTTCATAAGCGACTATCTCGCCTGTTGAAGAACTAACGATAGGCTGAAAATGATATGTAAACAGATTTTTATCAAGAAGCTCTGAAAAAGCCCTGATATTCTCGATATCACTCTTTTGCTTTGCATATTTTTCAGGATCAAAGCAACAAATACTGCCTGCGCCCTTTGCCTTAGCTTCATAGAGTGCAAAGCCTGCTGCGTGCATGAGTCTTGCTGGCACTTCAAAGCCGCTGCTTATGCCTGCCGTCACAGACAGCGACTGATTTGAAGACGATCTCACTCCAAATTCATCTGGCAGGCAACACTCCTTCACCGCTTTACGGATATTGTCAGCAAACTCCTCAGGCTTACCTCCAAAGCGTGGAACATATATCCAAAACTGACCGTCTGAATTAAATGCCGTCACAGTATTTTCAGGCAAAACCGCAACAGCCGCCTTAAGTGCCTCCCCTATGCAGTAGTCTGAATCCAAAAGCTTCCCTGCTCCATCAAATCTTACAAGAGCAAGCAATGATGAGCGTGTCATTCCATCAAGAAGTCTTACAAGCTCTGATTGTGGTATAATGTCGAGCCCTTCAAAAACACTTTTTGACATATATTCTTTCGACAGATACACTATTCCGGCGGTAATGCCACTTGGAGTGTCAAGAAGTTCTATACACAACGGCAGGCCAAGATCTCGTCCTCCGCCGTTCAATGCAACTATATCTCTGAACTTGTCATAATCTGTGTTCTCTCTAAGTCCCATAAGAGCACGACAGTTTTCATCGGCATAAAACTTTCCGCTTTTCTCGTCCATAACAAACCCGCCGATATTGTGCCATATTGAACAAACCTTTCCCCAGACAGCACCAAAATAGCTTTGCCACAATTTATTTTCCATATCCATGATCTTCACCATGCCTGAATATACGACTGTGTTCAGACAATCCTTCCTTTGGAGATTTGTTAATTTTTTATATTTTTATAACTAATTATTTACCAAGCCTATTATAACACAATCCCGATAAAATTACAATAGCGACTAAGGAAAAGATGTTACAAAATCGTGCATGAAATTTTGTATATCTGTTTGACTTAGCTGGTTTTTGGTAGTATAATATAAGCATACACACAATGGAAAGTTAGGATAAAATGACAGATTTTCGCAATAAGTATTCAGTGCTTCAGGACTTTTTCGGACACTCTCAGTTCAGAAACGGTCAGGAGCAGATAATAGACAGCATACTTGCAGGGCGTGACTGCCTTGGAGTTATGCCAACAGGCGCAGGCAAATCTATGTGCTATCAAATACCTGCTCTTATGTTTGACGGGATAACTATAGTTGTTTCGCCGCTCATATCCCTTATGAAAGATCAGGTGAACTCGCTGATACAATCGGGAGTGAGGGCAGCGTATCTGAACTCCTCACTGACGGCGGCACAGTATGAAATGGCTATATCAAACGCCGCCCGTGGTATGTACAAGATAATATATGTTGCACCTGAAAGGCTGATGACAGGATCGTTTCTGTCACTGGCTTCGTCGGTGAAGATATCCATGCTTGCGGTGGACGAAGCCCACTGCGTTTCTCAGTGGGGACAGGATTTCAGACCTTCCTATATGAAGATACCCGAGTTTCTTGGCAAACTTCCCTACCGCCCTATCGTCAGCGCATTCACCGCCACTGCCACCGCAGAAGTAAAAGCGGACATTATCAAAATGCTTGAACTCCGTGACCCTTTCACAATAACCACAGGCTTTGACAGAAAAAATCTCTACTTTGGCGTTTCTCACCCTCATGACAAATACAGTGAAACAGTGAGGATAGTTGAGAAATACAAGGACAACTGCGGAATAATCTACTGCTCCACAAGAAAAAATGTTGAGAGCGTGTGTGAAAAGCTCTGTGCCGACGGCTACAACGCTTCACGCTATCATGCAGGACTTTCTGATGAGGAAAGGCGTAAAAATCAAGACGATTTTATCTTTGACCGTGTCCAGGTCATGGTGGCGACCAATGCTTTCGGCATGGGAATAGACAAATCAAACGTGAGCTATGTCATACATTATAATATGCCTAAGAATATTGAAAGCTATTATCAGGAAGCAGGCAGAGCGGGACGTGACGGAAACGAAGCAAAGTGCATTTTGCTCTACAGCAGTCAGGACGTTGCGACCAACAAGTTTCTTATAAACAATTCTCATGACAATCCCGACCTTGATAATAACACACTTGAAATGATACGCAAACGTGATCTTATGCGTCTGAAAAAGATGACCGATTACTGCAACACAAACGGTTGTCTGAGAGAGTTTATCCTTGGATATTTCGGTGAGAAGCAGGACAAGCCTTGTCAGAACTGCTCAGGCTGTTTGGGTGATTTCGGAGAAACAGAAGAAGTTGACGTGTCTGTAGATTGCCAAAAAGTGCTTTCCTGCATTTATAGACTTCACCAGCGAAACCTTTCTTTTGGAGCAGGTGTCATAGCACAGATACTTAAAGGCTCAGACTCCGAAAAGGTAAAGCGTTTTGACCTTTCCACTCTTTCGACATACGGCATAATGAAAGACTCCACGCAGGTCTATATCCGCAGGCTCATAGCTTTTCTTGAAGCTGATGATTACATCACACAGACTTCACACGGGGATTTTTCTGTGCTTACCCTTACAAGAAGGTCTGCAGAAATATTAATGGACAAAAAGACTATTACAATACGCCTTCCAAAGAAAAAGCCAAAGAGCGAAACGGTCACAAAGATCGGCAGGGACGAAGTTACGACATTTGACAAGGAGCTTTTCGGACGGCTCAGAGCTGTGCGGAGCAAGCTTGCGACACAGGCAAGTCTGCCTGCATATATCATTCTTACAGACGCTTCACTGCGTGATATGTGTATAAAGCTGCCTAAGACGCAAACGGAGCTTTTGAATATCTCAGGGGTGGGAAAGTCAAAGCAGGAACGTTATGGAAGATACTTTGTAGCTGAGATACAGAAATATCTCAAGGAAAATCCTGACGCCGCTTCGGGTTATAAATATATCCCAGAGGGCTATCTGCAAAAACAAAATGCGGTTGGCGGTCAAAGCACAAAGGAATATATAATCGCCCACGCAGGTGAGCTTTCAGGCAAGGAACAGGATATGACCCTTTCAGAAGTATGCGACAGCATTTTCTATCAGCTCGGCACAGACGGCGATATAAGAAGCATAAAACTTGCCATAAAAGAATGGCTCATAGATGAAAATTATCTTGCAAAAGACGGTGCAAACGGCAAGGGCTTTCTTGAAACTACAATACTTTCCCCTGAAGCAGGAATAATAGAGCGTGAAAAAATATCACAGCTTGGAAACAGCTACAAGACGATACTTTTTCCAAAGCAAGCGCAGGAATTTATTTTTGAGAACATAGAGGAGATACTCAGCAAAGATGTACAAAACTAATAATAAAATGCGGTTTTGTGACAGATATTTATGTTTCCATACAATTTAGGAGGGGAAAATCAGAAAAGCTATTGAAAACCCACGAAAAAAGCAGTATAATAACAATAGTACATAAAACAACACGGGAGCTGAATGTTTTTCGGCTGAGAAAGAGCAAATTGATGTTCTGACCGCACCTGATATGGGTAATGCCAGCGTAGGAAAATAGTGTGTATATCTATGCGTGTGCCCTTTTATCAGGCATACGCATTTTTTTGTACGCAGAAAGGAATGGTATAATATGAAAAATTCAAAAACACTCACATTGGTCGAGGGTGCAGTAATGGTGGCACTGGCAACAGTGCTTAGCTTTATCAGAGTATACAAGCTCCCTTGGGGCGGCTCTATCACACTGCTCTCCATGCTTCCTATAGCCGTTTTCAGCATTAAGCATGGTGTAGCAAAGGGTCTTGGAGCGGCATTTGTTTTCTCTCTCATTCAGTTCATTCAGGGTATCACAGACGGACTTTTCGGCTGGGGACTTTCTCCTGTAATGCTCGTTGCCTGCATATTCATTGACTATCTTGCAGCCTACACAGTTCTCGGTGTGGCAGGAATGTTTAGAAAGAAAGGCGCAGTAGGCTGGATAGCAGGAACGATGATAACAGTTTTCCTGAGATTTGTTTGCCACTTCATCAGCGGCGTTGTTATCTGGAAGTCATTCGGCGCACTGTGGGACGGCTTCTCAACAGACAACAGCGTACTCTACAGCCTGCTTTACAACGGCTCTTATATGCTTCCTGAAATGATATTCACAGCTATCGGTGCATTTGCACTTTTTGAGATACCTCAGACTAGAAAGATACTTTCCACACAGGATAAATAATCACACATTGCAAAAGGCTGGCGGTCAAACCACCGACAATACTTGATCTTTTGGAGAAGTCCAACAAGCTGAAATCGAAGTGGAACAGGCTTAATGTCGAGTATACCGCATTCCTCACCAAGCGTGAAACGACGAAGAAGTACACCCGACAGGTGCGCCAGTACATCAATGAACAGCAGATGAAGCGTGAGCGTGAAAAGTACAAACAGAAGCAGCTCACCCAGCAGAGAAAGAAAGACACACTCGAATAAAGAAAGTACGATATTATGAGCAAAATCGGATACATCAGAGTTTCCACCGAGCATCAGGAGACAGCGAGACAGCAGGAGATCATGTGCGATTATCAGGTTGACCGCATCTTCTCCGAGAAGCTGTCAGGAGCGAACACCGACCGTCCCCAGCTCAGAGCTATGCTGGATTATGTGCGTGAGGGTGATACGCTCTACATCGAAAGTATCAGTCGGCTAGGTAGATCTACAAAAGACTTGCTGAACATCATCGACACCCTCACCGACAAAGGGATAACGCTCATCAGCCACAAGGAGAACATCGACACCGATACTCCTGCGGGCAAATTCATGTTGACCGTGTTTGCAGCACTCTCACAGTTGGAGCGTCAACAGCTCAAACAGCGACAGCGTGAGGGCATCGAGATTGCTAAGGCACTGGGAAAGTACACAGGCAGAAAGCCGATTGAAATCGACTGGACGAAGTTCGGTCAGCTCTATGGGGAATGGAGAGCGAAGAACATCACAGGCAGGGACTTTATGCGGAAAATGGATATGTCCGCAAACACATTCTACCGCCGTGTGCGTGAGTATGAAATCCGTCACGGCATTGCCGAGCAGACCTCAGCTTGACCGTCTGGCGAACGGAAAAGCCCCACAGCACCGTCTGAGCCTGGGAGCGGAAAACTCTAACCGTCCAAAAAGAAAAGCCCTGAGAAATGCTTGTACTGCAAATCTCAGGGCTTTTCTGTTATTGAGTTCCATTAGGATATCCACTGATTTCAGTACGCACCATAATCACAATATCAACTTATGCAGAACGGAAAGTGAATATGTCAGTAGGATATGGCTTTATGGTAAATAGTATTTTCTACAATTCCAGTACTGTCGCAATAATTATTTAATCAGAAATAATACAATCATCGCAATAACGCCAAGTGTATTTACAATTCCAAAAGATAAAGACACCGCAAAAAGTGTTTTATACTTTTGTTCTATTAATGACTGCTGTTGAGATTTCAGTGAATTGATTGTTTTTTTAGCATCTTCATGATAGGTACTTATTGCTGTGCTTTGTTCTTTGTAGTTATTTGAAACAGTTTGTAATTGCGTGTTTATGTTTTCTGTTAATCCATCATTGTTTTCAGTTATCAGATTCTCCATTTCCAGCAATTTATCGTTCAAATCGCTTTGAATATCTGATGATTGCTTTTTAGCTTGCTCAAAGGATTCTTTCATTAGATTAGATAAAGCATTTAATTCATTTGTGATTGAGGCTTGCGTCTTTGATAGTTCGGATTTAATCTGATCTGTTGACGAGTCAGATGTTGTTTGAAGCTTTTTAAATAATTCTTCAAGTATCGAAAACTGTTTAGATATGCTTGTTTTCAATTCCTGATTGTTTTTCTTAGTTGAATCATTAATTTGCTTATCTGCTTCCTTGAAAGCGGTTTTCAATTGTTCAATAACAGTTCCTATACCTGAAATAATATCAGCTAATTCCTTATTGCTTTGAGTAATCTTACCTGTAATTATTTCTTGACTGCTTTCTATCGTATCACTTAGATTCTCAAACACATCTTCATCGTCATCAAAGTGAAAACTGGTATCTAACAATCTTTGAAGTCTGCTGATATTTCCGTTAACAGATGGGAAAATCTTACTTATATCAGCTTTTGTACTTTCTTCTAAAGATTCAATTTCTGTACTCATTTTTGACAATGTCGCAGAAACATCTGTATTTAATGGAGATACTACGTACTCATTAAGAAGATCTTTCACTTCATTGTGAGATTGAGTATTGATTGCCGTTTTCATTAATACCTCCCGTTACTTTTTGATAGTTCTTATCCAACACTCCGAGGAATAAAATCAATAGTAGCTTATCATCAACACTTTTTGATTTATTTATTTGCTGAATAACATTGGTTCTTTGTTCGATATAGGCTCGTTCAGCATACTGCAAATATGTTGCAAGCGTTTTCTGATCTTGTGCCTTTTTCTGCTCTATCGCATCTTTGGAGCTTTTCAATTCTTCTATTTGCTTCTCTAATGATTTGATTTCCAAACGATAATTCTGCATTCTGCTTTGTTTTTGCTTTATAGATGAATTTATACGATTTATCTGTTGCCTTTTTTCGCTGATGTGTTTCCCAATCTCAGAAACACAATCATTCACATAGCTGTTTAAATGCTTATTGATACTTCCTTGTATAGAAACACATATTGCTTCTACGCTGTCTAAGAACACTTTTTCTTTTATTGAAAATATGCCTTTTTTAGGAGGATATATACTATCTTGTTCTTCAAGAATAAACGAATCCGCTTCTGTTTCTATTTGAGCAGAATTTAGGATTATATCAATTTCCGCTTGCCTGATCAGTTTATTTAGCTTTTGAATGTTCGCTTCTACTGAAGCCGAAACCGTAGCTCTTATAAAGCTGAGAACGCTATGTTCTTTATCTTTTAAATAATCATCATTGCCTTTACTCTTAAAAAGAGAGTGTTCTAAAATATATTGTTTTGTTTGACTCGAAAGGTCTGAGACGCATGAATATAAAAGGGAATTAAACTGCCCTGAAACTTTTTCAAGTTCTTTTATTTCAGATAGTAGTTCATCTTGTTCACTATCTTCACCACTCAGCTTATCAATATCATGATCTGTACGATTAATCAAGTTATTCTTATTATCAATTTTTGAACACAAAACAGAGATTTCTTCATCAATACGCTTAATTTCGTCTTCACCGTAGTGCTCGATGATAACATCAAGATCCATCAAAGCTGAATTCAGTCTTTCACCTTTATGACCTATAATTGATTTTCGCAAATTCGATAAAACACGGTCTTTTGTTTCTATTATTTCTTTTCTGTCGCTATCTCTCTTGATTTCTTCGTTGCAAAGTCTTGTAAGCGTATCTCCAACATCTACAGGATATACTTCAGTCTGGTTTTTTGTACCCAGTATCTTTCGGATTTCCTGGGTGTATGCATCAACTACATAATCATAGAAATTGCTGGTTCGTTTTGAAGGAGTTGTCCTAAAATACTGTTTTGTTGTGCCGTCATTATATGCATGAGTAATGACTAAAATAAACCTATGTTCCATCCTCTTCCATTCTAAATGATTAGGCAATGCAAGTGTTTCAAGAGATTGAATTTCATTGGAACGACAAGCAATGATACATACAGACGAGATAGGAATATACTTTGTCATTAAGTTTTGAACATGAATATCCTCCTTATGGTTTCTACTTTCTATTCCTGGCATATCCATAATTGAGATGCTATCCGCCGTAGAATCCTGAATAAAATAATTTTTGGGAATATAAATGAATAAAATGTTGTCTTGAGGTACTCTGTTATTTTCTACCTGTTGTCTTATCTTCTCAAGATGACTTATCATTTCTTTCTTGTCATAATACTGTGTATCCTTTGAGGAAATGGCATTCATGGATGATAAAGCACAACCATACTGTTCATTGATTGATTTTGCGTAAATAATAGCTGTTGAGGTAGAGGAGTTCCCTCTCGGAACTCCCGCCCTCAATGTTTCATACACCTCGGAAAAACAATCTGGCTTTAAGCCAATCATATTCAGAATCAAAGTCGTTTTTCCAACCTGGGATTTGCCATAAATCATAACCAAATGATTTTCTTCGGTATTGTCGTACCTTACAAAGCGATTATCTTTCGCTGAAATAAGATTGCTTTTGATCATTTCAAAGGTTTTACGTTGCCAATCCTCTTTTTTAAGAAAAAGCTGATTCCACTCCATATACATCTCCTGCGTGTCTTTCAGAGATTTTATCAAGTAAGTTCAAAGCGTTATTAATTTCAACTTTGGCGTTATATTCAACGATTACTTTCTTTCCATCACCACTTAATTCGGTGAGATTATCCTCGATTCTGTCCCTGATTCTTTCCATATAAATATCAAATTTCCTGAGTGCATCTATTTTTAAATCATCATATACGCCATTAACAGCAAGACGTGCAGATTGGAAGTCCTCACGTTGCATTCTATTTAAATCCTTCATTACAACAGAAGCAGCTCCAGCACCTATAATCGCAATAGCGGCAGCACCAGCAACAGGTGCAGCTACTCCAAGTGATGCAGCAATCTGAGAAACCATATTGATTGATCCGTCTCCAATCAAATCAATTCCCATCATTCCAGCTATTCCTGCTACAAATTTCTTTGAAGATTTCGCACCATCAATAACTTTATCCGGAACTAATTGTGTCTGAGACGGCTCATAGTAACTCAATCCTGTACTTTCAGCGACTTCGTTATATGATTCTAAACTGTAATAGTATGTTCCTATTTCAGCTACTGCTCCTAATACTTTTTTGGGGCTTGTGCTTTGAAGTGTATAGTTGACTTTGGTTTGACTATTATCAGCCAAAAGATTGCGAATATCTCCAGCCATAGCCTGCGTTTTTTCACCATCTGTTAGAAGTAATGTTTTACCATCCTCTTTTTTTGTATCAATTAAACGGCTCATATCGGTTCTATCTTCAGGCTGATCTAAAGCAATAAGTGATCGCTGTAAAGCTAAACCCAAGTGCTTGTCCGGTAAATAGCAGTCTCCATTATATTTCAGCGATTTTTCGACCATCTCTCTTGTTTCTGTAAACTGTTCTTTTACACTACTTCCGAACAGAAAGCGTTTTACACTTCCAAGTTTTGATTTATCTGCAAAGAGTTGTTCAAGATTTTTGCCACTTTCACCCTTTGCTATTTCAAATTCAATATCAAGGTTTTCCTCGAACGCTTTTCTCTTTTTCTTAACAGCTTTATCAAAAGCCTTGAGTAATGCATCATCATGATAGTCCTTCATTTCAGCACTGCTATCATTATTTAAAATGCCTAAAATCTGGTACAAGTTCTCTTTGATAATAAGTATCTCTTTATACAGATATTCGCTGTTTCTTTGAAACTGCTGCGTTTCTCTGTATGCATATTTTTCAAGAGCATCTTTAAAATTCTTAATCCAAGCTTGATTCTTTGATTCATCAGTATAAGAACCTACGCAAACTACTCTATCGCTTTCACTTATAGGAATACTCAGCGTTTTGATACAAGTCTGCTTAACTTCTGCATTATCATCAGGACTACCATCTGAGCCTGATATAGCATAAACAAGATTTTTACCGAACTTACTTTCAATTCTGCTCAGATACTTGTCATTATCGGCATTTGAAAAGCTGGTCTCGTTAAAAACAAATACGGCTGCATCTGAAGAATTAACAGAAAACTCTATAAGGTTATTCCAGTAGTCATTCTTTTTCTCGAAGCCTGGTAAGAGCATAAAAGAGATGCCTTCATTATTTGTGTGAGTATAAGGAACAAACAATTCCAAATACATTATTTTAGAGTCTTCGCCTTTTGAGGCACTAAGGTATTCGTCGGCTGAGAGTTCAATCTCTCTCTGATAATAGAATCCGTCGTTATCCTTATCAATTTTAATTGCATACATTTTCGGAACTTTTATGTCCTTCTTTTCTGTAATAAGAACAGGCACTCGTTCGCCTCTGCCTCGTGTAGGATCGAGAAAATTGCTGTCTAAATTATAAAAGTTCCGCATTAGCGTTGTCTTTCCAGCGCCTTGTAAACCTGAAACACAAATAAGTGTTTTATTATACATCATTGATGCTATAAACAGCTTTCTTAAAGAACCGAAAATACTTTCTGCAAATGTATACGCTTCTTTTGTGGCTTCATCTCTACGAAGATACTCTGTGCATGATAATATCTTCATACAATGTTCAGTTATATTTTGAATCTCTGTGATTGAAATCATTTTAGCTTCCTCCATTCACTTTTTAAGAAATCAATAGCGGAGATAACTTTCTCCTGTAATTCAGGGATACAGTATACTGCAACAGCTAACATGATGCTTACCCCGATTACTTTCTTGAAGAATGGTATTTTTACATGATTTGTACTGTTTTCAGTCATAATTAATTCCTCCATAAATAGCAGAATCTGATCTTACATAATTTTAACAATAACTTCAAATTATCTTCGTGCTTATAAGTAATATTATACCACATATTTCGATTAGAGTCAACAAATTTTGGCATAAATCTTAACTGTAATTAAAATGATTCTTCTCGCAAAGCAAAAACATTTTAGGCTTCAAGATGAGAACGCTTGTTCGTTCCTCTCAAAATAACACTGTTAAAACTTTTGTGTACATTGTCAATGAACGTCGCATTATCATTAAAGTTTGACTCTCTTGTAGCAATACCTAAAAAATCTTTGAAAAAACACCGTCCTTAATAAAAGACGGTGTTCATAGAAATGTTGATATTGGGCTGTTCCGGACTTTTATCCATTTAATAAAGCTACTACGGTATTCATGGGGTACATTTTGAAAAATGACCACCCTGAATACAACAGCTTGTTAGAGGGTTTTGCAACCCTAAGACCACGCTTGAAAAATGGAAGAAAAAGTGATATAATAGACAATGGAAATGGGCGAATACTAAGTTTTGAAGGTTTGTCTACAAATATAAAATTAGGTAAAGAACGGAAGTCAAAGGTGTTGAAAGTCCGCTTGAACGACAAGGAGTTTGCCAAGCTGAAACAGTACACGGAGGAAAGCGGACTGCGCTCAATGTCGGAGTACATTTTCAACTCTATTCTTGCCACTCCGATCATCGAGTTGACTGACGAGGAGCTTGCACCTGAAAAGGCAAGATTTAAAGAGATTGCAGACCGCATAAATTCCATAGCTATTCAGGTCAATCAGACGGGAAATATTTATCCCGAAGATATGCAGGAAATACGTCAGGGAGTTGAGGAAATCTCGGCAAGGCTTGCAGAATATCAGGCAAAGTTGGAACGCTTTTCCGTGACACCGCAGACATTCAGAGCGATAGTCGACAAGGCTCACGAGGACGTGAGAAAATAGGAGAAAAATGTACCGAGGAAAATACTTGTATTGCTGCGCCCTGCACAAGAATTATTACAGATAATTCGCAGATCTGGACTCCGAAAACGGAATGGGCTATAATAAACTTACAATACTTTTTGGAGGTGCAGTGTATGTTAGCAATACCCGAATTGGCAATGCCGAGATCAAGCAAGGTCACGACCGTCTGCAACGGCAGGCGTGAGGTCTGGTTGGACTACGAAGAAGCAAAGGCATTTTCCTTGAAATGATGATGTCCACAGAGGGCGAGGAGCATGAACGTGCGGAGTGCGTTTACATTCAGCTATTGCACGGACTTGACGAGTGCAGTGATGAGGACGAATAATCAGAGTAAGGGCTTTGCAGTAATGCAGAGCCTTTTGTTATGCCCTAAAAACGAACGGAAAAATCCTATAAACATTTTAACGCTTGAAAAGAACAGCCCGAGAAATGCGTGTAAGCAAATCTCAGGGCTTTGATGAGCTTTATATCATTGTGGTGTTATCTGATTACTAAGTATAAAAAGAAGTTGAATTTTTGTTTGGTAATTAATCTTTGATTTTGTCAACATAGCAATAATGCTTAGTTATAGTATTGGGATATTTCCATAATCAACTTGTTAACATCCCTGTTATCATGAACATAATCCATTCTAATGTGCTTACGTGTCTTCAAGTAAAGAAGCCAACCCTGTAAAGAGGAAACATAATCATCATCTAGAGAGGAAAGCGTAGAATATTTACCGACATAGTTATTTCCAGAATCCCAAGATTCGTGGCTCACAGGATAATAATGAGATTTTTCTATATCCTGTATTATTTCAGCATGTCCATCATAATTTATAACTAGAATATTGTTTTTTCTATCGTCTGCATTACGCATAAGAGTAGATATTTCTTCTTTACTGAATAACCAACTAGGAGAATAATCAAGAAAAGTTTGATCAATATCTATGAATGTTTCATACATTTCAAGAATATATCCAGCATCCTTGCAAATATTCAATAATTGTTGCCTAACAGAATTCTCAGCAGATAATGCTTCATCTATTGAATAAAAGTATAATATATCATTAGGATCGGGATTGCTTTTGAAATAAAAATCTTTACACATCACCATTTTCTTGCTTTTTTCTGCACCTAGTCTAAACTCAAAACGATTTTTGTCATATATTATACTCATTTTCGCATAATATTCATTCTCGGCATCCGTAATCAACGGCATTGTAACCATTATGTCCGAAAAGCACCATTTGTCTAAGTTGTTTTGCACAAATGTTTTAGGCTTATCACCGTCCTTTATTTTTTGTTTTTGTACCTCTTTTATTTTTTCTTCTTTTGGAATTGTAAAAGGATTTTTGCTGATTTCCGAGGAGTTCAAAATAACATCTTCATCTATCCCACGTTGTTTACACATATCACTAAGATTAACTAATTCCATAATATATCTTCTAAAACAATCGGAAGTACATTGTGAATGACGCCCATCATATGTTGCACCAATGCTGTTATATGGCCCATATTTTAAACAAATAAGAAACTTTCCGCCATAACAACGTCTTACGGACTTCCAACCTTCAGGGAATTTTTCTCCGGTATCATAATCATAAACTCCATACATTTCGTATTTGGCTGATACATAATTTCCAGGAGTGTCTTCAACTAAGAATTCATAAGGATGATCGTTAGATTTATAATCTGAAAGAATTGGCTCAAGTTCATCCAACTCCAAAAGAAAATAATTCCACCTTGTATCTTGAGGGAAATTGCAGTAAATCAATCTTTTAGGTTTTATAACATTCGTAGCGCAATCTTCATAAAGATATAAACATTTTGGTTCACTAGCTTTTTCTACGCCAACAAAATCAAGTCCCCCTTTAACATAAAACATATGATTAAAGGCAGGTAACGTGGCAATTAGTGATAAAACATCCCGTATTCGATCATTATCTTCCCAACTGACAGTATCCGGAGTATATAAAGAGTCTTCACCAAATAGTAACTTATTGATAAAGTGCCATTCGCTATATTGAACCTGATGAGAATGAATATTATCTGGCTCCATTGACAGCCATTGTTTAAGCATACCATTAAATTCTTTCATAGTTGGACGCTTATCAGGATCGTTATCTGTAGCTGCCCGTAAAAATTCTTCAAGTTCAACAATATGAATTTTGCTTATTAAAGAAATATACCTTAATCCAATTGTTTCATCCCTGAAATCATATACTCCATCAAAACCTTTGTTTTTACCTGTTAGCATTATCCATAAAGTTTTCGCAAGCGAATATACATCAGCTTTTTGTCCATCGTGTAGCTGAGGATCTCGACGCATTTCAGGAGCCATTGTTGAATAAGCCCCAAGAGCGCGAGGTTTGGTAAGAGTTTCTTCAGAATCAAGAAAGCTTACCAGTCCAAAATCGCCAATATTAAATCTATTATTGAAGTAATAAATATTCTCAGGTTTAATATCACGATGAGAATGCCCCTGCTCGTGAAGTTTACTTAGCGTATCAGATAGCTCTATTATACCATTTATAATAAACATGTAATCATTTTCTCTATCTAATAACTCTTCATTTATTTCTTTTGCTTTGGGCATTACATACCAATACTCTTTCTTATCATCATCAATCATATAATCTTCTATTGGCAAGATCCCAGTGATTTTATCCTTATATTCGTTAACTACACTTATCTCTCTTTTAAAACGTTCCATTTTTTCTTTGTCTTTAGGACGAGTAAATGGCTTTAATGCGTATTCTTTGCCCGTAATAATATCTTTCACAAGATATACTGTAGCATTTCCCCCCTCACCTAATTCTTCTATTACCTCATAGCGTTCACCGAAAATTTTAGGTTTGCTCATATTTATAAATCCTCCATTATCGTTGCTATTATATTTGTAAATAATTATGTATATTTCTTGAAGTTTTCAGCCTGTTCCATAACCTTTTCAAAAACTTCTTCATCCCACTCAGGCGGATAACCATTCTGATAGAGCAGTACCGTCAGATCCATATTAAGCTGGTTTTTAATATCGTCACGGGTTGACCAATCAGCAAACTGCGCTTTATCATCGACCAGCTCCTTTATTTTTTTAGCAAGAACAAGACATTTCTCATCTTCATACTTGAATCCATGATCGTCACGAACTTTGACAAGAATATCATAGAAAGCCTTCTCCTCATAGGTAATGCCGAGTTTCTCAAAAGAAGACTTATCCTCCTGCAAATCTTTTATGATTTGTATAAGCTGGTCAGAAAGGTCATTAACGAAATCAGCTACGACTTCACTTGTAAATATGAGCTTATCTCTGCTGTTATAGGCATCGACTACCTGTTTTAACCGTTCATCAAAAGCAATAGCCTTGACTTTGTTTGTCCTGCCGTATGCTGTTATAGCTTTACGCAGCAGCTTCAAAAGAGCATTAAATCTTGTTATCGGCATTTTGACTTTTTTCAGCTCGTCAAGAAATTCATCGCTAAATAGATCAACAGACTTGTGTTCATCTACAATATTCTCAACACCGGTGCAGGCGATAGCATCACGCACCATATCCTCAACAACACGGTTCATAGTTTCTGCATCGGGTGCATCACCTTTCGTCTGCTTGTATATGATAGAGCGTATTGCAAGGTAGAATTGTGCCTTAGCTGTTTCTTCATCGGTAAGTTCACCAGACGGGAAACATATCGTGTAAGCACTTTTCAGACGGCGAGAAAGCCCCATGAATCGGGTTTGAAGTTCTTTGCCTGATTGTATGTACTCTGCTGCGTTATTAAGACAATTCAACCTTTCTAATGGCTCACCATTATAGAACTTCTCCGCATTGAAGTTTACAAGAAAATCATCAATCAGTTTCAGGTGATTACGGAATATGCCGAGTGATATATTAAGTTCATCAATCGGACTCTCCTGGGGACTACCATATCTCTTTACAGCTTCCATCATTTCGTTTTTAATACCAATATAGTCAACGACAAGACCTTTATCTTTTCCCTCGAATACACGGTTTACACGGGAAATCGTCTGTATCAGAGTATGCTGCTGCAAGGGCTTGTCAATATACATTACAGCAAGTGACGGAACATCAAAGCCTGTTATCCACATATCAACAACGATAGCTATTTTGAAGTTTGAGTCCGTATTTTTGAATTGCTTATCGAGTTTTTTGCGAAACTCCTTGTTTCCACAGGCATCGAAAAGTACTTTGTTATCGTCCTTGCCTTGCGTAGCCACAAGATTGATCTTAGGCAGCGGCAGGAGCTTGTAGAGCTGCTCTTTTAAAAGTGCTTCTTCGTTTTCAGCCTTGCGAGGAATACCCCAATCTTCACGGATAGCGAGTATCTCTTGCAGTAAGTCATAAGCTATCTGTCTGTCAGAGCAAACTATCATAGCTTTCTGCACTATATCAGGCTTTTCAGCACACAGAGCATCGTAATGGTCAGCAATATCAGCAGCGAGCTTGTGCAGTCGACTCGGATCACCGAGGATAACTCGCATTTTTGTCATAGCCTTCTTGCTTTCCTCTATCTGCTCAGGGATAGAGCCTTGTTCCGAACACGCTTCATAATACTTCTGTATTGCTTTTGCCTGCTCATCAGAAATTATGACACGGGCAAGACGAGGTTCATATGCGATACGAACGGTAATGCCGTCATCGCTAGACTCTTTCATAGTATAGCTGTCCACCACATCACCGAATACAGCTATTGTTTCATCAATCGGAGTACCCGTAAAACCGCAGTAAGTCGCATTTGGGAAACTTGTCCGCAAATAATGGGCAAATCCGTATGTCGTAAATACGCCCTTGTCAGTCTTTTTCAGCTTAGAACCGACACCTGTTTGTGTTCTATGAGCTTCATCAGAAATACAGATAATATTGCTTCTCTCTGATAAAAGCCCTGTATTTTCGCAGAATTTCTGAATAGTTGTTACATAGACACCGCCACTCGGTCTGTCACCGAGCGTTTTTGCCAAGTCCTCACGGGTTTCAATGCTCCGCACATCTTCCTCGTGGAGATACTTTGTTGCTGTTACGAACAGTTCAGAGGTTTGTGTATCCAAGTCCTCTCTGTCGGCTATGATAACAATAGTAGGGTTATTGAATGTTTCATTATCACGTTGCGTAATCAAACGGGAGAGAAACAGCATAGTATAGGTCTTTCCGCACCCCGTAGCACCGAAATATGTACCGCCCTTGCCGTCTCCGTCTGGACGCATATGCAACTTGATGTTTTCAAACATTTTTCTGGCACCAAAGAATTGAGGATAACGGCAGACGATAGCTTCATTTTTCGGGCTATCATCGGGATAGAATACGAAATCACGAAGCAGAGCGACTACACGATCTTTAGCAAATGCTCCTTCTATCATAGTAAACAGCGAACTGATACCGTTTGCGACCGTATCGGTATCATTTGCTTTATTCCAAGCGTAATAATATTCATACGGAGTAAAAATACTGCCCATCCGAGTATTCGCACCGTCACTTATCACCGACAAAAAGCAGTATTTCATCAACTTAGGTATATCACGGCAATAGCGGATCGTGATCTGTTTCCAAGCATCGTAAATTGTTGTATCTTCCTCTATTGCTGTCTTGAATTCAAAGATAGCCACAGGAATACCGTTGATAAACAACAACATATCAGGACGGCGCAGGTGTTCACCCTGTACAGAATACTGATTAACGACCTTGAAGATATTTTTGTCCGGCTCATCGTAGTCAATATAGTCGATATGAAGTGCGACCTGTGAAATATCGTCACGAGCGAGGTCAAAGCCCTCATTCACAAGCCTAAATGCATCACGATTGCCAAGATACAGCGGAGTTGCATTGATAAGGCTCAGCTTGTTAATGATCTTTTGCATCTCAGTATCGGAAAGCCCGATATAACGTGAGGTCAGATAAGAACGGAGATCGTTCAGCAGAAGTATGTCCTCATACTTACGGTGCATATCCTCTCCGCAGACATAGGTGTAACCTTGCTGTTCGCACAGCTCTATAATTGATTTTTCAAGCTCTGCTTCGGTGAATTTGCCTCTTATGAAGTGATAATCCATATAGTCACCTTCTTTATTCACTAATACCTTCTGTATTTCTATTTATTGCATCACAAATCCATCTAATTTGCAATTTCTTTATACAATCTAAGTCAATATCTTCTTTTGTGAGCAATGATGATATATCGTCCTTGAACTGCTTAATTGAAGTTAATGTTTCCTCAGATAATTCGTTATAATCTATCGCTAATAATATGTGTCGAAGATCGTCCAGTGTTTCAGACGTAAAATCAGGAATATGCTCAATAATCTTGTCAAGCGGAATTTTCTCCATAATTCTGTTTGGATTGTATTGCCGTAAAATGTTATTTGATAGTTTGACTATTATTTCGGCATAATTCATCGAATCAGTTGTTGCAATAGAATCAGGAACATAGTTAAGAGATTCAAACACCTTATCCTGAATCTCTTTGAATTTTCTTGTCCCTTCAGCATCTTGTATAGCAAGCGTGCTTGAAAACAAGTGATGCGCTTTATTATACTTTGTTCCTCTGCCTTTGAGGTTAGATATTATCTTTTCGATTATTTCATCTATTTTATCATTGTTAAGTAATGCATCATATTTCACGATAAGCAGACAGTTGATAATACGGTCATAATGCTTCAGACTTATGTCGGAAATATCATCTAATCTGTTGTAAATATTCTGAATAGCCGTATTGAGTGCTTCCTCTGTACTGATGTATAATGAGTACAGAACTTTTAGGTCTTTATCATCATAGCCTGTTTTGTCTACATAGATAGTATAATCACTATACTCAGCAATAGTTTTCATTATAGCTTCTTGCGTTATAACTTGCGAATGATAATAATCATAACAAAACCGCATCAGAGGGTAAACGCTATCTCCTGATAAATCCGGATCTAATAAAACATTAGCTTTGAATTTTAGATCAGGATCATCAAGACACTTCTGTAAGTAATTGACAAGTCCAATAAGTACACACTTCTTAAACTCACTATCGGCGGCTATGTTATATTTTTTCATGAAATTATATATATCACACGCTTTTTGGCAGGCTACAATAACTTCACGATAATTTGTAATATCAGTTCTGAACAGAGAGCGTCTTGGTGTAGTGAGAACACCTTTGAAACTGCTCAGGTCATCATTTTTAAACTTATCAATTATGCTGTCGATTGTTTCCTGAAAATCAGCATGAAACTGTAAAGTGTCAGCTACTGATTTTTCCTTTGCCTTAAGGTATTTTAATGCTTTTTCAGAGTAAATCTTTTTGTATTCTGTTGTTTCTTTATGAAGCTCTTTCTTATTATCTTTTTCTATATGGCATTGTAGTAGCACATTCTCATTTGTAACAAGCAGAACCTTCACACCGTCATTTTCACACATATTATTGATATAGCCGAGCAGTTCGATAATATCTATCTGGGTGCGCTCTATATCTTCCAATACCAGTAGTTTTTTATTCAAATTTATCGAATCATAAACCTTTTGCATTTGCTTATCCGATACTTGCCCAATATCATAACCGACTCTACTTGTCATTGCATTAAAAACAGTTTTCGGAACAACCGAAGCGGCTACTCCTGCTGTAGTCAATACTTCGTTCTTTTTCTTGAATTTGAAAGAGCGTAATTCAGTATAAATTGCTTTACTGATTTCAGAAGTATCAGAGAGACCATACAGTGACACAATGACGCACTTATACTTTCCGTTATCCTTATCTTCAAGAAAGGACTTTAGCTTAGTTTTGACATAGTAACTTTTTCCCGAACCCCATTCGCCTGAGAGCATGATAGCTCTGCCAGTTATATCGTTTTTAAGATAGTTGAGAATGAAGCTGTTCATTTCATCGTAGGTCATATCAAATTTCCTTTCTTAAAGCATTAGTTATCAAGTGCCAAGGTTTGATTCGGCATACTCCTCAATCAAATAAGTATCCAAAGCAGCTGCGAGATTTACAGCCAGCTTTGCCATAGGCTTAGTGATTACAACCTCTTTTGCTCCTGCACCGTGGTCAGCTCCTGAATTGTTGCGAACATACGGTAGCGACATCATCACTTTTTCTCTAAATCCTGATTTGGTCATGGTATCGGGAACGGATAACAACTGATCCTTATACTGAGTTGTGAGTTTATCCACATTTCCATGGTCTGCACCGAGTATAACTTTCAATATACTCTCATAGCTCTTACCAGCGTTATTGATGGCGGACTGATAATCGCCCTTTTCAAGAGCTTCAACAGCGGTAGTAAACTCAGTATATGCAGACTGAAATTTTGCCTCAGCATCTTTAAGCTCCTGCATTTGTGAAAGTGCCTTTGCTTTTACATCGCATTCAAACTGCTGGGCATCAATCTTTATCATCTTTCCGTCAAGCATCTTCCACGGCAGATCATATTCCTCAAAAAAAGCATTAAGGGCAGATGAATATTCAGACTTCTCGCCGTCTGAAAGATTATCATATTCCAATTCAGCCACCGAAAAAATAAAAGCAACACACCAATTCTCTAAGCCAACTCCTCTGGCATAGGGCGAGAACATTTCCATTGGAGAAACCTGAATGTATGGAACTCCCGTAATATTATTGAACTGAGCACAGGCATATAGAAAAGCATCTGTTTCAATGGTGTTGTCATGATCATAACGGTCAGGGTACAGTATCATCGGTTCAGCAAAATCCTGCATTACTGATGCAAGTTTTTGCCGAATCTTGTAGTCTATCGCCCCACATATAACATCGTGGATATTATTGCTCTCAGGCTCAAAAACAAGGTCTTTATAGCGTTTTGCGAAAATCATATATCTCTGCCTTCCCTTACAGCACTTCTTACAAGGATAGGGCAAAGATTTTTAATCTTGACATTCAACTTTTGAACACGTCTTATTGCCTTATAAATATCGACATATTTTCTCTGCACAGAAATATCTGGCAATTCAAAAGAAATTTCCTCAAATCTATCAATATCAAGATTTGATCTGATACTACTATCGCTAATAAACCAACCGTATCTGTCCATTTCATTGCTTAGAAACTGCATAAAGAAGTATTCTGGAAGGACAATCTCAGTGTTTTTTATTTCAAACGTAGTATATGCAGGAGATATAATAATTGGAGAGCCTTTGTAAAGACCAATCCTTATACACTTATCTCGACCTGTCTGCATACCGCTAAAAACAAAACGATTATCCCTAACAACTTTGTATTTTCGAGCATCTATTCCCTCAGTACTTGCCACCGTAGGCATAAATTCTTTGTTGATATTTATGCCATAAAAGTCTCTGATTGCTCCATCGGTATTTCTTTCATCAACATATGAGATGAGTTCTCCTACACGCTTTATCATAATCATTCTTCAATCTCCTTTGCAGCTCGTTCAAGAAGTGATAGAGTTTCTCTTTCGTATTCCATAGATGTTTTAATCTCTTTCTTGATTTCTTCCATTAAAGATACAACATCTAATTGTGTATCGTGATTAATAAACTCAATATATTTGCTTGGTGCTAAAGAGTAGTTGTTACTGCGAATTTCGTCCAATGTTGCCGATTGGCAGATTTCAGGGATATTAGCATAAAGCGTGGTATCTGAACTTTGCCAGTTGTTATAGATTGTTTTAGCTTCAGCAATCTGTTCATCAGTAAAAACAGTCTTTTTCTTTCTCTTCCCTTTATCAATCACTATTTCCTCTATGTTGCTATCCCAACTTCTCAAATCCATAAACAGTACTTCATTAGTACGGTCACGGAGCTGTCTGCCGTTTACGGTACACGCTTTCTTATTCATATTCACTATCCATAGCGTTACGGAAATATCAGTCGTATAGAACATATCACGGGGCAAAACAATGATAGCTTCAACACGGTCACGCTCCAATATTTCCTTGCGAAGCGTACCCTCAGCGTCACTTGCGTTAAGCGCACCATTCGCAAGCAGAAAACCTGCAACACCGTGGTTGACATCGAGCTTTGAAAGCATATGCAGTATCCACGCATAGTTAGCATTAGCCACAGGTGGCATAACAGAATAACCCGCTCTCATAAAGCGAGGATCGTCCGTCAGGGCATCTTCTGCTCTCCAGCCTTTGAGATTAAATGGAGGATTCGCCATTATGTAGTCAACAGTCTTGTCTTTGTGCAGGTCATTTGTGAATGTTGAAGCGTTTGTATCACCGAGGTTATGGGCAATACCACGAATAGCGAGATTCATCTTACAGAGTCGCCATGTGTCAGGTTTGCTCTCCTGACCGATGATAGATACATTCTGCCTGTTGCCGTTATGACGGTCAACGAATTTCAGCGACTGCACGAACATACCGCCAGAACCGCAGCAAGGGTCATATACAACGCCGCTGTATGGCTCGATCATTTCAGCAATCAACTTAACAATACAGGCAGGCGTGTAGAATTCACCATCCTCCTTAGTACCCGAAGCGGCGTATACTTGCAGGAAGTATTCATAAACTCTGCCAATAAGGTCTTCTTCCTTAAAACGCTCCTCACTTATCTGATTAACATTATCGATAAGGTCTTTTATCTTAGATTTGTCAGCACCAAGCGTAGCAAAGAGGTTTAACGGGAGCGCACCTTTAAGCGGAGGGTTGCTGTCCTCAATGTCAGCCATAGCCTGATCTATGATAACTGCAATATCGTTAGCTGAAGCGTTCTTGACAATATAAGACCAACGGGCAGTTTCTTTCAGATAAAAAACGTTCACCGCATTGTAGAACGATACCTTTTCAAGAAATGCAGGTATCTCACCGTATTGCTCAATCAGTTCAGCACGACGCTTTTCAAACTTATCTCCTGCAAATTTCAAGAACACCAAGCCTATGACGGCATCTCTGTTTTTTTCAGTGCTGCCAATGCCACGCAGAGCGACACGGCAGTTCCACAGTACATTTTCAAGGGAAATCTGAACTTCTTTTTTCGCAGCTTTTGCCATATATAAAAACCTCTTTCAAGACGTAATTGCATCTAAATATAAATATTAATATTGTATCACATTTTGCACAAATAGTCAATTATTCGACAACAGATTTTCCTAATAATTCTGTAGTGCTACAATAGATATTGGACAAAATTAAGAAAAAAGAAAAGAGAGATAGA